>Ga0209385_1000057_pt1 | contig 37986 bp, 30 predicted proteins | sample NGEPerB_FD_184506 | JGI IMG/M metagenome (GOLD analysis project Ga0209385, IMG submission 184506) | Arctic peat soil microbial communities from the Barrow Environmental Observatory site, Barrow, Alaska, USA - NGEE PermafrostAB12-B... | ecosystem: Environmental > Terrestrial > Soil > Wetlands >... | reverse complement strand
CGGCTCGTCGCACGCCGGCATCATCTCCGGCTGCGCCGGCCTGGAAAGGCCGCGCCGGGTCGTCGGTATCGATGCGTCCGCGAAGATCGACGCCACCCGCGAGCAGGTGGAACGGATCGCCCGCGACACCGCGGCGCTGATCGGTCTGGGCAGGGAACTGCGCGATGACGAGATCACCGTGCTCGACGGGTGGGCCGGAGATTTCTACGGCATCCCGGTGCAGTCGACGGTGGACGCCATCACCCTGACCGGGCGGCTGGAGGGCATGATCATCGACCCGGTGTACGAGGGGAAGTCGATGGCCGGGCTGATCGACCTGGTGCGCAGCGGCGACATCGACAAGGACTCGACCGTGCTGTACGTGCACCTCGGTGGCCAGCCCGCGCTGAACGCCTACAGCGGCATATTCGACTGAACGCGGAGGCTCTTTCATCCAGCCCAGGTGATGCCCGGACCGGGCTCGGGTCCCAGGATGATGATCATGTGCCTCTTCCTGATCCTGCTGGCATTCGGACCAAGGACCGCCATCGCGATCTGGTGGCTGGTGGAGCCCCTGCGCTGGAGCGCCACCTTCGGGTCGTTCTTCCTGCCGCTCCTGGGGTTCCTGTTCATCCCCTGGACGACGCTGATGTATGTCCTGGTCGCACCGAACGGCGTCAACGGCCTGGACTACCTCTGGCTGGGCCTGGCCGTCGCCGCCGACATCGCCAGCTACAGCGCAGGCGGCGTGTATGGCCGGCGTCGGGGAGTTGCCGCCGCTTGACGCTCACCCGACCTCGCGGTGAATCCAATTACCAGCCGCGGGCACGCCACTCCGTAAGATGCGGCCGTTCGGTACCGAGCGTGGTGTCGTCACCATGGCCGGGATAGACCCAGGTGTCGTCCGGTAGTACCCCGAACACCCGGCTCTCCAGATCATCCATCAGAGACGAGAAGTTCTGTGGAGTAGCGGTTTTGCCGGGGCCGCCGGGGAACAGCGAATCACCCGTGAACAGGTGCGGGTACCCGGTGGGGTCGCGGTAGAGCAGTGCGACGGACCCCGGGGTGTGCCCGCGCAGCGCGATCACGTCGAGCGTGCAATCACCGAGCGGAACGGTGTCGCCCTGGTCGAGGGGGACGTCCGTCGGCACCGGCAGTTCAGCCGCATCGGCCGCACCGGCGTAGAGGTTCGCGCCCGTCTGCCCGGCCACCGCACCCAGCGCCTGCCAATGATCGAAGTGCGAGTGGGTGGTGACGATACTGCGCAGCCGCGGCCGGTCGGGGCCGTCGCCGAGCAGATCGCTGATCCGCTGGTTGTCGTTGGCCGCGTCGATCAGCAACCCGTCGCCGGTGCGTCGGCAGACCAGCAGGTAGGTGTTGTTGTCCATCGGGCCGACCGACAGCTTGGTGATCGTGATCTCGGGCAGCCCGCGGGTGGCCGGCGCTCCCTGCGGGTCGACGTGGCCGGTGTACTCGCTCATGCCCGACACCGTAGCGAGGCCGGGCGGCACCGGCCCACAGTCGTCACTGTCGGCACCGACCTTCGGCACCGACTCACCACGACGGCAGTTCCGGCAGCGAGCCCGCGGCCCGCAACGCCGTTCCGTCCTGGCGCCCGGACAGCCAGCCCACCAGGTCGACCGCGCTGCCGGCGACCCGAGGGCCGCCGTCGCCGATGACGATCGGATCGGCGCCGTCCGGCTCGAGGATCATGCCGCCGACCGCTCGGGTGCGCACATAGGACCGCAGCAGGGCCTGCAGCACATGGAGGGCTTGCGTGTCGTCCAGCAACTCGATCCCGGCGTCGGCGCCGAGATCGTGGTGGTGCAATTCCACCTCGCCGAGCCTGGCGGCCATGATCACGTCCGCGGTGGTGGGGCCGCCGCGACCGAGATCGACGGTGGCGCTCCAGGTCTGCACCGGCGTCGCGGCCAACTGGTCGGCCAGTTGCCGCACCGCGGTGGCGAAATCGGCGGCGATGATGGCGGTGTCGCGTCGCGCGCCTGCCTCGATGTCCGCGGCCCGCGCTTCGGGAGAGGGGTAGGGCGTCCGCAGTTCGCCAACGGCGAGGCCGTCCAGCACGTTGCGGAAGCCGTCGGCGTTGCGCGCGAGGTGGCTGACCACGTGGCCGATCGTCCAGTCCGGCAACAGCGACGGCGCCGCGAAGGCGTCCGGTCCGCCGTCGAGGATGCTGTCGACCGCCGCAACCAGCCGGGCGGTCGCCTCGTCGAGGGTGGCGATGGCGTCAGCCGGGTCGGACGGTGTCCCGGTTGGCTGTGTCGATTTCGGGGACGTCGAGTCGTTGGCCACCCACCCATCCTGCTCGATGGGTGGGCCGGCAACCAGCCGGTCAGCCGAGACGGACCACGGAACCTGTCGCCGAGGACTCCCGGGCCGCATCCAGCACCCGCGCGGTGGCAACCGCGTCCCGTGGATCGACCGGTGGAGCCACGTCACCAGCGATCGCGCGCGCGACGGCCGGGTAGAACGTGTCCCACCGGCCGCGCTCACTCGGGACCGGCATTTCGCGTTCGCCGTCGAACATCGTGCCCCAGGCCGACTCCGGCTCGACGCCCCAGGCGGGTCCGAGGCCGGCGGGCGAGCCGCCGTTCTTGAGCTGCTCCTCCTGCACGTCGAACCCGCCGATCAGGTAGCCGCCCACCGACCCGTTGACCTGGAAGCGCGGCCCCGGCGCCGCCGACGCCATCCCGGCTGCCAGGGTGGAGCGCACCCCTCCGGCGTGCCGCAGGTGCAGTTCGATGTCGTCCTCCGCGCCGGCGCCCTCGCGGACGGTGGCCAGCCCGGCGTGCACCAACTCCGCCGGCCCGAACAGGTGCAACGCCTGGTCGACCAGGTGCGGCCCGAGGTCCAGCAGCGTGCCGCCGCCCTGTTCGACGGTCCCGCCGTGCCAGCTGCCCTTGACCGGCTTGAACCGGTCGATCCGCGAGGTGAACCGGTGCACCGCGCCGAGCGATCCGTCCGCGAGGAGCCGGCGGATCGTCAGGAAGTCGCTGTCCCACCGCCGGTTCTGATACGGCGTGATGACCAGCCCGGCCCGTTCTGCGTGGTCGACGAGTTCCTGGGCGGCGGCCGCGGTGAGCGCGAACGGCTTGTCCAGCACCACGTGCAGGCCAAGGTCCAGCGCCAGGTGCGCCAGCTCGGCGTGGGTGGCGGTCGGTGTGGTGATGGTGACGCCGGCGACCCCCAGCGCCGTTAGCTCGCTCAGCTCGCCGACAGTGGTGGCGCCCGGTATCTCGTCGTGCACGAGGGCGCGGCGCTCGGGGGATCCGGTGACGACGGCCGCCAGCTCCATACCCTCGGCGGACAGGATCAGCGGCGTGTGGAAGGTCCGGCCACCGGCTCCGTAGCCGGCCAGTGCCCAGCGGATCCCTAAAGGAATCTGTGCAGCGGTGGTGGTCACCCGGCCATCCTGCCGTGGGGTGAGCGCCGTCGCAGATTGCGGGACTGTCGGACCACGCGCCTAGCATGGTTCAACGTGACAGATCAGCTCATCGTGCGCGGCGCCCGCGAACACAATCTGCGGAACGTCGACATCACCCTGCCGCGCGATTCGCTGGTGGTGTTCACCGGTTTGTCCGGATCCGGGAAGTCCTCGCTGGCCTTCGACACCATCTTCGCGGAGGGCCAGCGCCGGTACGTCGAGTCGCTGTCGTCGTACGCGCGGCAGTTCCTGGGTCAGATGGACAAGCCCGACGTCGATTTCATCGAGGGCCTGTCGCCCGCGGTGTCCATCGACCAGAAATCGACCTCCCGCAACCCGCGGTCGACGGTCGGCACCATCACCGAGATCTACGACTACCTGCGCCTGCTGTACGCGCGGATCGGGCACCCGCACTGCCCGATCTGCGGCGAGCCGATCTCGAAGCAGACCCCGCAGCAGATCGTCGACAGGGTGCTGGAGATGCCGGAGGGCACCAGGTTCCAGGTGCTGGCCCCGGTCATCCGGGAGCGCAAGGGCGAGTACGTCGACCTGCTGGCCGATCTGCAGGCCAAGGGGTACTCCCGGGCCCGGATCGACGGCGTGGTCCATCCGCTGACCGAGGCGCCGAAAATCAAGAAGCAGGAGAAGCACTCCATCGAGGTCGTCGTCGACCGGTTGGTCAACCGGGAGACCGCGAAGCAGCGCATCACCGACTCGGTGGAGACCGGGCTGGGTCTTGCCGATGGTGTGGTGATCCTGGACTTCGTCGACCTGGACGAGGACGACCCGCTGCGCGAGCGGCGCTACTCCGAGCGGCTGGCCTGCCCGAACGACCACCCGCTGGGCCTGGACGAGCTGGAGCCGAGGTCGTTCTCGTTCAACTCCCCGTTCGGCGCCTGCCCGGAGTGCACCGGGCTCGGCACCCGCAAGGAGGTCGACCCCGAGCTGGTGGTGCCGGACGGATCGCTGTCGCTGAACGGCGGCGCCATCCACCCGTGGTCGGCAGGAACGACCAGCGAGTACTTCATCCGGCTGCTGCAGGGGCTGGGCGAGCAGATGGGCTTCTCGGTCGACACCGCCTGGGACCGGCTGCCCGCAGTGGTCCGCAAGGCGGTGCTGCACGGCACCGACCACCAGGTGCACGTCACCTACCGCAATCGGTATGGCAGGCAGCGCTCGTACTACGCCGACTTCGAGGGCGTCATCCCGTATCTGGAACGCCGTGCGGCGCAAACGGATTCGGACTTCGCGCGGGAGAAGTACGAGGGCTACATGCGTGAGGTGCCGTGCCCGGTGTGCCTGGGCACGCGCCTCAAGCCGGAGATCCTGCACGTCACCATCCGGCACACGGAGTTCGGCGACAAGAACATCGCCGACCTGGCCGCGATGTCGATCAAGGACGCCGCCAGGTTCTTTCCCGGGCTGGAGCTGTCCGAGCGGGACCGGATGATCGCCGAGCGGGTGCTGAAGGAGGTCGACGCAAGGCTGGGGTTCCTGTTGGACGTCGGCCTTGACTACCTGTCGCTGGAACGGCCGGCCGCGACACTGTCCGGCGGCGAGGCGCAGCGGATCCGGTTGGCGACGCAGATCGGGTCAGGTCTTGTCGGGGTGTTGTACGTGCTGGACGAGCCGTCGATCGGGTTGCACCAGCGCGACAATCACCGGCTGATCCAGACCCTCACCCGGCTCCGCGACCTGGGCAACACGCTGATCGTGGTCGAGCACGACGAGGACACCATCCGGACCGCCGACTGGGTGGTCGACATCGGCCCGGGTGCGGGGGAGCACGGCGGCAAGGTGGTGGTCTCCGGGACGGTCGCCGATCTGGAGTCGTCCCCGGACTCGATCACCGGCGCGTTCCTGTCCGGTCAGCGGGAGATCGCGATCCCGCTGGTGCGCCGTCCGGTGGACCGGCGCCGCAAGCTGACCGTGGTCGGGGCGCGCGAACACAACCTGCGCGACCTGACGGTGGACTTCCCGCTGGGCACGCTGATCGCCGTCACCGGCGTGTCCGGATCCGGGAAGTCGACGCTGGTCAACGACATCCTGCACGCGGTGCTGGCGAACCGGATCAACGGCGCCCGGATGGTTCCCGGCCGGCACACGCGGGTCACCGGGCTGGACGAGGTGGACAAGGTCGTCGGCGTCGACCAGTCGCCGATCGGGCGGACCCCGCGGTCCAACCCCGCTACCTACACAGGGGTGTTCGACCACATCCGCAAGCTGTTCGCGGCGACCACCGAGGCCAAGGTGCGCGGCTACCAGCAGGGCCGTTTCTCCTTCAACGTCAAGGGCGGTCGCTGCGAGGCGTGCGCCGGCGACGGCACGCTGAAGATCGAGATGAACTTCCTGCCCGACATCTACGTGCCGTGCGAGGTCTGCAAGGGTGCCCGGTACAACCGGGAGACGCTGGACGTGCATTACAAGGGCAAGACCATCGCCGACGTGCTGGACACCCCGATCGAAGAGGCCGCGGAGTTCTTCGAGGCGATCGGCCCGATCCACCGGCACCTCAAGACACTGGTCGAGGTCGGCCTCGGTTATGTGCGCCTCGGGCAGCCGGCGCCCACGCTGTCCGGCGGTGAGGCGCAGCGCGTCAAACTTGCCTCCGAGCTGCAGAAGCGCTCCACCGGGCGCACCGTCTACGTGCTGGACGAGCCAACCACCGGGTTGCATTTTGCGGACGTGGAGAAGCTGCTCGGCGTGGTGAACGGGTTGGTGGACAAGGGCAACACGGTGATCGTCATCGAGCACAACCTCGATGTGATCAAGACCGCGGACCACGTGATCGACATGGGTCCGGAGGGTGGTTGGGGCGGCGGGCTGGTGATCGCCGAGGGCACCCCGGAGCAGATCGCGGCGGACCCGGATTCCTACACCGGCCAGTACCTGGCGCGGATCCTGGACGGTCGAGCGGCGCGGTCCACCCGGGCCCGAGCCGGTGCTACGCGTTCGGCACCGACGGCTATGGTCAACGGCTCGACCGGATCGGTCGGTTCCCCTCGGTCGGCGGCCGCCGGTGGCGGCCGAACCGGAACGCGGGGCGCCGATCGGACCTCGGTGAACGGACGGACGCCCACCGGGAACAGTCCCGCCGCCGTCAATGGCACCGCCAAGACCGGCAGAGCGAACGGTGGGGAACCCGCTGCAGCCATGGGACCCAAGGGCGTCGCCGCCGGCGGACCGCCGCCCGAAGTGAAGGCCGCTGCCACCCGAGCGCGGCGGAAGGCGGCCAAGCTGATCTGAGCCGGGCGGGCCCCAAGGGGCTTCCGAACGCCAGTGTCGAGTCACCGGTTTCGGACCCTTCGCCCGCATTGGAAGGGTCCGAAAGTGGCGCTTCGACGCGACAACCCAAACCTGGGGGCAAGCGGTACCCTCCAGCGCGTGGAATTTCGCTCGCTGACCCCCGACGACGCCGACGTCTCACTGCGGATGAGCCGGGACGCCTTCGGGGTGCCCATCGCAGGGCACGCCGCCTTCACCGTGGGCCAGGGGATCCACCGCTGGGGACTGTTCGACGGCCGGATCCTGGCCGCCAAGACAGTCGACCGGGAGTACATCAGTGTCATCGGTGGCCGACCCGTCACCACGGCCGGTATCGCCGGCGTGGCGGTGGCGCCGGAATATCGCAGCCTCGGGCTGGCCCGGTCGATCATGACGGACACCCTGGCCAGGGCACGAGCGCGCGGAGCGGTCATCTCCACCCTGTTCCGCACCGCGCCGGCGCTCTACAGGTCACTCGGGTACGAGCAGGTCGCCGAGCTCGTCACCGCCGAACTGCCGGTGTCCGCGCTCGCCGGACTTCGGGTGCTGCCGAGAATCCGGCTGCGGCGTGCCGAGGCCGCCGACGCTCCCGCGATCCGCGCGGTGTACACGCAGCTGGCCGCGGAGGGGTCCTGCCTGCTCAGCCGCACCGGTCCGTGCTTCGCCCAGTCGAACGCCGAGCTTGTCGACGCCTTCGACGGGGTCACCCTGGCGATCGGCGAAAGTGGGTCCGTCGATGGCTACGCGTGCTGGCATCGCGGGGAGGGTTACGGCCCCGGCGCCATCTTCACCGTCCATGACCTACTCGGGTTGACCAGCGACGCCGTCGCCGCCCTGCTCGCGTTGGCGGCGTCGTTCGGCGCCGTCACCCCGACCGTCCGGCTGCGGACATCGGGAGCCGATCCCGTTCATTGGCTCATTCCCGGTGCCGGCTGGACGGCCACGGACGTCCGCCAGTACCTGCTGCGGGTCGTCGAGCTGGTCGGCGCGGTCGAGCAAAGGGGTTGGCCGGCAACCGTTTCGGGTGCACTCCAGGTCAGCGTCCAGGATCAGGTGTGTCCGTGGAATACCGGCAACCACCGGATCGTGTTCGACGGCGGGCGTGCTCAGGTGCAACCCGGCACCGGCTCCGGCGTGCGGATGACGCCGACCGGCCTGGCGCTCTTCCTGGCCGGCGGCGGCGTGAGCGCCGCGGCGCTCCGCCGGGCGGGGATGCTCGCGGGGGGTTCGCCCGGTCACGACCTGCTGCTGAACGCCGCCATGGCCGGACCGCGCCCGGCAATCCTCGACTACTTCTGATGCCACGCCGCGCGGACCGATCGGGTTCCGCGCGGTCCCTGACCCGGACGATGCTCACGCCGTGGGTGCGATGCCCGTGCTGCAGCAAGGGAACGGCACCCACGCGGTGAGCATCGTGCAGCCATGAGTGTCGAGAATGCGGCAGTCGGTTCGACGTGACGATGAAACGCAGCGCACACGGACCCACCATCCATCCGACCGAACGGAGAGCCCGATGTCCTTCCAGGCGTACTTGGACAACATCGAAGACAAGACCGGCAAGACCCCAGACGAATTCATCGCGATGGCCAAGGAGCGCGGCTTCGATGACCCGACGACGAAGGCGGGGGTGATCGTGGACTGGCTGAAGGAGGACTTCGGACTCGGCCGTGGCCACGGGATGGCATTGGTTCATGTCATCAAGAACGGAGCCCAGATCGGCGAAAAGCACGTCGGCACAACGGGTGTCCACCGCGATCCGGCGAACACGTTGGAACTCGGCGGGAAGAGCCGGCGCGCGACCGGCGGCTGACGGGCAGCGCTGACAGGCGACGGGTACTCACGGGCGACCAGCGCCGGCGGAAGGGGCGCTCACCAGGCGTCGGTGACCCGAGTGGTCGCGACGAACACTGTGCCATCGGATTCTCGCACCAGCAACACCCGAATGGCGGTCCGCGGGTCGGTCCCCGCGGTGAGGGGATCGCCCCGGCGGGCGATCGGCAGCACGCGCAGCCGGTCGCCGCCGGCAGGCGCCGCCCCGTCCGCCCTGGCGTGCACGATCAGCGCGCCGTCGCCGGGGGTGGCACCGGAGTCGGCGCGGAGCGGAAGCACCAACGCGGCGAAGCGGCGCTTGATCGGCCAGCCATTCCGCCTCGGCGACAGGGCACGAGGGTCACCGGTGGTCGCCGGGAACCCCGGGCCCATCGGCAGCGCCGCGCCGACAACGGACTTCCACAGCGCCCACCGCCGCCACATGATGACCCCGCCGACCGTCGCCGCCAGCGAGACGAGGGCGAGGACGGCAGACGGCGCGTCCCAGCCCCTGAGGGCTACCGGCAGGAGGCACAGCGCCGCGACGCCGATCAGGATCGCCGTCGCGGTCAGGCAACGCCGGGCGAGCCGCGTCGTCACACCGCCATCCCGACTGCGTACGCGACCGTCGCTTGGTGCGGCACCACTCTGGTCGGCGGCGGGTCGGATCACCCCTGAGTCACTCTCGGGACCGCCGGCTGATGCACCAAGCGGTTCGACGGGACGAGCGACACGGTCATCGACTCGACGATCGGCAGGATCATCAGCGGCGGGGACGGACGCGCTCTGGCGGCCCGGGTTGCCCAGACCCTCGGCCTCGCGTTCGTCGGTCATCCCCAGCGACCCTAGGCCAGATCGCCGGACGGAATGCAGGGCCGCGGGCCGAGCCGGGCAAATGCGACACACGGGCGGGGAGCGCCCAGGAAACCTCAATGGCCGGCCGCCTGCAGATCCGCCGCGGCGCGTGTCACACTATCCGGGGGGAACGACCAGGAAGGCCGATGACCAGCTCCAGTCCGACCCTGATCACCTCGGTTCAGCGCGCGTTGCACCTGTTGGATTCGGTCGGCCGCAGGCAGCGGCCAGTGTCGGCGAAGGCGCTGGCCAGAGAGGCCGGGCTGGCCCTGCCGACCACCTATCACCTGCTCCGCACCCTGGTCCATGAGGGCTACCTCGCCCGCGAGGACGGCGGCTACGTGCTCGGGCACCGGGTCGCCGGCCTCGGCCGGCACGGGGACCTGCCCACTTGGCGCACCCGGCCGGCGCTGACCGAGTTGATGAGAGAGCTGTCCGGCGCGACCTACCTGGCGGTCTACCGGGACGGCGAGATCGAATTGGTCGACGTCGTGGACAGCCCGTTGTATCCGCGCACGGATCTCTGGGTGGGTCTGCAGTACTCCGGCCACGCGACGGCATTGGGCAAGGCCATCCTGACGGTGCTGCCGGAGGACCTGCGTGAGGACTATCTGGCCCGCCACGAATTGGCCGATCTCACGCCCATGACGGTCACCGACCCCCGCGAACTCCGTCGCCAGCTCGTTTCCGAGCAAGGCATCGCGCTGGACTCAGGGGAGTACCAGTTGGGCGTCACCTGCGTCAGCGCCGCCGTCCGCACCGCGCACGGGGCCGCCGCGGTGGCCGTGTCCGCGCCGATGGCTCGGCAGAGCGTGCTGCTCGAATCGATGGATGTGCTCCGTCGGTGTGCGAACCGCGTGGGTCTGGCTCTCGCCACACCCTGACCGTCTGCCGTCTGCGTGTCTTCGATCTTCCGTCCGCATGCGCCGTCTGCATGCCTGCCGTCTGACCTCCGCGGGCGTTCAGTGTGCTGAGGGCCATCGATCTCACCCCTTCCGCGAAAACTATCCACAGGTATAGTCTGCTGTCCGAGTGCACAGCACGCTATACACAGGAATAGGCAGCTATGAGACCAGGGGTCGGCGACAGAAGGCACGCCTACGAAGACCTGACCGCGCGCGCACGGATCAGGGACGCCGCGCTGTGGCATTTCGCCGAGGAGGGATTCAGCCGCGCGACGATCAGGGACATCGCGGCGACCGCCGGGGTGTCGCCTGGATTGGTCCGTCACCACTTCGGTTCCAAAGAGGGGCTGCGGGACGCCTGCGACGAAGCCGTCTCGCAAACGCTGCGCGCTGTCAACGACGAGGCGTTTGCCGGGAGTCAGAGCGGCGACCTGGGCGCCGCCGCGATCTCCCGGCGGGCGCTGCGCCCGTATCAGAGCTATATCTCGCGGGCACTGGTCGACGGATCACCATCGGTGGCGCTGCTCTTCGACGAACTGGTGTCGATGACCGAGCAGTGGCTGATCCAGGCTGACAACGACCGTCCCGATCCCCCGATGGGGGATCGCCGGACCCGCGCCGCGCTGATCATCGCGATGACCTTGGGCATACCCCTGCTACACGGCCACATCTCGCGAGCGGCCGGTGCTGACATCCGCGATGGCGACGGCGAGCGGCGGGTGGCGATGGCGCTCCTTGACCTCTACTCACACCCATTGGTGACGCCGGATCTGGCGGCGACAGCGCGCGCCGCCTACGAATCACCGCCTCCGACACCGCCAAGTGCAACCGGCGCCGCGTCCTCCGCCGGCGACCGCGCAACGTCGTCGGCCGGCGAACACCCAGACGAACCCGACAGCGACACGATCGAAGGAGAACCTCGATGAGTGATGCCATTTCCGTCGCCGGCCTGGTCAAGAACTTCGGCCCGACCAAAGCCCTGGACGGACTCGACCTGGTGGTCCGCACCGGCGAGGTGCACGGCTTCCTCGGCCCCAACGGGGCCGGCAAGACGACCACAATCCGGATCCTGCTCGGGCTGATGCGGGCCGACGCGGGCACCGCGACCCTGCTCGGCGGTGATCCCTGGACGGACGCCACCCCGCTGCATCGCCGGCTCGCCTACGTGCCCGGTGACGTCACGTTGTGGCCCAGCCTGTCCGGCGGGGAGGTGATCGACCTGCTGGGCCGGATGCGCGGCGGCCTCAACCGGCAGCGCCGCGACGACCTGCTGCAGCGTTTCGACCTCGACCCGCGCAAGAAGGGCCGCGCCTATTCCAAGGGCAACCGGCAGAAGGTGGCGCTCATTGCCGCGCTGGCATCGGATGTCGAGCTGTTGCTGCTCGACGAGCCGACCTCCGGCCTGGACCCGTTGATGGAGGCCGTGTTTCGTGAGGTCATCGGCGAGGAGGTACGTCGCGGCGACCGCACCGTGCTGCTGTCCAGCCACATCCTGTCAGAGGTCGAGGCGCTCTGCGACCGGGTCACCATCGTTCGCGACGGGCGCTCGGTCGAGACCGGCAGCCTGGCCGACCTCCGCCATTTGATCCGGGTGTCCGTGCACGCCGAGCTGGCCGGCCCGGCGAACGGTTTGGCCGAGCTACCCGGCGTGCACGACCTGCAAGCACAGGGCAACCGGGTCAGCTTCGACGTGGACGCGGGCGCCCTGGACGCCGCACTCCGCCAGCTGACCTCGGTCGGCGTTCGCACGCTCACCAGCCAGCCGCCGACGCTGGAGGAGCTGTTCCTTCGGCACTACGACAAGACCGGGCGGAGCGACGCCAGGCATGCGGAGGTGGCGCGGTGATGACAAAGGCGGTGACCACGCTGTCCGATACCAGGCCGTCCGGGACCAGGACCACCGGGTCCACACTGACCGGTACCGGGAACCTCATCCGGCTGATCCTGCGGCGCGACCGGTTCCTGATGCCGCTGTGGGTGGTGATCTTCCCCCTCGTGGTGGCGGGCTACGTGACCTCGTTCACCGACCTGTTCCCCACACCCGCCGAGCTGCTGCAGTATGCCGACGCCAGCCGCGCCAACGCGTCCTTCGTCGCCCTCTACGGTCAGCTGCACGGCTCGAGCCTGGGACAGCTGGTCAACTGGCGTTCCGGGTTCATCCCGGTGATGGTCGGTCTGGCGAGCCTGCTCACGGTTATCCGGCACACCCGCACGGAGGAGGAGGCCGGCCGTCGGGAGCTGCTGGGCGCGACCGTCGTAGGACGCCATGCCGGACTGGCCGCGGCCATGATCGCCACCATTGGCGCCAACGTCGTGATGGGGGTGCTGCTGGCTGCACTGATGATCAGCCAGCAGCTACCGACGGCCGGATCGGTGGCGATGGGACTCGAGTTCGCCGCCGCGGGTGCGATTTTCGCGGCCGTCGGAGCGGTCGCCGCGCAGCTGACCGAGAGTGCCGGCAGTGCAAGAGGAATCGCGATCGCCGTGCTCGGCGTGTCCTACCTTCTGCGCGTCGTCGGTGACGTCAGTGAGATCTCCGGTGGCCGTCTCGGTTGGGTGTCCTGGCTGTCGCCGATCGGCTGGGTCCAGCGGATCAGCCCCTACCAGGACGAACAATGGACCTGGCTGCTACCCCCGGTGCTGGTGACCGCGGGGCTCGCCTGGGTCGCGGTGGCGCTGTCCGCGCGGCGGGACATCGGGTCTGGCCTGCTGCCGGCCCGGCTCGGACCGGCCGAGGCCGCGCCCAGCCTGAGCGGCCCTTTGGCACTCGCCTGGCGGCTGCACCGGGGCCTGCTGGCCGGTTGGGCGGCCGCGTTCGCCGCGCTCGGCGTCGTGCTGGGCGGGGTGGCGAACGGCGTGGGCGACCTGGTCGGGACGAACCAGGCACTGAAGGACGTCTTCGCCCGGATCGGCGGCCGGGAGGGTCTGGTGGACGCGTACCTGGTCAGCATCATGGCGATACTCGGGCTGATCGCCGCCGCCTACGGCATCCAGGCGACGCTCAGGCTGCGCACCGAGGAGACCGCCGGCCGGGCCGAGCCCGTGCTGGCGACCGCCGTCGGCCGCCTGCAATGGGCCGGCAGCCACCTGATGTTCGCCGTCCTCGGCCCGGCCGTCGTCCTGCTCATCTCCGGGCTCTTCGCGGGGCTCACCTACGGCGCAAGCATCGGTGACATCGGCGGCCAGGTACCCAGGGTGATCGGCGCCGCGGCGATCCAGCTGCCAGCGGTCTGGGTGCTCGCCGCGATCGCGGTGGCGTTCGTCGGGTTGCTGCCCCGGCTTGCCGCGATGAGTTGGGGAGCGCTCGTGCTGTGCCTGCTGATCGGGCTGGTCGGCACCGCCATCCAGTTGAACCATTGGCTACTTGATCTGTCGCCGTTCACCCACATCCCGCACCTGCCGGGCGGCGATGTGGCTGCGCTGCCAGTGATCTCACTGTTGGGCATAGCCGTGGTGCTCGGCGGGGCGGGGCTGGCCGGACTGCGCAGGCGGGACATTCCGACGATGTGAGGCCGGATCGGCGGTTGGTCCACGACTGCCGGGCGGACCTGCTGCGGCAGTCAGGGGAGGTCAGGGGACGTAACGGTCGATGCGGACGAAGTCGATGTTGATCTTCACGGCGCAGCTGGGGCAGGGAGCGGTCCATGAGGCGGTACCCGACTGGATGACCTGGTGCAGCACAGCCGTCGGAACATTGACCCCGCTCTTGGTGGCGTACTGCTTGCCGTCCATCGAGAGTTCGAGCTTGTTCGGAGACCAGCTCACGCTCGTCTGGTGCCAGGTGTTCAACCAGGGTTGAAACGTGTTGACGTTGATTCCGCATTTCTCCGACGCCTGGCGGCCGGTCGCGGTGACGCAGTGGTTGTAGCCCAGCACATTGGGCGAGGTTCCGCCGTAGATCTCGGGCCAGTCGACCTCGCCGTCGCCCCAGGCGTTGGAGTCGGGCCAGAGCAGGGACGCCCAGCCCCACCCTTGGGCGCCCGCGCCATAGGGCACCGCCTTCCACTTCATCACCCAGCAGCCGTACTGCTGCGAAACGTGTCCGCCTTTGAGTTGCGGCATGATCGCAGCAGAGTAGGCCTGACCGAGGCTGTCCGTGTGCAGATCGATCGTGAGATAGCCGTTGGCGACCGAGATCGTCTTGGTCGCGTCGTACTTGGCGATGGCATGGATGTCGCCGAACCCGTCCCGGTCGGTGTTCCACGCCCGCCACTTCGCCCCGTAGACCGAGCCGGGGAACTGGCCCTTCGGTGCCGAGGTGACGAAGTTGTCATAGAAGATCGTGTGCCAGCCGGCCGCGGCGGCGTTGCTGACCGGTACCAGCAATCCGGCGAGCACCAGCAGGGTCACGAGCGCGCACTCCTTCATGAGTACCGCACCTTCGTCGTCGCGGGCTGCCCAGCTCAGCGCAGCGTGCGACCGCTCGGCATCGATGGTTGACGAGTCCCATCGGCCGCCCGCTGAAGCGAGGGGACAACCTTGTCACCCGGCTGGACGAGACAGATTTTCACATTCCCGGAGAGAATAGATCCATGCCGACCCGGGACTCCGACCGGACTCGTCACCGGGATGCGTCCGAGCGGTGGTTCGGCGTCCCGCGCGCGTCTGGGAGAATTGCCGCCCGTGAAGACGTTCGATTCCCTGTACGACGAGCTCGCCGAGCGGGCGAGCACCCGACCGGCCGGTTCGGGGACGGTGCAGTCGCTGGACGCGGGCGTGCATGCTCAGGGCAAGAAGCTGCTGGAGGAGGCCGGCGAGGTGTGGCTGGCCGCCGAACACGAGGGTGACGACGCCCTGGCGCTGGAGATCTCCCAGCTGCTCTACCGCACCCAAGTGATCATGATCGGCAGAGGCATCAGCCTGGAGCAGGTCTATCGGCATCTGTAGGGCCTTCGTCGCGAAACGCCGTCGGCCCCGGGCGACACATGTCGGGGATCGGCCCGGTGCGCGGCGCAAGCTGTCCGCGCACGTCGCGGGTGACGCACGGACCGTCTTCGTGACGTCCGATCCTTTTCCACCGCCATTCACCGCCATTCATCGCAAGGAGATTTGCCGATGTTGAGAGTTGCCGTGCCGAACAAGGGCACGCTCAGCGAGCCCGCCGCCGAGATGTTGCGGGAGGCGGGCTATCGCCAACGGCACGAGTCGCGTGACCTGACGGTGGTCGACGTCGCCAACGACGTCGAGTTCTTCTTCTTGCGCCCCAAGGACATCGCGGTCTATGTCGGGTCCGGCGAGCTCGACCTGGGGATCACCGGTCGTGACCTGGCGGCTGATTCCGGCGCCCCGGTGGAGGAGATCATCGGTCTCGGATTCGGTTACTCCACCTTCCGCTACGCGGCACCGGCCGATGACGACTGGCACGTCGCGGATCTCGCGGGCAGGCGGGTGGCCACCTCCTACCCCAACCTGGTGCGCGCCGACCTGGCGGACCACGGCATCGCCGCCACGGTGATCCGGTTGGACGGGGCGGTGGAGATCTCCGTGCAGCTCGGGGTTGCCGACGCGATCGCCGACGTCGTCGAATCGGGACGCTCGCTCCGCCAGCACGGTCTGGCCGCCTTCGGCGACGTGATCTGCCAATCCGAGGCCGTGCTGATCAGCCGCGCCGGCAACAACATCTCCGCGTCGGCGAAACAACTCAGCAGCCGGTTGCAGGGCGTGGTGATCGCCCAGCAGTACCTCATGCTCGACTACGACTGCCCGGCCGCGCTGCTGCAGCGCGCAACAGCGATCACCCCCGGCCTGGAATCGCCGACCGTGGCGCCGCTGGCCGACCCGCAGTGGGTGGCCGTGCGCGCGATGGTCCGCCGCAAGGACGCGAACCCGGTGATGGATGCGTTGTCCGAACTCGGGGCCAAGGCGATCCTGGCCTCCGACATACGGTCCTGCCGGCTGTAACGGCATCCCCCTTCAGCGGAAGTCAGCCACCTTCGACGGCCAGAACAGGCAGCCCGCTTCGAGCAGCCGCCGTCACCGTTTCCGTGGCCGTTTCCGTGGCCGTTTCTGAAGCCACGCCCACCGGCTGGTACTCAGGTGCTCCCGGATACGGCGGCGCGGTGCCGCCGAACTCTGGGCAGAACGCCTGGTAGGAGCACCACTGGCACATCCTGCTCTGCCTGGGCGGAAAGTCACCGCTACGCCGAGCCCGGACGATGGCCTCCCACAGTGCGGTGACGCCCGATTCGAAGGCGACCAGTTCAGCCTCGGTAGGGCTGTACGTCAGCGACAGCGCGTCGGCCAGATAGATCAACTTCAATTGCGCGGGAATGACGCCGCGCATCCGGTAGATCATCAGCGCGTAGAACTTCAGCTGATAGAGCGCCTTGGCCTCGAAATCAGGGCCGGGGGAGCGGCCGGTCTTGTAATCGACCACTCGTAGCTGGCCGGTCGCGGCACGATCGAGCCGGTCGACGAAACCACGCAGCGGCACCCCGTCGCCCACGTCGATCTCGATCGCGAGCTCGCAGGCCTCGGGGGTGAAACTGCGCGGGTCCTCCAGCGAGAAATATGTCCGGATCAGGTCCCGAGCGGAGGTCAGCCAGCCAGGCAAGTCCTCGGCCGGGACAAGGTCGGCAAGCTGCGGGTACTCCGTGGACATCTGCTCCCACAGCGGCCCTACGTCCGCGACGGTGCGATCGGGGGTGCGTTCCGGGGCCGGTCGGCCGAACATCCGCTCCAGGGTGCTGTGCACGAGTGTGCCGCGCACCGCCGGAGCGCTGGGGGTTTCCGGGAGCCGGTCGATTGCCCGATAGCGGTACAGCAGCGGGCACGTCTTGAAGTCGCTCGCCCTCGACGGCGACAGCGCCAGCGGTCGGCGGACGCGGGGTGATTCCGATCCACCGGCCGCCGAGCCGTCGGCCGGCTCACCCACTGGCAGGGGGCCGCCGGACACGTCGCCCTCGCAAACGCCACCGTTGGGTACGTCTCCCTCGGCCGCCACCTCGGCCGCGCAGCCCTCGGTCGCAGCAACTCCTGTCACGTCACCCCCCGGCGTGGTGCGGTCATGGTGCTCACCTGGCTCACGGTAGGTCAGACCCCCGACAGCCAGTCTCCGCGCCACCGCGCGGCCACGAGGATCCGCCCGCGGCGATCCCAGCCTGATGTCCGGGCCGCACGGCGAGCCACTCCCGTACCACTACCCTTCGGGAGTGTCGCCAGACCCCCGACCCGTGCCGCGCCGCCCGCGGCCGGCCCCGCGATCTGAGCGGTCATCGCCGCGGCGGTTCAGCAGCTCCGCCGGAGTGACCCTCGGGTCGATCGGCGGCGTACCGATCATCGTCACCCCCTCCTGGGTGCTCTCGGTCGTGGTGATCGCCGCGTTCGGCGTCCCGGTGATTATCCAGGTGGTTCCCGGAACGGGCGTGGGGACGGCGGTTGCTGTGTCCGTCGTGCTGGGTGTGCTGCTCGGGGTCAGCGTGCTGGCACACGAACTCGGTCACTGCCTGGTGGCCCGGCTGATCGGGATTCCGGTGTCCGGGGTTCGGCTCTACCTGCTCAGCGGCGTCTCAGAACTGACCAGAACCCCGAAAACACCCCGCGACGAGGCGGCCATTGCCGCGGCCGGTCCGGCCGTCAGCGCCCTGCTGGCGGGCATTTTCTGGCTGGCCGTCCGGGGCGTGACCGTCAGCACGGTGAGCTGGCTGGTACTCATCCTGCTGGCCCTGGCGAACGCCGTCGTCGCGGTGTTCAACTTGCTGCCTGCGCTGCCCATGGACGGCGGTCGGGTGCTGCGGGCCGCGGTGTGGAAGGCCTTCGACGACCGTGGGGCCGGCACTGCGGTCGCCGTGGTCGGCGGATACCTGGTCGCGGTCGCGCTCGGGGTCTGGTCCGTGCTGCTGGTGGTCTCCGGTGGCATCGCCGGGGCGCTGCCGGCGTGTATCGGGATCGTGATGGCAGCGTTCGTTGCTGTGGGCGCCGCCCAGGAGCGCGCTCCACGGGAACGGACCAGATGGCCGGCCGGCGTCCCACTGGCCCCCCTCGCCCGGCCGGTCGTGCGGTTGCCGGCCGAAACTCCCGTCTGGCTGGCGCTGGAGTCCGCCGCCAACCATGGAGTCATCTTGACCGAAGAGGGCGGCATCGCCCGTGGCCTGATGGACGTGCCGGCGGCGCGAGAACTGGCCACCCATCGCCCGCAGGCGCCCGCGTCGTTGGTGGCACGGCCGGTGTCCGCGGACGCGGTCATCCTCGCCGATGACGATCCGGCCGACGTCGTGGAGCGGCTCCGGACCACCACGGCGGTCGACTTCCTGTTGGTGGACGACGCGGGTTCACCGACGGGGGTGATCCGGCGGTTGGACATCATCGGCGCGCTGGTACCCGCCCGATCGCGTCGCCGCGGCCGGCAGAGGGCGGTCGACGGAGTCCAGCCGCCCGGGACCGCCCCGTGAGCGGCGAATTCGGGCCGGGGGACCGAGTGCAGCTCACCGATTCCAAGGGTCGGAAATACACCGTCGTGCTGGAAACCGGTGGCACCTACCACACCCACCGCGGCGCGCTGGCCCACGACGAACTGATCGGCCAACCCGACGGCAGTGTGATCGTCTCTGCCGGCGGCACGTCCTACCTGGCGCTCCGCCCGCTGCTCACGGACTATGTGCTGTCCATGCCGCGGGGCGCAGCAGTGATCTATCCCAAGGACGCGGCCCAGATCGTGCACTGGGGCGACATCTACCCGGGCGCAACGGTTCTCGAGGCAGGCGCCGGTTCGGGTGCGTTGACCTGCTCGCTGCTGCGGGCGGTCGGTTCCACCGGCTCGGTGATCTCCTACGAGATCCGCCAGGATCACGCCGACCATGCAGTGCGCAACGTGGAGCGGTTCTTCGGCAGCACGCCGCCGAACTGGTCCCTCACGGTGGGTGATCTGCTCGAGCATTCCGGTCAGGTGGACAGGGCCGTGCTGGACATGCTCGAGCCATGGACGGCGCTCGAGACCGTCGCGGACAACCTGGTGCCAGGCGGGGTGCTCATCGTGTACGTGGCCACCACCACTCAGTTGTCCAGGGTCGCCGAGGAGTTGCGGCACCACGGCGGCTTCACCGAGCCGTCGGCGTGGGAGTCGCTGCACCGACCGTGGCACCTGGTCGGGCTGGCGGTGCGCCCGGAGCACCGGATGATCGGGCACACCGCCTTCCTGCTCACCGCCCGCCGATTGGCGCCTGGGGTGACCGCCCCGCGGCCCCAACGCCGGCCCACCGCGTCGGGTCGCTGACGAGCGAACGACGCGCGGTCCCAGACCCCGAACGGCACCTGAGCACGGGCGCAACCGCGTCGGACGCGTGTCTGTCGTGTAACGATCGGCCTGCTATCGCGTTGCGGACTCGATCAGCCCTTCCCACGGAAGGCCGCCCACAGTCGACCACAGCCCCGGAAACCCGCTGCTCACGGACCACCGGACGGTCATCGGTGGGGTGGACGGACGTTCGGCTGATCCGCAGAAACAAGTGGCGCCGCAAGTTAATGTCAGCCGCGCTGTCCGGACCCGCAGGTAGTCTTGGTCCTTGCAGGTCTCCGACTCCAGGGGAGGGCAATGTGGCGGATCACAGACCGTCTGATGTGTCCGGAACTTCGGAGGGCGCTGACTCTGGCCCCGAAGAAGGTTATCGGCAGACACCCGCGCAGCTCAGCGCGCAGATCAGGGTGCTCAACGACGAGATAGCCCAACTGCGGCGACGGCTGGCGATCGCGCCCACCGACACCAGGCCGCTGGAACGTCAACTCACCGAGTCGGCCAACCGCATCAACGCCCTGTCCGAGCGCAACGAGAAGCTCGTCGTCACGCTGCGCGATGCGCGGGCTCAGCTCCTGCAATTGAAGGAGGAGGTCGACCGGCTCGCCCAACCCCCGAGCGGGTACGGCGTCTTCCTTTCCGCGGGTCCGGACGGCGCGATCGAGGTGTTCACCGGCGGTCGGCGGATGCGGCTGGCGGTGTCCCCGACGGTCGAGGTCGATGCGCTGCAGCGCGGCCAGCAGGTCCGCCTCAACGAGGCCCTCACCGTCGTCGAGGCGGGTTCCTACGAGCTGGTCGGCGAGGTCTGCGCGCTGCGCGAGGTGCTCGGCGGCGATCGCGCGCTGGTGGTCGGGCACGCCGACGAGGAGCGGGTGGTGCACCTGGCCGAGCCGCTGCTGGACGCCCCACTCAAGCCAGGCGATTCCTTGCTGGTCGACTCCAAGGCCGGCTACGCCTACGAGAAGGTGCCGAAGGCCGAGGTCGAGGACCTGGTGCTGGAGGAGGTCCCCGACGTCGAGTACTCCGACATCGGCGGGCTCACCCGGCAGATCGAACAGATCCGCGACGCCGTGGAATTGCCGTTCCTGCACAAGGATCTGTTCCGCGAATACCAGCTCCGGCCGCCGAAGGGTGTCTTGCTCTACGGTCCACCCGGCTGTGGCAAGACGCTGATCGCGAAGGCAGTGGCGAATTCGCTGGCCAAGCAGGTCGCGACGTCGCGTGGACAGGAACGGATCACCAGTTATTTCCTGAACATCAAGGGCCCGGAACTGCTGAACAAGTATGTCGGCGAGACCGAGCGGACCATCCGGCTGATCTTCCAACGCGCCAGGGAAAAGGCGTCCGACGGTACGCCGGTGATCGTGTTCTTCGACGAGATGGATTCGGTCTTCCGCACCCGCGGCACCGGTGTGTCCTCGGACGTGGAGACCACGATCGTGCCGCAGCTGCTCAGCGAGATCGACGGCGTGGAAGGCCTGGAGAACGTCATCGTGATCGGTGCCTCCAACCGCGAGGACATGATCGACCCGGCGATCCTGCGGCCCGGCCGGCTGGACGTCAAGATCAAGATCGAGCGTCCTGACGCGGAAGCGGCCAGGGACATCTTCACCAAGTACCTGATCCCGGAACTGCCCATTCACCCGGACGATCTCGCCGAATTCGGCGGCGACCGGCAGAGCACCATCTCCGCGATGATCCAGCACACGGTCGAGCGGATGTACACCGAAACCGACGAGAACCGCTTCCTGGAGGTCACCTACGCCAACGGTGACAAGGAAGTCCTGTACTTCAAGGACTTCAACTCCGGCGCGATGATCCAGAACATCGTGGACCGGGCCAAGAAGGCCGCGATCAAGGACCGCATCGTGCACGGCGCCGACGCGGCCGGCGGGCTCCGGGTGTCACAGTTGCTCGAAGCGATCTCCGACGAGTTCGCCGAGAATGAGGACCTGCCGAACACCACGAATCCGGACGACTGGGCGCGCATCTCGGGCAAGAAGGGCGAGCGCATCGTCTACATCAGGACCCTGGTGTCCGGCAAGCAGTCCGAGGGCTCCCGTGCCATCGATACCGCGTCGAATACGGGTCAGTACCTATAGCTTTCTGAGACCTGTAGCTTCTGGTGCTGTGAGCAGCAGGCCGCGTCGAGCACGGTGGGCCATCGGCACCGCCGTGCTCGGCCGCCCGGCGTACATCAGTACCGGCAGCGCCGCGCAATTGCCGGCCGACCGCAGCGTCGAGTCGTTCCGCGACAACACCTTCCGGATGCTCGACGCCGCCGTGCGGTCGGGGATCGACTGGATCGACACCGCCCGGTCGTACGGCCGCGCGGAGGAATTCGTCGGGCAGTGGTGGCGCGCCCGCGCGGCGCAGGACGTGGACTGGCCCGAGAAGGCGCCGACCGTCTCGAGCAAGTGGGGTTACCGGTACGTCGGTGCCTGGGACCCGCGGGCGGACGTCCATGAAGTCAAGGAACACTCGCTGGCGGCCTTCGCCGAGCAATGGGAGCTCACCCGGGCCACGCTGCCGCGGGTGCACCTGTACCAGGTGCATTCGCTGACCCTGGATTCACCGCTGTTCACCGACGGGCCGTTGCTGGACGCGCTGGCGAGGCTGCGCGACTCCGGTGTCGCGATCGGCTTCTCGGCCTCCGGCGCCCGACAGGGCGACATCGTCGAGCGCGCCCTCGAGGTGACCAGGGCCGACGCGCGACTGTTCTCCGCCGTGCAGGCCACCTGGAATCTGCTGGAGACCAGCGCAGGGCCGGCCCTGCAGGCGGCGTCTCGGCGCGAGCTCACGGTGATCGTCAAGGAGTCGCTGGCGAACGGCCGACTGGTCACCGAGCCACCGGACGCCCTCCGCGAGGTGAGTGCACGCACCGGCGCCGCGCCCGACGCCGTTGCGCTGGCCGCCGCGGCGGCGCAGCCCTGGGCGAACCGGGTGCTGATCGGTGCGGCGGGAGTCGATCAGCTGGCCGCCAACTTACGGGCGGATCAGGTGGCGTTGACCCCCGCCGACACCGCACTGCTATCCGGCTGCGCCGAGGACCCCGAGGCCTACTGGGCCCATCGGTCCGGCCTGCCCTGGCGCTAGCGCTAGCCCGGGTCGGTCATCTCCACCGGTTCCTGCGACGCCGGCCCGACGGCGGCAAGACCGCTCTCCAGTTCGTCCAAGATCCGCCCCGTCTCCACCACCAACGTGCCGAGAAAAACCCCGCGAACGAGGTTGGCGGCCAGCATGTCGGCCAGATCGGCATTGATCTCGGCGATCTTCGAGCGGGCCACCTCGACCGCCCGGTGCGCCGTGCCAGCGGCGACCACTTCTCGGGCGTCCTTCTCGGCCCGCAGCAGGGTGTGCGCGAACGCCTCGATGGCCCGGGCGGTCGCGAACAGCGTTGCCGACGCCATCGGCATCGGCGGCTGCCGGCCGTCCTGCGCCGGCACCTTGGCCGCGATGTCCCTGACGGTCCTGGCCAGCGTGCGTACCTGCACCTCGACGATCTGCAGGGTGTCGTTGGCCTGCTGCAGCCGGCCCAGCGCGCTGGCCCAGGAAGCCCTGCCCGGGTGCAGTTCCAGCGACTGCGCGGCGCGGTCGACGTCGGATTCCGCGGCGGTGGAGATCCGGCCCTGCTCGCGGGCCTCCCGCAGCCAGCTTGTCGCCTGCTCGATCCGCCACGGGCGGCTGATCCCGTCGGCGACGGCCGACAGCACGTCGACGATGCCGTCGCTCAGCTCTGCCACCGACCTGGTCGCGGCCGAGACGTAGTTCGGCGGCACGATGGCGAAGTTCACCACCACCGCGACACCCGCCCCGATCAGCGTGTCCAGGAATCGCTGCCCGCTCTGCGCGCTGCCCAGGGCCAGCACGAACAGCCCGTTGATGGGGATCTGCGCTGCGGCGCCGCCGTTGAGTCGCAGCACCTTCCCGACCAGGAACCCCAAGGCCACGATCAGGCTGATCGACCACGCGTGCAGTCCGATCAAGTCGCCGAGCCAGATGGCCACCACGATGCCGATCAGCACCGCGACGACCTTCTCCACGGCGTCCCGGATGGAGGCGCGCACCGTCAGCAGGGCGATCAGCGACGCGGTGATCGGAGCCCAGATCGGTGAGGGTGAGTCGAGCAGCCAGCCCGCCAACGCCCACGACACCCCGGCGGAGACAGCGACCTTCAACGCCTGCCACAGCACGTTGCGGTCGATCCCGAGCAATTCGGACAGCGGCCGATCCCGCCACGACGGCCGGCCGGTGACCGCCTGCAGCCGCCGCAGCAGGCGGTCACGCAGCGTGCCGTGACCGGTGCCGGCGGCGGTGGCCGGGAGCGGGTGGTCCATCTGGTCGATCCTGCCCCACTAGATTCGAATCATGAGTGTGCGTCGCATCATGGGTACGGAGGTCGAGTACGGCATCTCGGTGCCGGGGGAGCCGGGCGTCAACCCGGTGATCTCCTCGACCCAGGTCGTGCTGGCCTACGCCGCGTCGGTGGCCGCGCCGCGGGCCAGGCGTCCGCGCTGGGACTACGAGGTGGAATCGCCGCTGCGTGACGCCCGCGGGTACGACCTGTCGGCGCTGTTCGGAGCCGCGGAACCGGACGTGGACGACATCGGCGCGGCCAACGTCATCCTGTCCGACGGTGCCCGGCTGTATGTCGACCACGCGCACCCGGAGTTCTCCTCGCCGGAGGTCACCAACCCGCTGGACGGGGTGCTGTTCGACAAGGCCGGGGAACGGGTGATGGAGGCTGCCGCCCGGCTGGCCGCCTCGCTGCCGGGGTCCAAGCCCATCCAGATGTACAAGAACAACGTCGACGGCAAGGGTGCGTCCTACGGCACCCACGAGAACTATCTGTGCCGGCGGGACACCCCGTTCCCGGCCCTGATCGCCGGTCTGACCCCGTTCTTCTCCTCCCGCCAGGTGTTCGCCGGGGCGGGCCGGGTCGGCATCGGGCCTTCCGGGCAGACCGAGGGATTCCAGCTCGGCCAGCGCTCGGACTACATCGAGGTCGAGGTCGGCCTGGAGACCACGCTCAAGCGGGGCATCATCAACACCCGCGACGAGCCGCATGCCGACGCGGACAAACACCGCCGGCTGCACGTGATCATCGGTGACGCCAACCTGGCCGAGACGGCCACCTACCTCAAGCTGGGCACGACGGCGCTGGTACTGGCCATGATCGAGGCGGGCTGGCCGTTACCGGCCGTCGAGTTGGCGCACCCGGTCGCCGCGGTTCACCAGATCTCCCACGACCCCAGTCTGGCGGTCACCGTGCCGCTGACCGACGGACGACGCCTGACCGGTGTCGACATCCAGCGTGCCTACGCCGAGGCCGCGGCGGAGTTCGTCGAAGATACCTACGGCCAGGACGCCGACGAGCAGACCCTTGATGTGCTCGAGCAGTGGGTGTCGGTGCTGGACAAGCTGGCCGTCGACCCGATGCAGCTGGCCGACGTGCTGGACTGGCCGGCGAAACTTCGCCTGCTGGAAGGTTTCCGCAGCCGTGACGGGCTTTCCTGGGGCGCGCACCGGCTCGCCCTCGTCGACCTGCAGTACTCCGACGTGCGGATGGACAAGGGCCTGTACAACCGGCTCGTCTACCGCGGTTCGATGAAGCGGCTGGTCGAGGAGGAAGCGGTACAGGCCGCGATGACGCTGCCGCCGGAGGACACCAGGGCCTACTTCCGCGGCCGGTGCGTGGCGCAGTACGCCGACCGGCTGGCTGCCGCGTCGTGGGACTCGGTGATCTTCGACATCGGGCGGGAGTCCCTGGTGCGCATCCCGACCCTGGAACCCACCCGCGGCACCAAGTCTCACGTCGGCGCGCTACTGGACGCCGCGGCCGATGCCACGGAGCTGGTCGACGCGCTCACCCGAAAGTAGTCGCCCGCAAGTAGTCGCCCCAAGTAGTCGCCCGCAGTACTCGATGGTGCCTGGGCCGATCCGACGCCGGACACCAACCGGCACAAGGCTGCGGCGGGCTCACTGTCGGGGCGAATAGGTAGGCTCGCAGGTATCTACCGGTGATCGGAGAACCGACATGGCCCAGGAACAGACCACTCGGCAAGGTGACGGCGACGGCGACGGCGACGACGCCGCGGAAGGCGCAGCCGGCCAGGAGCGTCGCGAGAAGCTCGCAGCCGAGACCGACGACATTCTCGACGAGATCGACGACGTGCTGGAGTCCAACGCCGAGGACTTCGTCCGCTCGTACGTGCAAAAGGGCGGCCAGTGACAGCGTTTGCCCGGGCCGATCACTGGCCTGTTTCCGCGATACCGGCCGCCTATCTCCGGCCGGGCACCGGATCGTTCACCGAATTCCTGGCGACGGCGGAACCGCACCTGTTGCCGGGCAGCCGTCAGGGCAGTGACGCAGCGCCGCTCGCGGTCCCGCACGCCACCACCATCGTCGCGCTGACCTGCGCGGACGGTGTGGTGATGGCCGGAGACCGGCGGGCGACGATGGGCAACATCATCGCCCAGCGGGACATCGAGAAGGTCTTCATCGCCGACTCCCATTCCGCGATCGGCATCGCCGGCACGGCGGGGGTGGCGGTGGAAATGGTCCGGCTGTTCCGGCTGGAACTCGAGCACTACGAGAAGATCGAGGGCGTCCGGCTCTCGCTGGACGGCAAGGCCAACCGGCTGGCCACCATGATCCGCGGCAACCTCGGGGCGGCGATGCAGGGGCTGGCCGTCATCCCGTTGTTCGCCGGGCTGGAGGAAGGCACGGCCAGCGAGCCGGCCGGGCCGGGCCGGATCTTCTCCTACGACATCGCCGGCGGTCGGTACGAGGAACACGACTACTTCGCCGTCGGGTCCGGGTCACTGTTCGCCCGCTCGGCGCTGAAGAAGCGGTATGAAATCGGTGCCGACCTGGCGACCGCCGTCAGGCTGAGCATCGAAGCGCTCTACGACGCCGCCGACGACGACAGCGCGACCGGCGGCCCGGACGTCACCCGACGAATCTTCCCGGTGGTGATCACCGTGACGGCCGGCGGCGCGGTACGGGTCCCCGCCGACGACGTTGCCGCGGTGTCGGAGGCGGTGCTCGCCGGACGTCTGCTGCACCCCGGGGGCTGAACCGCGCCCACCGCCACTGCCACCGTCCCGTCCGCCGATGCCGCCCGGCATGAGTGACCCACCACCGCACAAGGAGCCCGGCCCGCCGTGACGATGCCGACCATCTACGCCTCACCCGAGCAGTTCATGCGCGACCGCTCGGAGTACGCCCGGAAGGGCATCTCGCGCGGCCGCAGCGTGGTGGTGACGACCTTCTCCGGCGGGGTGCTGTTCGTTGCGGAGAACCATTCGCCGACATTGCACAAGGTCAGCGAGATCTACGACCGCATCGGATTCGCAGCGGTCGGTCGGTACAACGAATTCGAGAACCTGCGCACCGCGGGCATCCGGCTGGCCGATGTCAGGGGCTTCTCCTACGACCGGCGCGACGTCACCGGCCGGTGGCTGGCCAACGCCTACGCGCAGACCGTTGGCTCGATCTTCTCCGAGCACCAGAAACCGTTCGAGGTCGAGCTGTGCGTCGCCGAGGTGAGTGCAGCGGGCGCACCCGGCTGGGCCGGCACCGCCAGCGCCGGGGTCACCACCGGCGCGGACCAGCTCTACCGCATCTCCTACGACGGCTCGATCGTCGACGAGCGGCGCTTCGTGGTGATGGGTGGCGCCACCGAACCGGTGATCGCGGCGCTGACGGAGTCGTTCACCCCCGGCTGGGACGCCGCGACCGCGCTCGCCGCTGCGGTCAGCGCGCTGGGCACGGCGGGCGAGGGTGCACCGCGGATCCTGCAGCCGACCCAACTCGAAGTGGCCGTGCTCGACCGGACGCTGCAGGGCCGAACGTTCCGCCGAATCCAAGGCGCGGCCCTCGCTGCGCTGCTGTCGCCGGAGCCGTCCGCATCGGCCCCGACGGACGCGGCCACCGCCGACGGGGCGGATGCGGCCACGGACACACACGAGGATCCGGCCGACGGCGTCGGCCCGGACGGCGCCGGCGCATCCTGACGAACGCACGGAGAGCGCCGGGCCGTCCTCGGGCATGTCTTTCCACACCGTCGCAGTGCGCGCTCCGTCACCGCCGGAGATCTGTTCGGCACTTTCTGTATCAGGTCGTGTATCAAGGCGCGAACGAAGTCCCCTCTTGGTGGTGTTCGGGCAGCGCCGAAGAGGGGTTCGGGAGCTTTCCGGGCGTACTGCGCCACCCTAAGCTGTTCGTGACACCAGCAGCGTCCGCCAGGCGCCGATTCGGGAGGTTCCTGTGTGCGAAGACGATGTCCTAGCGCCGGACTTCCCGATCGGCGCAGGCTGTCGGTCGCGGACACTCTGGCGCGCGGCTCCGAGCCGCCCGACATCTGGGAGGGCCCACTCGTGATCGGTGTGAACGAGGACGCGGCGACCGCGACAGGGGCGACCCCGGACGCGAAGGAACGGGCGGTTGGCGCTTCGCCGCACACCTTGCCAAGCGTCGCACCGATTGACGCCGACCGTGGCCGGATCCTGGACGAGAAGTCCAACGGGACTGTGGCGCAGCCCGATTCGAGGATTGGCGAGTCGGCGGCCCCCACCGATCACACCGAACCGTCAGCCCTCGCCGCACCGGCAGGTGCGCCGGCTCGCCGACGCCCGGATGCCGGCGATCTGGTACAGCGCGCGGGAGCGGCGTTCCAGGAGTACCGCGAAGGCGTGCCGGGGGCGATCGACCGGTTGGTCCGCTTGGTGAGCCCATTGCTGTGGCACACGGCCCGGCAGTGCGGGTTGACCGCGGCCGAGTCGGAGGACGCAGTCCAGCAGACCTTCCTGTTGCTGGTTCGAAACAAGGACACGATCAGCGATCCCCTTGCCGTGGTCCGCTGGATGACGGTCAGCCTGCGGCGACTGGCCTGGCGGGAACGATCGGCCAGTGCGAAGCGATCCGGTGAGGAACCGACCGACGAGGACTTGCCCCGTGCGCCGTCTGCCGAGCATGCGGCAGTGCTCACCGATCAGCAACGTCGGCTGTGGGCGCAGGTGTCGGAGTTGTCGGAGCGGTGCCGGCGGTTGCTTGCGGTGATCGCGTTCGCGCCACGCCCGGATTACGCCTCCATCGCCGCCGACCTCGGCATACCGGTGGGGTCCATAGGTCCAACACGAGGCCGCTGTCTTGCGAAGCTGCGCGCCCGACTAGACGGGGGAGACTGGTCATGATGGCTGCGAGCGAGAACGTCACTGGCAGTGGTGGCGGGGATTTCGAGGTCGACGGCTTCGACCTGGACGCGGCCGCGCCGATGGACCGTGCGGACCTGCGTCTGCTGACGGACCTGCTGGCGATCTACGACGTCGTCGACCCCATGCCGGAGATGTTGCCCGACGTGGTGCTGTTCGGTCTGGACGCGAACAACTTGGACGCGGAGTTCGCGCGGCTGGTGGAATCCGAACTCGCGGTGTCCGGGGCCAGCGGGACTCGTTCGGTGGAACACGCCCGACGGGTGACGTTCGCCAGCGACAGCCTGACCGTGATGGTCGTCGTCAACCCCCAGAGGGACGGCTCCGTCCGGCTGGACGGGTGGGCCGCCCCCGGCGGTCGTCTGCACGCGGAACTGCGGGTAGGCGATTCCACGCTGACCGCCGAGTGCGACGAGTCCGGACGGTTCGTCTTCGACGCTGTACCCGCGGGTCCCGCGCAGCTGGTGCTGCACCCGACCCTGGAGTCCGACCCGTCGCTGACGCTTCCGGTCGTCACGCCGGCGGTGCACCTGTAGCAGCACAGCTTTTTCGGCCGACCTGAGGCCGCAGGATTGCCATGAGCCACACCGCTGGACTCCGCCCCCGGAGACCGAGCCACGGAGGTTTGCGTGACGGAAGTTCCACCCCCCAAGGACACTGACGTTCCACCATCGGACAGAGGCAAGCGACCAGGGGTTCCGGCTGAGGAGGACCCGGTCGCCAGGTTCGATGCCAGAGTCCTCGATCCTGCGACGGCTGTGCGCATACTCGACGGCAAACCGTTGAAGCCGACCATTTATCGCAACAATCGGTTGGTCGTCAACGCAAAGGACAGAGCCGAACTGGGCGCGATTCTCAAGGCCATCGACGGGGTCCTGGCCGAGATGAGCGCGTGGGCCGACGGTCGCCCCCGCCAGTCCTACCGCCGTCGGAACGCCGATCCCTGGAGCCCGATGCGCCAACCGGGCGGGGCAGGGTCGGATTCCAGCATCGAGCCCGATCGGGAGTGGCAAGACCAGGCTCGACGACTTCGTCGCGCGGAAGAGAACAAGGTGCCGCTTGCCGCGGTGGTCTCTCTCGAGCCGGCGGGGCCGGATCGATTTGCCCCGCAGACTCCCATCGACGTGCTCGAGGTCGTGCAGCGTCTGCGCGCCAAGGTGACGAGGCCGCTGCCAGGCGGGCCGGCCGTTCCGGTTCCGCCGGAGGCCAGAGTCGGTCTCGAGCATCTGCTTTTCGTCACCATCAACCTGGCCCCTTACGGTGCGAGCCTGGCCCCCTACGGCGCCAGCCTGGCTCCGTACGGCGCGAGCCTGGCTCCGTACGGGGCAAGCCTCGCGGGGATCCCGTTGAATCGCAGCGCCGGCGGCGGGGTGTTCTCCTATCTTGCCCCGGGTACCGGCGGCCGGACGCCGGTCTCCCTGGTCCTGGAGGTCCCCGACGTCCCGCTCGACGGGCCACGTGCGGTTGTTCTGGATACCGGTTGCGAAGAGAAGCATCCATGGTTCGCCGAGAAGGTCGATCGCCGAGTGGCGGTTGACGAGGGAAACGGCGTGCAGAGCGTGATCGGGATGGATGTTGATCTGGCTTCCAGCGTCGAGACCGACCCGGAGGGCAATGCCTGCGCTCCGGATCTGATGACCGGCGCGATTCCACCGGTGTGCGGCCACGGCACATTCATCACAGGCATTCTCCGGCAAAAAGCGCCATCTGCGCAGATTTCGTCGCTCCGGATTGTTGGGCCCGACGGAGTGGTCCCTGAGGGCGCATTGAGCACCGCCGTCACCGAGATCCTGATCAAACACAAGCAGGAACTCGACAAGAGCAACGGCGTCACCGGGTGGCTGGACGCATTGGTGCTCTCCCTGGGGTATTACCTGGAGACGGACGATGATCCGGAGAACTCCAGCGCGAGCGAGCATTCCGCGCTCGGCACATTGCTGGCCGAACTTGCCTCACTCGGCGTGGCGATATTCGCATCAGCCGGGAATGACTCGACGACCCGGCCTTTTTATCCAGCGGCATTCGCCGTGGATCCCCGATTCACCGCGAAGAATTGTGTGCCGCTGGTGTCGGTCGCCGCCGAGAATCCCGACCAATCGATCGCACTGTTCTCCAACGACGGCGATTGGGTGACGGCGCAAGCGCCGGGGGCGAGCCTGGTCAGCTCTCTTCCTACCGTGATGTGCGGTGGCTGGCAGCCCGATGTGTCGATCATCGGACCCGGTAACCGGGTGCGCTCCACGATTGATCCAGATCAGTACTCCGGCGGTTTCGGGCTGTGGAGCGGAACCAGCTTCGCGGCGCCGGTGGTTGCCGGTGATTTCCTCGCCGGCTTGGCGGCACACGCGCCGCAGGCGTCGCTCAAAGAGCGCCGCGCCATCGTCCAAGGACTGGCGGGCCTTCGGCGCACGGACTGACCAACAAGTAAATCGGTCACCAGCAGTCATCGCATAGCTGGTGGCGATTTTGTGCTACGCGAGAACGCGGTTCTCCGTCGACGGGTGGGCGTCGCAACAACCGCTCGAGCATGAATCCAAGATCCCGGGGGTTTTGTTGTGTTCGAGCGTCGACCCGTGCCCGCAGCAGCCAGAACCCCGATAGCCACCGCAATGCATTTGTGGTCTCGCGCCCGGGAACGAGGTGATCACGGCCGGTCGGCCGATGCTGCCGCATTGTGTGAGCGAGCGCTGAGTTATCTCATCGACGACTCGGAGAAGCCATTCGACTGGCTCAATTCCCAGCGCCGTAGCCTGCATGCCCGAATCCTGATCACCTTATCGTACCACCGTGCGGAATTGGGCCATCTGCCGGATGCGTTCAGAATGCTGGACGCTGCCGCGAGGATCGATTCCGCCGCGCGGCCCTATGTCGAGGCCTCGCGGGGAATGCTCCTGGTTCGGACCGGGCGACCCGACGATGCCCTGCACCACTTCGACCTCGCCATTGCGGATCTGCAGAGTGGGCCGACCGCCAGCGATCCGTTGGACGTGGCCAGGACGATGTTGAATCGCGGTCTGCTCCATATGACTGCCGGGCGGCTCAACGCCGCGCTGGCCGACACCGAAGAGGCCCGCGAGATTCTGGCGACGGACGCCCGCACGGACAGTGTCGAGTTCATGGCCGCGCACAATCTGGGATACATCCGGTTCCTGCAAGGTGACCTTCCGGGTGCGCTGAACACGATGTCCGCCGCCGAGCGGATCGGTCCGGCGTCCGTCGGCGTGCCGGCGCTCGACCGGTCCCGGGTGTTGCTGGCGGCCGGCCTCGTCAACGAGGCACGGGAATTCGCCGGCCGGGCCTTGGCCGACTTCACCGCCAACCGGGCCACCGCGGATCTCGCCGATGCGCTACAGGTGCGTGCCGAGATCGACCTGGCGATGGGCGATCCCGGCGCAGCACGGTGGGCCGCTCGGCGCGCCGCCAGGATCGCGGCGAAGCGCGGCAACGACCGGGCCGCCACCGTCGCCGAGGTCATCGAGTTGCGTGCCGACGCCTTGCGGCGCCGGACATTCGACGGTTCGGCCGCCGCTCAGCGGAACGGCGCGGTTCGCGCTGCGCGCCGGGCAGGCGGGCTGGCCGACCGGTTGTCGGCCATGGGATTGACCGAGGACGCGCTCGCGGCCCGATTGCTCCAGGTGGAGGCCGAGCTGGATGCCGGCGCCGGAGCATCGCCGTGGTCGGCGGCGGACCGTGCGACGGCCGCGGCGACTACCGAAGTGAGCGGACAGGTCAGCGGAAGAGTCACTGCGGCGCGAGGCGAACGGTCGGGCAATCTAGCCATCCGGCTGCATGCCAGGGTGCTGTCGGCCCGGCTGGAGCTCGCCGCCGGGGCGCCGGCCGCCGGGTTGTTCCATGTGCGGCGCGGCCTTGACGACCTGGCGAGATTCCAGGCGAAGTTCGGCTCGCAGGACCTGCAGTCGGGTGCCGCGGTTCACGGTCGCCAGCTGGGCGCGCTCGGTCTGCGCACCGCGGTCGAGACCGGCTCTCCGGCAGCGATTCTGCAGTGGCTGGAACGTTCAAGGGCGGTCACCACCCGGCTGGCCGCCGTGCGCCCGCCGTCCGACCCGGCGTTGGCCGCTGACCTCGGTTCGCTCCGCGTGGCGTTTGACCGGGCGAGGCAGGCTGCGCTGGCCGGTCGTAGGGACGCGGCCTTGGAGCATCGGGTGGCCGAGCTGCGTCACCGCATCCGGTCCCGGTCGTGGACGGCCGGTGGATCCGGCGCGGTCGACCGGCCGCTCGCTCTCTCTGCGGCGCGGCGCGCTCTGGCGGCCTCTCCGGGTACCAGCGTGCTGGCGCTGTTCCACGGCACCGGCCACGACCACGCGCTGGTGATCACCGCGCGCCGCGCCCGGTACGTGCGGCTCGGCGAGGTGGCACAGACAGAGAGCAGGTCTCGGCGGGTGGCGTCCGACCTGGATCTGCTGGCCGATGCGCGGCTGCCGCGGCCGCTGCGGGCGGTGGCCACGGGATCCCTGCGGGGGACCTTGGGCCGGCTGTCCGAATCCCTGATCGAACCGGTGGTGTCGCAGCTGGACGACGGTCCGGTGCTCATCGTCGACGCCGGCCCGACGGCGGCCCTGCCCTGGTCGCAGCTCCCCGCGCTGCGCGGGCGGATCGTCTCGGTGACATCGTCGGTGAGCAGGGCGATCGCCGGACTGTCCGGTCCGGAGCGGGCGGCCCATGCCAACGGCGTGCTTGCGGTGGCCGGGCCGGACGTCAGCAACGGCGAGAAGGAAGTGCTGGCGGTGGCCGCGCTGCACCGTGACGCGACCGTGCTGACCGGTGACGAAGCGACCGGGCGCAGCGTGCTGGACGCCATCCCGTCCGACGGATTGGTGCACATCGCCGCACACGGGCACCACGAGCCCGACAACCCGTTGTTCTCCGGTCTGATGCTCGCGGACGGGCTGCTGTTCGGCTACGACGTCGCACCGAATCCGCACCTGCCTGCACAGATCGTGCTGTCCAGCTGCGACGTCGGCCGCACCGACGAGCGTCCCGGCGGCGAACCCCTCGGGCTGGTTGCCGCCCTGGTCCGCAGTGGCGTCCGCACCGTCATCGCCGCGACCAGCCGGATCTCCGACGAGGTCGCCGAGCCCGCCATGATCGGCTATCACCGGCACCTGCTGGCCGGTCGGCGCCCGGCGGCGGCGTTGTCCGCAGCGCTGGACGAGGTGTCCGGTCTCACCGAGCTGCCGGCACCGCTGACCTGCTTCGGTGGGTCCCGCTAGACCCCGGCCACCCGCTCGACTGACAGACGGCCGGCCGCTGGTGCTCCGGCTGTTCGCGGTGGCAGGGATTCGGCCATCTGGGCCGCTGCCCCCTGAACCCGCCGCCCGCGCGTGACGTTCGGCATCAGTACGGGCATGCTGGCTTGGTGACAACGGGCGTTCTGGCACGAACGGCCCGTCCCTCCTCGTCCCACGGCAAGCCATCGGCGGTCGATCTCTGGGCGAGCGCGCGGGGGATGGTCGACGTCGGGCGCCCGGCGACCGGGCTGCGGCTGGCCGAACGGGCCTTGCACACCTACGACCGTGCCGACCGGGGCAGCAGCGGACCCGAACGACCGGACGGGCTCGGCTCCGCCGGCCCCGTAGCCGACAACGGTTCGGACACCCTGCGCGCCAGGATCCTGCTCGTGATGGCCGACGCGCTGGTCGAACTCGGGCAGATCGCCGAAGCGACCGTAGCGCTGGAGCAGGCCGAGCAAGGCGGCGGCCCAGCCGTGCAACCACTGGTGCAGGCCTCGCGGGGAGTGCTGCTGGGGCGGACGGGCCGGATGCAGGAGGCCCAGCGCGAGTTGGACGCGGCCATCGCGACCTACAGCGATGGGCGCAAGCCCGGCGGAACCTTGCTGCGGATGCTGCACTGGCGGGGATTGCTGCACCTGACCGAGGGCCGCCCGGAGCTGGCCCAGATCGACTGCGAACAGGCGCGGCTGCTGGGCCAGGCTCTGGGCCTGGACGCCTCCGTGACCATCGCCACTCACAACATCGGGCTCGCCAAGTTCTATGGCGGCGACCTGCCAGGCGCGCTCGCCGAGATGACCAAGGCCGAGGAGGTCGCGCCCGAGGTGCGGGTGGGTTTCCGGGCACTGGACCGGGCCAGGGTGCTGCTCGCCGCCGGGCTGTCCGCCGAAGCGAGGGAGTTCGCCGACAAGGCGCAGCGTGCCTTCGCGGCCGAAAGGTCGCGGGTCGATCTCGCCGAGGCACTGCTGGTGCAGGCCGAGATCGACCTGATCGCGGGGTTCCCGCGCACGTCGCGGCTGGCGGCCCGGCGGTCCGCGCGCATCTACCTGGTTTCCGGGCATACCAGGGGGGTGCTGGCCGCGCGGGTGATGGAGGTCCGCGCCGACGCTCAGGAACGGATGACGGCCCGCAGGTCCCGTGCCCGCAGAGCGATCACCGATGGGACCCGGGCCGCGCAGGTTGCGGACGACCTCGAGCAAGCCGGCTTGTCGGACGAAGCCCGCGCCGTGCGGCTGATGCAGGCAGACGCGCTGCTGGAAGCCGACGATCTGGCCGGGGCGCAAGCGGCGGCGAAGGCGGCCGGAGTCGTCACCAACCCGAGGGCGCGCGGACATCGGCGCGCGCCCACCCTGGCCACCGAGATGCACGGCCGGCTGGTGGCGGCCCGGCTGGACCTGGCGGAGGGCCGGCGAACGTCGGGACTGACCCACATCCGCCGCGGCCTTGATGATCTCGCCGCCTTTCAGGCCCGCTTCGGGTCACAGGACCTGCAGGCCGCATCAGCGGTGCACGGCCGTGAGCTGACCCAGCTGGGACTGTCCACGGCGCTGGAAACCCGGTCACCGGCGGCGATCCTGCAGTGGCTGGAACGCTCCCGGGGCGCCAGCACCAGGCTGGCGGCGGTGCGGCCGTCCGCCGACCGGGAGCTGGCCCGTGAATTGAGCGCGCTGCGTACCGCGATGTACCTGTCGCTGCGAGCCACCCGCAGCGGGAACGTCGACCCCGCGTTGGAACGCACGGTGAAGGAATTGCGTCACCGGGTCAGGTCCCGGTCGTGGGCGGCCGGCGGAACCGGTGACGTCAGCAGGCCGTTGTCGCTGGCCGAGGTGCAACGGCGGCTGGCACAGACGTCGCCGAGGGTGAGCGTCGTCGCCCCGTTCCGTGGCAAGGGCCGCTTCCACGCCCTGGTGATCACCGCCACGACCGCGCGGTACATGCGACTGGCGCCGGACCCCGGCCTGAACGGCATGCTGCACCGGGTCATCGAGGACCTCAACGTGCTGGCCGACCACCGGATCCGGCGCCCGTTGCGCAGGGTCGCCGAACAGTCCCTGAACGCCGGCCTCGGCGCGGCGGCACGACTCATCGTCGACCCGGTGCAGCCGTATGTCGACGACGGCCCCGTGGTGATCGCCGCGGCCGGCGCGGCCGCCATCGTGCCGTGGGCGTTGCTACCGGGGCTGTCCGGCCGGGCCATCTCGGTCACCGCCTCGGTGACGGCGGCGATCTCCAGCCTGGGCCAGCGCGGACAGGACCACCGGCACGGCGTGCTGGCGGTCGCCGGGCCCGAGGTGCCGTCTGCGGTCACCGAGGCGTCGAACGTCGCCGCCGCGTACCCGAGTGCTGTCCTGCTGACCGGTGCGCAGGCAACCGGGCGCGCCGTGCTCGATTCCATCCCGCAGGGCGGCTTGCTGCACATCGCCGCGCACGGCCACCACGAGACGGAGAACCCGCTGTTCTCCGGGGTGATGCTGGCCGACGGGCTGCTCTACGGCTACGACGTGGCGCCGAACCCCGTGCTGCCGGCTCAGGTGGTGCTGTCCAGTTGCGACGTCGGGAAGACCGACGACCGCCCCGGCGGCGAGCCGCTGGGGCTGGTGGCCGCCCTGTTGCGCAGCGGGGTGTCGACCGTGATCGCCGGTACCAGCAGGATCTCCGATCCCGTCGCGGCGATGGCCATGACGGCCTACCACCACCGGCTGAGCACCGGCGTTCCGCCGGCCATCGCGCTGGCCGATGCGATCAAGTCCGTCGCAGAACAGGACGAGGATCCGGCGCCGTTCACCTGCTTCGGCGCGGGTATCTGAGCCGATCGGCTACCGTCGTGGGCAGCCCGATCGTCGGGCCGTGAGCACGTGAGTGCCCGAACCGGTGGGTACCAAGTTCCGCCCCTGACTTCCTGGAGTTTCCAGCATGCTCACCGAGTGGGTCCTGCTCGGCGTCGGGCTCATCCTGATCGCCGGCACCGCTCTGTACGTCGCAGCCGAGTTCAGCCTCGTCACCGTCGACCGCGCCCGGGTGGCCAAGCAGGCCGCCGAAGGCGACGGGAGTGCCCGCTCGCTGCTGATCGGGCTGAAGTCACTGTCCACCCAATTGTCCGGCGCGCAGGTGGGTATCACCGTCACCACGCTGGCTCTGGGTTTCGTGATGGAGCCGTCGCTGGCCGGCCTGCTGGCGGCGCCGCTGGAGGCCGTCGGGCTGCCAGAGGGCGCGGCCCAGTCCACCGGGGTGATCGTCGCGCTGGTGGTGGCGACCGTGCTGTCCATGGTGTTCGGCGAGCTGGTGCCCAAGAGCATCGCGATCGCCGAGCCGATGACAACCGCGAAGGCGGTGATCACTCCCACCAGGATCTCCACGATGATCTTCACCCCGTTGATCGTGGTGCTGAACGGAGTGGCCAACGGGGTGCTCCGGATGATCGGCATCGAACCGCAGGAGGAGCTCCGCTCGGCGCGGTCGGCGGTCGAACTGGACTCCCTGGTCCGACGCTCGGCCGCGCAAGGGACTTTGGAGGCTCCGACCGCCGGACTGCTGGCCAGGTCGATCGCGTTCTCGGGCAAGACGGCCGACGACGTGCTGACCCCGCGGGTGCAGGTGCGGTTCGTCAAGGCGAGCCAGCCGGCGGACGCCGTCATCGCAGCGGCCGTGCAGACCGGTCACTCCCGCTTCCCGGTGTCCGGGGAGGACTCCGACGACGTGGTCGGCCTGGTGCACCTCAAGCGAGCCGTCGCCATCCTGCCCGAGGAAAGGTCAGCGATGACGGTGGAACAGCTGATGGCACCGGTGCCGATCGTCCCCGGCTCCATGCCGCTGGACGACCTGTTGGACCTGCTGCGGGAGCAGGGACTGCAGCTGGCGGTGGTCGCCGACGAGTACGGCGGCACCGCCGGGATCCTCACCCTCGAGGATGTCGTCGAGGAACTCGTCGGGGAGATCAGGGACGAACACGACCCGGCCGCGGTCCGGGCCGAACGGCGGTCCGACGCCACCTGGCTGCTGCCAGGGACGCTCCGGCCCGACGAGATCGCCGAGTTGACC
>Ga0209385_1000056_pt1 | contig 38012 bp, 36 predicted proteins | sample NGEPerB_FD_184506 | JGI IMG/M metagenome (GOLD analysis project Ga0209385, IMG submission 184506) | Arctic peat soil microbial communities from the Barrow Environmental Observatory site, Barrow, Alaska, USA - NGEE PermafrostAB12-B... | ecosystem: Environmental > Terrestrial > Soil > Wetlands >... | reverse complement strand
TTGCCGCAGAGGGAGAACCGTCATGGCGTACAGCTTCGAAGTCGCGGGACAGGTTTCTGCCCCGCCACAGGAGGTCTTTGACGCGTGGATGTCGAGCGAGGGCCATTCGGCGATGACCGGTGGCGAGGCGCACGTCGACCCGCACGTCGGCGGCCGCTACGACGCGTGGAACGACTACATTCACGGCACCACCGTCACCCTCGAGCCGCCCCACCGCGTCGTGCAGACGTGGCGTTCAGCCAACTTCGCCGACGACGACGAAGACTCCCAGATCGAGGTCACCTTCGCGGCCAATGAGGTGGGAACGTTCGTGACGGTTCGTCATTCGAACGTGCCCGACGGCGACCTCGGCTACGAGAACGGCGGATGGCAGCAGAGTTACTTCACGCCCATGCAGGCGTACTTCGCCGCGCACTGATTGGCCAAACGGGGCCGAACTTGCTCAGCGGCCTCGCCTCGAGTCACGGTTCAGGCGTTCGTCAGTGCGTGCAGTTCAGCGACCGTGTTCCAGTTGCGCACCGTCATGGAGGACTTGAGGCGTCGATCCACGTAGGTCGCCAGCTTGCTCCGCGCCGTGCCATTGGGTAGATAGAGGTAGACGTCCGATTGGACGACGCGCGCCTGATCCGGCGCGAACTGCTCGAGCTCGAGTCCGGCGACGGCGCCGGCGATCGGCGTCTGGCGCAGGAAGCCCACGTGCAGACGTCCGCGGTCGAGGTCCGCGAAGGGGTTTCGACGTACGGTCGCCGCGATCTGTTGCACGGTTCGAAGAACGACCGGCGTCACGATGTCGAACTGATTGGCGATCGCCGCTTCGAGGTGCTCAGAGCGCACCGCGTCGGCGCTTTGAAAGATGACGTTGCCGCTCTGGATGAACGTTCGAACCTCGAGGTAACCGATCGACGCGAAGTGCGCCCGCAGATCCGCCATCAACAGTCGGTTGTTCCCCCCGACGTTGACGCCGCGCAGCAAGGCGACGTAGGTAACGAGCGGCGTCTTCATGGGCACCGCCATTGTCGGCCCGATCGCGCGCAATGTCAACCGGTGTCGACAATCCCGGTACCGGGCGTCACGACCCGGCCGCTGCACCCGGGAACGTGGTGCGATCGAGACGTGTGCTTCTTCGGTCTCGAAGTGGTGGGTTAAAGCGCACTTGGCGGAGGGAGTGGGATTTGAACCCACGGTGGGCAAGCCCACGCCGGTTTTCAAGACCGGTACATTCGGCCGCTCTGTCATCCCTCCGCGCAGAATGCTAGTTGACGGGGGGTTCAGCCCTTCTTGTGCAGACGTGCGCGTCCGGCGCGGTCGAGCACGACCTTGCGCAGCCGCACAGACTTCGGGGTGACTTCAGCCGACTCGTCGTCGGCGATGAACTCGAGGGCCTGCTCGAGCGAGAAGATGGTGGGCGGCGCGATGCGCTCGGTGTTGTCGCTACCCGAGGCGCGCATGTTGGTGAGTTTCTTCTCCTTGGTCGGATTCACGTTCATCTCGTCCGAACGCGCGTTCTCGCCAACGATCATGCCCTCGTAGACCTCGACACCGGGTCCGACGAACAACACGCCGCGGGCCTCCAGGTCGATGAGTGCGTTGCCGGTCGTGTAGCCGCGCCGGTCCGACACGAGCACGCCCTTCTGGCGTAGGCGGATGTCGCCGAACCACGGGGCGTAACCGTCGAAGTTCGAGTGCATCATGCCCGACCCGCGGGTCTCGGTCATGAACTCGGTGCGAATGCCGACGAGCCCGCGCGCCGGGATGCGCCATTCGAGACGAACCCATCCGGTGCCGTGGTTCACCATGTCGACCATGGTGCCCCGTCGCGTGGCGAGCAACGTCGTGACCGAACCGACGAACTCCTCGGGGACGTCGATGGTGACGTGTTCGAGCGGCTCGTGGACCTTGCCGTCGACGATCCTGGTGACGACCTGGGGTTTTCCGACCGTGAGCTCGAAGCCCTCGCGGCGCATGGTCTCGATCAAGACGGCGAGCTGCAGTTCACCGCGACCCTGGACCTCCCACGCGTCGGGTCGCTCGGTCGTGAGCACCCGCAACGAGACGTTACCGACGAGTTCCTTGTCGAGGCGATCCTTCACCATGCGCGCGGTGAGGAGTCTCCCTTCGGTACCGGCCAGAGGTGAGGTGTTGATCCCGATCGTCATCGAAAGGCTGGGCTCGTCGACGTGCAGTGGCTCGAGCGCGATGGGGTTGTCCGGATCGGCCAACGTCTCGCCGATGGTGATGTCCTCGAATCCCGCGACGGCGACGATGTCACCGGGTCCCGCACTCTGGGCCGGGATCCGCTCGAGGGCCTCGGTGATGAACAGTTCGGTGATCTTGGCGTGCTCGATGGAGCCGTCGATGCGACACCACGCCACGCGCTGGCCACGCTCGAGGTAGCCGTTGATGATGCGACAGAGCGCGAGGCGCCCCAGATACGGCGACGCGTCGAGGTTACAGACGATCGCTTGGAGACCGTGGCCCTCCTGGTACTCGGGCGCGGGTACGAAGTCGGCGATCGTCTGAAAGAGCGGCGTAAGGTCCCCGCCGGTGTCGTCGGGGCTGGTTGACGCCCAGCCCTGTCGCGCGCTCGCGTAAAGGATAGGGAAAGCGATCTGGTGCTCGTCGGCGTCGAGGTCCAAGAAGAGGTTCTCGACCTCGTTCACGACCTCCTTGACGCGCGCGTCGGGGCGGTCGACCTTGTTGATGACGAGCACGACCGGCAGCCGGCGCTCGAGCGTCTTGCGCAGGACGAAGCGGGTCTGGGGCAGGGGACCCTCGGCCGCGTCCACCAGCAGGATCACGGCGTCGACCATGGCCAGTCCGCGTTCGACTTCGCCGCCAAAGTCGGCGTGTCCCGGGGTGTCGATGATATTGATCGTGAGGCCGTTCCACTTGACGGCGGTGTTCTTGGCGAGGATGGTGATGCCCTTTTCGCGCTCCAGGTCGCCCGAGTCCATGACACGGTCGGTCAGCTCCTCGTGGGCCGTGAAGGAGCCGGTTTGACGCAGCATCATGTCCACCAACGTCGTTTTTCCGTGGTCGACGTGAGCGATAATTGCGATATTTCGGAGGGATTTGCGTAAGGTCATGACCCATCTACGCTAGTGGGCGCGGCTGCGCCCCAGAACTCAGGCGGCGAGTACCAGCCGTTGACGCCGCTGCGCGACGGCGGTGCGCACCAAATCTCTGGCGCCCGCACGCAGATCGTCCATCGACCCGTCGACCGCGAGGCAGACGCCCGCGTCCGGCCACAGTCCAATGATGCGCGACGGCGCATGTCCTTCGTGCTCAGCGAGGGCTTCGATGGTCAGATCGGCCCGAAGCCCCGGACCGGCGCTCTTTCCCGGCGCGCCGGAGCGCAGTCGTACGACCACGCGCGCGTCTGGGGACCCGATGATGAGGTCACGGCGTGCTCGCAACGTGGTCCGCGCCGCGGCGACGTCGTAGTAGGCGTCGCTCGAAGCGACCGACCACGCGACGTCCAGATGGTGCGCCGCCTCGAGCGTCGACGAGGCCCAGTTGAGCGCCTCGGCGACCACCAGTCCCCGCACGGGCTCGGAGAGTCCCGCCAGCCAGTACGCCAACGAGCCACCGCGCGCGTAGCCCGACGCGACGCGCAGCAACTGGTCGTCGATCTCGTCGCCAACGGCGGCGCGCAGTGACCGGTCGGGTCGAGCGACGACCCGTCGTGCCGCGGCGTTGCCGACGAGTCGGCGCGCGGTCACCGGGTTCCAGGTGAAGGTACCCGAGAGCTCGCCCGCACGCTCGACGAGCCACGCGTCGAGGCGGCGGTGCTCGCCGCTCGTAACGGCGCGAAAGCGCGCGCTGAGCGACCGACGGTGGTCGTCGGTCAACGTCGCCGGCTCGTGGGGTGCGTCGTTGACCAGCTCGCGCAAGGAACCTTGCGTGTAGCGCCGGTGCAGCAACGTTGTCATGAGACACTTCCCAGTTCTTCGACGACCGCGAGCACCTCGTGCACGCTGCGCGCCAGCATCTCGAAGTCGACGTCCCTCGTCCAGAGTTCGCCGGTCGCCGAGGAGAACATCGCCGAGCGCCACGGTACGATCGACGTCTTGAGCGTGTGCACGAGTGCGTGGTAACGCAGCACGCGCTCCGCGCCCTCGCCCAATGGTGACGTCGTCAGGTCGAAGAGCACGATCGAGGCGACGCCGCCCTCGCTCGAACCGATGACGAGGTCGACGACGTCACGCAGTTCGACGCGACCACCACCCAGTCGCTGGTACCCCGCCACGGCGGTGCGCGGCGTCCAGTGACTCGCCATCTCGCCCATGGACCGTGACAGGGTGACGGCGTGCGCGGTGACGTCGGTCGCGAGTCTGGCCCGCTCCTCGTTGTCGAGTTGGTCCAGGTGCCCGAGGAGATCGATCGCTCGACCTTCCCCGCGCAGGGTGTCGACGGCGTCGTCAAAGGCGTGCTCGACGACGACGCCGACGCTCATGAGACGAAGCAGTTGACTGACCAGTATTCCGCGCAGCAGACCGGTGCGCGACAGTGCGAGGTCGGTGGCCCGGTGGGACTGGCGCAACGACGACGCGCGCACGATGACCGGATGACGTGGCGTCGTGGAACCGAAGACCTTGTAGATGCCGTCTTCGAGTTCGCCACGAAGACCCGCCGCGCTCGTGGCGTCGACGCGTGGTCGCGCGGTGCGTTTGCCGCGTAATGCCTCGACGACCGAGTGAGGCGATTGCGTGGTCGTTTGGGTCATGAACCAGTGTTGCGTGAGGCTGTCACACGACCTAGCGTGACGACGTGTTCATCACCGTCTTCTCGATCTTCGTCGCGGCGGTGATCGTGTTGTGCGTCTTGACCGTTCGCTGGGCCATTCGACGCGACCGCGAGCGCCGCGCGAGCGCCGCGGCACCGCCGAACGAGACGCCCTAGGCCGAGCGCTCTTGCAATTCCTTGAGCGCTCGGTCGAGGTCGGCCACGGCGCGCTCGAGTACCGACAGGCGTGTCGCGAGTGTCGCTTCGATGTGATGGTCCACTCGATCGTCGATCTGCTTGCGCACGCGAGAGTCCACCGAGTCAACGAGTGGTTGGGTGAACTGCTTGACCCACTCTCGAAAGTCGGGCGTTGGTTCCTTTTCTTCGGTTGAATCGCTCATGAATGCAGACTAGGCCTAGGGATGGCAGTACACGCCGGCGTTGAATTGCAACGTGTTGAACTGACCGGCCCACGGTGGATTGAGCAGGGTCGTTTCCTCCGCCTTCAATGACGCGGTGGGTGAACACACCGCGCTGAAGGCGATGAAGCCACGCACGTTGCTCCCACTGGCTCCCGGTACCGGTATCGGGCCGCCGCCACCAAACGCGACCGCCATGAAGACGGGTAGTGGCTGGGCGGCGATTGAGTAGTTGCGGAACTCGGACTGCGAGGTGTACACCCCGGCGTTGAGCGACGGGTCGACCGACGCGAGGCCCTGGGCCCAACCCTGGAGCATCGCGGCCCAGTAGCTGGCGTACAGCGCGATGGTGGCCGGCGACGATCCACCCGGTGCGTCGAGGCCCGAGTGGTTGTCGGGGTAGCCCTCGGGGTCGAAGATGACCCAGTCGGGTTTGAGACCGACGCCGAGTCCGCGGTACTGGTCGATCTGGGTCGCCACCCACGCCCCGGCGGCGAAACCGTGGTTGAAGTAGGTCGCGGGCTTTCGAACCTCAGTGGCCATTGGTCCACTCACCGTCCAGAACGAGAGCCAGGTGACGCGCTTGTGCGAGTTGTAGATGCTTTGGCCGATCAGGAAATCGGGTGACGTCGCCACGCTGCTGGCCGAGGTGAAGCCTACCCACGGGGTCGACTGCGTGCCGAGCGCGCCGGTCTCGCTGATGATCGGCCAGCCGTCGGTGATGGCTTGACCCCACTTGCTCGAAGGGATGGCGTAGACCCCGACGCCCTGGAGCGGCGGCGAGTTGATGCCCGCGGCGAAGAGGTCGAGCGGCGTGCCGACGTGAAAGCCCGTCACGACGCCGCCCACCGTGCGCGCCGAGCGGCCCGCAGTGACCGAAACGTCGGTGGCGCTCCAGGTGGTTGCCGGCGCGACGTTGGTGAAGGCGAAGAGGTCGCCCCAGTTGGCCGCCGGCCCGGCGATCGTGAGTTGGCTCGGCGTCGCGTCCATGAAGATCGAACCGCTGAGGGGCGGCGCGCCCGTCGTCGCGGCGGTGACGTTGAGCGCGGTCCAAGGTGACGTGGTCGCCGTGACCGCGTGGGCGCGAGGGCCGGGACTCGCGAGGGTGCTCGTGGGCGTGCTGAACAGTTCGACGCTGCCATTGGCGCCCAGCCCCGTGACGTAGACCGTGGTGGCCGTCGCCGCGGTGGCGAGCGTGCCGGTGACCTTGGCGCCGGACGTCGTCGTCGTGAGGTCCTGGATGACCCAGGGATTGGTGCCGGTGCCGGTCGCCGCGTAGAGCTCGACGTCACCGTTGAGCGCCGTCGTCACGAGCGCCGGCGTGGGCGTCGCGAGGACCGTGGGGTCGCTCGCGGCGGTCGAACTCGCGGTAGCCAGCGAGACGTTGACGGCCGGACCCGAAAGGTAGGGGACGGGCTGGCCGCTGTCCCAGGCGAGCGGGAACGTCTCGATGTTGTTCGAAAGCGTGCGCACCGCTACGAACGCGTTCTGACCGACGACCTGGATGCTCGCGACGCCGTTGGCGGCCGTGACGCCGGTCAAGGCACTGAGGTCCGTGGCGACCAGGGGGCGCCATGCGGAGTCGCGGCGCAGATTGTGCCAGCGCGGGGTCACCGGGTCGTTCTTGCTCAACACGATTAAATGGCCGAGGTCACTGACGTAGAGGACGTCGACCGAACCCGACGGATCGAAGAACGGCACGGGGTCCGCCGCGGGCACCGGGGCGTCGGAGTTCGCTGACAGGTCGGTCCACGAGGTCGTGCCGTCCACGTTGCGCGTGTACAGCGCGACGTCGGAACTGGTCGTGCGGTAGGCGAGCGCTCCCTCAGTGGCGTCACTCGCGCCGTGGGGACCGCCCAGCATGTTGGTGTTGTGGAGTGCGCTCTCGAGCGACGCGGCGTTCCACGGCAGAGGGCCGGTGCCCGAGTTCACGAACTGGAAGAGCGGCAGACCCGGTGGCGTCGCGTTAGTGGCCCCTCGGGACCAGGGGGCCATGAGCAGCGTGCTGGCCAGAACCACAGCCGATATCAGCGCTAATCGTCGCAATTGTCTCGCGTCCTTCGGTGGGAATAGATCCCAATACGTTTCGGCCTCTACCTTGGACAAGTCTACGGGCGCCTCGTCGACGCAGAAGTGCAGCAACACGTGGGCTTTCGCGCCACTGTGTCGTGATCAGCGACGCGTGGTCACCAATGCGGACGCGCTGATCGCGCCGGGACCGTTGGCGTTTATCGCTCGAACGATGACGTGGTAGGTCCTGCCGCGCGCCAACTTCTTGTTCGTGATCGACTTGGTCCTCACCGAGAACGCCAGCCACGTCGCGCCGGCGTTGATCGAATACTGGTACGCGGTGAGGGGGCGGCCGCCCGAGTTCGACGGCGCGCGCACCGTGAGGCGAAAGCCACCGACGAGGGCCGCGAGAACCGAGATTGTCGGCTTTCCGGGACGGTTCGTGGTGCTCTTGACGGCGTTGGAGAAACTGACCGTCGTCGACAAGATCTGTGCGGCGTACGTCGCGATCAGTGCGACCGAGCCCGCTTCGCTGGCGACGACCGTCACGGCGGCCGTACCCGTGGCGTCGGTGGAGACGTTGTAGGACGCAGTGCCGGTGCCGGTGATACTCGTCTGGTCGCCGTCGAGGACGACCGAACCGTTGGCGGCCTTCGCGCCGACGTTGACGACGGCGTTGGCGACGGGATTGTTGTTGGTGTCGTGCAGCGTCAGGGTGATCGTGGCGGGAGTATTCACGTCGGCGTGGGTCGATCTCGCGACGAAGGAACTCCTCGCGACGTCGATCTTGGGTGGACAGAGACTCGCGATGAAGTTCGCGGGGCTCGGACTACCGAGTCCCGACGCCATGTCGTAACCCGGTCCCGCGCTGTAAACGCCTTCGCCGTAGAGGTCGTTGCTGCCCGACGTCACGTCGTTAAAGCCGGTCGTCGCCATTGCGTAGAGCGTCGGATTGATGAAGCCGAGCCGGCTCACCGAACAGGTCTGAGCCGCGGTCGCCACGAGGTCGCTGACGAGTGGTGCACCGATCGACGTCCCGCCGATCGAACCCCATCCGTTGGCGCAGTTACGGCCGCACACCCCGGAAGCGGTGCCCGTGTAGTAATCGACGAATCCGGTGTTGGGGTCCGCCATGACCGAAAGATCGGGGACGAGACGCATAGTGCTCGTCGTCGCGATGCCTGGCGCGTTCTGCCACAAGGGACGCGACCAAAGTTGTGACGCGCCACCGCCGCCCGAGCCGCACGACGGCGCCGTGCAGTTGTCGTTCCACACGCTCTGGACGAGCGGATTGAAACTCGAGACCGTCAGGCCGCCCACGCCCGTGACGAGGGGCTGGGAGGCGGGGTCGTCGACGGCCGGACTGTTGTTGGTGATGCCCGTGCAGTCCGAAGAACCGAAGTCACCGGCGGCTGAGACCACGGTCTGGCCCTGCGCGGCCATCTGCTCGAAGATCACCTGTTCGGCGGTCGGACCGCCGCTCGGATCGATCTCGCAGTCGCCCCAGGACGTCGTGATGATCGTCGCGGTGTTGTCGTCGGCCATCTGCTGGTAGACGTCGGTCGGACCGGCGTTGTTGTTCGGGCCGGTGTAAACCTCGATCGTGGCGCCCGGCGCCAGGGCTCCGGCCTCTTCGGTGTCGAGGGTCGCCTCTTCGCTGAAACCGCCGCCGCCGGCACCTCCGTCGACGCTGACGTTGGTCACGCTCGGGCTCAGCCCGTAGCACGTGAAGTACTGGCTCAGGTCGCCCGGACTGTACTGACCGAGCTCGTAGACACCGATCGTCTGGCCGACGCCCGTGTCGCCCTTCGCCCACGCGGTGTCGAAGCCGTAGAGCTGTGCTTGCTGTTGGACGGTGTAGCCGAGGTTGTTGGGAATGGAGTTGGTCGACGTGCCCGCGGACGCGCACGTCGTCGGGGCCGCGACGTGCGCACTGCTTCGCGTCATCGACGCGGGCCTCGGCGTGACGACACTGGACAGCCCGGCGAGTGCCGTCACGTCACGCGCGATCGCGGCGGGCAGCGTCGCGCGCGAGGTCAGGTGCGCCACGAGGACGCCGCCGCGAAGTCGCACCGTCTCGACCGACGCTGAGAAGGCACGCGCGATGTCAGGGGTCGAACCGCTCACGTGCAGGATGGTGCGACCCTTGCTGAGCGCGCCTACGCGCAGTGCGAATCCCTTGAGATACGAGCGCACCGCGGCGACCGACGAAGCGCTGGCGCCAAAGCGCCGAGCGAACTGCGGGGTCGTGAGGAAGTGTCGGTAGTTGGGCGAGGCGGTGTCGGTGAGGCTCGAGATGAATGACGCGAGGGCCACCTTGTTGGGCTGGGTCATCACGACGTCGAACGACGCGGTGATGGGCTGGTTGACGATCGTGACGCCGACTGGCAGTCGTGACGATCCCGCGACGACGATCCTCGCCTCACTCGCCAACGCCGACGTCACCGGAAAGGCCAACGCGGAGAGCGCGACACTGAGTGCGACGACCGACCACGCCTTACGAGATGAGGGGCGTCGCATGCGCCCAGCCTAGGAAGGCGTCGGGGTGCTCAGGCGCGCAGGCCGCGATACCCGAATCAACTGTTACACAATTCTTATTCCTGGGGGTAGCCGGCCGCGGCGTAGCGGGCCGAAAGGTCGCCGCACTCGACGCAGACCGATTCGGGGATGAGGCCCGCCTTCATTAACCAGCCAAAGATCGTGCACCCGACGCAGAAGCCGAGGAATCCCTCCAGGGCTGCGCCGCCGATGAGGGGCAGGAGAATCCAGCGCGCCGTGGACCAGCCCGCGCTCACCCACACGATCGTCGCCGAGACCGTGAAGACGAGACCGATCGCCTGGGCGAAACGCTTGGGAGGACCGGGCACGAACTTCTGCCTCGTGGGGAGGCGGGGTCCCGCGACGCGCACCGCGAACTGCCCGAGGGGCGACATCGTCGGTCCGGTGGCGACGCGGGCGACGAAGCCGTAGGTGAGAGGGATAAGGAGCCACGCCGTGTTGGTCACGAGCGCGAGCACCGCCATCGTGAAGACCCCGAGCGCCACGGTGCGCGCGGCCGCGTCGTTCACGGGATTGGGAAAGGAGAACAGTTTCTTCATCCCACAAATCTTATCGAAATAGTCGCGATTACGTGTCACGACGGTCCGAACCATCGTCGCTGATGGGAGCGGGCCGCACGAACCGGGCCGCGCACGTCGGTGGACGAAGCCCGTCGTCGGGTGCGAATGCAAAGGAACCAACGTCGGCGGTCGCTACTCTACGAACGTGTCAGCTTCGCGCTCTCCCAGTGGCAATGCTCGGTCGGTGTCGATTCATCCTCTACCGTTGACGGCGTGTACCTCTTGAGCGGTGAACTCATTGTTCCGAGCGACGCGCCCAATGATCTCATCCGAGCTGCCGGTGGCATCGTCTTTCGATTCGTGTTGGGGGGCCGCGTCGAGATCGCCTGCATCTTTCGCGAGTCACGTGGGGACTGGACCTTTCCCAAGGGAAAGCTCGATGGAGGCGAGACCTTCGAAGAGGCGGCGTTGCGCGAGGTCTTCGAAGAGACCGGCATGTGGTGCCAGGTGATCCAGTTCGTCGGCACGACCAACTACACGCACCGCAAGGGCAAGCCCAAGATCGTCGCCTACTACCTCATGTCGCCCGACGACGGAGAGTTCGTGCCGAGCGAAGAGGTCGACGAACTCGTGTGGCTGCCCCTCGAACAAGTTCGCGACCATCTGACGTGGGATCGCGACCAGGAACTCTTCGACCTGACGGTACAACTTCTCGAAGTGCGCGCGCAGGCTTCCTAACGAACCCGCTCCAGAAACGCGCGCGTTGACGCGTGTTGGGGTTTGGTGAAGATCTCCTCGGGCGTTCCCTGTTCGACGAGGACCCCACTGTCCAGATAGGCAACGCGATGGGCGACGTCGCGCGCGAAGTTCATCTCGTGGGTCGCGATCAGCATCGTGGTTCCTTGACGCGCCAAGTCGGCGAGGAGGTCGAGGACCTCACCCACCAACGTTGGGTCGAGGGCACTCGTCACTTCGTCGAGTAACAACAGCGCTGGTTGCATTGCGAGCGAGCGCACGATGGCGACGCGCTGTTGCTGTCCTCCCGAGAGTCGGTCGGGGTACTCGTCGGCGCGATCGGCCAGTCCGATCCGCGCGAGTAGTTCGAGGGCTTCGGAGCGAACGTCGCTGCGCTTGCGCTTCAGTGCGTACACCGGTCCGATGAGGATGTTGTCGAGCACGCTGAGGTGCGGGAAGAGATTGAACGACTGGAACACCATGCCGATGTGACGTCGCACCAGGTCAGGGTCCACGCGGTCGTCCATCAGCGACTGGCCGAAGAGCGTGACCGAGCCCGCGTCGACCGATTCGAGCAGGTTCGCGCAACGCAGCAACGTCGACTTTCCTGAACCCGACGATCCGATCAGGCAGACGACTTCGTGTCGGTGCAAGTCGAGCGAAACGCCGCGCAGGACCTCGTTGTCACCGAAGCGTTTGACGACGGCGCTCAGTGAAAGGACGACGTCGTTCACTGGGACCCTGCGAGGCGTCGTGCTCGGTCCCGGGCGATGAGTCGATCGGTGAAGCGCGTCAGCGGAATCGTGAGCGCGAGGAAGAGCAGGGCCGCGACGACGTAACTCGAGGAGTTGAACTCGGTCGAGTCGTAGATCTGCGCGGCGCGCACCGCCTCGATCGCGCCCAACGTGGACACCAGCGCCGTGTCCTTTTGTAGCGAGATGAAGTCGTTGAGCAACGGAGGGATCACGGTGCGAATCGCCTGCGGCAGGATGACGCGGCGCATCGTCGACGCGTGGGTCAGGCCCAGGGATCGAGCAGCCAGCAATTGACCGTTGGGCACCGAGTACAGACCCGCACGGTAGACCTCGGCGACGTAGGCGCTGTACGTCACCGTGAGCGTGATGCATCCGTAGACCGCGGGCGACTGGTGCGAGAGGAATCCGAGGCCCAGCTCGGGGATGCCAAAGCCCACGATGAACATGACGAGCAACACCGGGATACCTCGAAAGACGTCCGTGTAAACCGTTGACAACACCCGAAGGGGAAACAGGACCGCCGACTGGCTCATGCGGACCGAGGCGATCAGAAGGCCGAACACGAGGATCAACACTTCGCAGAGCAGGAACATCCAGATGTTGGTGAGAATCCCGAGTCCGACTGAACTGAGACCCTTGCCCGGATCGCCGACGAACGAGACCCACATGTTGTGGGGGTTAAAGAAGTAGTACCGGACCTGGGCACCGCCGGGGGCCAAATAGAAGACCGCCACGATCGCCGCGAGCAACACGACACTCGACAACGTGCTCGCGACGACGCCGCGACGACCGACGAACAGTCGTCGCCGACGCGGAGCGAAGAGATTGGGCGGCCCGTCCGACGCGCTCGCGTCGGTCTCCAGCGACACGTTGCCTACGGCTTAATGACCGCGACGCCGGTGTAGATACCCAACCACTTGTTCGCGAGCGACGTCAGTGCGCCGTTCGAGCGCATGGTGCTGAGCGCCACGTTGACGCACGCGACGAGCGGATTGGTCTTGTGAAAGAGCAGTCCGTAGTGTTCGCCGACGCTCGGGAACTGTCCGACCTGGGTCGCGATGAGCTTCTTCTTGGAGTTCACGATCTGCGCGGACGCCATGTACTGGCCCGTGGGCGTGTCGATGACGATCGCGTCGATCTGGCCGCTCTGGAGCGCGGCGACGGCTTCATCGAGCGTCGAGTAGACCCGCGCGGGCTTGGTGGGCTTGATGTGGGTGTTGATGTACGCGAGGCCCGTCGTGCCGATCTGGTCGCCGTACTGGTAGGTCTTCAATTGCGCGCGACTGTGCTTGGTCACGATGGTGTCCGTTTTCAGCGCAACGATCGACTGCTGGACGTCGTAGTAACTCTTGGAGAACGTCACCGCCTTGGCGCGGTCGCTCGTGTACGAGATCTCGTTGACGTCGAAGTCGAACGACTTCGCGCCGGGGGTGTAGCTGGCGTTGAATGGCTCGGTCACCCAGTTCACGTTGGACTTGGTGACGCCGAGCAGCTTGGCGATCGCGTAGACCACCGCTGACTCGTACCCCTTTCCATTGGACGGCTTGTTGTTGACGAACCAGGGCGTGTAGACGGGATTGTCCGTCGCGACGGTGAGCTTGCCCTTCGCGTATTCCTGGGCGCCGATCGTGGCCTTGCACGACGCGAGCGACGGCGTCGTCGCGTTCGCGGCGACACCCGAGGCCAATGAGAATGCGGTGAGCGCTGAAGCACCCACGACACCGGCGAGCGTGAGACGAATTGTGCGCATCTGATTCCCTTCAGGACCGTCCAGATTCTGGTGTTTCGTAGTGTAACGCCGGTCGAGGCTACTTTTCGGTGGCCGCAAGGCACGGCCACGGCACGCCCTTGGCGGACGCACCGCTGACGAATTGTTCGCTCGACACCTTCGGGAATCTCCAAAGATTCCCCACTTTGGGCGGTGAGTCACTATGATGGCTCCGCTGGGAGAGGTGGGTGAGTTCGGTTTAAACCACATTCCTGCTAAGAATGCGGCCTGTTAACGCGGGCCCGAGGGTTCAAATCCCTCCCTCTCCGCCGTCACACCGAGCGCAGCGCGCTCGGTGTTGCCATCTAATGAGGAGACGCCCGTGCGGTACTGGATCGAGACACTCGGGTGCCCCAAGAACCACGTCGACTCGGAGAAGCTCGCGGGTCTGTTGCAGTCTCAGGGTTACGACGTCGCCTCGTCGGCCGAAGATGCCGATCTGGTCGTCGCCAACACCTGCGCGTTCATCGAAGCGGCGCGTGAGGAGTCGATCGAAACCGTGCTCGAACTCGCCGATCGAAAGCATCGCGGGGCCCGACTCGTCGTTACGGGTTGCATGGCCGAGCGCTACGGCGACGAACTCGCCGCCGCGCTGCCCGAGGTCGATCTGGTGGCCGGTTTCGGCGAGAGTCTCACTGAACCGGCGCCGTCAACGCCGGTGGCGTTGCGCCGTCGCCCGGCGCCGGCCTTTGACCTCCTGAACCTTCCGCGTCCCGCGACGACGTCGCCGTGGGCGTACCTCAAGATCGCCGAAGGGTGCGACCGACGCTGTGGTTTCTGCGCCATTCCGACCTTTCGCGGCGACCAACGATCGCGATCGAGTGACGAGATCCTCACGGAAGCACGAGCCCTGGTGAGCGGCGGTGTGCGCGAGATCGTCCTCATCGCTCAGGACCTCGCGAGTTGGGGTCACGACCGGCGCCGCGCCGGGCGCGGCGAGGCGGTCGAGGTCCTCGACGAGGGCGGGACCCAACCACTCATCGAACTGACGAACACGCTGCGCGGTGAAGTCGATCGGGTCCGTCTCTTGTACCTCTACCCGTCGGGTCTGACCAGCGGGTTGATCGAAACGATCCTCTCGACCGGCGTGCCGTATTTTGACCTGTCATTGCAGCACGCGTCGCGTCCGATGTTGCGAGCGATGCGACGTTGGGGTGACGGGGACCGCTTCCTCGAACGCATCGCCGCGATTCGTTCGGCCGATCCTGACGCCACCTTTCGCTCGTCGTTCATCCTGGGCTATCCAGGGGAGACCGAAGAGGACCAGCAGGAGCTGCTCGCGTTCATCGAAGCGGCCCAGTTGGACTGGGCCGGGTTCTTCACCTTCTCCGCCGAGGAGGGGACGTTCGCTGAAGGACTTGGATCACAGGTCCCCAAGGAGCTCGCGCTCGAGCGACTTCGTGAAGTGAGTGAAGTGCAAGACGCGATCACCGCTCGTCGACGCGACGCGCTCGTGGGATCGCGTCAGCGACTGCTCATTGACGCGCCGGGTGTCGGTCGTAGTGTGCGCGAGTGTCCCGAGATTGATGGCATTGTGATGGTGGACTCCACATTGGTCGTGGGGACCATGGTCGACTGTGAAATAGTGGCGAGCCACGGAACGGATCTGGAGGCAGTGCGGGTATGACAGCCAGGCAACCTACCTACGGTGAGTCCGCGCTCATGACGCCCGCCAATCTCATGACGGCGTTCCGCCTCCTCGTGGCGCCGCTCTTCATCTACCTGATCATCGTGCATCGGATCTCCTGGTGGACGTCGCTGGTCGGATTCATCGCCGCAGCGTCGGACTACTTCGACGGTATCGTCGCGCGCCGTCACGGCACGACGAGATCGGGCGCGTTCCTCGACCCGCTCGCCGACAAGATCATCGTGCTCGGCTCGCTCTACGCCCTGGTCGCGGCGCGACCCCACGGGCTGAAGAGTTTCATCGCCCCGGCCATCCTCATAACCCTGCGAGAGATCTGGATGAGCGTCTACCGCTCGCGCGCCGCGAAGCGGGGCGTCTCGATCCCCGCGAGCAAGCTCGCCAAGTGGAAGACCTTCACCCAGGACTGGGCGATTGCGTTCTGCGTATTGCCGGTGACGGCGCACCACGTCCTCCTCGGGGTCGTGACGATCTGGATCGCGGTCGTGTTGACGCTCTACACCGGTTGGCAGTACTACTCGCAAGGCAAACAGGCGGTCGTGCGTGCGAGTTGAGATCGTCGCGGTGGGAACCGAACTACTGCTCGGCCAGATTCCCGACACCAACTCGCAGTGGTTGGGTGAGCAGCTCGCGGCGAATGGTATCGCGTCGCACTTCCACCAACACGTGGGCGACAATCACGAGCGGATTGTCCTGGCCTTTCGCACCGCGTTGGCGCGTAGTGACGCGATGATCGTCTGTGGAGGACTCGGACCGACCCAGGACGACATCACGAGGGCGGCGCTCGCCGAGGTGATGAACGTCGAACTCGAGCGTGACGAACAGCTCGTGGCGACGATTCGCAGGATGTTCGAGACACGCGGACGCACCATGCCCGAGAACAACCTCCTGCAGGCCGACGTGCCACGCGGCGCCTCGGTCATCGCCCAGACCCGCGGCACCGCTCCCGGACTCATCTGTCCCGTCGGCCAGAAGGTCGTCTACGCCGTGCCGGGTGTGCCCTATGAGTTGGCCGACATGTTCGAACGGGCGATCCTGCCCGATCTCTTGCAACGTGAACGAGCCTTGGGGCGTACGTCGGTGATCACGAGCCGCGTGCTTCGAACGTGGGGGGCGAGTGAGTCGGGTCTCGCCGAAGCCGTCGGCGCGCGATTCGACGCCCTGGCCGGTGACGGGCGGATGACGATCGCGTTTCTCGCCTCGGGGATCGAGGGCATCAAGGTCCGCTTGACCGCGCGCGGTGACGACGCGCAGCACGCCGCAGCGTTGCTCGGCGAAGAGGAGATTCTCATTCGCGATCTCATCACCGCGAGCTTCGGCGACATCATCTTCGGTGTTGACGACGAGACGATGGAGGACGCGGTCGCCACGCGCCTGCTGGCACGTGGCGCCACGCTCGCCGTCGCCGAATCGGTGACCGGTGGTCTCATTGCGAGTCGACTCGTCAACGTCGCCGGTGCGTCGCGGTGGTTCCGCGGTGGTGTCGTCAGTTACGCCTCGGACGTGAAGTTCGATCTTTTGGGCGTGGCGCGCGGACCCGTCGTCAGCGCGTCGGCGGCTGAGGAGATGGCTGTGGGCGTGCGTCGCGTGCTGGGCGCTGACGTCGGTCTCAGTGTCACCGGCGTCGCGGGACCCGAAGAACAGGACGGCCAACCGGCCGGAACGGTCTTCATCGGCGTCGCGATCGGTGACAGCGTCGATCACGTCCTCGTGCACCTTCCGGGTGACCGTCCACGAGTGCGGGCCTACAGCGCCATCAGCGCGCTCGACGCACTGCGTCGCACGTTGGACCGGATGAGCTGACCTCGTGGATTGTCACGTAGTGTCGCGATGAGAACGTGGAGGAACGCATGTCGTCACTAGAGATTCGCGTGGAACCGTCATCGATGGGATTCGACGCGGCACGTCTGGAGAGGATCCAGTCCCACTTTGACGCCTACGTCGCCGACCGGCGTCTGCCGGGATGGCTCGCGACCGTGTCGCGCGGCGACGAACTCGTGTGGACCGGCAAGGGCGGCCACCGCGATCGAGAGCTCGACCTACCGGTGACCGACGACACGATCTGGCGCATCTACTCAATGACCAAACCGATCACGTCGATCGCGGCGATGATGCTGTACGAAGAGGGTCGATTCGACCTCAACGACGAGGTCGGCCGGTGGATCGAGGATCTGCGTGAGCCGCGCGTGTACGTGAGCGGTCCAGCGAGTAGTCCCGTGACCGTACCGGCGCTTGAGCCCGTGCGCGTGCACCACCTGCTCACGCACATGAGTGGTCTGACCTACGGCTTTCAACACACGCACCCGGTTGACGAGATCTATCGCAACAAGGGTTACGACTTCGCGTACGCCCCCGACGCCACCCTCGTCCAGGCGGTGCACGACTGGTGCACGAGCCCGCTCCTTTTCCAGCCGGGAAGCCGATGGAATTACTCGGTTTCCACCGACGTGCTGGGTCGCCTCGTCGAGCTGTGGAGCGGCCAGACCCTGGACGTTTTTCTTCGAGAGCGCGTCTTTGATCCCTTGGGCATGGACGACACCGACTGGTGGTGTCCCGAGGAGAAGCAGGATCGTCTGGCGATGCTGTACGTCCCGTTCGGAGGGGACTCGTTCCGCTACGAAGACTTCGCCCACGCCGCGACGCGACCCCGTCAGTTCTTCGACGGCGGAGGGGGACTGGTGTCGACGGCGCACGACTACGAACGCTTCATGAGCATGCTGCTGCGTGGCGGTGAGCTCGGCGGCGCGCGGCTGGTCTCCGACCGCACCGTGCAGCTCATGATCGAGAATCACCTGCCCGATGACGCGGACCTTGAGAAGATGGCGACCGATTCGTTCTCGGCGGTGGACCATGCCGGTGTCGGCTTCGGGCTCGGATTCTCTGTCGTCCTCGACCGGCGCAGGAACAAGAGCCTGACCTCGGAAGGATCCTTCGCCTGGGGTGGCGCAGCGTCGACGGCGTTCTGGGTCGATCCCGTCGAGGATCTCACCGTCGGCTTCTACACCCAGTTGCTGCCGAGCGGGACGTACCCCATCCGGCGCGACCTGCAGCAGCTGGTCTACCAGGCACTGACCGACTAAGTCAGGAGGCGACGACGACCCACCTCGGGACCCCGGGGAATCCGCTTGAGAGAGGCCCGAAAATCCCCTCTACGAACACTTGTTCGTAGTACCCTGAAGACGGGTGGAGCCCGACCGATGTCACATCAGGTACCTAGCGTGCCGCGAGTGAATAAGAACAAGGAGAACGTAATGGCAACTGATGACCGCGCGAAGGCTCTTGATGCCGCTTTGGGCCAGATTGAGAAGCAGTTCGGGAAGGGTTCGATCATGCGCATGGGCGAGAACCTGCACATGAACATCGAGTCGATTCCCACCGGGGCGCTCGCCCTCGACATGGCGCTCGGCATCGGTGGATTACCCCGAGGGCGCATCGTCGAGCTCTACGGTCCCGAGTCGTCGGGCAAGTCAACACTCGCCATGCACGTGGTCGCCGAAGCCCAGCGCAACGGCGGCGTGTGTGCCTACATCGACGCCGAGCACGCAATGGACCCGGTCTACGCCCGCGCCATTGGTGTGAACGTGGATGACCTGCTGATCAGCCAGCCCGACACCGGCGAGCAGGCCCTGGAGATCACCGACATGCTCATCCGCTCCGGAGCCCTCGACGTCATCGTCATCGACTCGGTCGCGGCGTTGACGCCCCGCGCCGAGATTGAGGGCGACATGGGCGACTCGCACGTCGGACTTCAGGCTCGACTGATGAGCCAGGCCCTTCGCAAGTTGACCGGTGGTCTCTCCAAGTCCAACACCGTGGCGGTCTTCATCAACCAGCTACGCGAGAAGATCGGCGTCATCTACGGCTCGCCAGAAGTGACGCCCGGTGGACGGGCACTCAAGTTCTACGCGTCGATCCGACTCGACATCCGTCGCATCGAGTCGATCAAGGATGGCACCGAGGTCGTGGGCAACCGCACGCGCGTGAAGGTCGTGAAGAACAAATGCGCCGCGCCGTTCAAGCAAGCCGAGTTCGACATCATGTACGGACAGGGCATAAGTCGCGAGGGCTCGGTCCTCGACGTCGCCGTCGAGTTGGGTTTCGTGAAGAAGGCCGGAGCCTGGTTCACGTACGAGGGTGAGCAGATGGGCCAGGGACGCGAGAACGTCAAGACGTTCCTACGCGAAAGTCCTCAACTCATGGCTGAACTTGACGGTCGAGTGCGCGAACACCTGGCGAACGCGCTACTACCCGACGTGGTGGGTACGAACGCCGAGATTGACGTGGACAGTCCGCTGACGCTGGACTGACCCGCCCGCGGCCAAGGGGGCAACCCCCTCCTTCGATGGGTGGGACAGGTAGCGTGACCGAGGTGAGTACGCGCCTACGTTTCCGCCGTTTCCTCGGGGCACGCGTCCGCGCCACTCGCCGCTACCTGAACGAGGTCGCCACCGTGGGTCCCGATGACCCCTACGCCACCTCGTTCTTCTATTTCGGCTCTCGGGCGGCGCTCCTCGCACCTCAAGGCGTGATCTACAACGAGCGCTATCTCTCCATAGGCGACGAGACGATGATCGGTCCCAACGTCTGTCTCACCGCTGGCATCAGCGCCGAACAGGAGATGCTGCGCGCGCCCGTCGTGACCATTGGTCGCAAGTGCATCATCGGGCGCGGTTCGCACATCATCGGACACTGGTCGATTGAACTCGGCGACGAGATCCAGACGGGACCTTACGTGTACATTACCGATCAAAACCACTCCTACGAGAGTCCCGATCAGCCGGTGGGTTGGCAGACGCCGACCGAGACCGCGGTTCGAATCGGATCAGGTAGTTGGCTCGGAGCCAACGTCGTCATCCTGCCCGGCACGGTGCTTGGGCGAAACACCACCGTCGCGGCCGGAGCGGTCGTGCGCGGGACGTTTCCCGATCACGTGGTCATTGGTGGCGTTCCCGCGAAGGTGCTGCGTCACTTCACTGTCGATGGTGGTTGGCAGGCTGGACCTTCCCAGTGAGTTCCAAGGCGTTCGGCATCGACCTTTCCCCTCTGCGCGCGTCGAAGCAGTACCGACGGCTGTACATCGCCGGATTCGTCACGTCCCTCGGCAGCCAGGCGACGTACGTGACGGTGCCGTTCCAATTGAAGAACCTCACGCATTCTCCACTCGCCGTCGGCGCGCTGGGATTGATGGAGTTCGTGCCCCTCGTCGTCTTCGGCCTCTACGGCGGGGTGCTGGCGGACCGGCTCAACCGCCGACGGCTGATTCTGTTGACCGAGCAGGCGATGATGTTGTCGACGGTCGTGCTGTTTGTCAACGCGCTGCTGCGGCACCCTCTCGAATGGATACTCTACGCCGACGCCTTCGTGGTGGCGGGCGTGTCCAGCGTGCAGCGTCCGAGTATCGAGGCGCTCAACCAGCAGCTCGTCCCGCACGATCTCCAGCGCGCCGCGTCGACGTTGGTGACGATTCGTTACACCGGTGCGTCGATCCTCGGTCCGGCGCTCGGCGGACTGCTGGCCGTGGCGATCGGTCCCGCGTCGGTCTACGCGATCAACCTGGTGACGTTCAGCGGTTCCCTGGCGTTGCTCTTCACGTTGCGACCCACGGCGCCACTCGACACGGCAGAGGCGAGTGACCTCTCGGCGCTTCGCTCGGGACTTCGCTACGCCCTGTCGCGACCGGACCTCCTGGGGACCTACGTCATTGACCTGCTGGCGATGGTGCTGGCCTATCCCGTCGTGATGCTGCCCTTCGTGGCCGAACGCTTCCACGAGACCTACGCGCTCGCCCTGCTCTACTGCGCGTTGCCGGCCGGAGCGCTGGTGGCGACGCTGTTGTCGTCCTGGACCCGGCACGTGCACCGCTACGGGCGCGCCGTCGTCGCCGCCGCCGCGGTCTGGGGACTGGGCATCGCGGTCTTTGGTTACGCGACGTCACTCGTGCTCGCGCTGCTCGGACTCGCGATCGGTGGCGGCGCCGACGCCATCAGCGGAATATTTCGCTCCACGATGTGGAACGAGTCCATCCCTCCCGAGGTGCGCGGTCGAATGGCGGGTATCGAGATGATCTCGTACTCGCTCGGCCCGACGGCGGGCCAGTTCCGTGCGGGTCTCATGGCGGCGTGGACGACGCTGCGCTTCTCGCTCACCTTCGGCGGCCTCGCCTGCACCGGATCGGTCGGCGCCGTCGCGGCCGCGTTACCGCGACTATGGGCCTTTGACAATCGAACGGACGTCCACGTCGCCCAAGTACGCGAACTGCGCGCTCGTCAGGACCCCGCCTCGCCTCGATAGCTGAATCGCAGGCTCTACGCTCTCTGCATGACATCAACGAACTATCTGGTGACGGTGAGTGGTCCGGACCGCGTCGGCGTTGGCGCCGAGCTGTTCGCGGCGCTGTCCTCGCTCGGTGTCCACGACGGCCGACTGACCGACGTCGCGCAGATCACCATTCGCGGCACGTTGGTGCTCTGCGCGGAAGTGGCCGTCGATGACTCGGTGACGCCACTGATGGTAAATGAGGCGCTGCTCGCGCGACACATAATCGCCGAGGGCATCACCGCGACCGTGCAGTCCGTTCAACCGAGTGACGTCGCCGACGGGCGCCGGCTGCTCGTGACGCTGCTCGCGCCCACCATCAGCGCGTCGCAACTCGATGGCGTCTTTCGCGCGATCGCCAAGACTGACGCCACCTGTGAGCGAATTGTTCGTCTCGCCTCGTACCCGGTCGATTGCTACGAACTCGTCGTTCGTGGCGCCGATCACGTCGCGCTTCGCGAGGGCCTCACCACCGTCGCCAGTGAGCTCGGACTCGACCTCGCGGTCCAGCGTGCGGGACTGCACCGACGTTCCAAGCACCTGGTCGTGATGGACGCGGACTCGACGCTCCTCCAAGACGAAGTGATTGACCTCCTGGCCGACGCCTGCGGTTGTGCCGAAGAGGTGTCCAAGATCACCGACGCCGCGATGGCCGGCGAGATCGACTTCGCCGAGTCACTGCGTCGACGCGTCGCGTTGCTCGAGGGACTTCCGGCGACGGTGATCGATGACGTGCGCGCGAAGTTGCGTCTGACACCGGGGGCACGAACGCTCGTGCGAACCCTGCTGCGACTCGGCTACGTCCCCGCCGTCGTGTCGGGGGGGTTTCTCGAAGTCCTCGAACCGCTCATGCGCGATCTCCAGGTCGAGCACTACGAAGCCAATCGACTCGAGATTCGTGACGGCAAGTTGACGGGACAGCTCTCGGGTGATGTCCTCGATCGGGCCGGCAAGGCCCGGGCACTTCAACGTTTCGCCGACGACGTTGGCGTACCGATCGAACAGACGGTCGCCGTTGGCGACGGGGCGAACGACATCGACATGCTGTCGGTCGCGGGCCTGGGTATTGCGTTCAACGCCAAGCCGGCGGTGCAAGAGCACGCCGATACCGCGCTCTCGGTCCCGTATCTCGACGCGGTTCTCTATTTCCTGGGCATCAGTCGCGAGGAGATCGAGGCCGAGTGAGCCGTGATCACGGAAACACGGATTCCTTTCCTTCTTCGCGTCGTCGCGCGATCGCCTAACCGAGCCTCGGTGTCGGTCGCGCGCGACGTCCCCGGATCGGTGTCTCGTGCCTTGTCCCATCGCGTTGCTCGCCGAGCGGTCCCGATATGACCCGGCGTTTTGCTGCTTACTGGGTAGTAGGGTCTCCACTAATAACACGGAGGAGGGGTCGTGAAGGTTGTGATCGACGCGGCGCGATGTCAGGGACACGGGCGCTGTTTCTCCCTGGCGCCGGCCATCTTCGAATTTGACGAACTTGGCAACGGCGTGGTGATCGGCGACGGCACGTTGAACGAGGAAACCATCGATCTCGCGCGTCTCGCCCAGTCCAACTGTCCCGAGCACGCCATCTCGATCGAGGAGTCGGCGTGAGCGTCAAGCCCCCGGTCGAGGACTTCGCCACCGACTGGGACCACACCGACGCACAGTGGGTGCAGGACCCATATCCCATCTGGGAGGACCTTCGATCCCGCTGCCCCGTCGCACACACTGACCGCTACGGTGGCGCGTGGTTCCCCGCGACACACGCCGGCGTGAGCGCGGTCGCGAACGACACCGAGAATTTCACGAGTCGCACCGTCATCATCGGCAACGGTCGACCCGAAGAGGACGCCCTGCCCGCACCGATCGGTGTCGCGCCGCCCATCACCTCCGATCCGCCCTTTCACCAGATTGCGCGCCGCCTCATCCTTCCCGCCTTCGCGCCCGGACCGGTCAACGCGCTCGAGCCGCGTATCCGTGAACTGTGCGTGAAACTGCTCGACCAGGTGCAGGGCCAAGAGCTCGTCAATGGAGGAGTGGACTACGCCCAGTACATTCCCGCCGCGGTCATCAGCCGGATGCTGGGCTTTCCCGAGAAGGATGACGACATCTTTCGTGAGTTCGTCCACATCGTGCTCGAGGGCGTCGACCATCCCGTCGAACAGCGGGTCGAGGAGTTTGCCCCGATCGAGGAATACTTCACGACGCAGATCGAGGATCACCAGGCGAGCCCGCGCGACGACTTGACGAGCTACCTGCTCAACGTCGAACTCGGCGGGGAGAAGCTGGCGATCGAGCACGTCTTTGGCACGATGCTCCTCGTGCTGGTGGCGGGCATCGACACGACGTGGTCCGCGATCGGCGCGTCGTTGTTGCATCTCGCGACGCACCCCGACGACCTCGAGCGTCTTGTGAATGAGCCCGAGTTGATGCCGTTCGCGATCGAGGAGTTCTTGCGCTTCTACGCGCCGGTGACGATGGCCCGTCTCGTCAAGCACGACATGGACTACCTCGGTGTGCCGATGAAGGAGTACGACTGGATACTTCTGGGCTTCCCGGCGGCCAATCGCGACCCCGCGGTCTTCAAGGACGCCGACAAGTTCATCATCGATCGGATGGAGAATCGTCACCTGGCCTTCGGCCTCGGGATTCACCGATGCGCCGGATCGAACCTCGCGCGCCTCGAGTTGCGCGTCGCGATCGAAGAGTTCATCAAGCGCTATCCCCGCTTCGAGGTCGCCGATTCGCGGGCCGTCACCTTCGCTCAGGGCCAGGTGCGTGGACCGCGGAATCTGCCGTTTCGAGTTCTGGCGTAGGGATCACTCGTCGTAGTGCAGGGGTACTGAAGAGGTGGGGGAGATGACTGACAAGCAACCCGTGAAGGATTTCGCCACGGACTGGGATCACACCGACCCCCGGTGGGTCAACGATCCCTACCCCATCTGGGAGGACCTGCGTGGGCGCTGTCCCGTGGCGCACACGGAGCGCTTCAACGGTGGATGGTTCCCAGCGACGCACGAGATGGTCTCGTCGATCGCCAACGACACCGAGCACTTCACGAGTCGGATGGTCGTGGTGGTGAACGAGAAGCATCCGCCGGATGAGATGGCGGCACCCGTCGGCGGTGCGCCGCCCATCACGTCGGACCCGCCGTTTCATCAGATCGCGCGTCGTCTCTTGCTGCCCGCCTTCGCGCCCGGGCCGGTGAACGCCCTGGAACCGCAGATCCGCGCGTTGTGCACCCGATTGCTGGACGCCGTCGCCGGACGCGAGTTGATCGACGCAGCGTCGCAGTACGCCCAGTTCATCCCGCCGGGTGTCATCGCGCGGATGCTGGGTTTTCCCGAACAGGACGAAGATCTCTTTCGCGAGTTCGTCCACCTGGTCCTCGACCTCGTGGACCTGCCGACCGAAGAACGTATTCCGCTGTTCGAGCCGATGACCGAGTACTTCGACGCCCAGATCGAGGACCATCGACTCAATCCGCGCGACGACGTCACGAGCTACCTCTTGAACGCCGAGATCAACGGTGAGAAACTGGCGATCGAACACATCCGCGGCACCATGGTGCTCATTCTCGTCGCGGGCATCGACACGACGTGGTCGGCGATCGGATCATCGATCTGGCACCTCGCGACGCACCCTGACGACCTGGCCCGACTGGTGAACGAACCCGAAGTGATGCCGCTCGCCATCGAGGAGTTCCTGCGCTTCTACGCGCCGGTGACGATGGCGCGACTCGTCAATGACGACATGGACTTCTACGGCGCGCAGATGAAGAAGGACGACTGGATACTCCTCGGCTTCCCCGCGGCCAATCGCGACCCGGCGGCGTTCAAGGACGCGGACAAGTTCGTCATCGATCGGATGGAGAACCGTCACCTGGCCTTCGGCCTGGGGATCCACCGCTGCGCGGGATCGAACCTCGCGCGTCTCGAACTGCGCGTCGCCATCGAGGAGTTCATCAAGCGCTACCCGCGCTTCGAACTCTCCGGTCACGACGTCACCTGGGCGCCGGGACAGGTCAGAGGTCCGCGCAGCATCCCGCTGCGCGTCGTCGCCTAGGTCCTCATCAAAGGCGCAGGTCGGTCGGGCCCTCGCGCCAGATCGCGGCCATCCACTCTTGCACGTCGTCGGCGGTCCTCGGGAGCGCTGCGGACAGATTCCGCGCACCGTCCGCCGTCACGAGAACGTCGTCTTCGATGCGCACGCCGATGCCGCGGTACTCCTCGGGTACCGTCTCGTCGTTCGCCTGGAAGTAGAGACCGGGTTCGACGGTGAGGACATAGCCCTCGTGAAGTTCTCCCAGGTAGACGTCGTTGCGGGCATTCGCGCAGTCGTGGACGTCGATGCCGAGCATGTGACTGACGCCGTGCAGCGTGTATCGCCGATGGAGCTGGCGATCGCGACGAAGCGCGATTTCGGGCGTCTCCTGCATGATCCCCATCTCGAACAGGCCCTCGGCGAGCACCTTCATCGCGGCGTCGTTGGGGGCCGTGAACGAGGCGCCAGGCCTTACGGCGGCGATGCCAGCCTCCTGGGCGGCGAGCACCAGGTCGTAGACGCGTCGTTGCGCGGGTGAGAACGTGCCGTTGACGGGCATCGTTCGGGTGACGTCGGCGGTGTAGAGGTTGTGGCACTCGACGCCGGCGTCGAGCAGCAGCATCTCGCCGCGACGCACCGCGCCGTTGTTGCGCGTCCAGTGCAGAATCGTGGCGTTCGATCCGCTGGCCGCGATGGTGTCGTAGCCCACGTCGTTGCCTTCGACGCGCGCGCGCAGATTGAAGACGCCTTCGATCACGCGCTCGCCGCGACCCTCGGCTGCGGGCAGGGCACGAACCACGTCGGCGAAGCCCTTCACGGTGTAGTCGATCGCGAGTTGGAGTTGCGCCACTTCGAACGAATCCTTCACGAGGCGCTGCTCGCTGAGTGCGACGCCGAGTCGTTCGTCGTGTTCGTTCGCACCCAGCATCGCGTCGACGGAGGCGTCCAGTCCACGCAACGTGAGCACGTCGGACGCGAGCTGTGACGCGAGGTCCTTTTCGAGGTAGTCGAGCGGCGCGGTGTCGATCTCGTAGAAGGCGGCCGCCTCGGTGACGCCCCGGCGCGCCCCGACCCACAACTCGCCGTAGCGCGCGTCGGTGAAGAACTCGTGCGTCTGATGGTCGCGGCGTTGGGGGACGTAGAGCGTGCAGCGCGCCGAGTCCGAGCCCGGCGTGATCACCAAGACGCAGTCCGGTTCGACGGATCCAGTGAGGTAGAAGAAGTCGGTGCCCGCTCTGAAGCGGTAGTCCGTGTCGTTGGCCCGGATCTTGGGATTACCGGTGGGGATCACGAGTGTCTGGCCAGGGAAATGTTCGGCGATCTTCTGGCGACGCAGCGCGCTGAAGGTCGCGGCCGGATGTACCTCGTGCGGCACGGCCTCGAGACGCCAGTTGCCCGTCATGTGCTCGAAGAGCACGCGTGGGCACGGGGGACGGTGCGCACCGACCCAGACCCAGTGCTCGGAGATGGGATTCTCGGCCGAGACGTCGGGTTCGGGGATTGCCGGGAGTTCGTCAGTCATAGCGCTCAACTTACCCCTCGCTCGCGTATCTTTCCCGAGCGCCGCCCTGGTCGACGTTTTTTCTGGGAAAGTGTGTAAGAACGAGGGCGAAACGGACAGGGAACGATCGTGGCACCATCAAGAGAGCGACGGTTTCGCGTGCTCGCCCTCGAGGCGACACCGCCCATCGGTGCCTATCTTCGCCGGCGTCTCTACCCCCTCGCCGCCGCGGACCTCGACGACCTCGTCGAAGAGGTACTGCTGATCGCCTGGCGGCGTTTCGACGACATACCCAGTGACGCCCAGATTCCCTGGCTGATCGGTGTAGCGCGCAACGTCTTGCGCAACGCCGTTCGCAAGCAGCGCCGGATCTCCACACTGGAGTCGCACCTGCGTCCGGCGCCGCCCGACGCGGCGGCGGAGGACTACGTGATCGCGGACCAGTCGATACGAGAGGCGCTGGGCTCGCTCAGTGACGACGACCGCGAGATCCTCCTGCTGCACTTCTGGGACGGACGAACCTCGGTCGAGATCGGCGTGATCTTTGGCATCACGACCAACGCGGCGGCGGTGCGCCTCTCGCGAGCCCAGGACCGGTTTCGAAGGAATTTCGACGTCGTGGCGGCCGAATGAAAGTTTCGCCGGTTCGTGACATGAACCATGTGAAGGGATTGGAGGGTCCGTGACGTCATTTGAAGAGCGACTTATCGCGAGCGACCCCGCGGCCGGCGCGCCGTACACCTCGGCGAACTTTGACGCGATGATCAGTCGGATCGTCGCCTCACCCTATGAGAAGTCGGCGACCGCGTGGCGGGGCTTGAAGTTCCGAATGGCCGGATCGGTCGCGGCCGCCAGCCTGTTGACCGCGCTCGGGATCACGGCGCTCAACACGGCGGGCAGTGCCCTGCCGATCCTCGGCTTCGCTGCGGCGAGTGCCCACAAGTCGACGGGCTACGCAACGCAGAGCCCGGTGGCGGGCACCTTCATGATCGCGCGCCTCAACTACCAGTTCCACGGTGCGGACAACTTCCCGACCCAGGGCGGCGTCGCGACGTCCTACACACTCAACGCACCGAGCGACCCCGCGGCCACACTCAGCGACATCGCCAAGGTCCTTCACGTCGACGTCGCCACGCCGTCGACAAACGACAACGGTCAGTCCTTCACCGCGAACGGCGCGCAGTACTCAGCTTGGCTCGTGCCGTACGCCGGGTACGACACCTGGGGAGTGAACCTCAACGCGACCCAGTCGACCTCGGTCCCAACGCAGTCGCCGGATCAGTTGAAGGCCCTCGCGGTGTCCTTCGCCCAGGCGTTGGGCACGTTCGACGTGGGTACTGCCTCGGTTGACGCACCGAGCGGTCCAACGGGACCCACCAACGTGACCGTGCCGATTCTGGTCGCCGGAAAGAACACGGGCCTGGACTACTTCTTCAGCTTCGCCGGTGACGGCACGCTGCTCAACGCCGGCGGCAACAGTTTCGCGATCCAACCGGCGGGGGACTATCCCCTGCTGTCACCCGCGGACGGGGTGGGACAGATAAACGCCCAGTTCGCCATCTCGATGGGGATGTTGGCCACCGGGGGCATCGCGAGCGCTTCGTCCAGTGGCACGGGGACCAGTTCGGGCGGTGTCGGCTCGTCGGCGCCGCCGACGTCGGGTGACGCGACGACGTCCACCGTCGCGCCACCGAGCACCGAGCCGTCAACGCCAGCGACCACGGGTCCGATCACCTCGTCACCTCCCTCCGGTCCAGCGACGCCTCCGTCAGACGCAGTGCCGACCACGACGACCACCATGGTGCCGACCATCGTGGACCTGACCGGTTACTCGTCCCAGTACGGGGTGTACACCCTGAGCAACGAAACAACGATGTTGCTGCCGATCTACGTCTACGTCGGCACGGTCGAGGGTGATTCGAGTTACCAGGTGAGTTTCCACGTCGTGCCGATTGACCCGTCGTACCTCGATCTGTCTGCGGTGCGAAACTCCGTGTACTAGAGCGGTGCAGCGTAGGCTACGCCCATGGTGATGTCGCTCTCATTCGAGGAGTCCGTCGCCGTCATCACGTGGGATGACGGCGAGAACCGGGTGAACCTCGATTCGCTCGGTCGCCTCCACGAGATCTTGGACGAACTCGAATCGATCGAGGGTCCGCTGGCGCTCGTGTGGACGGGGACCGGGAAATTCTTCTCGAACGGGCTGGACCTCGTGAGGTTCGGATCGAATCCCGATGAACTCTTCGCCACGCTGAAGGAGTTGCACCGAACCGTTGCGCGGCTGGTGCTGTTTCCGGCGTACTCGGTGGGGGCGCTCAACGGCCACGCGTTCGCCGCGGGGGCGCTCTTGTCGTGCGGACTGGATTACCGGATCATGCGCGAGGACCGCGGCTACTGGTGCATGAACGAAGCCGACATCGGGTTCGCGCTCGACGCGAAGTTGGCGGGGATCCTCTTCAACCGGCTGCCGCGCGCGAGCGCGATCGAGGCGATGTTGACCGCGCGTCGGTTCGGCGCCGGGGAGGCCGTTGCGGCGGGCATCGTCCAGGCCTCAGCGCCCGAGGGCGATCTCGTTGACCGGGCCGTTACCGTCGCGGCGTCGATGGCGCCAAAGGACCGTGGTGTGCTGGCGGCACATAAGCGCATAGCCCACGGTGAGTTCGCGGCGTTCCTGGGCTTTCCCGAAGGGAACTAGGCCCCACTGCCCGACGCGGCTACTGCTTCGTCGATCGCTGCACGAGACGCCACGACGCCGGGAGTGCGGTGCCCGCCAACGTGATCTTGATGGCCTCACCCCAAAGGAACGGCGTCAGTCCGAGGCCGATGGCCCGGAGCAGCGAGACGTGCAGCGCCACGGCGAGCCTAGGCACGCCGATACCGAAGATGAGCACCTCGCCGAGCAACATCGACAGGAGTGCTCGCACCACCGTCCGGTCGCTCCCGCGCGCGGCGAGCCAGCCAACCGCTGAACCGGCGACCACGAAGCCGAGTAGGTAGCCGAACGTGACGCTCGGGTATCCGCTCGCGTGGTGCTCGAACCACGGCACTCCGCCAAGACCCGCGAGAACGTAGAGGCTCATGGACGTAGTGGCGCGGCGCCAACCCAGCGCGGCGCCAGCGAGTAGCACACCGAGCGTCTGGCCGGTCACGGGTACCGGCGTGAAGCCGAGCGGGAACGAGACCTGGGCGAGGAGTCCGACGAGACAGGCGGCCCCGACGACGAGCGCGGCGTCGGCGAGCAGTGAACGGGGTATCACGTCGGCGAGAACGCGGCGCTGCGTCGTCGTGATGGCGATTGATGACATTGAATCTCCCTGTCGGCTCAGGTCACTCTATGCCACGACGCTCACGACCTCGACCTACGAGCGAGTATCGGGACTCAGATCCAGCCCTGGTCGCGACTGATCTGCTCGACGTCACCGATGCGAAGACCATTGCGGTGTTGGAGCGTGCGAATCAGTCCGCCGGCTTCGTAGAGCGATTCGTGCGTGCCCGTGTCGAGCCACGTCGTGGCGCGCGAGAGCACCTCGACGCGCAACTCACCGCGTTCGAGGTAGGCGTTGTTCAGTGCGGTGATCTCGAGTTCGCCGCGTGAACTCGGCGTCAACTGTCGGGCGATCTTCGGTGCCTTCTCGTCGTAGAAGTAGATGCCCGGTACCGCGTAACTACTCCTCGGCGCCGCCGGCTTCTCCTCGATCGACAGCACCGTGCCGCTCTCGTCGAACTCGACCACGCCGTACGCGGAAGGATCACTGACGAGGTACGCGAAGATCAGGGCGCCGTTGACCTCGGTGTTCTGGCGCAGGTGCGTGCCGAGACCCGGACCGTAGAAAAGGTTGTCGCCGAGAATGAGCGTGCAGCGTTGTCCGTCCAGGAACTCCTCGCCGAGGATGAGCGCTTCGGCGAGCCCGTTGGGTTGGTCCTGGACGACGTAGGAGATCTCGAGACCCAACTGCGATCCGTCGCCGAGCAGGCGCTGAAAGGCCTCCTGGTCGTGCGGCGTCGTGATGAGCAGAATCTCGCGCAGTCCCGTCAGCATCAACGTGCTCAGCGGGTAGTAAATCATTGGCTTGTCGTAGATCGGCAGGAGCTGTTTCGACACCGCTCGGGTGATGGGATACAGGCGCGTACCACTGCCGCCAGCCAGAATGATTCCCTTCACTCCAATAGTATAGAAGTCCAGTAATCCCTTTCTGAATGCCGAGGTACCTCTATGCGCGTTGTGATCACCGGAGCGGCCGGATTCATTGGTTCGCGCTTCACCGAGATGTTGCTCGACCAGGCCGATCGTCTGGGCTACGACGACGTTGTCTTGCTCGACGCGTTGACCTATTCGGGACGACGAGAGAATATTGAGAGCGCACTCGGAGATTCGCGCGTGCGCTTCGTGCTCGGATCGATCACCGACGCCGACGTCACGAACGACGTCCTCGCGAACGCGCACGCCGTTGTCCATTTTGCGGCGGAAAGTCACGTCGACCGCTCGATCACCGGCGCGCGCACGTTCTTCGAGACCAACGTCCTCGGGACCCAACAGTTGCTCGAGAGCGCCCGTCGACACGGTGTCGAACGGTTCGTTCACGTCTCGACCGACGAGGTCTACGGTTCGATCGAGTCTGGTTCCTGGCGTGAGGATCATCTGCTCGAGCCGAACTCGCCGTACTCGTCGAGCAAGGCCGGATCGGATCTCGCGGCCTTGGCCTATCACCGCACCTACGGACTCTCAGTCATGGTGACGAGGTGTTCCAACAACTACGGCCCCCGACAGTTTCCCGAGAAGGTCATCCCACTCTTTGTCACGAATCTGACGGATGGTCACAAGGTCCCGCTCTACGGTGACGGATTGAACGTTCGCGACTGGCTCCACGTGGACGACCACTGCCGCGCCGTGCTGCTCGTGTTGGAGAGTGGTCGCGCCGGCGAGATCTACAACATCGGCGGCGGCACGGAATTGACGAACAGGGACGTCACCGACCGGCTACTGGCGTTGTGCGGTCGCGACACGTCGATGATCGAACCGGTCACCGACCGACTCGGACACGACCGGCGTTACTCAGTGGACTGGTCCAAGATCAAGGATGAGCTGGGCTACGAACCTCAGGTCGGATTCGACGAAGGACTCGCCGCGACCGTCCAGTGGTACCGCGACAACGAGAAGTGGTGGCGGCCACTGAAGGAGCGCGCGTCGTGAAGCTCCACGAACTCTCCATTCCCGATCTCTACGTGTTGGAGTCGCCGGTGTGGGGTGACGAACGGGGATTCTTTCGAGAGTGGTTCACGGCCCACGACGTCGAGGCGGCGGGGGCCCCGTTCCTCACGAAGCAGGCGAACCTCTCGGTGTCAGCGCGCAACGTCGTGCGAGGTCTTCACTATTCGCTCGCGCCGCAAGGTCAAGCGAAGGTGGTGACGTGCGTCTTCGGAGAGATCGATGACGTCATCGTTGACGTGCGGGTCGGCTCGCCGACCTTCGGAGGGGTCGAGGTCGTTCACTTGCGCGCCGAAGACGGCAAGTCGGTCTTACTGCCCGCCGGTGTGGCGCACGGCTTCTGCGTGACCAGTGACCACGCGGCGCTCGCCTACCTGCTCTCGTCGCCGTTCAACGCCGAGCTCGAACTCGAAATCCATCCGTTTGACCCCGAGGTCAAGGTGCCGTGGTCCCTTGACGCGGAGCCGACGTTGAGCGCCAAGGACGCGGCGGCCCCTTCGCTGAGCGAACGCCGCGCGGCGAACCAACTCCCAAGCTTTCATCCGTAATCCCGTTTGGGCCACGGCGGCCCTTCGTTGCTAGCGTTGTTGAGGTGAGTACTGCACCGTTGCGCCTCGTGACTGAACATGACCGAGGTGTGCATATTCCCAGCGCCGGTCGCGTCCCCGCGGTCGAGTCCGAGGCGCAGCTTCGCGCGTTGCTGACGAGTCTCTCCGGGGTCGACGCGGTGGGAGTGGAGAGCCGTGCGTCCAAACTCGCGACCCGCTCGATAAAGAAGTCCACGAAGCTCGTGGCCATCGACCTGGCGATCGCCATGGTCGATCTGACGACGCTCGAAGGTGCCGACACTGAGGGCCGCGTGACGTCGCTCTGCACGAAGGCACTGCGCCCCGACCCCCTCGATCCAACGGTGCCCGCTGTCGCCGCGGTGTGCGTGTACCCCGACCTCGTGGCGCACGCGCGCTCGGTGCTCGGACACTCGTCGGTTCACGTCGCGTCGGTCGCCACCGCGTTTCCGTCGGGTCGGGCCTCGCTCAACGTCAAACTTCTCGACGTGCGTGAGGCCGTCGCCGCGGGAGCGGACGAGATCGACATGGTCATTGACCGCGGGGCGTTCCTGTCGGGTCGCCTCGGCCAAGTCTTCGACGAGATCGTCGCGGTCAAGGAGGCGTGCGGGGCCTCGCATCTGAAGGTGATACTCGAGACGGGTGAGCTCGTGACCTACGACAACGTCCGACGGGCCAGTTGGTTGGCGATGCTGGGCGGCGCGGACTTCATCAAGACCTCGACGGGCAAGGTGACGGTCTCAGCGACCACGCCCGTCGCGCTCGTGATGCTCGAAGCGGTACGCGACTTCGCCGAGTCGACCGGCCACGTGGTCGGCGTCAAGGTCGCCGGGGGCATACGAACGACCAAGGACGCGATCCGCTACCTCGTGCTCGTCAACGAGACCGTCGGCTCGTCGTGGCTCTCGCCCGACCGCTTTCGATTCGGCGCCTCGTCACTCTTGAACGACCTCTTGATGCAACGTTCCAAGCAGCACCATGGTGCGTACGTTCGCCCCGACGAATTCAGCGGAGACTGATATGACCGAGCACGACCTCGCGAACTCCCAGCTCGGATCATTGTCGTACGACCCGGCACCCGAGTCCGCGTCGATCGCTCGCCTGCGCGCGAGCTACGGACTGTTCATCGACGGGTCTTTCACCGACGCCTCCGCGCACGAGCAGTTCGTGACGCTGAATCCGGCGAACGAGACGACGTTGGCGACGGTCGCCCAGGCGAGCAGTGCCGACGTCGATCGCGCCGTCGCCGCCGCTCGACGGGCCTACGACAGCGTCTGGTCCAAGACCACCGGAGCGCAGCGTGCCAAGTACCTCTTTCGCATCGCTCGCCTTATCCAAGAGCGCGCGCGCGAACTGGCGGTCGTCGAGACGCTCGACAACGGCAAACCCATTCGCGAGTCGCGTGACGTCGACATTCCTCTGGCGGCCGCCCACTTCTTCTACTACGCCGGCTGGGCCGACAAGCTCGATCACGCAGGCTTCGGCCCAGATCCGCAGCCCCTCGGTGTCGCCGGTCAGATCATCCCGTGGAACTTCCCGCTGCTCATGGCGGCGTGGAAGTTGGCACCGGCCCTGGCCGCGGGTAACACGTGCGTCTTGAAGCCCGCCGAGACGACGCCACTCTCGGCGCTCGTACTCGCCGAGATCCTTCAGCAGGCCGAGCTGCCTGCGGGCGTCGTCAATATCGTGACCGGTGACGGCGCCACTGGGGCGGCGTTGGTGGACCACCCCGACGTCGACAAGATCGCGTTCACGGGCTCGACCGAGGTCGGTCGGCTCATCCAGCAGCGCGTTGCGTCGAGCGCCAAGCACCTCACGCTCGAGTTGGGCGGCAAGGGAGCCAACATCGTCTTCGAGGACGCACCGATCGACGAGATGATCGAAGGGATCATTGACGGCATCTTCTTCAATCAGGGCCACGTGTGCTGTGCCGGTTCGCGGCTCCTGGTCCAAGAGTCCGTCGCCGACGAGGTGTTGCGCCGACTCGTTCGACGCGTCGAGCAGCTGCGGGTCGGTGACCCGCTCGATAAGAACACCGACGTCGGCGCCATCAACTCGGCGGCGCAGCTCGAAAGGATCAAGGAGCTGACGGCGTTCGGCGAGAGCGAGGGAGCGACGCGCTACACCAGTTCGTGCGTGCTGCCCGAGAGCGGGTACTGGTTCGCCCCGACGGTGTTCGCCGACGTGTCCCAATCGCACCGTATCGCGCGCGAGGAGATATTCGGGCCGGTGCTCTCGGTGCTGACGTTCCGCACGCCCGAAGAGGCGGTCGCCAAGGCGAACAACACGAAGTACGGACTGGCCTGTGGCGTATGGAGCGAGAAGGGGAGTCGAACACTCTGGGTCGCCGAGCGGTTGCGCGCCGGCGTGATTTGGGCCAACACCTACAACCGCTTCGACCCGACCAGTCCCTTCGGTGGCGTGCGCGAGTCCGGCTTCGGGCGAGAGGGCGGTCGTCACGGATTGGAGGCCTACCTCAATGTCTGAGGACCGTGTCGACGTGCGCAAGACGTACAAACTGCTCATCAACGGGGCGTTTCCCCGGTCCGAATCGGGCCGTAGCTACGAGGTCGCCACCGCCGAGGGGGCGTTCTGGGCGAACGTCGCCCAAGGCTCGCGCAAGGACGTTCGTGACGCGGTGGTCGCCGCGCGCGCCGCGCAGGCCAAGTGGTGGAGCGCCACCGCGTACAACCGCGGACAGGTCATCTACCGACTGGCCGAGATGGCCGAGTCGCGTCGGACCGAGCTGGGTGAACACGTCGCCGTCGCCGAAGGTGTCGACGGCGCCCAGGCCGAGGCCGTGGTGTCGCGATCGATCGACCGGATCGTCTGGTACGCCGGCTGGACGGACAAGATCACCCAGGTGCTCGGCGGGTCCAATCCCGTCGCCGGTCCCTTCTTCAACTTTTCGCTTCCCACGCCGAGCGGCGTCGTCGGCGTGCTCGCGCCCCAGGACTCCTCGCTCGAGGGCTTCGTGGACAGCGTGCTGGCCCCGATATGCGCCGGTAACACCGTCGTGGTCGTCGCCAGTGAACGGCGTCCGACCCCAGCGATACTGCTCGGAGAGATGAGCGCCACCTCCGACTTCCCCTCGGGAGTACTCAACATCATCACGGGTTACACCGCTGAACTCAGCCCGACGCTCGCCAGTCACGAGGACGTCGACGGCATCGATCTCGAAGGCGCTGGCGAAGACGCGAATGACCTGGCGAGTGCCGCGGCGGGTTCGATCAAGCGGGTGCTGCGTCCACGCACGAACGAGGACCCTTCGTCGCTTCGTCGTCTTCGGGCCTTCGTCGAGACCTCCACCGTGTGGCACACGATCGGACAGTGATGAATCCCTACCAACTCGCCAGTCGAGCCGCCGACGAACTGCGCTACATGAGCGGCGTGAACTCCTACGACGTCGCCGTCGTGCTGGGCTCGGGCTGGCGCGAGGGCGCCGAGGCGCTGGGTGAGCCCACGAGTGAGGTCGCGACGTCGTCGCTGAGTGGTTTCGTCGCCCCGACGGTCGCCGGTCACGAAGGTCAGATCCTGTCGCTCAAGATCGCGGGACGTGACGTCGCGCTGGTCGCCGGACGCGTCCATCTCTACGAGGGCAACAGCGCGGCCCAGGTGGTCCATCCGATTCGAACGGTCATCGCCGCCGGTGCCAAGAAGATCGTCCTCACCAACGCCTGTGGCGGCATCGATCCGAGCAAGGGCCCGGGCACGGTGGTGGTTATCCGCGACCACATCAATCTGACGGCGACGTCGCCGATGGAGGGCGCGTCACCCCCCGAGGGCTACGGTTCGCGTTTTGTGGACCTCACCGACCTCTACAGTGCCCGACTTCGCGCGCTGGTGCGCGACGCGGCGCCGCAGCTGAGCGAGGGCGTGTACGCCGGCTTTCGCGGTCCGCACTACGAGACGCCAGGCGAGGTGGCGATGGCACGCACCATGGGCGCGACGCTCGTGGGTATGTCGACGGTGCTGGAAGCGATCGCCGCTCGCCACCTCGGCGCCGAGGTCCTCGGACTCAGCCTCGTCTCGAATCTTGCGGCCGGCGTCTCGTCGGGCCCGCTCAACCACCTCGAGGTCCTCGAAGCCGGCCAGGCGGCGGCGTCGGGACTCGGCGCCCTGTTGGCGCAGTTGGTTCCGCTGTTGTGAACGAGGCCCTCGTTGAGCGAGTGAGGTCGTGGATCACGGGTGACCCCGATCCCGCCGACCGGGCCACCATTCAACAGTTGCTCGACGACGGTGACGAGGCGGAACTCTCGCGACGCTTCGACCAACCGCTGCAGTTCGGCACGGCCGGCTTGCGCGGTCCGATCATGGCCGGTCCCGCCGGGATGAACCGCTACACGGTGCGACGCGCGACCCAAGGGGTCGTGGCGTGGCTGATGGACCTCGGCATCGATTCCTCGAGGGGCGTCGTGGTCGGACGTGACGCACGGCGTGGATCGGAGTCGTTCAACGACGAGGTCGTCGAGATCCTGCTGGGTGCCGGCGTCGCGGTCATCGAGATGCCGCGGCCCCTGCCGACGCCGCTCGTCGCCTACGCGGTCAAGGCCCTGGGTGCCGCGGCGGGCATCATGATCACCGCCAGCCACAATCCTCCCGACGACAATGGCTACAAGCTGTACGCCGCCGACGGCGCTCAGATCGTGCCCCCGAACGACCAACTCGTTGAGGGCTTCGCCAACGAGGCCGGCACGGCCGTACTCGCGGACCGTTCGAGTCCACTGCACCGTGTCGCGTCGAGCGACCTCTGGGAGACGTACCTCGATCACTTCGCGCGTCGATTCGCGCCCCCGGCAACGAGCTCGTTGGCGATTACCTACACGCCGCTGCACGGCGTGGGGGGCGAACCAATGATGGAGCTCTTTCGCACGGCCGGGTTCGCGGCGGTCACGCCGGTCGCCACGCAGTTCACTCCCGACGGGCGATTCCCCACGTTGGCGTTCCCCAACCCCGAAGAGCCGGGCGCCCTCGATCTGGCGATGGAGACGGCCAACGAGAACGCCTCGGACCTCGTCATCGCCAATGACCCCGACGCGGATCGCCTGGGTGTCGCGGTGCGCGCGAGCGACGGGTGGCGCGTGCTTCGCGGCGATGAGATCGGCTGGCTCCTGGCGTCGACGCTGCTCGACGAGATGACCGCGAGTGACGTCGTCGCGACGACGATCGTTTCCTCGACGATGCTCGAGTTGATGGCGCGAAGTTCGCACGTTCGATTCGTGACGACGTTGACGGGCTTCAAATGGATCGCCCGCGCCGCGGGCGACGGGGTGCTGCGC
>Ga0209385_1000055_pt1 | contig 38224 bp, 36 predicted proteins | sample NGEPerB_FD_184506 | JGI IMG/M metagenome (GOLD analysis project Ga0209385, IMG submission 184506) | Arctic peat soil microbial communities from the Barrow Environmental Observatory site, Barrow, Alaska, USA - NGEE PermafrostAB12-B... | ecosystem: Environmental > Terrestrial > Soil > Wetlands >... | reverse complement strand
CTTCCTCAAGGACTACGGCCAGCTCCTTGCGCAGGATCCCGCCTACGCCGAGAAGGCGGCGGCTCTGAGCCGGAAGACGAAAAGCTTCAGCGAGTTCCTCGCGGTCAAGGGGTTGGGCGGGAGCCCGAGAAAGGTCGAGGCCACCGTCACCTATCACGACCCGTGCCACCTCTCGAACCGGTTCGCGAAGATCACCGCCCAGCCACGAGCGCTGCTGAAGAGCCTCCCCGGCATCACTTACAAAGAGATGCCCGAGGCCGACTGGTGCTGTGGCGCGGCCGGCAGCTACACCTTCCTTCACCACACAGAGGCGGCAGGGGTCCTGGACCGGAAGATGGACAACGTCGGGAAGACGGGGGCCACGGTCCTCACCACAGAATGCCCCGCTTGCATGATGCACCTCTCATACGGAGTGCGGCGCCGCGGCCTTCCGATCCAAGTGAAGCACGTAAGCCAGATACTCGACGAGGCGTACGCGGAGCCGCCGGCCCACTGACCGACCGGGCGCGGGGCGAGAAAAAGAGAGAAACTCCGGATCCCGGGGAAAGCCGGGGGCGAGAACAGCCCCCGGTCATCTGCAGGAACACGAGCTAAGGAGAGCCATTCCCATGATCCGTCAGGACATTCTTCAGAGATTCCCAGACTTGTTCGGGACCAAGAAGGTGAACGGGCGAGACATCGATGTCGAAGAGACGATCGCCGTGCTCACGCGAGAGCTGCGGCCTGAGATCGCAACCGCGCTGACGGCCCGCCGGCAACTGCTGCAGGCGCCTGAGCCAGTCCGGAAGAAATACGCATGGCCAGCGTGGCACGAGACTTTTCAAGATCCAGTCAGCGGGAAGGCCTGGACGTTTCGACACGTTGTTCAAGGGTTGATTGATAACTTCCTCGGGCGCGAAAGCGAGTGGCGCTGGCGGCTCAATGACGAGGTGCCCATCCCGGCCGACGCCCACCCATTGGCCAATCCCGGCTTGGAGCTCACCGGGCCCTGGCATCCGCTGGATATGGCGTTCAACGCCTTGAACAGCCCGGCACCCATGAACATGCCGGATTTTGAAGACGCCTCGCCGCCCCACTTCCGACCCGATGGCACGCCGACCAATGAGCCGGTCGGGATCTTCGCGGCCATGCAGAACGCCAAAGAGATCTTCGAAGGCCGCTGGAACGGACGTCCTTATGAGGTGGAGAAGAAAGGAAAAACACGCGCGTACAGGATCAACCCGCCTCCCGAGAAGTGGCCGACGCGCTTCGGCCGCCCACCCGGCATGCACGTGCGCTACGACCACGTTACGGTGGACGGCCAGCCGGCGCCCGGCCTCATTGCCGTCGTCGTTCTCTGGGTGCTCAACAATTATGAGGCGCTGCATCGCGCCGGCACCGGCGTGTATTTCTACATCCCCAAGGTGCAGACTCCGCAGGAAGCCCTGGTCCTGGAGGAACTGCTGGCGCGGATGGAAGGCATCATCGGCGTACCTGCCGGCACCATGAAGATCAAGATGCTGTACGAGGAAGGCAACGCAGGCCTTTCCTTGGCAGCCATCGCGTGGGTGTTGCGACGCCGCCTCCTGGGAACCAACGTCGGCCGCTGGGACTACCTGGGCAGCCTGATCGAGATGTGGAAGGACGATCCCCAAAGCGTATTTCCAGATCCACAGACCATCGGCATGGCCTCGCCCAACATGATCGCCTATCAGCGCTACAACGCGCTGCTGATGCTGATGGCCGGCATGAAGAATGGCGAACTCAGCACGGCTGCCCCCATCGGCGGCATGGCGGCGGTGATGATTTATCAGGCCAGCGATCCTTACGGTCGCTCGCGGTATAACCCGCTGGCGCTGCGGGCCATGGTGGTGGACAAATTGCGCGAACGTCTCCTGGGTTTGATGTTCATACCAGAGGAGCCGCTTACGGCCGGTCAGCAGCCCACCTTGGACGACATTCTTGCGGGCCGGGTCAAGGCACGTCTCTATGATGCCTATCGGCAAAGCTGGGTCGCCAGTCCGGAGCCGGCCTATGTGGCCGCGGGCAATGCACCATTGCGCACCCCTCTGGCGCAGCTCCAATCGGTACTGGATGCACCCTTGCAGACGGTGGACGTGAACGGCAAGCCGGTGCCGACGGTCCCCAGTGGCCTCTCCGACGTCGAACGGAAAGTGCTGCAATCCCGTCGCTTGTTGAACGCTCACGGCACGATCACGCCTATGGTCATCGACGTGGGCAAGCTGGACGCGCCGGAAAAGCTGTTCAGCCAGGAGCTTTGGGAGGCGATCTACGATGTACCCAAGGGTGAAATCACCATCGAGCACATTCAACACGCCTTCTATATGGCGGCCAACTACGGCTTCCAGATCCTGAACGGCAACTTCGCGGCTGCAATCGACGACTACGAGCTCAAGCTGCGGTTCATGAACGACCTCGCCACTTACCGGATCGATGTCTCGTGGCTATGGACCCTGGTCCATCATCGGGCAGTGATCACCAAAGGCGGCTATCTCAAGCGGCCGGTGCTGACCGACGATGGCGTCGAGCCGGCTGCGAACGCCGAGGAAGTCAAGGCTGGCGCCCGCTTTACCCCTGACTTGTTCCAGAAATTGTGGGACTACCACAATGAATGGACAGCCGCGTTCTTCGCCGAGTTGGACCGCCGCGGCGATCCGGGCCGCTTCGACCGCGCCAAGGCACCCGTGATCATGGAGCTGTTGAAGCGGCAGTTGCTGTCGTCCCGCTACATCCAGCATAGCGCCCGGGTACTTTTCGTCGTGGGACAGGCAAACGAGCGGGAACGCGCGGATATTTTGGACGCGATTTTCGATCTCTCCCACGAGGAAATCGTCAAGCGCGTTACAGCAGGCAGCCTGAGCCGGGTTGCGCTGGGCGCACACGACTATGTCTACGACATTTTTTCAGTGCTCGAAACGCGGAAATCGCTCTGACTATTCTGGTTCGGGAATGCCGTTTTCGTCCAAGGATCGGAAGCGGTTGGGTGTCCCTGGCTGCTGCTGCAGCCCTACCCGGTGCGAATCAAACTTCCTATCCTTGATGAGGAGACCGGTCAAGTGCAGGCAGGCACCCGCCTCGGTCCATATGAGGTAATTGCGCTCCTCGGTGTGGGCGGCATGGGCGAGGTCTGGCGCGCGCGCGACACGCGCCTCGGCCGCGAGGTCGCCCTCAAGCTGCTGCCCGAGGCGTTCTCCAGCGACCCTGCGCGGGTGACGCGCTTCCAGCGCGAGGCGCAGCTCCTCGCCGCACTCAACCACCCGCACATCGCCTCGATCTACAGCTTCGAGACGGTGGACGGCATCCGCGTTCTCGAGATGGAGCTGGTGCCGGGCGAGACGATCCGGGAGCTGCTGCACGAGGGACCGCTTCCGCTCCCGCGCGCCCTTGCGCTCGCACACGACGTGGCCCAGGCGCTGGGGGTTGCGCACGCCAAGGGGATCCTCCACCGCGACCTGAAGCCCTCAAACGTAAAGGTGACGCCGGAGGGAAACGTCAAGCTCCTCGACTTCGGCCTCGCCAAGGCCTTCGCGCCGGGAGCGGGCGGATCGGACCTCTCGGAGTCTCCCACCCTCGAGGCCGGCGCCTCATTGAGGGGGGTCATCCTCGGCACGGTGCCCTACATGTCGCCGGAGCAGGCGCGCGGTGCGGAGCTCGACGCCCGCAGCGACGTCTGGGCGTTCGGCTGCCTCGTCTTCGAGATGCTCACAGGGAAGAAAGCGTTCGACGGGCCGACCGCCACCGACGTCCTCGTTGCCGTTCTGGACCGTGAGCCCGACTGGAAGGCTCTTCCGCCCGACACGCCCCTCCCCGTCGTCGAGCTCATCAGGTCCTGCCTCGCGAAACGCGTCGACGAGCGTCTCCCCGACCTTGCCCGCGCGCGGAAGCAGATCGATCTCGTCAGGTCGGGGCAGCCCCCGCTCGTGACCGTGGCCGCGGTGTCTTCCCCGCGAGTCCGCCGACGGTCCCTTCGCATCGCCGGCGGCAGTTCCGTGCTGCTCGCCGTAGCGGCCGGGATCGCGTGGGTCGCTCTCCGCGATCGCACCGGCCACGCGCTTCCGTCCACGAAGCTTCTCGCCGTCCTCCCCGCCGCCGATTTCACGGGACGAAGCGACGGCCGGCAGCTCTGCGACGGCTTTTCGGTCAGCCTGAGGTCGAAGCTGCAGCGGGTCTCGGGCGTTTCGATCATGTTGCCCGCGGCCGCGCGCCTCGAGGCGGACGCGGCGAAGGTGGCGCGCGATACCGGCGCGAACCTGATCCTCGCCCCGAGCGCGCGGAAGAGCGGCGACCAGGTTCAGCTCTCGTACTCGCTCGCGCTGGCCACGTCGCCCGTCCAGATCGACGCCGGCGAGGTGATCGGCCTCGAGAGCGACTGGTTCCGGCTCGAGAACGAGCTTTACGCGAAGATCTGCGCGTCGCTCCAGCTCGGGCTCGCCGGAGGGACCGGCCCGCCGCCCCGCGACGAGATCGCCCGCGGTGCCTCTCAGAGCGACTACGTCGTCGCCCTCGGCTGCCTCGAGCGGGCCGACGATCCGGCGCTGCTCCAAAAGGCGGCCGAGATCCTGGAGAAGATCCCCGACGGAAACGGCTCTGCGCTCGTCCAGGCGGCCCTGGGCCGGGCGTACCTCTCGTCCTTCAACCTCTCGAAGGAAGCCGCTCTCGCCGAGCGGGCGAAGGGAGCCGCCGAGCGGGCCGCCCGGCTCGACCCCGATCTCCCCGAGGCGCAGATCACGGTCGCTCGGATTCTCCAGGCGACGGGCCGGCCGGCGGAAGCGTTACCCATCCTCCGGAAGGTCCTGGAGAAGGTCTCCGGCAACGTAGAGGCCGTCGCAACACTCGCCGCGGCGCTCCAGGGCTCCGGGGATTCCGCCGGCGCCGAGACCGCGTGGAAGCACCTCGTCGAAATGCGCCCCACGTCGTGGTCCAGCCACAAGGACATTGCAGGTTTCTTCTTCCACCAGAATCGATATGCGGAGGCGGCGCGGGAGTACCAGCGGGCGATCGACCTGAACCCCGGCGTGTACGGCCTTTACTACAGCCTCGGCGCCGTCCAGATCCGCTCGGGACGCTTCGACGAGGCGATCGGGGCGCTGAAGAAATCGATCGAAATCAAGCCGAGCTCCCTCGCCTACTCGAACTTAGGGGCTTGCCAGTACCTGCTCGGTGACTTTCCCGAGGCGTCGGACTCTTTCGGGAAGGCGATCACGCTGACACCGGGCGACTACCGGTACCACGTCTATCTCGGGGACTCGCTGACGTGGACGCCGGGTCAGTCCGAGAAGGCGAGACAGGCATACGAAGCCGCCATCCCGCTGGCTGAGGGAGTCCTCCGCGTCAACCCGCGAGACAGCGGCGCCATGGGGCTCCTCGCCCTCTGCTACGCACGCGTCGGACGCTGGAGCGAGGCTGCGCGGCTCGTGGAGCGCGCGGTGGCGCTCGAGCCGGAGAACGCATCTGTCCTTCAGAAGGCGGCCGTTGTCACCCTCATCCTCGGCCGCAGCGACGAATCCCTTCGCCTCCTCGCCCGGGCCGTCGAGCGAGGCTATGGTACCGTCGAAATTCGAGCCGACCCCGAGTTCTCGACGCTTCGAAACGAGCCCCGATTCCAGCAGCTCCTCTCCGGCGCGAGCGGGGCTGACGAGAAGCAGAGGTAAGGAGGTTTTTCATGCCCGCCCTGTCACACGACCTCGACGAGGAACAGCCCGTCTGCATCACCGTGAAAGGGGACACACTGACACTGTCTCCCGATCCCGTGCCGATCTCGATCAAGGATAAACATCGCGCGCACTGGTTCCTCGCCGGCGAAGGAACCATCGACTCGATCGAGTTCGACAAGGGTCGTCGCCCTTTCCAGGCGGAACACATCGTCGCCAAGTCGAAAAGGCACGTTCTTTCGCACACGGTCGTCGACACGAAGCACGTCGGCCAGCGGTTCAAGTACACCGTCTTCGTCACGCTTCCGAACGGAAAGAAGATTTCGCTCGACCCCGAAGTCAACGTCATGCCCTAGTCGTTCGCCAGCCTCGACTCGGCTCGAGTCACTGGGTCGTGTACCCGCCGTCGATCACGACCGCCTGCCCCGTCACCCCTCCGGCCTGCTCCCCGGCCAGGAAGACGGCGTAACCGGCGATTTCCAGCGGCGTGAGGAGGCGGCGGATCGGTACCAGCGGGTAAATGACGTCCTCGAGCACACGCTCCACCGGAACGCCCCGGGTTCTGGCGAGGTCCCCGAGCTGGTTCTTCACGAGCGGCGTGTCGACGTAGCCCGGGCAGAGCGCGTTGACCGTGATGCCGTGCGCCGCGCCTTCGAGGGCGGCGACCCGCGTGAGTCCGATGAGGCCGTGCTTGGCGCTGTTGTAGGCCGCCTTGCCGGCGAAGCCGACCAGGCCGTTGATGGAGGCCATGTTGAGGATGCGGCCGTAGCGCTGGCGCTTCATGAGCGGAAAGACCCGCTTGGTCGCCAGGAACGGCGCGATCAGCATCACGCGCAGCAGCAGCTCGAACTTCTCGGCGGGGAACTCCTCCAGGGGGGCCACGTGTTGCAGTCCGGCGTTGTTGACGAGGATGTCGAGCCGCCCCCAGGCGGCGAGCGCCTCGTCGAGCGCGGCCGCGAGCTCCGGCTCACGGGTCACGTCGCAGCGGACCGCCATCGCCTGCCCACCGTCCTCCCGGATGGCGGCGGCTGCCGCGCGGGCGGCCGGTTCGTCGAGGTCCGCGATGCAGACCCGCGCGCCCTCACGGGCGAAGTCCCCCGCGATCTGTCGGCCGATGCCGCTCGCGGCGCCGGTCACGAATGCGATGCGATTCTCGAGGATCCTGGCCATGCGTCTGCTCCTCGCCGCCGCCTAGAACGAGCGCTTCACCAGGGCGAGGATCTCCCCCACGATGCCGCGTCGGAAGGCGAGCACGCAGGCCATGAAGACGCCTCCGGTGATGACGGTGACCCACGAGCCGGTGCTCGCAAGATAGTTCTCGAGGCCGACGACAATGAGCGCGCCCACAGACGGCCCCAAGGGCGTGCCCATCCCTCCCAGGAGCGTCATCAGGATCACCGCGCCCGACCGGTGCCAGTGGACGTCGGAAAGCGTGGCCGACTGGTAGACGAGCGCCTTCATGGATCCTGCCATGCCGGAGAGGCCGGCCGAGATGACGAACGCGAGGAGCTTGTAGCGGTCGACATCGTAGCCGAGCGACAAGGCGCGGGGCTCATTCTCGCGGATCGCGCGCAGCACCTGCCCGAAGGGCGAATGGATCGTCCTGTAGATCACCCAGAAGCCCGCGAGGAAGAGCGCGTACACGAAGTAGTACATCGGGAGGTTGCCCGAAAGCCCCAGGATGCCAAGTAGCTTGCTGCGCGGAATCCCCTGCAGGCCGTCCTCTCCGCCGGTCCAGGGCATCTGCAGCACGAGGAAGTAGACCATCTGCGCAAAGCCCAGCGTGATCATCGCGAAGTAGATTCCGGACCGGCGGATGGCGAGGGCGCCGAAGATCAGGCCGAGCAGCGCGGCAACGCTGGTGCCGGCGAGGATCCCGAGCTCGATGGGCAGTCCCCAGACCTTCACCGCCTGGCCCGTGACGTAGGCGGCGGCGCCCAGGAACGCGGCGTGGCCGAAGGAGAGGAGTCCCGCGTACCCGAGCAGAAGGTTGAACGCGCTCGCGAACAGCGCCATGCACAACACGTCCATGGCGAAGACCGGATAGACGTAGAACGGCGCCGTCAGACCGATGGCCAGCATCGCGGCATAGCCCCAGAGGACTCGATCGCGCCACCACGCGGCGGCCGGACGAGCGGGTGCCGCGCTTATCGCTGCCTCCCGAAAAGGCCCGCGGGGCGCAGAAGCAGCACGAGCGCCATCACCACGAAGACCACGACGTCGGAGGCCGGTGCGTAAAGAAACTTCGTGAGCCCCTCGACGAGGCCCAGTCCGAGCCCGGTGACGATCGAGCCCACGATCGAGCCCATGCCGCCGATCACCACGATCGCGAACACCACCATGATGACGCCCGAGCCCATGAGTGGCGTCACCTGGTAGATGGGCGCGGCCATCACGCCGGCGAACGCCGCGAGCGCCACCCCGTAACCGTACGTGAGGGTGAACATGAGCGGCACGTTCACGCCGAAGGCCTGCAGCAGCGCCGGGTTCTCGGTACCGGCCCTGAGGTAGGCGCCCAGCCGCGTTTTCTCGATGACGAACCAGGAGCCGAAGCAGACCACCATCGAGACCGCCACCACCCAGGCGCGGTACCGGGGCAGGTACATGAAGCCCAGGTTTGTGCCGCCCTGCAGCGCCGCGGGCACGGGATAGGAGTTGCCGGAGATCCCGAAGGCGTTTTGGAAGAGGCCTTCGAGAACGAGCGTCACACCGAACGTGAGAAGGAGGCCGTACAGGGGATCGAGGCCGTAGAGGCGGCGCAGGAAGAGCCGCTCGAAAACGACCCCGAGGAGGCCGACGACGGCCGGCGTCAGGAGGAGCGCCCACCAGTAACCGACCCCGAGGTACTGCAGGCCCATCCACGCGACAAAGGCGCCCAGCATGTACTGGGCGCCGTGGGCGAAATTCACAACGCTGAGGAGGCCGAAGATGATGGCCAGCCCCAGGCTGAGGAGCGCGTAAAACGAACCGTTGATCAGGCCGATCAGGAGCTGCCCGCTGAGAGCCTGGATCATCGGGGCGGCCGCCTCCCCGCCCGCTTTATTTCTTCACCAGTGGACACTTGGGATCGGGCGCGGGGAACGCCTCGGCGGCCGGGATGGTCCGGAGAATCTTGTAGTAGTCCCAAGGGTACTTCGACTCCTCGGGCGATTTCACCTGCACGAGGTACATGTCGTGCCGATGCAGACCGTCAGGACCGATCCGGCCGTTCTTCGCGAAGAAGTCGTTCACGGGCAGCTCGCGCATTTTGGCCATCACCTTGTCGGCATCGTCGGTTCCGGCGGCCTTGATGGCCTCGAAGTAGTGCATGAGCTCCGAGTAGACGCCGGCCTGGACCATCGTGGGCATCCTCTTGTGGCGCTCGAAGAACCGCTTCGACCACGTGCGGCTGGCTTCGTCGCGGTCCCAATAGAAGGCGGTGGTGAGGTACATGCCCTTCGCCGTGGCCAGGCCGAGGCTGTGGATGTCCGAGAGGAAGACGAGGAGGCCCGCCAGGGCCTGCTTCTTGGTGAGACCGAACTCGTTCGCCTGCTTGATGGCGTTGATCGTGTCGGCTCCGGCGTTGGCGAGGCCGATGATCTTCGCGCCGGAAGCCTGGGCCTGCAGGAGGTAGGAGGAGAAATCGGTAGTGGGGAACGGCGCCCGGACGCCGCCCAGGATCTTGCCGCCCGCCGCCTTTACGACGTTCGTCGTGTCCGCCTCGAGCGACTTGCCGAACACGTAGTCGGCGGTGATGAAGAACCAGGTGTCGCCGCCCTGCTGCACGACGGCGCGGCCGGTGCCGGCGGCCATCGCGTAGGTGTCGTAGGTGTAGTGCACGTTGTAGGCCGTGCAGTACTCGACCTCGATCGGCGTCGAGCCCGGTCCGGAGAGCAGCGTGATCCGCTTCTTCTCCACCGCGATGGGCATCACGGCCAGCGCGGTGGAGCTCGTCACGAGGTCGGCGACGGCATCGACCTTCTCCTCGTCGAACCACTTGCGGGCGATGTTCGAGGCGATGTCGGCCTTGTTCTGGTGATCGGCGCTGATGATCACGATCGGCTTGCCGAGCACCTTGCCGCCGAAGTCTTCGGCCGCCATCTGAGCGGCGATGATCGAGCCCGGCCCGGCAAGGTCCGAGTAGGCACCGGTCATATCGGTCAGCACACCGACTTTCACGACGTTGTCCGAGACCTGGGCGGAAGCTGGCGCGACGGTACCGAGAGTCAGCGCGACAGCCAGGACGAGGTTCCGGTTGATGCGTGTCATGGGTCCTCCATTTCTTTGCGTTGCGGCTTCAGACGCCGAGAAATCGGTGGAGCGCCTCGATGCGCCCGTCAAGCTCGTTTCTCGGGATCATATCCACTATGCGCCCGTGCTCGATGAGGTAGTGGCGGTCGGCGAGCGGGGCCACGAATCGGAAGTTCTGTTCGACGAGGACCATCGTGAAGCCCCGCTCCTTGAGGTTCCGGACCACCCTGCCGAGCGTCTGCACGATGACGGGCGCGAGCCCTTCGGTGATCTCGTCGAGGAGCAGCAGGCGCGCGCCAACGCGGAGGATGCGGGCCACGGCCAGCATCTGCTGCTCCCCACCGGACAGGCGCGTCCCCTGGCTCCGGCGCCGCTCCTTCAGATTCGGGAACATCCCGTAGATCTCCTCCTCGGTCATGCCGCCCGAGCCCACCTTCGGGAGAAGAGACAGGTTCTCCTCCGCCGAGAGGCTCGCGAAGATGCCCCGCTCCTCCGGGCAGTAGCCGATGCCCAGGTGCACGATGCGGTGTGACGGCATGCGGACGGTCTCGCGCCCGTTCATCATCACCGACCCCGTCCGGCGCGGGACGAGGCCGAGGACGGACTTGAGCGTGGTTGTTCGTCCCGACCCGTTACGGCCGAGCAGCGTTACGACCTCGCCCTTCCCCACCTGGAGGTCGATTCCGTGGAGGATGTGCGACTCGCCGTAGAACGCGTGCAGGTCGGTGATCCGGAGCAGCTCGTGCTGCGGCTCGAAGGCGCTGGTCACGCCTCGGCTCCGATGTAGGCCTCGAGCACGGCCGGGTCGCGGGACACGTCGACGTACGACCCCTCCGCCAGCACGCTGCCGCGCGCCAACACGGTGATGGTGTCGGAGAGGTCGGCGACGACCGACAGGTTGTGCTCCACCATGAGGACGGTGCGCCCCGCGGACAGCTTTCGAATGAGCGACACGACCCGGCCGACGTCCTCGCGACCCATACCCTGGGTCGGCTCGTCGAGGAGCATCAGGTCGGGTTCGAGCGCCAGGGTGGTTGCCAGCTCGAGCGCCCGCTTCCGTCCGTATGAGAGCTCGACGGTACTCGCTCGGGCGTGGCCGGTGAGGTCGACCTCATCGAGTAGCTCCATCGCCCGCGCATCGAGCACGTCGAGGCTCCGCTGGGAGCGCCAGAAATGGAAGGAGGTCCCGAGCCGCCGCTGGAGGGCAACCCGCACGTTCTCGAGAACCGTGAGATGCGGGAACACCGCCGAGATCTGAAACGACCGGACGAGCCCCTTCCGCGCCACCTCCGCCGGTCGGAGCCGGGTCACATCCTCGCCCTTGTAGACGATGGCGCCCGAGGTCGCCGAAAGGAACCGGGTCAGCAGGTTGAAGACGGTCGTCTTGCCGGCGCCGTTCGGACCGATCAGCGCGTGGATCGTTCCGCGGCGAACGCGCAGGTCGAGGGCGTCGACCGCGACGAACCCCTGAAACTCCTTTGTCAGCCCTCGCGTCTCGAGGATCACCTCACCGGTCATGCCCCGTCCCGCCGCTACGCTTATACGAGCACCTGGCGCTCTGGAAAAGCTTTAGACCAATGCAGGATCTCATACCTTTGACGAAGTCCTTGAACCCAGAACGGGTCTGACTGAAGTAGGTGTTCCACTTCATTCTTGTTTTCTGCCTCGACGATCCAGAAGGCTCCGATGGGGGCCGCATCGGGTTCTGGACGGAGTGATCCAGGGACGAGAACTTTCTTGTTGTGCGCCTCGAGCCACTCGAGATGAGCTGGCAGAAACTGCTTGCGAGTGGCCAAGCGCTCCCGGTTATCAGTGAACCTCACGACGAATAGCATTCACCGGACCTCTGGTGCCCAACGATATCAAAGCTCACCCTCGAGCGAAGCGAGGCTGCGGCGGCGCGCTGTCAAACGTCCGCCCGAAATTTTTCGACTTGATAGACCGCCAGTCGCACGTCATCGGCCTGGAAGTCGGCGGGAAGCCCGGCTTTTTGCTTGAGATGGGCCATGAACTCCTGCGGCTCCGGCAGTTGTTCCCACACCTGCGGCAGAAGGGTGGCGCGCCGGCCGGCGTATTGGAAAATTACGCCGTCGATGCCGGGACGAAGGCGGCGCAGGGCATCGGCTTCACTGCTGAACTGGAGCGGTTGCGGCGCGGTCAGCACGGAAACCTCGATGCCCACGGCGGGCAATTCATCGGCCGCCAGGGGTGGAAAGCGCGGGTCGCCAAAAGCGGCGGCGCGGGCGTTGTAAGTCACGTCGTCGTAAAGGGAGCGATGCGCCTCGAGCGAGCCGATGCAGCCGCGCAGTTGCCCGTGAAGGGTAAGGGTCACGAAGGTGGCCGCCGGTTCATCGAGCCAGACCGGACGTGGCAATGCGGGCCAAGGCGCGCCGAATTCCGCAGCAATGGCAGCGCGCGCCAGTGCGGTGAGGAGCCGCCCTCTGGCCTGATGTTCAGTGGGCAGGATGAGTTCCTTCCGTAAAGGCGACCGCTGCGTAACCTACGACGCGACTTTTGTCGCCGGCCGTATCGCCGAAGATGTGCCAGTTTATCAGGTGCGGCGTGAGACCGGGGCCGCGTGCGCCGGGAGCGAGAGCTCCCGGGTCGACTCTCCCTCCCTCGGCCGGGCGCTACGAGAGGAACCCGAGGCTATCCGTCCCGAACTGGCCGATGTACGGAAAAACCGTCGGGAGGTCCTTCGCCGCCACGCCGTACCACTGCGCGAGGATGGAGCCGTACTGGTCGACTGATGTTGTCGGGATCCACCGCCCCTCGTTCGAGGCGTCATCGGGGCCATTCAGCGCCAAGGTCGGGAAGGTGCCGTAGAAGTCGCCCCCTTTCACCGAGCCGCCAAGGATGAAGTGGTGGCTTCCCCACGCGTGGTCCGCCCCGCCGCCGGAGGCGGGGAGGAACGTCCGGCCGAAGTCCGAGAGGGTGAACGACGTCACATTCGTCGCGACCCCCAGCTCCACCGTCGCATCGTAGAACGCCGCCATCGCCTGGCTCACCAGCGTCAGGAGATTCTGCTGGGTGTTCAGCTCGTCCGTGTGCGTGTCGAACCCACCGAGCGAGACGAAGAAGATCTGTCGGTTCATCTTCAACGCGTCGCGGCTCGCGATGACCTCGGCTATCTTCAGAAGCTGGCTCCCGAGCGACGTCGTAGGGAAGACGGTCTCGAGGGGGGGGGTCTGGGCGAGGGCCGCATTGAGCGTGGCCACGTCGTCGATGCCGTTTCCTGTGATCGCGTTCGCCGCGCCGACAAGCGTCGTCGAGCCGTCGGCCTGGAGGATGCTCCGCAAGGCCGCGTAGCGCGCCTTCGACGCCGCAGAGGCCGAGAATCCGGCGAGGCCGCTGCCCGGGACGAGCGGGCGGGCGCTGACCCCGGTCGTGAAGAGGGGCACGCCGGCGACGGAGACGACCATCGGAAAGAGCCCCGCGTTCAGGGACACGGTCGCGTCCGCGAGCCGGCCCCCCCATCCCGTGCTGGCCTGTGGATCGTTCGTGAACGGCACGCTGGTCTGCCACTGGCTCTGCTGGTCGGCGTGCGAGAAGAGGTTGTCGGGGGAAGGGGCTCCGGCGAGGTACTGCGCCCGGGTGATCGGTGCGGCGAGGGTCCCCACGTTCGCAAGCACCGCGAGATGGCCGCCGTTGTAGAGCGACTGGAGCTCGACGAGGGATGGATGAAGGCCGAACGCCGCCTTCTGGCTCGGGGCGCTCACCTGCAACAGCGAGGCTTTCGGGAGGTTCAGCGCGGTCCCGCGGACCTTCGCGTACGTGGCGTAGTCGTCGTACGGGATCACCATGTTGTTCCCGTCGTTGCCGCCGAAGAGGAAAATGCAGACGAGGGCCCGGTAGTCGGTCGCCGCCCCGGAGGAGACCGCAGCGTCGAGGCGCGAGAACCGGTCGAAGGCCGACAGGAGCGCGGCGGTCCCGAGGCCGCAGCCGGCATCGCGGAGGAACTGGCGTCGTGTTCTCATCGTCATGCCTCCTTCAGCGCTCGACCTGATATTGCGAAGAGCCCGCCACGAGGTAGACGGCCGTCTGGACTCGCAGCGGGGCGTTTGTGGACGGGACGGCCGAGACGGCACTGGTCACGTCGGCCTCCATCTGCGGCGACATCGCGCCGTGCAGGAGCAGCGCGTTCAGCTCGCCCACGAGGAGCGAAGGACTGGCCGCGAACTGCTGGAGCGGGGTCAGATCGATCGTCGTTCCGCCGTCATTGGTCTTGACGCCGGCGGAGGTGAGGGCGTTCACGAAGTTCAGGCGCGCCTCGGCGGTGGAGGAGGACTGGATCCCGTACTCCGGCCCCTGGATCGTCGTCCCAGGAACGAGATACTGGTGCGGGTAGTAGCTGAAGACCGAGGGAGAGTTGAAGAGGTCCTGGCCCATGCCGTTCGCCTGCCCCGCCAGCTCCCCGTCCGTCGTCGCATTGAAGGCGCGCAGGACGTCGGTGATGAAGAGGACGGGCTCGCGCAGGTGGCCGTAGCGGGGATCGGTCTTCACCGATCCCCGCGCCTCCGGGTCCATCAGGATCGCCCGGACGACGGCCTTCATATCGCCCCTCACGCCGGCACCGTTGTTGTCGAAGGCGGCCGTGACGCGGGAGACGTATGCCGGACTCGGGTTCGAGGTGACGAGATGCTGGATCAGCTGCTTCCCGATGAAGGTCCCGACGTTCGGGTGGTGGAAGATGTTGTCGAGGGCCTCCTCGAGGTCGGTATTGCCGTCCTGGTTTGCCGGGAGGGCGGAATTGACGCTCCCCGGGTAGGTCAGCAGGAGCTTCACCCCCTTGTCGTGATTGGTGTCCTTCCCCGCGCTGTTGCGGTAGAGGACCATCGGCGCGAGGAAGTTCGACGGGTCGTGCTTGACGAGGGGGGCGCCGCCGAGGGGAGCGTAGGTCCAGCCTGTAAAGACGTGCGCGAAGTCCTCGATGGTGTCCTGGACGTAGGTGGGGATTGGGTTGCCGCTCCCGTCGAGAACGACCGTGCCGTCGGGCTGGAGCTGGTTCACACCGATCGAGAAGAGCTGGAGGACCTCCCGCGCGTAGTTCTCGTTCGGCGAGATCGGACTGTTGGGGACCGGCGCGTCATTGTTCACCATGTCCAGGTAATGTCCCATCGCCGGGTTCAGCGTCAGGTCGTACAGGATCTGTCTGTAGTTGGCGAACGCGTCCTGCTGGAGCATGTTCAGGTACGGAGAAACCTCACTCGGCTGCCGGACCTTGACCCCCGAGACGACGAGGATCTCGTGCAGCGCCAGGGCGACGCGCTGCCGCAGCTGGTCCTCGCCGGAGAGCGCGTTCTTGAAGAACTGCACCTGCAAGGGAAACATCGTGTACTTGTCCCGCAGGCAGGCGGGGGGGGCTCCCGTCGGGCAACCGGCCGAGGCGCTCGCGGGCTGCTCGGGAAGGCTCGGGTACGTCGAGGCGGGCGCCGCGAACTGCTCCTGGAGGTACCCATCGAGGCCCACCGCCTGGACGTGCGCGATCAGCGCCTCGGAGGGGCCGAACGTCGCCTGCTCCAGGAACCGGTTCACGTCCGCACGCGCCGAATAGAGAGGCTGGACGTGGTAGAACGGCAAGCCGTCGACGCTTTTGTAAGGCTGCGAAGGCGCTGGTCCAGCGGCCAGACAGAAAACGGCGGCCCAACCGATGTGAATCGCCGTCCTACTTTTAGAAGTCCGCGCTCGACCGGCAAGCGAAATGGATGACGCGGATCGTTCCATGTCTTCTCCTCTTCGTTTACTCTCTGTTCCTTACAGACGCTGTCCAACGCCTAGCGATTACATGGGAGTTCGTTCTGTGATTCTTGTCACGTTCGTCGCAGGTACGCCCCTCGCCACGCCGCGATCCATTCGGCCTCGTCATCCCCGGGGGAAGGGATGGTGACCCGATGACGTTCCGTGCGCGGCCGGCGGTCCTTTCCCTCGCCTCCCTCCTCCTCGCGCTCGCTGCGAGGGCCGGCCCGCCCTATACGACGGACGACCCTGAGCCGGTCCCGCTCCACCACTGGGAGCTCTACCTTTCGGGCACCCGCACGACCGAAGGCGGCGATCGCTCCGGTGACGCGCCGCACTTCGAGAGCAACTACGGCGCGGCTCCGGGCCTTCAACTACACCTCATCGTCCCGCTCGGCTACGCAAATCCAGAAAACGGTACGACGACGTGGGGCCTCGGCGACGTGGAGCTGGGCGCCAAGTACAGGTTCGTGGAGGAGGCCGAGGGGCGCCCGCAGATCGGCACGTTTCCCCTCGTCGAGCTCCCGTCCGGCGACGCGAGCCGCGGGATCGGGAGCGGCCACGTGCGAGCCTTCCTGCCCGTGTGGGCCCAGAAGAGCTTCGGGGCGTGGACCACGTACGGCGGCGGCGGCTACTGGATCAACCCGGGCGCAGGGAACCGCGACTACTGGTTCGCGGGCTGGCAGGTCCAGGTCCACGCCACACGCTCCCTCTCGCCTGGCGTCGAGGTCTACTACCAGTCACCGTCGACCGAGCTCGGGGGCCCGGAAGTCCACTTCAACGCCGGGTTGATCCTCGACCTCGGCGAGAAGAGTCACGTCCTCGTCTCGGCGGGTCGCGCCGTCCACGGCTGCGACTGCACCCACGCCTATGCCGCGTACCTCCTCACGCTCGGCCCGCGTTCCTGAGCCGGGCGGTTCGAGGTGCGAATATCCTCGCGGATCTTGGAGGACTGGATGGCCCGTCATCTATTCGCGATTCTTGACGGCCTGCTTCCTCGAATTAGCCCCGCCCGCCGCCCTGGGCGTCGACTTCCTTGACGAGATCGGCGACGAAAGCCTTGGCGTCTCCGAACAACATGAGCGTTCGGTCGAGGTAATAGAGCTCGTTGTCCACGCCGGCGAAGCCAGGGTTCATGCTGCGTTTGATGACCATCACGGTGCGGGCCTTGTCGGTATCGATGATGGGCATGCCGTAGATTGGGCTCCCCTTGTCGTGGCGAGCGGCGGGATTGGTCACGTCGTTGGCGCCGATGACGAGGGCCACGTCGCACTGGGGCAGCTCCGAGTTGGCCTCTTCCAGCTCCAGCAGGGCGTCGTAGGGGATGTTCGCTTCGGCCAGGAGGACGTTCATGTGGCCTGGCATCCGCCCGGCTACGGGGTGAATGGCAAATTTCACGTTCACGCCCTGTCTGGTGAGTTCGTCGTAAAGCTCCCGCACCTTGTGCTGAGCCTGGGCTGCGGCCATGCCGTAACCGGGCACGACCATCACGGACGAGGCGTTCAAAAGGATGCTGGCCGCCTCTTCGGCGCTGGCGCTTCGGTGACTCTTCTGCTCGCCCGCCGCCGCCACGGCCGTGACCTGGCCAAAGGCCCCGAAGAGGACGTTAGAAAAGGAACGGTTCATGGCCTTGCACATGATGATGGAGAGGATCAGGCCCGAGCTGCCGTCCAGCGAGCCCGCGATAATGAGCAGTTTGTTGTTGAGCACGAAGCCCATGGCCGCCGCGGAAAGTCCGGCGTAGGCGTTGAGCAGCGAGATGACCGTCGGCATGTCGGCGCCCCCGATGGGGACGATCAGCAGCACGCCGAAGCCGAGGGCCAACCCGCACATGAGCAGGAACAGGCCATGGCTGCCGGGATGGACGACCAGCCAGGCGGCGAGGACGACCGCCGCGGCCAGCACCCCGAGGTTGACGAGATTCTGTCCCCTGTGGGTCATGGGCCTCTGAGGAAGGATCTCCTGCAGCTTGCCGAAGGCCATCAGGCTGGCGGTGAAGGTGAGAAACCCGAGGATGACCTCGACGCCGAGGGCGCCCATGGTGAACCGGTCCATCTCTGCGCCACCGGCGCGGAGGAAGTACTCCGCCGTGCCGACGAGGGCCGCGGCCAGCGCGCCGAAGGCGTGGGAGAGGGCTGTCCGCTGTGGGACGGCGGTCATCGGCATCATGGCCATGGGAACGCCGATGACGGAGCCGATCACGAAAGCGACGGCGATCCACGTGTAGTTGACGATCCCAGGGTTGAGCAGCGTGCCGCCGACGGCGAGCGCCATACCGAGGACGCCCGTGAGGACCCCCCGGCGGGCGGTTGGAACCGCGCTCAGCCAGTTGAGGGCGAGGATGAAGCAAACGGCGGACAGAATGTAGACGATCTGGATCCAGGACTCGGCGCCCATCACTTGCCCCGCTTGCCCTTCCTGAACATGGACAACATGCGGTAGGTGATCAGATAGCCACCGACGATGTTGATCATGGAAGCGGTCACGGCGACGGAGCCGAGGACCGTGCTGAGCGTCGATTGCTGGCGCCCGGCCACTACGAGGGAGCCCACCACAGCGATGGCCGAGATGGCGTTGGTGAGGGACATGAGAGGCGTGTGGAGCAGGGGTGAAACGCGCCGGATCACCAAAAGCCCCACGAAGGTCGCCAGCAGGAAGACCCAGAGATGCGAGATGAGGAGATCGGTATTCACGGGCGGGCCCCGTCTTTCTCCAGGGCCTGTGCGGTGGGGATGTGAATCACTTTGCCGTCGTGCGTGATGGTGGCCTCCTTGAGGATGTCGTCCGAAAGGTCGAGCGCGAACGCTCCGCCCTTCCAGAAGGCCAGGACGAACGCCGTGAGGTTGCGCGAATAGAGCAGGCTCCCGTGAAAGGCCACCTCCGAGGGAAGGTTCAGGGGAGCGAGGATTCTCACGCCGTTGTGCTCCACGGTCTCGCCGGGCCGGGTCATCGTGCAGTTCCCGCCCCCCGCGGCGGCCAGGTCCACGACGACCGAACCGGGCTTCATCTTGTCCACCATTTCAGCGGTGATCAGCTTGGGTGCGGTGACGCCGCCGATGAGCGCGGTCGTGATCACCACATCGGCGGCCGCACAGTGTTTTGCGATCAGCTCCGCCTGCTTGCGGTGGAACTCCTGGGACAGCTCTTTCGCGTAGCCCCCCGCGTCCTGAGCCTCTTCGCCCGCCTCGACGCCCACGTACTTGGCTCCGAGACTCTCTATTTCGGTCCTCACCGCCGGGCGCGTGTCAGTGGCCTCCACCACGGCGCCCAGCCGCCGGGCGGTGGCGATGGCCTGCAACCCGGCGACCCCGGCCCCGATCACGAACACTCTGGCGGGTAGCACCGTGCCCGCGGCGGTCATGAGCATGGGGAAATACCTGGGGAGGGCATCGGCGGCCATGATCACGGCCTTGTAGCCGGCGATGGAGGCCATGGAGGAGAGAGAGTCCATGGCCTGGGCCCGGGAGATCCGAGGGATCGTGTCGGTGGAAAACGCCGTTACTTTGCGCGCGAGGAGCTTTCGGACCAGGCCGAGGTTCCGGGTGGGCGTGAGGGGGGCGAGAAGCATGGCGCCCGGCCGCATCAGGTCTACCTCGTCGAGGGTGGGTGGGTTGACCTTCAACACGAGATCTGCCTCGGAAAGCGATGCCTTGAGATCCGTTGCGACGGCGGCACCCGCCTCGGCATAAGCGCGATCGTCAATGAACGACCCCGCACCCGAGTCCTGCTCAATGGTCACGGAAATGCCGGCCTTCACGAGCTTCTTGACGGACTCGGGAACGAGCGCCACGCGTTTCTCGCCATCCCGTGTTTCTCTCGGAACAATCAACTTCATGGTCACTTCCGTTTCCTGGACCGATCAGGGCCAGGTCCTGCACCGCTAGTCTAATCATCCGCCTCATCGCTCACTCGCGGCGGTCACTTGCCGTTTTCCATCGCTTCCGACAATGCTAAGAGACCCGACAGCCGACGACTCCCGCCATTTGCGCAGGCCAGTTCGACCACGTTCAATGTGTGGGAAGCCGTGAACGAAGCCATCCTCGTGAAACGACGATGATGGCCGCCACCATGAGAACCCCGTTGACGAACAATGCGCGGCGTACCCCGAGTCGCCCCACGGACAGGCCTGTCAGCAGGCCCCCAAGCGAGATGCCGCCACTCGTCGCGAGCATAAACAGGCTCACGGTCAGGCCGCGAAGCCGTGCTGGCGGCCCCAGAATGCGGGAAAGATTGAACTGAGTCGATTTCAGCGCGAGACCGGAAGCGGTCTGCCAGCACTCCGCCCACCAGCGTCAGGAGCCACACCGGCGCGCTCATGGCAAACGCGTCGAGTCCGATCAGGACTGACGACGCGCGCAGGCTGAGCAGAAGCCACGGCTGGGCCACCTGCTGAGCCCAGGTGCCGATGTTCGAGAGCAGGCTGGCAAACCAGAAGGTCCCGAAGCGCCGGCTGCGCAAAAGATCCAACGATCTTCTGAAGGCAGTGTCTTGCATCGGCATTCTTGTGCCCCCGAGGCTGGCCTGAATGACTCGAGAGACGCGGGTCGAAATCGTAGCAGTCAGCGCCCGGACCGCCTCCTCGCCTCCCTCTTCCAGCCACCCTCGAGTCCGTTTCTCCCCCGGATCGTGGGACCTCGCCCGGGTCAGTGCGTCAGGCCGTAGCGCTGGCGGAGGGCCAGCTCTTCCTTCTGGAGGACCTCGGAGCGGGAGCGGAGGGCGGTGGCCCGGGTGGCGACGCCTGTGAGCTGGGCGGCGGGCTCGGGCGATTCCATCGCCGTCTTCAGGGAGCGGAGGATCTCCAGCGCGTCGTCGAGACTTCCGAGGCTCTCGCGGTGGTGGGCGGCGCACGAGGCGGGCGGCGTGAGGGCGGCGAGGCTCTCTTTCGCCGCCTCTGTCTCCTGGATCATCCTGTCGAGACCCGACGTGTCACCCTTCGCGAGAGCCGCCGCCATCTCGTTGGCGACGCTTTCCGCCGCGCCGCTCATCTTCCCCGCCTGGATGTGGTCGACCGCGTCGAAGTACGCTGCGACAGCGGCCCGCGCTGAGTCGGACCCGGCGCTGCCCCGCTCGCCGTCGGTTGGAGCGGGGGCCGGACGTGGAGCCGCCTGCAGCGCGGCGCGGTGCTCTGGGGAAGATGGTGCTGGCGCGGGAGCCGGAGGCGTATTCGCGAGATCTGTGATCGACGCGGCGGCCGGAGTCGGCAGCGGAAGCGGCTGGTCCAGGGCTCGCGGGTCGGAGACGGGCGAAGCGACCACACCACCCGGAAGCTCGCGTCCTGACGGCTGTCCGGAGGGACTCCCGGATTCGGAGGCCCGTCCCAGGAGGAACGCCAGCACGAGGAGCGACACGGCAGCGACGGCCACGACCCCGATCAGGACGCCCTTGTTCACGCTGACTTTCTCCATTGCACCTCCTGCCCGAACCCGCTCTACAGTCCGAGGATACCCATCAGAGCCTCGGACATCGCGGCAGAGCTGTTAACCGCCCCTGCGCTCTCTTCCCTAAGCTGTTAGCCGCTCCGACCTGCTCCTCAACTTTGATCCACCTGGGGTGTGAGACTCCTGGTTGAAAATCGTAGCAGTCGTCGCGCGCACGACTCTCGTCCCGCTGATCGAGGTGTCGACGATCGTCGCCGGCCACTGGCGCGTGTAGTCGTCCGTGATCGTCAGCACACGAAAGCGTTCACTTGATCCGAGTTGGTCCGCGACGAAGTCGATTGACCGGCGCTCGTTGGGGCGGATCGCCGGCAGAAGCCTCTTATGGTTGACGCGCAGTCCGTCCCTGCGAAGAAAGTATCCCAGTCGCCGATAGCCGAAAGCCAGGCGCCGTACGGCGATCCATCCATCACCGTAGAATCGCCCGAGCGCATGTTCGAGACCGCTGAACTTGGTCACACGATCGCGAAGGCCGTTTTCAACCGCGCGGTGCCGAAGCTGCGCTCCGACCTGCTGGACGTTCAATACCGCTTGAAAGAAAACGGCACGTTCCCCGTGATCATTCTGATCTCCGGGGTGCGCGGGGCGGGCAAGGGCGAGACTGTCAACCTGCTCAACGAGTGGATGGACCCGCGCCACATCCTCACGCACGCCTTCGACACCCCCTCGGACGAGGAGCGCGATCGCCCGCCGATGTGGCGCTACTGGCGCACGCTGCCGCCGAAGGGAAAGATCGGAATCCTGTTCGGCTCCTGGTACACGGCACCGATCATCGACCGCGTCTTCAGGAACACCGGACGCGGCGACCTGCTGCAGTCGATCGAGGAGATCAACCGGTTCGAGAAGATGCTCACCGACGAGGGCGCGCTGATCCTCAAGTTCTGGTTTCACCTGTCCAAGGAGGCACAGAGAAGACGCCTGAAGGCCCTCCGGTCCGACCCCGAGACGCGTTGGCGGGTGACCAAACGCGACTGGGACTTCTTCAGGAGGTACGACCGCTTCTACAGGATCTCAGGGGAAACGCTACGCGCGACCAGCACCGCGGACGCGCCGTGGATCGTGGTCGAGGGCGCGGACCCGCCGTTTCGGTCCCTCACGGTCGGCAAGGCACTACTCGGGGCGATGAGAAACCGCCTCGAGGCTCCGGCCGTACGCGGTCCCGCGGTTTCGAAGGCGGCGCCGATCGTCCACCCGATCGACAAGCGGGGCGTGCTCACGCAGCTCGACCTGTCCAGGGCTCTCACCGAGAAGGCCTACAAGACCGAGCTGCTGGTTTGGCAGGGCCGCCTCAATCGCCTCGCGCGCGATGCGAAGTTCCCCCGGCTCTCCGTCGCCCTCGCGTTCGAGGGTATGGACGCGGCAGGCAAGGGCAGCACCATTCGCCGCGTCACCGCCGGACTGGATGCGCGCCACTACAACGTGATCCCGGTGGCCGCGCCCACCGACGAGGAACGCGCTCAACCCTATCTGTGGCGCTTCTGGCGCCACCTACCGCGCAAGGGCCGCGTCACGATCTACGACCGCACCTGGTACGGGCGTGTGCTCGTCGAGCGCATCGAGGGCTTCTGCGCGGAGGCCGACTGGATGCGCGCCTATGCGGAGATCAACGATTTCGAGGAGCAACTCGAGCGCTCGGCGACCGTGCTGTGCAAGTTCTGGATGCAGATCTCCCGGGAGGAGCAGCTCAGGCGCTTCAAGGAGCGCGAACGCATGCGGTTCAAGCGCTTCAAGATCACGCCTGAGGACTGGCGTAACCGCGAGAAGTGGGATCTCTACCAGTCGGCCGCCGCCGACATGATCGAGCGCACGTCGACCGGAAGCGCCCCCTGGACGCTCGTGGAGGCGAACGACAAGAAATTCGCGCGCCTTAAAGTGCTCAAGACAATCTGCAAGCGCATCGAGCGCGCGTTCGACAAGCTCTGACCGTGAAACGGGCCGCGAATGGAGAAACAGATCGGGCGAACCGGCGTGGCGAGTGGAGTTGTCGCTCGGGTGGCACGAGGCGATTGCGGCGGGCGAACTAGAGCGCATCAGCGACACCGCCAAGCACGGCTACGAAGTCGCAGTGGTCAAGACCCTAGACGAGGTCAATACCGACGACTATGCAATCCTGGTCCTGCCCGGCGGGAAGGCGCCAGCGGCCGTGAGAAAAGAGCCGAAGGCGCTGGAGATCGCCCGAAGTTGCTCGCAGCAAACCAGTTGCCACCATCTGTCACGGGCCGCAGATTTTGATCAGCGCCGGCCTTTTGCGGGGGCGACGCGCCACCTGCTACAAGTCGGTGGCCGCGACCCCGCGCGGGCGATAATGAGCTCATGAATCTACTGAACGCTCGTCTCCATGGCTTTCTCGATCTCGTCACCGTAGCCGTCTTTCTTCTCGCGCCATTTTTCTTCGGGCTCGGCGGCTACGTCGCTGCCGTCGCTTGGGGGCTCGCGGTCGTCCATCTTCTGATGACACTTTTCACGCGCTTTCCGCTCGGCCTCGTCAAGGTGATTCCCTTCCCGGTCCATGGGGTGGTTGAGCTCGTCGTCGGAGTCGTTCTCGTGCTCGCCATGCCGCGCTTACTCGGCGCCGGCCTCGGCTCGCCCGCGCGAACGTTCTTCGTCGGCGCGGGCGCGGCCATTCTCGTGCTCTGGGTGCTGACGCGCTACCGGGAGTCTCCGCGGCCCTGACTGGCGGGATTCCTTCGACGACGAGAGCGTCCCGATCACGGCGAGTTGCTTTGCCACTTGCGCCCTCTTCCATGCACACGGTCCGGTAACGTGTCATTTGTCCGACTGGCGGGAATGCAGATCAGGAGTTTTCTCGGCCTGTCGTAAAGCGAGACGGCGGAGATGTCACACCTCCAGCCGGTCCAGCGGGACGGAGGCGGAGAATCGCGGCTTCGCGCGCCGCCTCCATGATGTCCGAAGCTCGAAGAATCCTGCCGTCACGGGGCGGCCGGCCTTCGGAGCGCTCGCCGATAACCCGCGATGACGAGAAGCGCGGCTCCGAAGGTCCCGACGATGGCCGCTCCGGTCGGCATGTCGAACTGGAACGAGAACCACACTCCGAGCGCCGACACGACAGCTCCCATTGTCCAGCCGATCGCGAGTCTCGGCCCCAGCCGTTCGGCAAAGAGCATCGCAGTCACCGAAGGCACGATCAGGAAGCAGAAGACGAGGAGCACGCCGGCAATGGCGACCGACGACGTCACGACGAACCCGAAGGACATGTAGAAAAGGAAGTCCCACCAGCGGATGTTCAGACCCTGCCGCTCCGCTTCCGGCTCGTTCATCGAGATCAGGAGGAATTTCCTCCGGAAAATGTAGTGAAACAGGCCCACCAAGGAATAGAGAAGCGCGGTCTTCCCCAGCTCCCCCCATGTCACCGAGAGGATGTTGCCGACGAGCATTTCCTTCAGGTGCTCCGTCTCCTGCGTCGCTTTCGACATCACGAGGATGGCGACCGCCGCCGAGACCGCGTAAACGATGCCGATGATCGCCTCTTGCGGGATGCGCGTCTTACGGTGGACGCGCGAAAACGCGAAGATCGCGGCTCCCAGGAACGTGAAGCCGAGGGAGAAGACGTAGGCAGCGGTGGAGTGCAGATCGTATCCGGCGAGATACGCGACCGTCGTGCCGAGAGCCGCGATTTGCGCAAGCGAAAGGTCCACGAAGATGACGCCCCGTTCGACCACGTGAACGCCGAGATAGGCATGGATTCCCGTCAGGATGAGGCTCGCGACGAACGCGGGAAGCAGGATCTGAAGGATCGTCATCCGTCTGTCTCTCTATTTCTTTGCCTTGTTGGCCGCGACGAAGGCGTCGATGTTGTGATCGAAGAGCGAGAAATAATCCTTGATCTCCGGAATCCCTCCGACGGACGGGTAGAAGGTGACCACGGCGGCGCCCGTCTTCTCCCCGATGTACTTCGGCGTCTTGCTGTCGAAATAGGGCTCGACGAGGATCACAGGGATCTTCTGCGCCTGGATCAGGTTGATGATCTCGAGGGTGTGAGAGGGCGTGGGCGGAATGCCGGGCTTCGGCTCGATGTGCCCGGCGATATCGAGCTTGAAATACCTGGCGAAGTTCGGCCAGGAGTCATGGAAGGTCACGACCTTCGTCCCCGAGAAGGGACCCATCTTCGTGTTCCATTCCTTCTCCTTCTGGGTCAGACGCGCTTCGAACGCGGCGAGGTTCGCTTCGAAGGCGGCCTTCCCGGAGGGATCGAGCTCCGACAGCTTCCGGGCGATGGCCCGGGCGATCACTCGTCCGTTTTCCGGATCGGTCCAGTAGTGCGGGTTCCCGTACGGATGCACGTCGCCCATCGCGCGGGTGACCTGCTGGGTCGGCCGCTGGAGGATGTCGCAGCCGATTGAGGCATCCAGATATCCGGCGCTGCCAGGATGAATCTTGTCGTTGCGGCTTTGATCGATCAGCGGCGGCAGGTATCCGATCTCGAGCTCGAGGCCCGCGACGATCAGGACGTCGGCGCGGGAAAGCTTCAGGATGAAGGAAGGCTTGGCGTCCACGAAATGCGGGTCCTGATATCCCTTCGCCAGCGCGTACGTTTCCACCCGGTCGCCGCCGATCGCGTCCGCGATCGAGGCGAAGTCTTGGAGGGACGTGACGACGTGCACCTTCGCCGCGAGTGGCGAGGCGAAGGAAAGGATCAGGGCAGCAAGGAGGGTCTTGGTTTTCATCATCGACATTTCCTCAGAACGGATGCGCGCCGTGCGCACCGATCGCAAATTGCACCTGGAGTAAGACCTCGTTGGCCGTGTAGATTTCTGGAGCGCCCGGATAGCCTTCGTAGCGGCGGCGCCGGAGCTCTCCGCGAACCTGGGAGAACTCGCTCGGCCAGAAGGTCAGGGTCGCGGCGACGCCGGTGTCGCGCTTCGCGGAATCGTCGGCATGGTCGGACGACTCGAGGCGCGCTCCGGCAAACCAGCGCTGGGCGAGCTGGTACTCGCCCGAGACGAACCACCCTTGCGCCGTCTGGCGGCCGTCGGGCTGGTCGCGCCTGCTGCGAACGAACTCCCCTCTCAATGAAGCGGAGCGGTACGTGCCGCGCACGAGCGGCTTCCAGCGGAACGTCGCATCGATTCCTTCGAGGCGCGTCATCGCGTTCGAGGCGGTTGCGTTCGGGCCCGCCCCGTAGGAAAAACCGAGGTCGAGGTTCGTGGAGTCGCTCAGGTCGCGGAAGATCCGATAATGCCCGTTATAGGCGAGGTCACTCCGCTTCTGCGCGACGAACAATCCCGCCGAATCCCCACGGAAGACCTGTGCGGTGATCTCCGAGAAGGTATCTCCGGGCAAGGCCACGAGCTCGGCGAGAGACACACCGGTTCCGATCCACCCTTCCTCGCCTCCCAGGAGGTTGACGATCGGGAGGGGAGAATCCGGCCACGGGAGGACGTGCAGGTGAAGGGTGTTGATTTTGCCGAACGACACGCGCATCCGGCCCACCTTGGCGAGGAGGCCCCCGGGCAAAGAGGTGAAGGTCAGGAAGCCCTCCTCCACCTCGACGCCCTGCTCACCGAAGGAAAGGAAGAAATCGGCTCGCCCATACGGGTCGACGATCGCCTGAATGCCGAGCTCGGATTCACGCAGATTCGCGTTGGGCAGATTTTCCACCTGGTTCTGGCCGGCGACGGCAAGGAAGTTTCCGATCACCGAGATGCTGGGGTTGAAGTAGTTCGTCGCCTGGCTGCCGCCGCTTCCCGCCTGAGGCGGCGAGCTGTCGGGTGGGGGCGCCGCCGGGGGAGGTTCCGTCTGCGCGGCAACCGAAAACGTGAGCGTCGTGCAGGTGAGGGTTGCCACCAGAGAAAACAGGAGGAATCGATTCATTGCTCAATCTCCACTGGCCGTTCTTGCGGATCGCCTGCTCATGGGTTAGAAGTCTCCTCTCGTGAAGCGATCTCTTGAGAGAGGCACGCGCCTCCCTCCGAAAACGCCGAATTGCGTCCGTCAGGCTGGAGACGGGGGTGGGGAGCGTCCGGGAAGCTCGGGTGTGTCGGGCGCCAGCGCGGGGCCCTCGGCGCACACCTCGAAGCCGGGACGGACGAGCGGTGGGACAAGGAAGACGGGAACCGCGGTCGGAACCGACAGGACCGCGAGCGCGCAGGCCACACAAGGGCGCTCCGGCTGCGGCACAAACGGCGCATGGGCCGGATGGTCGGGGGGGAAGAGGAACGTGCCATGCGAAAGCGTCTCTCCGGCGTGCTGGTGCTCCCGGCCTCCCCAGAGAAGCGCGAGCAAGGCGACGAGGACGATCAGCCTGCGGGAAAAGACACTCACGTGCACCATTCTATGCCGGCGGGTAGCCTGGACGACCTTCAGTGATGAGCGTCGGCGGCGACGAGCCGCGAGAACGCGCAGAAGTACCTATAGAACAGGCCCCTCCGCCTGACGTCGTCGAACTGGCGGGCCCTGACGAGCGGGGCCCCGGCCGCGGACCTCCGAAGAGGGTTTCGACGTCCCTCGGCTGACGCGGTACTGTTAACGCCTCCAGCGAGGCACACGGAGGACGCATGACGAAAATCGGGACCACGTCCCTCGACGTTTTCCCGCTCTGTCTCGGTGGCAACGTGTTCGGCTGGACGGCCGACGAGAGGCAGTCCTTTGCGGTGCTGGACGCCTATGCTGCCGCCGGGGGCAATTTCATCGACACGGCCGACGTCTACTCGGCCTGGGTGCCGGGCAACGCGGGCGGCGAGTCGGAGACGATCCTCGGCCGGTGGATGGCTGAACGGCGAAACCGGGACCGGATGGTCATCGCGACGAAGGTAGGCATGTTTCCGGGCCTGGGCGGCCTCTCCGCGAAGACAATTCGTGCGGCGGCCGAGAGTTCGCTTCGCCGGCTCCGGACGGATCGCATCGACCTCTACTACGCCCACAAAGATGACGCGCCGACTCCGCTCGAGGAAACCCTGAGAGCGTTCGATGCGCTCGTGCGCGAGGGAAGGGTCCGCCACATCGCGGCCTCGAACTACACCGAGCCGCGTCTCGCCGAAGCCCTGGCTGTTTCGAGCCGTATGGGCCTCGCCCGATACGTGGCGCTCCAGCCGCACTACAACCTGGTCCACAGAGCCGAGTATGAAGGCGGACTCGCCGCCCTCTGCGCCCATGAGGGACTGGCCTGCTTCCCCTACCCCGCGCTCGCCAGCGGGTTTCTCTCCGGCAAGTACCGGTCCGGCGCAAAGGTGGAAAGCGCTCGTGCTTCGGGAGCGGCGAAGTACCTCGACGACAAGGGACTCCGTATCCTCGCCGCGCTCGATGTGATCGCCGAGGAACGCAGGACGACCGTCGCAACGGTGTCGCTCGCCTGGCTTCTCACACGTCCGGCCGTCGTCGCACCAATCGCCAGCGCCCGCACTCCGGAACAGCTCGCGGACCTGCTGCCGGTCGTCCCGGTATACCTGACCGACGACGAGCAGAAACGGTTGAACGACGCGTCGGTGTAGCTCCCGACCCGCGCGCCGCCGCGGATCGCAGGACGATCCCGAGGAGCTACTGAAAAACGCTGGCAACGTAGCCGCTAACAGACCGTCATCTTCTGACTCCCCGGGTGGATGGCTCAAAGCGCGGTGGTCCGTGACTACCGGGCCCCTGAAGACCGAACGACGGCGCGCGAACCGTCTCATCTTATAGGAACCGTAGTGGGGTGAAGAGCTTCCCCTGCCGGCTGGTGCCTAGCGGGTTCGAGATAGTCTCTCCCCAAGAAGAAAGAACAGATCGAGATGGCGCTCTCCGCAGGCACTCGTCTCGGCCCCTACGAGATCCTGTCCCCGCTCGGCGCGGGCGGGATGGGCGAAGTGTACCGGGCGCGGGATACACGGCTTGAGCGGACCGTCGCGATCAAGGTGTTGCTGGACCAACTCTCCGGGAGCGCGGAGGTTCGGCAGCGCTTCGAGCGGGAGGCCAAGGCGATCTCGCAGCTCTCGCATCCCCATATCTGCGCGCTCCACGACGTGGGGAATCAAGACGGCGTCGAGTACCTCGTCATGGAATATCTGGAGGGCGAGACGCTCGCGGACCGCCTCGTGAACGGACCTCTGCCGCTCAATCAGATGCTGCGCTACGGCGCCGAGATCGCGGACGCCCTGGACAAGGCGCACCGGCAGGGGATTGTCCATAGAGATCTGAAGCCCGGAAACGTGATGTTGACGAAGACGGGCGTGAAGCTGCTGGACTTCGGCCTTGCCAAGGCGATCGCGCCGGAGAAACCGACGTCTGACCTGACATCGAATGCGACGGCCGCCGCCCGCTCCGATCTCACGCGGGAAGGAACGATCCTGGGCACACTTTCTTACATAGCGCCGGAGCAGCTGGAAGGCAAAGAAGCCGACGCACGGACGGACGTCTTTGCCCTTGGAGCCACGCTCTACGAGATGGCGACGGGCCGGAAGGCATTCTCCGGCTCCAGCCGTGCGTCGCTGATCTCGGTAATTCTGCGCGACGAACCGGCCCCAATCTCAACGATCCAGCCGATGACGCCTCACGCGCTCGATCGCGTCGTCCTCAAGTGTCTCGCCAAAGATCCCGAGGACCGCTGGCAGAACGCCGCGGATCTCGGGAGCGAGCTCAAGTGGCTCGCGGAAAGCAGCTCTCAGACCGAGGTGCCGATGACGGTGGCCGCGCGGAAGGTCGGCCGCCCGCTCATCGCATGGACGCTCGCCGCAGTGTTCGCGGCCGTTGCGGTGGCCGCGCTGCTCGTCGCCTCACGCTACAAGCGCGGCCCCGAGCCGCTCGTCTTCCGCCAGCTGAACTTCCGGCGCGAGGCCGTCTTCCAGGCCGCCTTCGCGGCCGGGGGAGAAACCGTCGTGTACAGCGCCGCGATCGACGGCAATACGCCCCAGCTCTTCACGGTGCGCCCCGACTATCCCGAGCCGCAACCGCTCGGCCGGCGCGGCATGCACCTGCTCGCGGTCTCGTCCCACGGCGAGTTGGCCGTTCTCATCGGCGCCCGGTACGTGTGGCATCGGCAGTTCACCGGCACGTTGGCGCGCATGCCCCTGGACGGCGGCGCGCCGCGGGAGATTCTCGAGGGGGTGAGGGAGGCCGACTGGTCGCCGGATGGATCGCAGCTCGCCATCATCCGGGAGGTCGGGGACCGGGATCGGCTCGAGTACCCGATCGGACGCGTGCTCGGCGACGGCGCTTACATGACCGACGTGCGGGTCTCGCCGCGGGGGGATCTCCTCGCATACCTCGAGCATCCCCGGAAGTGGGACGACCGGGGCTCCGTGAACATCGTGGACCTCGCCGGGAAGAAGACGGTTCTCTCCGAAGGCTACTGGAGCGCGCGCGGGCTCTCCTGGTCGCCGGACGGTAAGGAGATCCTGTTCTCCGCGAGCCTCAGCGGCGGCAGCTACATCGTCTACGCGGTGACCCTGACGGGGAGGAGGCGCGTCGCCTGCCAGCCGCCCGGCGGGCTCACGATCCAGGACGTGGCTCGAGACGGACGGTGGCTGGCGACCCGCGGGGACTTCCGCTACGCGGCGATCGTCCGCGCTCCCGGCGCAGCGGAGGACCGGGACCTCTCGTGGCTCAACACCTCGCACGCGCGCGCTCTCTCCCAGGACGGCGAGAGGCTCCTCTTCGCCGAGACCGCCGTCGGTACCAATTACGCCGTGTGCCTGAGGAAGACCGACGGCTCGCCGGTGACGCGGCTGGGGGAGGGATGGCCCGCAGACCTGTCCGCCGACGGCAAGTGGGCGCTCGCCGTGGTCCAGTCCCGTCCTCCGCAGCTCGTGATCTATCCCACCGGGGCCGGCGCGACCCGGCGGCTCGAGCGAGGCGATCTCGAGAGCTACGCGACCGCCCAGTGGTTCCGGGACGGCAGGAGCGTTCTCATCTGCGGCAACGAGCCCGGCAAGGGAATGCGCTTCTACGTGCAGGAGACCTCCGGGGGCTCTCCGCGGCCTGTGACCCCGGAGGGCACCCGCGACGGTTGGCCCTCTCCGGACGGGAGGTTCGTTCTGGCGCGGGCATCCGAGGGGAAGTACTTTCTCTTTCCGATCGCGGGTGGAGAGCCCCAGCCCGTGCCGGGCCTCGCGGAGGCGGACGTCGTGGCCCATTGGAGCGCGGACGGACGGTCGGTCCTTGCATATCGCAGCGCCGAGATTCCCGCCCGCCTCGAGCGCGTCTTTCTCGACACCGGGCAGCGGAGGCTCTTCAAGGAGCTCGCGCCCAACGACCGCACGGGACTCCTGTCCTTGCGGGATATCTTCGTCACGGACGACCTGCGGTCGTACTCGTACACCGCTTACTACCAGGTGTCGAGCCTGTTCGTGTCCGAGGCGCGCCCGACGCGTCCCTGAGCACCCCGATGATCTGCTCCTCCGAAAACCGCTTCCCCTTGGTAAGGAGGGAAGGGAGTGTTCTCCGCGATCCCTCAGACTACGGCGAGCTTGCCGAGCAGCCAACAGGCCGGAGTACGGGCGCCTGAAGGAGACTGAGATGCGCTGGAATCACTACGTATCGTACTTCTTCGGCGGTGTCTTTCTCGCTAACGCCATTCCACACTTCGTGAGCGGAATTACGGGGCACCCATTTCAAAGTCCGTTTGCTTCCCCTCCCGGCCAGGGTCTATCTTCTTCGATGGTGAACGTGCTCTGGGGAGCATTCAACGCAGCCATCGCCTATATACTTGTATGCCGTGTCGGAACCTTCGAGCTGCGAAGTACGAGACATGTTGTCGTTACTGGATTGGGAGCGCTACTTATGGCGATGATGCTGGCCCGTGCATTCGGGCGATTTTATGGGGGCCTGTAGGGGTTCAATGGGAATTGTGGGATGCTGTGGCGCGTAGAGACCAGCGTCACCTTCCCGCCTCTGCCTCCTGCGGCACCCATCGGCTCAGTGCATCCAACCACCTGTCGGAGTCGGTCGCCTGTCAGCCTCATTCGCCATTCGGTCCGGGCTCTCGGCTGCGCTCTCGTCCTCCTCGCCACGGGGCGGGCCCCCGCGCAGGGCGGCCCCCCGCTCGTCACGGACGACCCCGGGACACCGGGCCCCGGCAACTGGGAAGTGAACGTGGCGGCGACGTTGGACCGCACGTCGCTTGCATCCTCGTGGGGAACGCCGCTGGTCGACGCCAACTACGGCTGGGGCGAGCGCGTCCAGCTCAAGCTCGAGATGCCCTTTGCCGTCGTGTCGGACGCCGACGGGACGCGCGGCGGGATCGGGAACCCGCTTTTCGGGGTGAAGTGGCGCTTCCTCGACGAGGAGACGGCGGGCGTCGCGGTCTCGACGTACCCGCAGTTCGGCTTCAACCTCGTGTCGTCCTCGGCGGACCGCGGCCTCGTCGAGCGGGAGACGAACTTCTTGCTGCCGGTCTCGGCGGTGAAGACGGTCGGCCCCGTGGCCGTGAACGTCGAGGCCGGCCGCGTCTTCGAGAGCGGCGGCGTGGGAGACTGGGTGTGGGGCGTCGCGCTCGGCCACTCCTTCGGCAGAGTCGAGGCGCTCGCGGAGGTCTTCGGCAAGCAAGGCGATGACGCGGTCTCCCGGCAGTCGCTCGTGAATCTCGGCGGGCGCGTTCCCGTATCCGCGGGCTCGACCCTCCTCGTGTCGGGCGGCTGGAGCCTCTCGGACGGCGAAGGCCCCCGGCACGCCTTCTTCTACCTCGGCCTCCAGCTCACCTCGGGCAGAAAAAGCAAAGAACGGGGTCACGACCTCGAGACCTTCGATCGCGCTCAGGACCGAGATCGCGGGCGTGATCATGCCATCGCCGTAGAGCAGCGAGGCCCCGAAAACGCCGAGCACGACGAGAGTCGCGCGAAGACCAGGTCGCTGTGCCCGAGCGCCTCGAACCAGGCCCATGAGGGCCAGGATCCCGCCCTCGCCCCGGCTCGTGCCGATGTCGCCGTATACGATCCCGAACGCGGCTCGCGCAAGCCCTGACGATTCGCGCCTTAGCCCTTGGCCCGTCCCTTGCGTAATTCCCGGCATGCGAAACACCAAACTTTTCCTTCTTTCAACAGCCATCGCCGTACTCGCGGCGGGAGTTCCCCTTGCGGGCCCCGCTACCGCCCAGCCTGCGCCTCCGTCTCCGCCGGGGATGCGGGCGCCTTACATGCCGGGCGACCTGCACGTCCGCATCGTGGACACCCCGCGGCCCGCGCTCCGGCACGAGGTCCGCACCGAGCGGCCGGGCCCGAACCACGTATGGGTGGGCGGGTTCTGGCATCACACGGGTACGGACTGGGCTTGGAATGACGGCCGCTGGACCGAGCCTCCGCAAGCCCACGCCAAGTGGATTGCGCCCCGCTACCAGAAAGTGAAGGGCGGCACGCGCTACAGTCCCGGACACTGGTCCCACGAACACCTGATCAACGACTGATCTGCACTTCCTGACCGGCCGCGCGGCCTACCTCTTCGAGCAAACTTCGCCCTCAGCGGCGGCGGCGCAACGCCGAGATCGAGCAAGGCCTTCGGACGTACTGTCCGCAGGAGGAAGAGTTTCGCTCGACTGTTGCGGCATGACTGTTGCATAAGTCAAGCCGGAGAAAGAACATGCTTTGGACCATCTTCGTGATCCTGCTCGTACTCTGGCTTCTGGGAATGGTGACTTCCTACACGATGGGAGGATTCATTCACGTCCTCCTCGTGATCGCGATCGTCGTCGTTATCATCCAAGTCATTCAGGGCCGCAGAGTCGGGTGATCGGCACGAGTCCAGGGCGGCGGTCTTCCCGCGTCTCTCAGCCTTCGATCTTGACCGTCACCCGGCGGGTCTTGTTGTCGCCGGTCTGCTCGGTGAGGCGGACGCGAGACCCGACGGCGACACTGGCGTCTTCACTTCGCCCTGGGAGGTTTGGGTCGTCGACTCCGACTTACGCTCGACCGTGCCCGGCTTTTTCGAGCAGGCGGCGGGCGCCACAAGCAGGACCGCTGTTCGCGACGGCCGCCCTCTGCCCGCTCGCTCATCTCCGCGAGCCGCCCCGATCGAGAACCTTGAAAGTACGACTCGGCACGCCTTACCGACTACATCGGCAAATGTGCCAACTGTGAACTGAGAGAAGGCGACAGGAAAGCAGCGATGAGAGACCGTCCGGAGCCGGCATGCAGTGTGAGTGCGCTTCTGAACCCTCGACCATCCGTCCTCCCCTTCTCCCAGAGGCCGCCTGAAGGGGGCGCTGAAAATCTCACGGTTCCCGTATAAACGGTACACGGAAAGGGACAACGCGCGTCCGGGCGAGCTGTGCGGCTCGAAGCCGAATCGCCGGCTAACCCTCTCTAAGAAGAGCAACTTAAGGCTTTGGCACGACGTCGGTCACGCACGTGGCAGCGGGGTTGCGCTGACTGCTTTGCCGGTAGGCCCCGAACCGGCCACAGAAACAGGGGATTGGAGAAAAACATGAAGAAGACTCTTTCGGCTCTCGTTGCTGTCGCCCTCCTGTCATTCGGTGTCGCTTTCGCCCAACAGGCGACGACCACGACGCAGACCGGGCCCTCGACGACGACGAACCCCGCCACGGGCGCCACGATCGAAAGGTCCTCGACGACCACCGAGGTCCCGACTTCGACCGGCACGAAGACGACGAAGAAGAAGCACAAGAAGGTCACGAAGAATAGCGGCGCCACGAAGAGCACCGCGACGAAGACCGAGGCCGAAACTGCCTCGACTCCCGTCCCCGCCACCAAGTAAGCCTCAAAACAGCTTCGAGCTTCAGAAAGCCCCGGTTCTCCGGGGTTTTTTCTTTCTCCGACAACTCACGCGATCAGTCATCCCTGAAATGCTGCGAGGTTATTCATGGAGGCTCCTGCTGAAAAGCATTCATCGCAGAGATGTCTCATAGTGGCCGCACCCGATGCGCACTTCCGGCAAGCCTGTGGCGACGGTCCATGAAGTGTCTGCCAGCACGACTCCGACAAGACGACGTCGCAGAGGTTGCAGGCAGCATTGGGACACCAGATCCTCACGTGAGCACCATAAGGGGGAGTTCCACAGAGGTTGCAGGGGGCAAGTGCGTTGCTCATCTCGGGCGATATCGCCCTGAATCTTTTGTCCGCTACTCTTTGATGGCGTTGCCGAGATTCGTCATGGCCTCGCCGACCTTTCGGCCGGTCTTGCCGAGCCCCTCCTGGACCGCGCCCTCGGCGCGCTGAAGAGAACCCTCGCGTTCCATCTTCTTGTCGCCGGTGAGGATCCCGACAGTTTCTTTGACCTTCCCCTCGGCCTTTTTCACTTTTCCGTGAACTTCCTGCTGTTTCATGAGGTGTTCCTTTCTGCAGAGGCGTTGATAGGGGCGCGGCCAAGCTTGAGACCCCTAGGCAAGGCAGGCCAACCCCTCTTCATGTGATTCGCTGCGGAAGTCATGGGTCGCGGCCTACCGAACCCTTACACTCGCGAGGAGACTTAGATGATGCCTCCTTGTTCAGCCCTCGATCACGCCCTGGAGGGTGCCGTCGTCGCGAGCACCGTCAGAGACCAGACGGGCTGAGGACGCCAAGTGGCCGCAGCCTCGAGCGACACGCGATCCCATCGTCTCCCGGATGGCGGTGGGGCCGCCGCGCCGCCGCTCGTCACCGTCATCATCGCCACCTACAACTGGAGCTCGGTCCTGCCGTTCGCGGTGGAAAGCGCGCTCGGTCAGACGTTCCGGAACCTCGAGGTCCTCGTCGTTGGAGACGGGTGCACGGACGACTCGGAGGCCGTCGTGACGGCGATCGACGATCCGCGCCTTCGCTGGATCAACCTTCCCGAGAACACCGGCCACCAGTCCGGCCCGAACAACGAAGGCCTTCGCCAGGCGCGAGGACGGCTGATCGCCTATCTCGGTCACGACGACCTCTGGCTCCCGCACCACCTCGCCCTGCTCGTCGCGGCTCTCTCCAAAGGGGCCGATCTCGCCCATGGCATCACCGCCCTCGTCCACCCGGACGGACGCCTCCAGGCGTACCCGTTTCGATTCAAGTTCCGCCCGGGTCGGGCCATCCCGCCTAGCTCCATGGTCCACCGGCGGACGGTCACGGACGCTGTCGGGAACTGGAAACCATGTACGGAACTCCGAGAGGACCCCGAGATCGACCTGTGGCGGCGCGCTCACCTCGCGGGCTATCGCGTCGGTTTCGTTCCTCGGCTGACCGTGGTCAAGTTTCCTGCGTCCTGGCGACGTGACGCCTATCGGACCCGGGCGTGTCACGAGCAGGCCGCCTGGCTCCGCCGGATCCAGGAGGAGCCGGACCTCGAGGCCACAGAGCTCGGCCTTTTCCTCGAGGCGGCCGAGCATCGCTCGGCCCTGTGGAACTGGCCATACCTCGAACTGCTGCGGCAGGTGGTCGCCAGGCCCGTCGGTTACGTCCGTTACTGGCTATTGCACCCCTCGCTCTACTTGTCGGGCCTGAAGAAAGGGGGCACGATTGCCGCGAATCAAGAGTTCAAGGGTCTGGAACCCAGGAAGACGCGATGACACATCGCGGCGTCATCCCCACGAGCCGGACATGAAGGAGAGAAGCAACGTGTTGAAAGGCGCACAGAAGGACGGACAGCAAGTAACGAAGGGATGGACGAAACTCGTGGATCTCATCGACGGGGTTCACGTCCACGAGGTGCTCCACGTGCCACGGGACCACGGCGTCATCACCGAGGTGTTCCGCCCGGAATGGGATCCGACGGGCCTGCCGGTGGTTCACGTCTACCAGTCCCGACTCTTCCCGGGTGCGATCGGCGCCTGGAGCTGCCACGCGAAGAACGTCGACCGGCTCTTCATCAACCAGGGGCACGTCAAGATCGTCCTGTACGACAGCCGAGAGGAGAGTCCAACCCGCGGGCGCCTGAATGAATTCCACGTGGGCGATGCACGGCCGACGCTGCTCGTGGTCCCGACTGGCATCTGGCACGGCATCCAGAACCTAGGGGCCTCCGACGCCCTCATGCTCAACCTGCCCAGCAACGCATACGACTACGAGGATCCCGATCACTACCGGCTGCCGTTCAACACCCCCGAGATTCCGTACGTCTGGTCCCGAAGGGAAAGCGAGCGCCTCAGAGGAAAGTAGTCGCGTGGAGGCGTCTCGGCGCCGGGTCGAGAGGTGACGAGAAAAGGGGGACCTGTATGGGTGCAATGGGAATTGCGGGGCGCTGTGGCGCGTAGAGACCAGCGTCACACCCTCGGTTTCTTTCTCAATCCCGTCCCGAAGAGCTCGGTGATGGAGCGCCGCGCCAACCCGCTCGCCGGGTGACGAAGAGCACAGCGAGCGTCCACGTCGGCGCGAGGTCCACGCCCGGGGCGAGCTCTACGAGGAAGGTCGGGAGGAAGACCCAGTGCCACCCGAGGAGCGTGACCATCGCGACCATGACAGCGACGTCGAGCACGGCGTCGACGACCTCGGGCGCACCCCCGGCGAAAAGCGGCAGCAACCCGATCTGAATGGCGTCGGCCACGACCGCGATGATCCGTGCGGCAAGGACCCGGCGCTGCGCCTCCTGCACCTGCGCACGTTAGGCTCGGCGAGTGCCGGCGGTCAACTCGCTGCGCAGGGCAAAAGCGTGAACACGATCGGCGTGTTCAATTCGAGCAGTAATGTAGGGGTCCAATGGGAATTGCGAGGACTTTTCCGCGATCCCGCCTTCCCGCGGCATAACCAAACCACGTCACTCGGTGGGTTTGGTAACTCGGTCCTCTTTCCGCTCGTCGTCCAGCGCTTCCGCACGAGGAACAGCGCGGGTGAGATCGGAGCCTTCCGGGGTCTTCGCAGCAAGCGCGCCGAGCCCCGTGAGCCGCTCGGCAAGAAACTCCTCCAGAAAGGACGTATCGTCGAAAAGGCGAAGGCCCGAAGGATCGGCCAGAAGGTTCTGGCCGTGCGTCAGCCCGTCATACTGGATGTGCCAACCGCGCGCCGTTTCGGCGGGGTCCCAGCGCCCTATCCGCTCGCGGAATATCTTCCGTTCTCCGTGAGCCTGGCCGCGGATCGGGTAGTGGCGCATCAGGAACTTGAAGGGAAAGACCTGGCGCCCCCCGAAGATCGCCTCATGACCACCCGACGAGGTGAGGCAGACGTCTCGTCCCGCCGGGCGGAACGCGTTCACGCGAAGGAAATCCCAAAACGGGGACGAGAAAGCGAAATGGCGGAAGTGACGCTCGTAGTCCATCCCACAACGAAGGCTTCGTCTACGGCGGGGTGAACCACGACGGTGAAGTCCACGGCGTCGTATCCCCCGCGGCTGACGAGGAAGAGGCCC
>Ga0209385_1000054_pt1 | contig 38353 bp, 35 predicted proteins | sample NGEPerB_FD_184506 | JGI IMG/M metagenome (GOLD analysis project Ga0209385, IMG submission 184506) | Arctic peat soil microbial communities from the Barrow Environmental Observatory site, Barrow, Alaska, USA - NGEE PermafrostAB12-B... | ecosystem: Environmental > Terrestrial > Soil > Wetlands >... | reverse complement strand
TCGCCTACCTGGTCGACCTTGCTTTCGGTTGGGGTTATGCCGACGGACGATGGGGAGCACGGAGCAAGGTATAACCCGTGAGGGGTGGTATACCAACAGCAGGAGAGGCGATTCAGGCGGATGGCGGGCCCTGAAGCAGCCCTGAGAGGCACGGATCAGGGAGGCTTGCCAATGGTGGACCCAGCCAATCAATCAGCAGCGCCAGAACATATTCCAAGGTTCGTGCGCAATGTTTCCGTGTTGGGAGTCGGCTTCATACTGGTGGAGGGTTTGGCGGTGTTCGTCACTAGCACAGCGGTGGCTGCTGCCAGGATGACGACCACCCGGTCCGCTCTCGCCGCCTGGGTTCCAACCGGCCTCGGCAGGCCCAACGTTTCGCTCCAAGTATCCGAAGTCGGGTCCGACCAACAGTTCTGTCTTCTGCGGGTACACGCCACCGCGCTAGCCCTGCGAAGTGCTCGGCTGACTCCAGGTTGGGTATCTCCAAACGCCGGCTCTGGGGGTGCACCAGGCCAAGGCGTTGCTGTGGGCCGCCGCGAAGGGAACCGCTGCGGTGGGTCGCGCAGGAGATGCGAACGAGGGCTCCATGACGCGGCCGGCTCGGGCTCGCAAGCCCGATGGCTACCTTCTCGGCTCGTACCGCATCGCCACTGCCCCTGAACCAAACTCCAGCCGGTTTACGAGCTTCAGGTCGACATGCTTCGATAGCCCCGCGAACAACGTCGGCCCGTGGCCCGCGAGCCTTGGATGCACTACGAACTCGTACTCATCGATCAATCCCAGCTCCGTCAACGCCAGTGGGAGCTTCACACCTCCCACGAACAGTCCGTTGCCCGACTCCCGCTTGAGTTGCTGAACGGCCTTGCCCGGATCCCCGCGCACAAGTTCCGCGTTCCAATCAACGTGCTCCAGGGTGCTCGACACGACGTACTTCTTTGCCTCGTTGATCGTCTGGGCAAACCGTTCCATCCATTCTGGTCTCGCTCCTGTCGGCGTCGGCGGCCGCCACGCTGATTCCATCATTTCGTAAGTCACCCGGCCAAAGAGAAGGGCATCGGCCTGGTTGAGGTTCTCGACGGCGTGACGATGCAAGTCTTCGTCCGGCGGGATCGCACGATGATCGCAGCACCCGTCCAATGTGACGTTGATGGAGTACCGAAGGGATCGCATTTCGCAAGAGTACGGGGCTCAGGGCGTCCCCGAAGATCGGGGATGCCCTGTCCCTATAACGCTGGCTCGGGGCGCATCATCCAGCGACGGGTGCTTGCCAACCGCGAACTGCCCCGCTCCTGCACGAGTGTGGCACCCCCTTTGACCCACACGCGAAAGACCACCGGCCGAAGCCGGGGTTGATCGCTCGGGGGTCCAGCACTCGCATTGCGAGAACTTCGCGTAACTCACCCGTCACCATCGGCGGCGTCCACGCTGCTGGGTAGCTGCGAAGGATCGGGTGTGCCGGTCAGGGTCGTCGGCGGATGGACGGGCAACAACTCGGGTGGCCGAGGCGTCTGGTTGAAGTCGAAGTCCGAAATGAGATTCCCAAGGGTGCGCACGTTCTCTCTGACATCTGGCCTCGGATCCGGTCGTCCGTCGGTCTTGGGATCTAGTCGCCGACCCTGGAGGAAGTCGTCCTCTATGAACTTGTCGAAGGCATCGAAGCTAAGGGTCTGGTGGTCGATGTACCCCGCCTTCGCGTACGGGCTGATCACGATCCCGGGAACGCGCAAGCCGTAGCCGTTCTCGTCCACTGTCGGGGGTACGACATGGTCGTAGAAGCCACCCCAGTCATCCCAGGTCAGGAAGATGGCGGACGAGCGCCAGTCGGGGCTGCGCATGACAGCGTTGACCAGGCTCGTGACATAGCTCTGGCCATAGCTGATGGGGGCGTCTGGATGCTCGCTGACCTCACCAGAGGGCACCACCCAGGACACCGCAGGCAATCGCCCACTCCGGGCTGCCGCATAGAAATGGTCCACCGACTGGATATTGCCGAGTTGCCCGTCGGCCTTGACCGTGTCGAAATAGGGCAGCGGATTCCAGATACCCGGTGTGTTCGCATTCTGGGGCACGGGAGCGCAGGACATCGCAGCGTCGTTCTCGCAGTCCGGTTCGGACCCCGTGACGACGTAATAGCCCCAGGACACCCCATTACGGTGCAGCAGATAGGTCAGATCGGTCCAGGCGTAGATCGGTCGACGTCCTTGCGACAGGCCGAAGTCAGGAGGTGCGTTGAGGAAGACTTCATTGTCGTTCTTGCAACTCGCCGGGTTGTGAGTCGCACATGAAGCTGACCACTCGGAGAGCTCGAAGAGGTGAGCGGGAAGGCTCCACGAAGCGGTCGGCTCGAACATATGGTCCTGCAGTACGAAGTCCTTGGCATAGGTCCAGTAGTTCGGAATGTCGCTCTCGGTGTGATACCCCATGACATCGGGAGTAGACGAGAGGGTACAGATCGGGTTCGTATCGTTCTGGCATCCGCGGGTGCCGGACTCAGCTTGACTGATGAAGCCATCCATCTTGTCGCCGTTGATGTCGCCAGCAGCGTTGAACTGAGCATGCGGTCCGCCGCTGTTGACGTCGGCGTGATCAACATATGGTCGGACACAGGTGTCGCGCTGCGGATCGGGGATACACACAGTTGGACTCCCATTGCGCATGGGTATTCCATCGGCGCCGGGAAAGGTTCCGAAGTACGAGTCGAACGACCTGTTCTCCTGCATGATCACGATGACATGCCGGATCTTGGAGATCCCACCGCCTTGCGCCCCGGGGGTGGTGGAAGTGCAGCTACCGAGCATGAGCGCAGCCAGTACCAGGGGCAGCAGCTTGTGGGCCCGATTCATTCGCTTCACACCTCCGCTAGCGAAGCCGACGAAGTTCTCGCCGCTCACGGGGCTTCACGAGCCATTCCAGATGGCCGCGCGCCATGGGAGCTCTCGAGTTCAACCACGTTAAGGGAGTCGAGACCAGGGGCGTCGGTTCGATTCTGTCAAACCATATGCGCCGCCTGCCCGAGATTGACCAACGAGCGGAGCTAACCTCCTCGACGTCGGACACTATCGCCGTGCCCGTCCAAGACCCTCCGTTCCAATACCGCAGGAATCCGGGCCTAGCGGGTACTTCGTGCCATCCCCTTGACGGGCCGGGCTCCACCTCGACATCTTGACAGGAACCGGGAGGTATTGAAACTGCCCCCGATCACCGGCTCCGTGACCCCGTCGGCGACTCAGAGCATTTGCGATCCATTTTTGAAGAGGATGGACGGACCAAAGGCCCCAATCCCGCTCCGCTTCAAGCAAGAGGATGCTCCCCGATAGCTCCGGTCGTGGTGGCAGGTCTGGATCTGGTCGAGGCCAACCTCCATCCAGGTGATCGTGCGCAGCCCCATCTTCGTGACCGAGCGCCGAGGATTGCTGGAGCCCAGGACGAAGCCCAGCGGGGAATAGTTGCTGCTGCGGGTATCCGATACGGGCCCGCAGTCGGTACTTCGGTCGTTGTTTCGCATAATGAGAAGCTCCACCCGGCGTCACGGGTGGCGTCGACACCCACCTCGACAACCACGTCGCCGCAGCCTTGGACCCCTTGGGCAGGCTGGTCGGCACCGAGTCGTTCCCAGGGGACGCAGCTGGCTACAAGGCACTGCTTGCCTGGCTCGAGGAGTTCGGCCAGGTGACCAGGATCGGGATCGAGGGCACCGGTTCCTGTGGTGTCGGACTGGCCCGGTTCATGAGAAGGAGGGGCCTCGAGGTTGTCGAAGTCAACCGGCCGAACCGCCAGGCCCGCCGCAACCACGGCAAGTCCGACACCCTCGATGCGGTCGAGGCGGCCCGGACCGCACTGAGCGGCCGGGCATCGGGTGCGGGGAAGACCGAGGACGGTCCCGTCGAGGCCATCCGGGTCCTCGTGGTGGCCAAACGCTCGCCTCGCCACGCCCGGGTCCAGGCCATCACCCAGATGCGTCACCTGGGCTACACGACCCTGACCAGCTCCATTGCCGCCTGAAGGGCCTCAACGTCCCGGCACTGGTGGCCCGAAGCGGCAAAGCTCCGACCGTCCCGGGCAGCCACTCCCGAGGCCACACCTGGGCGTGCAGTCGGAACCGGCGGACCACCCGCTCTCGGGGGCCGATGGTCACCTCGCTCAGGCTCCGGGCAAGCTGCTGATCGCGCCAGCCGTCCAACATCGCCTCGTACACGCTCCCGGCGGCAAGCGACTCGGGCGACTGAGACGCGGCAAGCCACACCCCTCTGGATCTGCTCAATGGACTTCCCTTCATGCCTCGTCTTGGACGCGGGATTCGATCATCAGATGCAATCGAACCCAGGGATGTCCGCCTCAGAGCATGAAAACGGTCACCATCAATTGACCTCCGCCGAGCATGATCACGGTGCATACGTGCAGGCACTGGGCCTGATCACGTCGCGACAGGAACATGCATCCAATCGAATATGCGGCAGAAGTCCCTCATCGCCGGATGGGTGGGCAGCACGGCACCTCGGACTGCAATGGCCGTGGCAAAGAACGCATAGGACCCTAGTCGTTCGTAGGGCCATCCGGATCGCGTCGTCTCAGCCTTCCGTTACGAGTCACGAGTTCAGTGGGTCACTGTCCACTGGCATGACCATGAGCTTGGCGTAGGGTCTTGACCATGAAGACTCGAACGACCTTGGCCGCTGGTGCCCTGATGGCCGGCCTGGTGTTGACGGCCTGCGGATCAAGCAGCAGCAGCTCTGCAACCAGTTCGACCTCGTCTCCCTCAGCGACCACGACACAACCCGCGAGCGCGACCACCGCAGCCGTACCGACCACTGCAGCAGCGACGACGGGCACTGCGACCTGCCCGACGTTGGCCCAAGCCAATGCTGCACTCGGGGGCTCCTACGGGGGCCCGATCACCACTCCGACGGCGGGAGGTGGGGTCGTCTGCGAGTACACCAGCAGCGCAGGTAATGCCGGCGTCACCATCTTTGCGCACCAATCCGCAACCGTGTTCGCCGGGCAGGTCGCCCACGCTCCGGGGGCACCCGCGATGCCGAGCATCTCCGGCCTTGGCGACGGGGCCTTTGGCACGACAACCGCCGGTCGTTCCGTCCTCAATGCCTATTCAAATGGGAGCCGGACGATCGTGGCGGCGCAAGGTCCCGGTGCCTTGGCCCCGGTCGAAGCTCTCGCCCGGGTGGCTCTCGCCGACAACTGACCGGCAATGGTCCGTTGCTTCCTTGGCCTAGCCCATCAGACTGACACTCGATCGGTGCTCAGCCGGCGCAGCTGAGATCAGCCAGTGCCTCAACCTGTCTCGCTGAGGACGCAATCCGGGGCTGATGGCGGCGGGGGCCGCGTGCCCGGATGAGAGACGATTGTCCGAGCAGGTTGGCTCCCTGTCTCCATGTCCTGGGATCTGGGGGACAATGGGGCCATGGGCTTTGAGCTGCACCACGTATCCATCCACGGCCATGAGGTTGGGTACCGAATGGAAGGCGCAGGGCCAGTGCTCCTGCTCATCCACGGGATAGCCGGCAGTTCCCGAGCATGGCGAGAGGTGATGCCGGCCTTGGCCGACCGCTACACGGTCATCGCCCCTGATCTGATCGGTCACGGCCACTCCGCCAAGCCCCTCGGCGACTATTCCCTCGGTGCCTATGCCAGCGGAATGCGCGACCTGCTCGGAGCCCTCGGCGTCGAACGGGCCAGTATCGTCGGCCAGTCGTTCGGCGGTGGCGTGGCGCTGCAGCTGGCCTACCAGCACCCCGAGTGTTGCGAGCGGATCGTCCTCGTCGACAGCGGCGGTCTCGGGCGGGAAGTGAGCTGGATGCTGCGCCTCATGACCCTCCCAGGCAGCGAGTACGTGATGCCGGTGCTGTTCCCGTCCGTGGTGCGCGAGAAGGGCAATGGGATCAGCCGGATGCTTCACCAGCGCGGCGTCCGCATGGGCCGGATCGCCGAGATGTGGAGCGCCTACGCCTCGCTCACCGAGTCTGCCAACCGCCGAGCCTTCGTGCGGACGATTCGGGCAGTGATCGACCCGGGAGGACAGGCGGTGAGCGCCATGGACAGACTGTACCTAGCGGCGCAGATGCCGACGCTCATCGTGTGGGGCGATCAGGACGCCATCATTCCGGTGGGTCACGCCTACGCAGCTCATGAAGCGATCCCCGGCAGCCGACTCGAGATCATCGAGAGTGCCGGGCACTTCCCCCACGTGGAAACCCCCGAGAAGTTCCTCGACGTGCTTATCGACTTCCTCGAAACGACGGAGCCGGCACACTTTGGCGCTGCAGATCTGCAACATCTGCTTCGACAAAGGGCGATGGACTGAACACGGTCGGATCCGGGGCCGGAACGATGGGCCCCGGGGTGCCCCAGATAACGCCGGGAGCGGGGCGGTCATCGACCGTAACCCAGCGGCACTTCAGGACGACATAGAGCCAGCTTCTCCGGCTCTAGGTAGAATCGGCACGGTGGGGATGACCCCCATTTATCAAAGCCTCGGGACTAAGGAAGAGAAACGGGCATGAAGAAGAGCGAGTCGCAGAAGAGCAAGTCTCCTTCTCAGCTGATAGACGCGAGAATCAAGGAGCTAGGCGACTGGCGGGGCAAGATGCTTAGCCGGCTCCGTACCTTAGTCAAGGAAGCCGATCCCGAAGTCGTCGAGGAGTGGAAGTGGAGAGGGGTTCCGGTGTGGTCGCACGACGGATTGATCTGCACAGGCGAGACGTACAAGAACGTCGTGAAGATGACCTTCGCCAAAGGGGCGGCTCTGAAGGATCCTTCGGGCCTCTTCAACTCCAGTCTTGACGGGAACACAAGGCGCGCCATCGACTTCCACGAGGGCGAGAAGATAGACGAGGAGGCGTTGAAGACTCTCGTTCGCGCCGCCGTGACCCGGAACAAATCCACAGGCTAAAGCTAATCCCCGTTACCAGGACGTTGTGGCTCTGGGCGCTGCTTATTGGCACTGCCCCCTATCGGATCTCCTATGATGCCAAGAGGCAGTTTGGCGTCGATCGTGATGCTGCGAGGCACGACATGAATGGGCCACTCAAGATGCTGAGGGCAAGCTCTTATTAGGCCATCGCGCAATCACTTCAACGAAGGTGGATGCGACTCGGAGCGGCGGGCCGGCAACACGACACCGTTCAGAGCACGAGCGCTCTTCGGAGGCTCTCCGCTGTCAGGCCCAGCCAAGCGGGTTCCATGGCACCGAGGCGACAAAGTGCCCTTCGACCCTGGCTCTCTAACGCCCTCTGAGATGTAATGAACCTGTGAGCCTAGCGACGCGACCTGCGACGATGTCGCCTGCACGCCGTTGGGCCGCATTGGTGGTGCTGTGTTCCTCCGTCTTGATTGTCAATGTGGACAACACCATCCTCAACGTGGCCCTGCCAACCCTGGTACGGAAGCTGCACGCCTCCTCGAGCGAATTGCAGTGGATCGTGGACTCCTATGCGATGGTGTTCGCGGGGCTGTTACTCGTCGGTGGCAGCCTGGCCGATCGGTTCGGGCGCAAACGGTTCCTACTCATCGGCCTGACCGTCTTCGCCGGAGGATCGATCGGTGCCGCATTCTCGGGTTCCGTGCATCTGCTGATCGCGTGTCGAGCCATCATGGGTGCCGGTGCGGCGCTGACGATGCCTTCGACGTTGTCGATCATCAATGACGTCTTCCGCGATCCGACGGAGCGGGCCCGAGCCATCGGTGCCTGGGCCGGCACCAGCGGACTCGGTATCGCCATCGGTCCGATCGCCGGCGGTTTGCTGCTCACCAGGTTCTGGTGGGGCTCCGTGTTCCTGGTCAACGTTCCGATCGTGATCGCCGGGTTCGCGGGAGCCCTGATGCTGGTGCCGGACTCAAAGAACCCGAACGCCGACCGGCCGGACCCCGGTGGAGCGGTGCTGTCGATCGTCGGCCTGGGCCTGCTGCTCTGGGCGATCATCGAGGCTCCGACCCAGGGTTGGACCTCAGGGATCGTGGTGGGAGTCGGGCTGGCCAGCTTTGCCGTTCTCGGCGCGTTCGTTGCCTGGGAAGCCCATATCCACCACCCGATGCTGAAACTGGGGTTCTTCTCTGATCGCAGCTTCTCCGTAGCCGCAGTGGGTGAGTGCCTTGGGGTCTTCGGGCTGATGGGGGCGCTGTTCCTGCAAACGCAGTTCCTGCAATTCGACCTCGGCTACTCACCTCTCCAGGCGGGATTGCGCATCTTGCCCATCGCTGCCGTGCTTGGTGTGACCGCGTCGTTGTCTCCGATCGTCGCCCGCGTCATCGGGACCAAGTTCACTGTTGCCGCCGGCCTGGTGGCGATCGCAGGCGGTTTGTGGCAGATGTCAGCGGCGTCCACGATTGCGGCGACCTATGGGAGTGTGGTGCCCGGCATGCTGCTGATCGGTTTGGGGGCCGGCCTCCTGCTGCCGACGGCGACGAACTCCGTCGTGGGATCGGTCCCTCAGGGCGACTCCGGGATCGGATCAGCGACCAACGGCGTGGCCATCCAGGTAGGTGGTGCTCTCGGCGTCGCTGTGGTCGGAAGCGTGATGTTGACCCGCTACCAGAATCACATGACAGCCACGCTTGCTGGCCGGCACGTGCCGATAGCCGCCACGCACACCATCCTCGGATCGCTCGGCGGTGCTCTTGCCGTGGCGGGTATTGCCGGAGGCACTACCGGCGCCCTGTTGGAACGCACTGCCCGCGCCGCGTTCATGAGCGGCTTGGAGGTATCGATGTTCGTCGGCGCCGTCGTCGCCCTCGCTGGTGCCTTCATCGTGCTCGCCCGCCTACCCTCGCGGACCTCGCCTCACCCACCAGATGGCGGCGCGGACTCCTAGAACGGTTCAGGTGCCTTGGGGAGAGCCCGATCGACGGCTCAGCGTGGTCTTGGCCGAGCAATCAGCCATACCGGACGCGCGTCCCAAAGTGCTCAACCGAGTCCGGCACTACGGTGCCCCCGGAACATTGCCGGCTCGGGGTGCGCTTGTCGTCTCTCCCCAATTCGGCTGACTAGCCAGCAGTGATCTCGTCGAGCATTGGTGGCTGTGCATCGGTGGACGCCGTGATCCGAACGGCGACATAGCGGACCGTGGTCGGCGGAAAATGCAACGCATCATTGGGATGCCCCGCCAATACCGCTGGGATAGCGTCAAGAAATCGCAAGCTCGGTGGATTACGGTCGAGTTGACGGTCTCGAGAACGGGAACGCAACATGAGACTCCGAAATACTTTGGTGTCGCTTGGCCTTGTCGGTGCTCTAGCGTGTGGATGGGCGGCGACCGCAAGCGTAGTCACGAGTGACTCGATGTCGCAGGCAATCACTGCCAGAAGTGCCGTCGTCACGAACCGGTCTTCCCAACTCGACGAGCTGGGCGCCCATCATCGCGACGACAACAGTGACGACATAGCCGCTGTCTCGTTGTCCGGGCTCGCAGTCGAGGTCGAGTTGCCCAAGGAGATCGGGGATCCCACCGGCCGAAGTGTGGAAGCGCCGAATGTGTCTGCATAGGGCACCCCGACCAGACGAACCTGGTCGTGGGCAATGCGTCGCTGTGCAGATCGCCTCACCTGTTCCTACCTGAGCGAAGTGGGATCGGAATGCCAAGCACGCAGATCAGACGGATCTGCGACTTCTCCCTTCTCGCGCACGGCGCCCCTAGCTCGTGGTCCCAACTGCAATGTCTGTTCGACTGGACCGGGCTGGAGGTGCCGTTACCGGTCGGGTGAATACCCCCAAACGGCCATGCGCCTGCTGACGGAACCTCTCGGAGCCATCGACTCGGGGGCAAGCCTCCCGCCCCGTCGATAGTGTTGGGCTGATTGACGGCACGAAAGGCAGGGCCAGGCATGAAGTCCGAGGACACCTGGACGTACATCCACTCCGAGCGGACCCAGTTGGCGGATACCTGGGTTGACCTGTCTTCCGAACAGTGGGCTACTTCCTCGTGGTGTGAAGGCTGGTCCGTCCAAGACACCGCCGGCCACGTGCTTGCCGCGGCCGAGCAGACCCCTTTGAACTTCTACAGGGAGATGATCTCGGCCGGTTTCAGATTCAACGTCTTCGCAGATAGGGCCGCCAAGCGCCTCGCTTCCGTTGGCCCGGACGAACTGGTTCGCCGGCTTCGTGCCCGGACCTCGACCACCAATCATCCGCCCGCTCCAGTGATGGCCATGCTCGGCGAAATCGTCGTCCACGGTGAGGACATCCGCCGACCGCTGGGCCTGGAACATACGTCGCCAGAGGGGGCCTTGGTGGCGGTCGCCGACAGCTGGAAGAACTCGAACCTCCTCATCGGGGCGAAGAGGCGGATCGCCGGGTTGCGACTCCGAGCTACCGACAGCGAATGGGTCCACGGCGATGGTCCTGAGGTCTCTGGCCCGTTGATCTCGCTGATTCTGGCGATGACGGGACGCAAGGGTGCTCACCCGGACCTCACCGGCGAGGGTCTCGCCATCCTCGCCAACCGGCCCTGAACTGACTGCTCGGTCGTTCAGGCCGAGCAGGACGAAGCGACTCGGCTGCAACCTCAGATGGGTGTCTCATATTGTCGGGAGGCTGGCATCCCTGGCCGCTGATCTGTGGGCCAGAGGTAAGTTGCCGGGTGGCCGGTAACCCGCCTTCAAGCAACAGCCCAGTCGGCCTCGGCTGCCGCCGTGAGGAGCGCCACCGTCCGCGAAGTGGCCCCACCTCCGGCGTTCCGGGCCAGCGCCGCCGCAGCGACGGAGGCGTTATCAGGCATGTCAACGACGAGATGAACGTCGGTGTCACCGAATGCGAAGCAGAAGGACTCGACCTTCCCACCCAGGTGTGCGTTCTCACCGAACCCGAGTCTCGATCGTGAGAGTGGAACTTTCACGGGGAGCGGAGGCCCCGCTCCTTCATCGCATCACTTTGAAGGCAACCCCTACGAACGTGCATGAGATGGACTATCCGGCTTGTGTCGCCGAGCCCACCGTGGGTGCCTTGAAGAGGCCCAGTTCGATGCAGGTATGGACCATTTTGTCGAGCACATTGCCAATCGTCTCAGCGCTGTGGCTTGGGATCGCAGCGCTGAGACTCTTGCCTTCATCGTGAAGCTCGAGATTCTTGGCGGACCCAGCGGATGCAGCGAGGGCGCTGAACAGCTCAAACGTCATAGGGTCTTTGGCCCATGCCTGCACGTAGCTACATGCATTGGCATTGGTTCGGCTATGCGAGGGGGAAGTCGATGTGGAGGAACCGGACGGTGTGGCTGTCGAGCACCCGCCGAGGAAAACCGCGAGTCCAAGCGTGCCTACTGCAAGCCACCGACGCATGATCCACTGTAGGCCCACTGGCGGCCATGATGAACGATTGGACTGCCACCTACCGCCGGTCCGGTCAGGGCAGTCCGGCATCTTGATGACAGCGTCGTCGATATGGCGACGAGGTCGGGCTCGAGCCGGCTCCCACACGCCACTCATTCCCGAAGCGCCTGTTAGCCAACAGTGGAAGGACGCTATGCCATGCTCGGACGCAAGGACTACACCCAGGAAGAGCTTGACCACAGTAAGGCCGCGATCGATCAGCAGCTTGCGGTGTACGAGACGCTCGTCAAGGCTGTTGCCAGCAAGACAACGGACAAGTAAGTCGACGCTGCCCTTGAAGCGTTCGAGGTGCCCTTCTTCAACAACATGGTCCTCGTCCTCGACCGCCAATTCGTCCACAGACTCCGTATGGTCACGGGCAAGGACGGCAATCCACTCAACGAGGTCGAAATGCCTTGGGACTCCTTGATGAACAACGATGGAATCCTACGTGGCAGCAATGTGATCAAGCTGTTTTCTGATCAGTCAGTCTTGAAACTCAACATCGGCGCGAATGACCACGAAGTCAACTGCTGGGCTCGATCTCGGAGTATCCCCGACCATGCCTCCCCGAATCCCGCGCGCCCCCGGTCGCCGAACGCATGTGCTCTCAACCGGGCAATGCAGGGTGTCTTCGGAAGCCACGGAGCGACCACGCACTACCTCAGGCGAGTTCGACGATCCGGGAATGGTCGTCCATCGGGAGGGAGGGCCCCGCGATCGCTGATACCTCAAGGCGCTCGAGGTCGGCGATGCCGCTGGTCACCGCGGCAAAGGCAGTGTCCGCCGCATCCCGTCCGGTGGCGATGCGCACGAGGGATGGCCGTGGAGCCAGGCCGGTGGGATCGTGGACACACCAGCGCCCCTCTTCGAACGCCTCGAACACGGCGTGGAAGTCCATGGGGAACAGCCCTGGCGCATAGACGGCCGCGAATCGAGCGGGAACCCCGGTGGCCCGGCAGAGGGCAACGCCGAGGTGGGCGAAGTCGCGGCACGTCCCCACGCCGGTGAGGAGGGTGTGCTCCGCGGAGTCATGCACCGTGCCCGATCCCGGGACATACTCGATCCGTTGCCGGATCCACTCCGTGATGGCGGCGATGCGCTCCCCGGTACCCGGACCGGCCCCGAACTCGGCCACGGCGAAGCCGATGAGGTGGTCGCTCGGACAGTACCTGCTCGGTCGGAGGTACACCTGGCGCTCGTAGTCCGAGGACCGCCGGCCCTCCGCTCCGGCTGTGGCGTGGACACGGCGGCGCTCCGGGGATCCCTCGGCGCCCACCCGGATCCGGGCGCGGTAGCTCACCGTGAGCCGGCCGGGCTCCGAGTGGATGATGTGCATCGTCGCCCCTTCCGGGTCACGGAGCTCTGCCAGTGAGGAAGGAGGCTCGCCACTGGTCAGGACCTCGAACCGCTCATCGACGACGTGGCCGGCCGAGCTCGACGCCACCGCTTGCACGACCACCTCTGCCGGCTCTGACACGAGGAAGGCCATGTCACAGGTCACCGTCCGTGTCGCGTCTGGACCGGCGCCCGGACCCGGATAGTCGAAGTTCGTCACAGCACAGCGTCCCACGGATCTGGCAGCTGCAACGAGGGTTGGGTCGTCGAGCCGTTGATTCGGACCTTGGCGCCATCCGCTGCAAGCCCTTCGGGGCGGATCGGGTCCCACGAGGACTGCGGCCTTGACCACACGGGACCGCCATTTCGTGACTTGACATCAGCTATGGGAGCAGCGGGAGTGGGATCTGTGGCGGTTCCGGAGAAGGCGGCACGGCGATCCTCCGTCGGCAGATGCTGGCCGCATCGTTTCGAGCAGTCGAATCACACCAGGCCGGCGACCGAGCTGGCGAGTGCCTGGGCTCCGGGTCCATCGATGGGCAGGTGCGTGCCGTCAGAGTTCAGCCAGCCCGGATTCTGCCCAGCCAGGTCATTCCAGTCGGCCAACACGGTGTTCGGGTAGTGCTCGACTCCGGCCGCGAGCACCGCGTTGTTCGGGTCCTGCCAAGGTTGGGCAACGTGGATGTTCACGAATACCACACGTGATGCCCCCGAGAGCGGATCCCGCCCGTTCGCCCCAGGAAGGCCAGACTTCTCACCGCCGTCGAGAACCACCCTTGTCGTTCACTGCACGCTTCATCAGCAGCAAGGGGAGCAACAGGCCTGCGAGAAGTCCGATGGTGTTCTCCAGCAGCCGGATACCCATCGAGATCAGGGAGCGGATCACAGATCGAACCCGCCGCCCGGCATGCGCTCGCAACGGGGGCCCATCAGCTCCGGTTCCCTCTCCCTCGACCGTCCAGACCCCGTTGGTCGGTCTCTGCTCGACTCAGGGTACCGCCCAGCACCCGGTTCGGGTGACCGGCGGGGTGGGATATCTTGACGAATCCGATCAACTACATCATGATTAGCACCCGGTGTCGCAGAACCGAGGAGGAGATCAGTTCATGGCGGGAACCGACGACGTCGCCGAGCGCGAGCGGGTGGAGATGCTCTTCACGGCTCTCGGGGCCGACCGGCTCGAGGAGTTCGTGTCCGGCTGTTCGGAACGCCTGCTCATCACCATGCGGGGGAGCGGCGCGGCCAGCACGATCCTGTCCCGCGCCCAACTCCCGGAATGGTGGGAGGGCTTCCGGTCCTTGACCGAAGGCAGCCTCCGCTCGGACGTCGTGCTGACGATGACCAGCGGTGCCGCCCACGTGGTGGCCCTCCGTCACACCTTCGTCCTCGACGGAAGGCCTCGACGTTACGAGACGATCAATTCCTGCACGTTTCGCCAGGGGTCGATCGCCTCTTGGTTCTCGCGTCCGTTGGACCCCCATGGCTATGCGGAAGCCTGGGGTATCCGCCCCGCTCCCACGACGGTGCCGGTGCGCACCGGTGGCCGGGTGGGCGGGCCGTTGGTCCGCGGCACAGACCGGAACTGAGGGCCCAATGCAGTCGACGGGGCGGGTGCCGAAAGGTCCCCAATGGTGTACAGCGGGACGCGAAAACGCCCGTCCCACGCAACATCGGGGATCGGGCGTTCTACTTGACTTGTACTCCGAAGACGAACCGTCAAAGAGGAAATGGCAATCAGCGGAGCCTTCGGGCCCCTTTCCGTCGCAACGCTCCCACTCCGAGTTGGTTGCCTGTACTGTTGTCTGAGCCTTCCGGGATGCTGCCCCGGAAAATCCCCATCAGTCCGTTCTCAGGATGAACCATCCTGGTGAGGTATCAATAAGCCACCTCCCTCCGGATCCTCACGGATCCTTCGATATGATTGTACACCGCACCGGTCACGTTGAGAAGTGCCCAATGCTCCAAATGGTGCCGAGCCGGGGGCCACCGGGTGCCGGCCCGGCCGGTGCCTCACGCGCCGGAACCCTGGCTCTCCTGTCCCGTTCCGAAGCGTTCATTCGCCACGGACAGTCGATGTCTCACCTCTGCTTCGGCGTTCTCGATGGCGGTGTCCGGAACGAACCACCGCACGACGGCGCCCAGCACATCCGGACCGGCGCCCATCACCCAGTCGACGGGACCTTCGCGGTCCGAGGTCGCTGCCATCTGGAAGATCTCCGCCCACTCGAGATCGGGGTTGGCGCTCAGCTTCCACTCGACCTCGATCCTGTCGCCGACCTCCTTGACGGCGGTCCTCTCGACGATCGTGATCTCTTCCCATCCCTCTTCTGCCATGGCCTCCTCCTTCTCCCACCCGCCTTGCGGGCAAGGACACATTCCACGGGTCGAACCTGAGTCGACACCGCGGCAACCAACGGGGCCGGATGGCACAAGTCACCCATGCTCCGGGAGCACCGGCACCTGACCCCGGGCAGATCATTGCAGGGTGCGGAGGGGCCCGGAGCGATCACCGGAACCGCACGGACGGTGAAGCGGAGCCCCGTTCGCGGAACCGCACCCAGCCGGCGATCCGGGGGCGGGTCGCGCCGGTCCGCGGGGGCCAGGCCGTACCTGCCGGCCGGACGACATCTGCCTACGGGCCGGCCGGCCGTCCGCCGACCGAGTAGGGGAGAGGACGCAACCTGCCCGGCCATGTTCCGGTTGGTCGAACCTGACCTCCCCCGTAGGTCGTGACGACCGGACGTGAGACCGCTGCTCAGGACTTGGTCGCACTCGACCAGGCCATCTCCGAGTTCCGTGCCGCGCTGGATGCCTATCAGGAGATCTTCCACATCACTCTCGACATCCTCGAGAGCGGGGCGAGGTCGCTACTGCTCTCGGGGATGTCGGCGATGCCGAGGAGCGACCCTTGCTGGAGGCGGGACCTGACCGTTGACCGCGTCGCGGAGACAGTGGTGGCAACCGACGCCCGCAGATGGCCCGGCCGTCTTGCGGAGGGAGGCACCGAACCTCTACATTCGGAAAACAGCCATTTCGACCTGGTGCAAGTAGGTAGGTACATGCCCAGGGGCGACGGTCGCGCACCTCGGCAGAGACCGGCCGGGGACAACATCCCGCCGGTGATGCCGTGCGTGCCATCCCGCCGGGTCCGTTGAGCGAGGTTCCGCCGCCGAGCTCCGGACCCGGCCCTTGTCATCAGGAAGTGGATCCGGAAGTCGGCACCCGCCCACGGCGATCTCCGGTGGGGGCCGACAGGACGGCCCGAGTGAGGTTCCTCGGGGTCGGAGGGATCACGGGCGTCCGTGCAGGCCTTCTACATTCGATTGCTGTCGAGCCAGGACCTGACCCGAGGGAATTCCTCTTCGGGGGGAAGGTGCCACCAGATGCTCTCGGCCGGCTCGTACACGAGGAAACCGCAAACCCCGCAGGCGCCCGGAAGGGGTGTGGGCCCCGAGGTTTCGACTGCGTGGTTGCTGTCCAATCTTCTGCCCAGTTCGCTGGCTTCCGCTGCGTACGGCGCACCGTACGTGCCGACATCCCACTGGCTGCCGTCGTCCATAGATTCCCCCCGCAGCGATCACACCGCCGCCTCCCGTGGTGGCCGGAGAGATCCTAGCCAGGTTGCGAGGCACCTCGGATCGACCGTCCCCGGCACGTGGATGAACTTGTCGCAGCCGGCATCTTCGGCGTCGGCGATCGCCTGACACAGCCTTGGAGCAGAGCTCAGCTCGCCGAACTCGGCCACGAGGCGGCCCTCCGACAGCACGTCGAGGGTAGCCAGCTGCAACGAACGTTGTGCGGGCGGACCCTACCACCGGCGTCGGCGCATGCGAAGGTGCGTCGACGCCGGCGCTCCTGGCCGCACCAGTGGCAACACGGTTTCTGCAACCCATGTTGCCACTGTCGGGGCAGACGGTCTACCATCGCTTTCGGACGACCTTCGCGCATCAGACGTCTGAAGCAACCTTCCGATGCACGTCGGTCGGTTGCTCCGCTGATGCCATAGCGCCGGGCCCGTTGAGCGAGGTCCCGCCGCCACGCTCCGGGTCCGGCACTTTGTCCATAGGGGGTGGGGCGCGACCATCTGGCTGACGGCCACGTGCCGGTGCCGTACCCCTGCCCCGGGCGCGGGGGATCCGGCGCGTCGGCGGGCTCAGCGTGCGGTAATGTACTCCATCAGCTCGTTCCGGTGCTTTTCGAGCTCGCCGATCCGGCTCTTCACCACGTCGCCGATGCTGATGATCCCGCACAGTCGACCGTTCTCGACGACCGGGACATGGCGGACCCGGTGCTCGGTCATGAGGTTCATCACCGACTCCACGTCGTCCGAAGATTCGCAGACCCGCACCGAGGTGGACATGATGGTGGCCACGGCCTCGTCGAGCAGATCGACGTGGAGTTCGCTCAGCCGCTGCACGATGTCACGCTCGGACACGATGCCTTCGATCCGCTGTCCGTCCGAGGAGACCACCAGTGCACCGATCCGGTGCCGCACCATGTGCGCCACCACCGATCCCACGCTGGCGTCGCTGGTGGTCGTCACGACCGCGGTCCCCTTGGCCTCGAGCAGATTTGCTACGAGCATGATGCTCCCCCTTGCAGAGTGTCCCCCTGGTTGCGACCGCCGAGTCCGGTCGCCCCGTCATCATCGCGCCATGCGGAGCGAAAAGAAACAACCAGGCGCCGACGTGGGTGTCGGGACTGCGCCGGGTCCCTGCGCCGACCAGGCGCGGCTGACACCCGTGAGGAGCATCACAAGCTCCAGGCGGGTCACCCGACGGCAGGTCAGCTGGTCGGGGAGTAGCCGGGGATCCAGGGGGACCCGCCGGTCAGACGACGCTGGCCGTTTCGGGGAAGTGGCACGCCACCGGGTGGCCGCCACCGCGGTCGACCAGTTCGGGAACGTCCTGGGCGCAGATGTCTTGTGCCTTCCAGCACCGGGTCCGGAATCGGCAACCGCTGGGCGGGTCCTCGGGACTGGGTACGTCCCCCTCGAGGACGATGTGTTTCCGCGAGCGCTCCTTTCGCGGGTCCGGCACCGGCACGGCCGAAAGAAGTGCCTGGGTGTAGGGGTGCTCGGGGTGCTGGTAGACCTCGGCCCGGGTGCCGGTCTCGACGATCCGGCCCAGGTACATGACCGCAACCCGGTGGGAGATGTGGCGTACGACGGACAGATCGTGGGCTATGAAGAGGTAGGCGATGCCCAATCGCTGCTGGAGGTCCTCCAGCAGGTTGACCACTCCCGCCTGGATCGAAACATCGAGGGCGGACACCGGTTCGTCGAGGACCAGCAGCTTGGGGTCGAGGACCAGGGCCCTGGCGATCCCGATGCGCTGCCGTTGTCCGCCGGAGAACTCGTTGGGGAAGCGGTTGGCGTGGCCCGGTTCGAGCCCCACCATCATGAGCGCATGGGAGACGAGCACCCGCCCCGAGGTGTGGTCCCACAGTCCATGGATGTGGAGCGGCTCGGCGATCGACTCGCCGATAGGCATCCGGGGGTCGAGGGAGGCGAACGGGTCCTGGAAGACGACCTGAATGTCCCGCCGGGCGTCGCGCATCGGTCGGGCGCCCAGTCCCACCAGCTCCTGCCCGTCGAACCGGACGGAGCCCGACGTGGGCTCGATCAACTGCAGGACCGCCCTCCCGGTGGTGGTCTTGCCGCATCCCGACTCACCCACGAGGCCGAGGGTCTCGGCCCGGTGGATGTCGAAACTGACACCGCACACGGCATGGATGTTGCCCACCTGGCGGCGGACGAACGCCCCGCCCCTCTTGGGGTAGTGCTTGACCAGGTCGGTGACCGACAGCAGGGCCTCGTTGTCCCGGGTGGCGTCGGAAGCGGACGTCGCTCCATCGCCCACCGGTCCGAACTGCAGGGGCGGCCCTGGGGCCTGCTGGCTCACGGTGCCACACCTTCGTGGTCTGCCGACGTGTCGGGGAACATCGAGGCCACCGGCAGCCGGGCCACATCGCCTGCGAAGTGACACGCAGCCACGTGCCCGGCATCGTCGATCTCGTCGAGCGGCGAACCTGCGGAGCCCGACCCGTCTGCAGGGGAATCGAGGGGTTGCGAGTTGACCGGTGCCAGGTTCGGCTCCTGCTCGTCGCAGATGTCGGCGCGCATCGGGCAGCGCGGCGCGAACGGGCACCCCTTCATCTCCCCGACCATCGACGGCGGTGCCCCCGGGATCTGGCGGAGGCGCTCTGCCCCCTGGCTGTCGAGGCGGGGGAGTGAGCCCAGCATGCCGTGGGTGTACGGCATGGCCGGCCGGTAGAAGATCTGGTCGACCGTGCCGATCTCCACGGGGCGGCCGGCGTACATGACGAGGACCCGATCGGCGAGGCCGGCGATGACCCCGAGGTCGTGGGTGATGAGCAGGAGGGAGGCCTTGGTCTCCGCCAGTGCCGTCTTGAGGGAGTCCAGTACCTGGGCCTGCACGGTCACGTCCAGGGCGGTGGTCGGCTCATCGGCCAGGATGACCGCTGGGTTGTTGGCCATGGCGATGGCGATGACCACACGTTGGCGCATACCGCCGGAGAACTCGTGCGGGTAGTCCTGCACCCGCCTCTCGGAGTTGGGGATCCCCACCAGCTGAAGGAGCGCCACGGCCTTGGCCATCGCCTCGTTCTTGTCGACGTGCTGGTGGGCCTGCACGGCCTCGGCGATCTGCCAACCCACCGTGTAGACCGGGTTGAGCGAGGTCATCGGATCCTGGAAGATCATGGCGATGCCGATGCCGCGGATCTTGGCCAGCTGTTTCTCCTTGAGCCCGAGGAGCTCGCGCCCTGCGTAGGTGATCGAACCGGTCACCGTTGCGTTCTTTGCCAGCAGTCCCATGGTCGCCAGGGCGGTGACCGATTTTCCCGATCCGGACTCGCCGACGATGCCCAGCACCTCCTGGGGGGCGAGGGAGAAGCTGATGCCGCGGACGGCATGCACCGTGCCGTCGCCGGTCGAGAAGTCGACCACCAGGTGGTCCACGGTCATCGTGGCGTCGGTCATGTCAGGCGCGCACCCGGTTCTTCTTCGGATCGAGGGCCTCGCGCAGGCCGTCGCCGATGAAGAAGATCGAAAGGATGAGCACCACCAGGATCACCACAGGGAAGACGAACAGCCACCACTCGGTGGTGGCCGAGTCCTGGCCCTGGTCGACGAGGAGCCCCAGGGAGACGTTGGGTGGCTGGATGCCCAGGCCGATGTAGGAGAGCGTCGACTCGAGGACGATGCTCAGGGCCACGGTGATGGTGGCGTTGACGATGATCGGCCCCAGGGCATTGGGCAGCATGTGGCGGACGATGATCCTCCGGTTGGAGGCGCCCAGCGCCCGGGAGGCCTCCACGAAATCGCGTTCCCGCAGGGAGAGGAAGTCGGCCCGGACCAGCCGGGCCACGTAGGTCCACGAGACGGCGCCGATGATGATGGCCAGCCAGAGCCAGTTGCTGGCCTGCTTGGCCACGATGTGGGCCAGCACGATGAGGATGGCCAGGACGGGGATCACCAGGATCAGGTCGACGAAGCGCATGAGGGCGGTGTCGGTGGTGCCGCGGTAGAAGCCGGCGATGGCCCCGACGGTGGCCCCGATGAACGTGGCCAGCACGGCCACCACCAGAGCGATCTCGATGTCCTGGAGGGTTCCGTGCATGGCCTGGGCGAACACGTCGCCGCCGATGGAGTTGGTGCCCATGGGATGGGCCAGGGAAGGCGGGGCATTCAGCGTGTTGGTGATCGAGGTGTAGCTGTAGGTCCAGAACATCTCGGTCAGGATCGCCGCCACCGCCAGGCCGAAGAAGGTGCACAGGCCGATGACGGCCATGGGGGAATGGATGAAGCGCCTCGCCACTGTGGCCAGCTGGCCTCTGGCGTCACCGGCCATCCCGTACTGGGCCTCGTCGTCCGAGCCCGCCGGGGGGACGGCCTCGGGGAGGGTGTGCATGCCCACTTCGGAGGTGGACACCCTCCGGAGGCGCTGTTGGCGCGGGGACAGGTCCGAGGTCTCAGTCATACCGGATCCGGGGGTCGAGGAAGGCGTAGATGATGTCGGCGAGCAGGTTGAAGAGGATGACGAAGGTGGCCGTGACCAGCAGGTAGGCCAGGGTGATGTTGATGTCGAGGCCGTTCACCCCGTTGAGGAACCAGATCCCGAGGCCCTGCCAGCCGAACACGATCTCGGTGATCAGGGCGCCACCGAGGATGGCGGCGAAGTCCAGGGCGATCACCGTGGTGACCGGGATGAGGGCGTTGCGGAAGACGTGCCGCATCAGCACCCGGCGCGGGGAGATGCCCTTGGCCCGGGCCAACCGCACGTGGTCGCTGTCCAGTGTCTCCAGGATCGACGCCCGCTGGTAGATGGCCCAGGACGAGTAGCTGACCAGGATGAGGGTGATGGTCGGAAGCGCGGTATGTGCGGCATAGTCGGGTAACCGGGAGAAGAACGACCCGGACAGGGTCGGGCTCTGCTCGCCGTTCGTGTAGAAGACGATCCGGTTGAGGTGCTCGTTGATGGGGATGGCCACGAACTCCTTGAGGAGCAGCCCGACCACGAACACCGGTGCGGCCAGGAAGAGGAAGTTGGTCACGGTGGCCACGTGGTCGGCGACCTTCCCCTGCCGGAGGGCGGCGTAGACGCCCACGGCGAGGGCCAGCACGATGGAGATCAAGGTGGCCAGGATCACCATGCGCAAGGTCACCAGCAGGTGGGAGACCAGCTGTGGCCGGACGGCCTGGCCGGCGACGGTGTTCCCGAAGTCCCCGTGGATGGCGTGGGAGAACCAGATCCAGTACCTCTGGTAGAGCGGGTCGTTGAGATGGAGGAGATTCTCACGGGCCAGGATCACCCGGTGTGGGATCTTCGGGTTGGCACGCAGGAGGGCCAGGGGGTCACCGGACTCGGCAACAAGGAGGAACACCAGGATCGTCGCCAGGAACAGCACGAAGATGCTGATGACCAGTCGTCGGAGGATGTAGGCGAGCATCGGGCGGTGGAAGGGAAATCACCGGAGATGCGCACAGGGACGGGCCTCGGCCCGTCCCTGTGCGGTCACTCGATGATGGCGTCCGGACCTAGGAGGCCTTGAGGCCCCAGAGGTTGGCGTTCCAGGGAACGCCGGTGGTCGACGCATTGGGGATGACGTTCCCGTACTTGTTCGACCAGGCGAAGTACTGCGGCTTCTGGTAGAGCGGCAGGGTGGCCATGTCGTTCCACAGAAGTTTGTCGGCCTGGTTGAAGTCGGTGGTTTCCTGGCTGGCCGAGGTGGCGGAGGACCCGGCTGCCAGCAGCTTGTCCTCTGCAGGATTGGCGTAGTGGAGCCAGTTCTGCCCGCAACTCGAGCTGGTGTAGGAGCAGTAGATCGACTGGTTCCCCGACGGGAACGGCGTCGACACCCAGGCGAACTCGGCGATCTGGTACGTGCCGTTGGGGAGGTTGGTCCCGAAGAACGTGTTGGCGTCGTAGTTCTGGATGTTGATCTTGATCCCGATGGCCTTCATCTGGGCCTGGAACAGCTGTTCCGTCTGGGCCCTGGTGGAGTTGCCCGAGGTGGACTGGATGGTGAAGGTCAGGTCCTGGCCGGACTGCGGCCCGTAGTTGGGCTGGAAGTACCCGTCGGAGGCCTTCTTGAACCCGAGCCCACTCAGCAGCGACTCCGCCTTGGACGGATTGACGGAGACGTACTGGGAGCCGTTGTTCACGTACTGCGGCTGGGAGGCGACGAACATCCGGTTCCCCAGGGGGACGATGCCCGAGGCCACCTCACCGACGGTGTGGGAGATGATCTCCTGGCGGTTGGTGCCATAGGCGATGGCCTGGCGGACCGGGAGCTTGGCCAGGTACGGGTCGGCCTCGTTGAAGTCGAGGTGCTCGAACTCGAGCCCGGGGACGGTCACCTTGGTGGTGTTCGGCACCTGGGCGGCGCTCTGGGTGATCGCCGTGTTCACCGTGGCCGGGTTGATCAGCTGCACCTCGTTGTTCTGCAGCGCCGGGACCTCCTGGGTGTCGTCGGAGAAGAACTGGAAGACGATCTTGTCCAGCTTGCCCGGCGTGCCCCAGTAACTGGGGTTCCGGACCAGCACCACCGACTGGTTGGCGGTGTAGCTCTGGATCTCGTACCAGCTGCCCGAGATGGCCTGGGCGGGGCTGGAAAAGCCGGTGTTCCACCCCACCGTGCGGGCGATGTGGGCGGGCACCAGGTTGCCGAACAGGCTCTGCCAGTCGGCGAAGGGAGTGGTGTACTTGACCGTCACCGTCCTGCCGTTGGGGCACATCCCGACATTGCGATCGGCCGCCGAGCCGGGGTCGCAGGCCGCCCCGCCGGTGGGGTTCGATCCGGTGACCGTGGCGATCTGGTTGTAGCCGGACGACGAGGCGGCATCGTAGGTGGCACCCCCGATGTCGGTGTAGGCCGAGTTGCCGCTCTGGGCCTGCCAGTTGTAGATGAAGTCGTCGGCGGTGATCGGGGTGCCGTCCTGCCAGGCCGCCTTGGGGTTGATGACGTAGGTGACCGCCTGGGGGCTGCCGCCGGACGTTGCGCTGGTGATCAGCTGCGTGTTGAGCACGGGCTTGAGCGCGGCATTGACGATGAAGGGCTGCGGCCACACCTGGTCGAGGATCTCCTGGAGGACGTACTCGCTGGCCGCCGAGGTGTTGATGTTGAAGCCGGCCAGGTTCTCGTCGAGGCCCATGGTGAGCGTGCCACCGGTCCGGACCGAGCCGGTGGTGCTGCCACCGCTGCTGGTAGTGCTGCTGCTGCTGCTGTTGCTGCTGCAGGCAGCGAGGGTGATCGCTGCCAGGCCGATCGCGGCCACCACTCCGACAAGTCGTCTGCTCGGTCTCATCCACGCTCCTATCGTCGGGCCGCATTCACGGTGGCTGATGTGCCCACGCAGTGGGTTGAAACGGAACGGTAACCTAAATGCAAGGTGCATGGGCAACTCACCCCCGGAGGTTTCTCTCGGCGACGGGTTCCGGCCCCCCTCCTCAGACCTCCACCCCGGCCTGGAGGCGCTCGGTGGCCTCGATGTACTCCTCTACCATCGAGAAGACCACGTCCTTGGCCTTCCGGACGGAGGTGGCCCGGCCGATCACCTGGCCGCAGGGGTTGAAGTTCACGTCACGGGCCTGCTCGGGGTAACGGTGGCCCCGGGACACCGCCTCGATGGCCACCATCATCTGGAGCGGCATGGGGAGGGGGTCGGGTGTGTTGTCGGCCTCCCACGCCTCGGTCCAGTCGTTCCTCAGCATGCGGCACGGCTTGCCGGTGAAGGAGCGGGACCGCACCGTGTCGCGGCTGGTGGCGGCCAGGTAGGTCTCCATCTGCTTGGGAGGGATGTCGGCTTCCTCGACGGTGAGCCAGAGCGTTCCCGACCACACCCCTTGGGCACCGAGGGCCATGGCGGCGGCCATCTGCCGTCCGCTGCCGACGCCACCGGCCGCCAGCACGGGAATGGGTGCGACCGCGTCGATGACCTCGGGCCACAGGACGATGCTTCCCACGTCGCCGGTGTGACCGCCACCCTCGGAGCCCTGGCAGATGATGAAGTCGAGCCCGGCGGCCTTGTGGTGGAGCGCGTGCTTGACCGATCCGGCCAGTGCGCCGATCATCAACCCCGCGCCTTGCACCTTTTCCACCACGTCCTGCGGGGGAGTACCCAGTGCATTGGCGACCAGCTTGACGTTGGGGTGACGGAGGGCCACGTCGACCAGCCCGGCGGCATGGGCGGCGGTCCACCCGATCATCCCGTTGCTGCGCCGATCCTCCTCGGGGAGCTCGGGGACGTGGTGGTCGGCGAGGATCCGGAGCGCGAACTCCTTGTGCTCGGCGGGCACCAGGGCCCGGATCTGGGCCTCGAGCTTGTCGGGGTCCATCTCGTCCATGCCCTCGTACTTGGCCGGGATGACGATGTCCACTCCGTACGGCTTGTCGCCGACGTGCTCGTCGATCCAGGTGAGCTCGACTTCGAGCTGCTCGGGGGTGAAGGCGATGGCACCCAGCACGCCGATCCCCCCGGCGTTGGTCACCGCGGCCACGACGTCGCGGCAGTGGGTGAAGGCGAAGATCGGGAATTCGATGCCCAGCTTCTGGCTGATCTCGGTGTTCATCGGTGTGGCTCCTCATCTGGATGCTCTGTTGCGGAATTCGAATCGGTCGGGGAGAGCGATCCCGATCGGGCCGGCGCGCATAGCTGCGCTCCGTGCTCGGGAACACCCAACAGCGAGCACAACCCTCGCACGGCGAGTTCGTCGCTCACCGACACCGGGTCGAGGCGCCGCTGCATGGCCAACCCGGTGAGGAGCGCCTTGACCAGCACGGCCATGCCTTCGGGGGCGGCGATCGGCCGGGAGTCGACGGAGGTGGTCCACCCGGCCAACTGGCGGGCGCTGTAGTGCCGGGCCTCGGCGTCGCGCACCCGGATCACCTCGGCCACCTCGGGGTCGCGGGCCGCCCGCAGCCAGAGCTCGTGCTCGAGCAGCGACCACCGCCCCGAGCTCTCGTCGGCGGTGTCGGCCACGTTGTCCCACACGGCACGCAGCTGGCCACGGGGAGAGTCGGATACTGCTACCTCGGCAAGCAGCACGGTGAGCACCGAGTCTTTCCACGAGTCGAGCAGGGCCAGGAGCAGCCCTTGCTTACTGCCGAAGTGGGCGTAGACCGCGCCAGAGGTCCGACCGGCGGCCTCGGCCACGGTGTCCACCGAGACCGCATCGATTCCTTGCCCGGCGAAGAGGTCGGCGGCGGCCCCGAGTAGCCGCGCCCGTGTGTCGGCCTTCCGTTCCTCCTGGGTTTTGGACACGTTCCCCCGTCACGTCGCTGCGGTTCTGTGCTGCCCGGAAATCTACATATATCGGAATCGCTATGCAACACGGACTGTGTCGGCGCACGGACGCGGGTGACCGGACAGGATGCAACTGAGCAGGCGGCCCGACGTAGGGTGTCCGGAGACCTCGAAGCGCGTAGGAGCACTATCACCATGGAGCCAATGGAGACTGTTGTGCACGACAAGCTCTACATCGACGGAGCGTGGGTCCCTTCCACCGGAACGGGCTCGATCGACGTCATCGACTCCACCTCCGAGGAGGTCATCGGGACGGTTCCCGAGGGAACGACCGAGGATATCGACCGTGCAGTGGCCGCCGCCCGTGCCGCGTTCCCGGCATGGTCCGCCACTCCCGTCGAGGAGCGCACCGCTCTGCTGACCCGGGTGGGTGAGGCCCTGGGGTCCCGCATGGACGAGCTGGCCGACCTGATCACCCACGAGGTGGGCATGCCGCTGGTCCTCTCCCAACTGGTGCAGGTGGGGCTGCCCATGGCGTCCTTCGGCTCGATGGCCCAGGTGGCCGCCGACTTCACGTGGGAGCAGACCATCGGCAACTCGGTTGTCGTCCGCGAGCCGATCGGCGTGGTCGGCGCCATCACCCCGTGGAACTACCCCCTGCACCAGATCGCGGCCAAGGTGGCGCCGGCGCTGGCGGCCGGGTGCACCGTGGTGCTCAAGCCCAGTGAGGTGGCCCCGCTGAACGCATTCGTCCTCGCAGAGATCTTCGACGAGCTCGGTCTGCAGGCCGGGGTGTTCAACCTGGTCACCGGCTTCGGGCCGGTGGTGGGAGAGGCGGTCGCCGGCCACCGCGGCGTCGACATGGTCTCCTTCACCGGCTCCACCAAAGCCGGAAAGCGGGTCTCCGAGGTGGCCGCGGCCACCGTCAAGCGGGTCGCCCTCGAGTTGGGAGGGAAGTCGGCCAACGTGATCCTCGACGACGCCGACCTGGCCCGGGCTGTTCCCGACGGTGTGGGCAAGTGCTACCTCAATTCGGGCCAGACCTGCAGCGCCCTGACCCGGATGCTCGTGCCACGGGAACGGTTGTCGGAAGTGGAGGAGCTGGCCAGGTCCTCCGCCGAGTCCTTCACTCCGGGCGATCCCTTCGACAGCGGGACCCGCCTCGGGCCCCTGGTGTCCGCGGCCCAGCGCGACAGGGTGCGCAACTACATCGACAAGGGGATCGGCGAGGGAGCGACCCTCGTGACCGGCGGCGGCGAGTCACCTGCCGGGCTCGACACGGGCTACTTCGTCAAACCGACGGTGTTCTCGTCGGTCTCCCGCGACATGACCATCGCCCGGGAAGAGATCTTCGGCCCCGTGCTGGTCATCATCCCCTACGACTCCGAGGAGGAGGCGGTGGAGATCGCCAACGACACCGAGTACGGGCTCGCAGGTGGCGTGTGGTCCGGTGACCCCGAGCGGGCCAAATCGGTCGCCCGGCGCATGCGGACCGGCCAGGTCGAGGTCAACGGCGGGGGATTCAACCCGATGGCCCCCTTTGGTGGCTACAAACAGTCGGGCAACGGACGCGAGTTCGGTGCCTTCGGGCTCGAGGAGTTTCTCGAGGTCAAGGCCATGCAGCTCTGATACGACGAGGCGCCGCCTGTGGTCGGAAGCGCACGGCCCGGTACGGATCAGAAGCCGAACTGGTCGTCGACGAGGCCCAGGTAGATCCTGGCGGCGTCGGTGTAGGACTTCTCGCCGATGAACACGTGCTGGGTGCCGGTGTACATGTCGCGGAAGGCCCGTTCGAGGCGGGTGCCCTCGCGGATGGAGGTGGTGCCGGCGGCGAGGTGGGCCCACTGGACGACCTCCCGGCTGGCCTCGGTTGCGTAGGTGGCGGCCACCCGCATGTCGGCTCGCAGGGTGGGCGTGAGGGGGTGACCGTCCATCACCTCGCGTTCGACGTCGCCGAAGGTGGTGGCCACGAGGAGGCGGGCCGCCTTCCACATGGCCAGGTGGTGCGAAAGGTTCCGTTGGAACGTGGCCCGGTGGGCCAGTGACGCGTCGTCGCCCATGCGGACCTTGGTGGCGGCCAGCTCCGTGACGTCGTCGAGCATGCTCCTGGCCACCCCCAGGGCCCACGACGCATGGCCGGCCGCGGTGATGGGGATCAGGCCCATCCTGAACGCAGCCGAACAGCCACGCTCCGGCGCTCGGCAGAAGAGTGGGAACGTGCGATCCCTGGGCACGAAGAGGTCGGTCACGTTGTAGTCGTACGATCCGGTCGCCTTCAGCCCCTGCACGTGCCAGCCATCGGTGAAGACGACCTCGTCGTGGGGGATGACCGCAACCAGCAGCGGGGGGATCCCGTCGGCACCGGCGACCATCTCACCGCCGGCCGTCGGGATGAACCCTGCGGCGACGTACTGCGCGTGACCGGTTCCGGAACCGAAGTTCCAGGCGCCCGTGATCCGGTACCCCCCGTCGACCGTTTCGCCCAGACCGTTGGGGAAGAACTGGCCGCCCACCGTGACCCGGTTCGCGTTTCGGGTGAAGACCTCGTCGAACCCGTCGGCGGGCAGATAGGCGGCGCAGGCCGCCGCCGATGGCAGATTTGCGATCCCGATCCAACCGAGCGAACCGTCCTGCCACGCCAGCTCGATCCAGGTGTCGATCATCTCCGCGAAGTCCGGCTCGGTGCCGCCGGCCTCGGCCGGATTGCACCACTGCATCAGCCCGCTGCCCCACAGCGCCTCGACCGTCCGCTCGTTGAGGGTGCGGTTCCGCTCCGACTCCGCCGTCTCGGTGGCGACCAGGGCGCGCAACGAAGCTGCGGCCGCCGGTCCGTCGATGGTCACGCTTGTCGCCATGGGTTCACTCCTCGGTCGGATCGGGGGTCGTCGTGGGTCACATGCCGAGTTGCTCGAGCAGCCCGACGTGCAGGCCCGCGGTGAACCCACCGTCGACCACGAGGGCGTGTCCGGTGATGAAGGAGGCGTCGTCCGAGGCGAGGAAGGCGGCCGCTGCGGCGATCTCCGAAGGGCGGCCGAATCGACCGAGCAGGTGCTGCTCGCGCAACTTGTCGCGATAGGGCTCCATCCCGTCCGCGTCGGTGATCGACCGCAGCAACGGGGTGTCGACTCCACCGGGGCAGATGCAATTCACCCGGATCCCACGGCGTCCGTAGTCGATGGCGATGCTCTTGGTGAGCAGGACAACGCCTCCCTTGGAGGCGTTGTAGGCGCTGCCCCCCTCGGTGCCCTCCAGTCCTTCGATGCTGGCGATGTTCACGATGGAGCCGTGGCCCTGGGCCAGCATGTGGATGGCGCTGTGCTTGTCGACCAGGAACGTTCCCTTGAGGTTGACGTCCACCACCCGGTCCCACTCGTCTCCGTCGAGGAGGTGGATCGGGCCGCCCCCGGCCACCCCGGCCGCGTTGACCACGGCGTCGAGACGCCCGTGGTCGCCCACCACCGAGGCGAAGGCAGCCTCCACCGCCGCCTCGTCCCGCACGTCCACCTGGTGGTCCACCGCACCGGTGACATCGAGGGTCACCACCGTGGCCCCCTCCTCGGCCAGGCGCTCCGCGCACGCGCTTCCGATCCCTGATGCAGCGCCGGTCACCACGGCGACGGTGTCGTCGAGTCGTCCCATCGAGCTCCCCCTTCTGCGGTGTCCCGGCCGGAGGGGCCCGAACCTCTGGGGCGAACGTAGGGGCGGTTGCCCGAGCTGGTCAAGGGAGCGGGCGGACCGCCGGTGGTGCGGCCCCTCGGGTGCACAGGTCGGGCCGCGACCGGTCAGTCCGGGAGTTCGGTCAACAGGTGGTGGCTCACGTCACCGACCAGGTCGACCAGGTACCGACGCTCCGAGAACCACCAGACGCCACTCCGGCGCTCGAACCGATCGTGGTAGCGGCCGGCCAGGATGGGCTGGAGGGGGAGGCCGGGCACCGCCTGGAGCACGGTCCAGTACGAGCGCACCGTGGCGGTTCCGGCATCCTCGTCGATCTCGAGGATGAGGTTGGTGGTGACGTGCCTGGTGCCCGGGGTGCCGTCGGGATGGAGGCGCGTCGTGGAGGAGAACAGCTCGCGGATCGCCTCCCGACCGGTGAGCAGCGGCCCACCGTCCCCGCCTCCCACGGCAGCGTGTGCCAACAGGTCGGCCGTTCCGTCGAAGTCGCCGCCGTCGATGCACTCCGCGTAGCGGGCGATCAGGTTCCCCAATTGGGTGGCGCTGTCGGTCACAGGCCGACCCCGCTCCTCGCTCCGGGGTGCGCCGCTGGCGTCGGGCCGGGGGTGCCGTCAGGCGAAGGACAGGTCGGCATCGTCCCAGTAGGCGTGGACCGAGGTGAACAGTCCGTCGTCGTCAGCGGCGAAGACCTCGATGCCGTCGATGGTCATGGTCGACCCCCCGGTGACCAGGCTGATCTCGAAGTCGATGGCGACGTTGCGGGCGCACGTGTGGACGGCCGTTGCCGTGAAGGTCCACGTCTCACTGGCACCGATCCCGGCCTCGAAGAACGCGGCGATGGCCGCACGGCCCACGTTCGGCGGATTGGATGCCGGGTCGGCCTGCACCGCATCCTCGGAGAAGAGCGCGGCGATGGCCTGTGGGTCGCGGGCGTTGACCGCGTCCACGTACTCGGCGATGCGGGCACGCAGTCGGTCCGGGGTCAGCATGGCGATTCCTCCGTCCGGGTGGCTCGTGGGGGCGGACAGGTCACCGGCCCCGCCGCCGTCAGGCGCCGACGGCGTGCACTCCGCCGTCGACGTGGAGTATCTCACCGGTGGTCATCGGCAGGAGGTCCGACAGCAGGGCGAGGCAGGCCCGGGCCACGACGTCGGTGTCGAGCACGTCCCACCCCAATGGCGCCCGGTCCGCCCAGGTGTCCTCGAAGGTGTTGAAGCCGGGGATCGACTTGGCCGCCATGGTCTTGACCGGGCCGGCCGCCACCAGGTTGACCCTGATCCCCTGAGGACCCAGGTCCCGCGCCAGGTAACGCGACAGGGACTCGAGCGCCGCCTTGGAGACGCCCATCCAGGCATAGGAGGGCCAGGCCACCGAGGCGTCGAAGTCGAGGCCGACCACCGACGCTCCGGTCCGGCCGCCCTCACCGGCGGCGATCAGCAACGGGAGGAAGGCCTCGACCAGTGCCTTGAGCGAGTAGGCCGACACGTGGAGGGCGACCTGGACCTGGTCCCAATCGGCCCGGAACATGTCTCCGCCCAGGCACTCCGGTGGGGCGTAGCCGATGGCGTGGACCAGACCGTGCAGCCGGTCCCCACCGGTGGCGAGCTGCACCGCGGCCGCCGCCAACTGCTCCGGCCGGGTGACGTCGATCTCGAGCACGTCGGCTTCGACCGGCAGCTTGCGAGCGGTCCGCCTGGTGAGGGAGAGGCCGCGGCCGGCACCACTGAGGACCACCTCGCCTCCCTCCTGCTGGGCCGTGCGGGCGACCGCGAAGGCCAGCGAGGCGTCCGTGAGCACCCCGGTCACCAGAATCCGTTTCCCCTCGAGCAGTCCCATGCGGGGCTCAGGCTACAGCCGGTCCTCCCGTAGGCCGTGAATCCTTGTGCAAGGGTGGGACCATGCGCATCGGGATTCTGGGAGGGACCGGTCCTGCCGGCCGGGGCCTGGCGGTTCGGCTGGCCGCCGCCGGCGAGGAGATCGTCATCGGGTCGAGGGACGAGCACCGTGCCGAGACCGTGGCCGAGGGCCTGGTCGCGGCGTGGCCCGACCACCGACTGGCCATTGCCGGTGCGTCGAACGAGGACACCGCGTCGTGCGGGTTGGTGGTGGTGGCGACACCGTGGGACGGCGTGATCGCCACGGTGAGGCCATTGGCTCCTGCACTGGAGGGGAAGGTGGTGGTGTCGATGGCCAACGCCCTGGTCAAGGAGGGCCGCGAATTCCTCGCCCTGCTGCCGCCACGTGGCTCGGTCGCTGCAGCCCTGCAGGCTGCTCTGCCCCGTTCGTCGGTATCGGCGTCCTTCCACCACCTGCCCGCCTCGGAGATGGAGAAATTGAGCGCGCCGATGGCCGGGGATGTGTTGGTCTGCTCGGATCACCCCGAGGCAACGGCGGCCACTGTGGAGTTGGTCGACAAGATCGACGGCCTGCGCGGGGTGGACGCGGGAAGTCTGTCCCAGGCAGCACCCATCGAGGCGTTCACCGCGGTGCTCATCACGGTGAACATCCGTCACAAGGTGCATGCCGCGATCCAGCTATCCGGATTCGGCGATCATTGATCGGATGACCGGGCGATCGGTGGTCCGCCTGCACGACTCGGCCCGACGCGGAATCGTCCCCCTGGAGCCGGGCCCGCTGGTGACCCTCTACTCCTGTGGCATCACCCCGTACGACTCGGCCCACCTGGGACACGCCCAGGTCTACCTGACCTTCGACATCCTCCAGAGGAGGTTGCGAGACCTCGGCCACGAGACCCGGTGCGTCAGGAACGTCACCGACGTCGACGACGACATCCTGCGCAAGGCCCGTGAGCTCGGGGTCCACTACCTCGATCTCGCCGCCGAGGAGATCGCCCGATTCGACGCCGACATGGCCGCACTGGGACTGATCCCCGCGTGGTCGGAGCCCCGGGCCACCTCGGCCATCCCCGAGATCCTCACCCTGATCGGCTCGGTGCTCGACTCGGGCGCCGCCTACCAGGCCGGTGGCGCCGTCTACTTCGACGTGGCCACCTTCCCCCGGTTCGGGGAGGTGAGCCATCTCGACCCGCACCGCATGTTGGAGCTGGCCGCGGAGCACGGGGGCAATCCCGATGATCCGAACAAGCGCCATCCACTCGATTTCGTGCTGTGGCAGCCCTCGCTACCCGACGAGCCGTCGTGGGAGTCACGATGGGGACCGGGCCGTCCGGGGTGGCACATCGAGTGCTCGGCCCTGGCCCTCCGTGAGCTGGGGGAGACCGTCGATGTCCACGGTGGCGGGCGCGACCTCATCTTCCCCCACCACGAATGCGAGAACGCCCAGTCGGAGTCGGTGACGGGCAAGACGTTCGTCCGCCACTGGCTCCACGTCGGGTTGGTGGGGCTCGGCGGAACGAAGATGTCCAAGTCCCTCGGCAATCTGGTGTTCGTCGGCGATCTGCTGAAGGAGTGGGAGCCCGCCGCGGTGCGCCTGGCCCTGCTCGGTCACCACTACCGCCCCGACTGGGAGTGGGCGGCCGAGGACATGCCCCGGGCCGCCCGTCGGCTCGACCTGTGGCGGTCGTCCGGCATGGAACGTGGTGGCCCGGGCCCGGGCCCGGGGGCCGGCACGGGCGGCACCGACGGCGAAGGGCTGGCGCTGGTCCGGTCGTTCATGGACGACGACCTCGACACACCCGGTGCGTTGCGCGCCCTCGACGCCGAGGCGGCGGCCGGGCGGCCGGTCGTCGCTGGGGCGGCCCTGCTGGGCGTTACCCTGTAGTCCCGTCGCCCGAGGGGCCGACGGCCGGCCAGAGGCGGCTTCCGACCGATCGCCCCGGATGCACGGTCAGCACGATTCACGACCTGATGGACACGACCCGATGGAAAGGCAGACCCATGGCAGCCGTCACCGTTCGACTTCCGGATGGTTCGACCAAGGAGTTCGACGAACGCGTCACCGCCTACCAGCTCGCCGAGTCGATCGGTCCCCGCCTGGCCAAGGCCGCGGTGGCGGCCACCGTGGACGGCGTCGAGGTCGACCTGGGGGCGCGCCTGCCGGACGGAGCAGTGGTGACGGTGGTCACCTCCGATTCCGAAGCCGGCCGCAACGTGCTGCGCCACTCCACGGCCCACGTGCTCGCCCAGGCGGTCCTCCGACTGTGGCCGGGAGCACACTTCGCCATCGGCCCGGTGATCGAGGACGGCTTCTACTACGACTTCGAACTGCCGGGCGGCGCTCACTTCAGCGATGACGACCTCGAGCGCATCGAGGCCACCATGCGGGAGATCATGGCCGAGGACCAGCCCTTCGTCCGGCATGAGCACACCCTCGACGAGGGCCTGGCGCTCTTCGAGGGACAGCCGTTCAAGCGGGAGATCATCGAGGCGGTGGGGGCCGGCCAGGACGAGGTGGACGCTGCGGCCGATGGTGCCTCGGCGGCCTCGGTGGCCTCGGTGTCCACCTACTGGAATTCGCCGGCCTTCAGCGACCTGTGCCGGGGCCCCCACGTGCCCTCCACGGGTCGCTTGGGCCACTTCGCCCTGATGCGGGTGGCGGGGGCCTACTGGCGAGGCGACGACAAGCGCCAGCAGCTCCAACGCATCTACGGAACAGCCTGGGAGTCGGACAAGGCGCTGGCCGGGCACCTCCACCGACTGGAGGAGGCCGAACGGCGCGACCACCGCCGGCTCGGCGCCGAGCTCGACCTGTTCTCCTTCCCCGAGGAGATCGGCTCGGGGCTCGCCGTGTTCCATCCCCGGGGCGGCACCATCCGCCGCCTCATGGAGGAGTACTCGCGCCAGCGCCACGTGGCCGCCGGTTACGAGTTCGTCAACACCCCCCACATCACCAAGGCCGAACTGTTCGAGACCTCCGGCCATCTCGACTGGTTCGCCGAGGGGATGTTCCCGCCTATGGAGCTGGACGGCGGACACCAGTACTACCTGAAACCGATGAACTGCCCGTTCCACATCCTCATCTTCAAGAGCCGGCAGCGCTCCTACCGCGAGCTGCCCATCCGGCACTTCGAGTTCGGGACCGTCTACCGCTACGAGCTGTCCGGCGTCGTGCACGGGCTCACCAGGGTGCGGGGGATGACCCAGGACGATGCCCACATCTTCTGCAGCCGCCAGCAGATGGCCGCTGAGCTGCACTCCACGATGACCTTCGTCCTGTCGCTGCTCCGCGACTTCGGGCTGGAGGACTTCTTCCTCGAGCTGTCGACCCGGCCCGAGGACAAGGCGGTGGGCTCCGTCGAGGAGTGGGACGAGGCCACCGAGGCACTGAGGACAGCGGCGCTGGCCATGGACCTGGAGTTGGTCCTCGACGAGGGGGGAGGCGCCTTCTACGGGCCGAAGATCTCCGTACAGGCCCGCGACGCCATCGGCCGGACCCATCAGATGTCCACCATCCAGCTCGACTTCCAGCTGCCCCAGCGGTTCGATATGGAGTACATCGGCGCCGACAACGCCCGGCACCGGCCCATCATGATCCACCGGGCCCTGTTCGGCTCCGTCGAGCGGTTCTTCGCCATACTGCTCGAGCACTACGCCGGCGCCCTCCCCACCTGGCTGTCGCCCGAGCAGGTGCGGGTACTCGGCGTCCGGGATGACCATGAGGAGTACGCCCACAAGGTGGCCGACCGGCTGTCGGCCGTCGGGGCCCGTGTCTCGGTCGAACCGGCCGACGAGCCGTTGGGGGCGCGGATCCGCAAGGCCAAGCTGTTGAAGGTGCCGTATATCCTGGTGGTGGGCGACGACGACGTGGCGGCAGGCACCGTGGGCGTCAACCGACGGGGGAGCGAGCGGCCCGTGCGGGGGGTGGAGGTCGTCGCCTTCACCGACCAGCTGGAGCGGGAGATCGCCGAACGCCGTCTCCCCGAATCCGCGCCATGAGCCTCGAGCACCTGTGGGCCGGGTGGAGGAGCGGCTACGTGTCCTCGGTCGGCTCGCCGGGGCCGGCCCCGGTCGGGGACGAGCACCCCGCGCCACTCGACGACCCCGACCACTGCGTCTTCTGCCGCATCGCCGCCAGCGGCCCGCCGACCGCCGGCAACGGTGTGCTCTGGGTCGGGCGCCACGTGCTCGCCGTCCTCAACGCCTATCCGTACTCGTGCGGCCACCTGATGGTCGTGCCCCTGCGGCATGTCCGGTCGGTCGGCGAGCTCACCGAGGAGGAGGGAAATGAGCTGTGGTCAGGGCTGCGACGGGGCGTGGCCGCGCTCGAGGCCTCCTTCTGCCCCGAGGGGATCAACCTCGGGGCCAACCTGGGTCAGGCCGCGGGGGCCGGGATCCCGCGCCATCTTCATCTCCACGCCGTGCCGCGCTGGGTGGGTGACACCAACTTCATGACCGCGGTGGCCGGTGTGCGGGTGCTGCCCGAGACCCTGGAGGACACCTGGCAGCGCCTGCACGGAGCCTGGCCCGCCTCACCGGCGGGGTGACCGCCCCGGCGGCGCAGCCGGCCGGCGGCGCAGCCGGCCCCGGGTCCCCGGCGCCGGCGGGCCCGCTCGGGTGCGGGGACCCAAACGCTCACTCCAGCTAGCAGATGGTAGAGTTGGGTGAGCTTTGTGAAGGGAATTCCATGTTCGACGGGCGCTGGCGCGACACGGTGGACCGGGGTACCGGCCCCGTCGGTCGCAAGCTGCAGAAGATCGGCATCACTGCCGACATGCTGACCGCCACGGGATTGGTGTCGGCTGCCGCCACCGCCGTGGCGGTGGCCACCGGGCATCTCCATCTGGCCATCCTCCTGCTGATCCTCACCGGCCTCCACGATCTGCTTGACGGACCGGTGGCAAAGGCGTCGGGTACCTCGTCGACCCGCGGGGCGTTCTTCGACTCGGTCACCGACCGGGTGTCCGACGTGCTGATCCTGGGCGGCGTGGCCTGGTATCTGGAGTCGACCCACCCCGGCCACCTGGTGCTGCTGCCGTTCGCCGTACTCGGTGCCACCTCCCTGGTCTCCTATCAGCGGGCGAAGGCGGAGTCACTGGGGATCTCGGCCAAGGGGGGGCTGATGGAGCGGGCCGAGCGGATGATCCTCTTGGGAATCGGTTTCCTCTCGGCGTCGTTCCTGGTCCCGGTTCTGTGGCTCATGCTGGCGCTCACCATGGCCACCGCGGTGGGCCGTTTCACCAAGGTGTGGCGGCTCGCCGAGGCACCGGTACCGTTGGTCGCATCCCGACGTCGCCGCCGGACGAGGACCTCCGCCCGCGCCGGCGGCCGCGCCTCGTCGGCGTCGCCATCCCGCTGGCGTGCCCGCCGGCAGGGCGAACTGGCCAGCCGATCGGGTCGGACGTGGCGCGCCCGCCATGCCCGCCAGGGCATCCGCCAGCGTGCCAGTCGCCGGCATCCCTGAGCACCTTCGCCGTTGCCTGGCACGAGTTGAGGCCGCGTGAACAAGGGGCCAGTGGTATTCCGCACCTACGTGACCCTGGGCCGATGCCTGGCGTCGCTGCCCGAGCCAGTGGCCCTGGTAGTGGCCAACCTGGTCGGTGACGTCCTGTTCCGGGCCCGGCACGAGCAGCGCGCCATGGTGTCGAAAAATCTCAGCCGTGTGCTCGATGCCGATGCCTCGGACACCGCCATCCTCGACCGTTGGGCACGACGGGCGTTTCGGGCCTACGCTCGGTACTGGGTCGAAGGGGCCCGGCTCGGTGGCACGTCATCGAGCGAGGTGGAACAGCGTACGTTCATCCAGGGCATGCAGCATCTGGTGGAGGGGATGGCGCTCGGCAAGGGCGTCGTCATGGCACTACCGCACGTAGGGAGCTGGGAGTATGGGGGCGCATTTCTGGCATCGCAGGACCTGCCGATGACCGCGGTCGCCGAGCGGATCGACCCGCCCGAGCTCTTCGAATTCTTCGTCGAGCAGCGGGCGGCCATGGGGCTGACCATCGTGCCCCTCGATTCGTCCTCGGGCGGTGTGCTGCTCGCCACGCTGCGGCGGGGCGGGCTGGTCGGGCTGCTGTGCGATCGGGACATCGAGGGAACCGGCATCGAGGTCGATTTCTTCGGAGAGACCACCACCATGCCCGCCGGCCCGGCCACGCTGGCCCTGAGGACCGGTGCCGTGCTGACCACCGGCGTCGTCTACAGCGGCCCGGGCCCTGATCACCGGGCCGTGATCGAGCCGCCGATCGACACGTCCCGCCGGGGGACGCTGCGCACCGACGTCGCCCGGCTCACCCAGGAGATCGCTCATCGCTTCGAGGGGATGATCCGTCGGGCACCCGAGCAGTGGCACGTGTTCCAACCCCTGTGGCCGGTGGACCGACCGGAGGACGGCGCGTGACCAAGTTCGAGAGCCGACTGGCTCCCGGCGACGCCGAGCTCGGCCTGTTGGGCCCCCCGGTGATCGTCAACCACCGGGGGGAGAATGGCGCCGGCCCTTCCCGGCCGGTACCCGACCTGGAGATCCCCGACGGGAACGGATCGGCAGGGGAGCCCCGGTTCCGCGCCCTGACCGAGCACGAGTTCGACGTGGTGGCGGTCGTCAGCTCAGAAGGACGGTTCATCTTCGTGAGCGCCTCGGCGGAGCGGCTGTTCGGCCACGACCCCAGTGGCGTCATCGGCCAGGACGCGTTCGGTCTGTTCGACTCGCTGAGCATCGAACCGGTGCGGGCCCTCTTCAACGACCTGGTGGCTCGGCGCCGGCTGTCGGTCTCCCTCGAGATCCAGACGGTGCGTGCCGACGGGAAGACGATCGACCTCGATGTCACGGCTGCCAATCATCTCGACGATCCCATCGGCGGGATCGTCGTCAACATCCGGGACATCACCGACCGCAAGCGGCTCGAGCAGAGGATCCACTCGCTCGACGAGCGCCAGGCCACCATCATCGAATCGTTGGCCGACGGCGTGATGACAGTCGATGCGAAGGGGGTCGTGGTCGGAGTCAACGAGTCCTTCGAAGTGATGTTCGAGGCCCCCCGGGTGCGGGTGGTGGGGTGGCAGCTCGATGACCTCCTTGCCATCAGCCGGCTCCGGGGTATCGAGCTGCTCGACGGCGAGGGCAGTCTCATCGACGGCGAGCAGCAGCCGACCCCGTCGGTCCTGCGTCATGGCCGGCGATCGGTCGGGGTCGTATGGGGGCTGCGGCGCGAGGGCCGGCCACCGATGTGGGTCCGGGTCAACACCCAGGCCATCCGCGATTCCGATGGCAGGGTGACCGGCGCGGTGGCTTCGTTCAGCGACATCACCTCGGCGCGCCAGTCTGCCGACGAGCTCCAGCGCGAGGAGCAGTTCCTGCAGGTGCTCCTCGGCACCCTCGAGGAGGGCATCGTGGCGTGTGATGCCG
>Ga0209385_1000053_pt1 | contig 38390 bp, 39 predicted proteins | sample NGEPerB_FD_184506 | JGI IMG/M metagenome (GOLD analysis project Ga0209385, IMG submission 184506) | Arctic peat soil microbial communities from the Barrow Environmental Observatory site, Barrow, Alaska, USA - NGEE PermafrostAB12-B... | ecosystem: Environmental > Terrestrial > Soil > Wetlands >... | reverse complement strand
ATTTGAGTCTCCTGGGAGTTAGTGGTTTCTGAACATCTCCACTTTGCTCCCAGGGACTCATCCCCTCAGCGAACTCTTGTTAACAACGCTCGTGGTCAATACATCTAGGTCAGAGGACTCGGGCCGAATCGTCGTTCGACTCCAAGTTCGACCAGGCATTCAGGTGTGTCACACCCAGGGCCCAAACTGACCCCAGTGACGTCACGACCAACAGCACCAACCATCTCGCACAGCGGACAAGTGCTCTCACGTGCCGTCACCTTCCAGTTCGCCCTCGATCCCAACGTCGAGCAGAAGATCCTGCTCGCTAAGTGCGCCGGGGCCCGACGCTTCACGGTGAATCACCACCTGGCCCGCGTGAAGGCCAACCTGGATGCCAGGTCGGCTGAGCGGGAAGCGTCATTGGACGACGCGACCCCGGCCGAACCTCTCACCCCCTCGCTATCGTGGTCCGGGTTCAGCTTCATCAACGAATTCAACGCCTCGAAGAACGGGGAGTCGGACGACTCGTTGCTCAACGATGATGGAACCCGGGGACTTATCTGGCGCCACGAGTTGCCCGGCGACGTCTTCGAGTGCGCCAGCATGGACGCGGCTCGGGCCCTCGAGAACTTTGCTACGTCGCGACGTGGTGAGCGGAGTGGAACGCCCGTCGGGTTTCCCCGCTTCCAAGCCAAGGGGCGGGTGACACCGAGCTTTCGGTTGCGGAATCGCGCGACGTCAGGTCAGGCACCTTCGAGCCAGCCCATCCGGTTCTGCGACCCCTCGCACCTGCGTCTGCCCAAGTTCGGGCCGGTGAAGGTCTTCGGTCCCACCCGTCAGGTCCGTCGGATGATCGACGCCGGTCGCTTCCACGTGTACTCGGCCACGCTGACCGAGCGCGCGGGACGTTGGATCGTCTCGCTGACGGGCGCGGCGGCCGAACTGCACCAGGCCGAACGCAGTCGTTCCACTCGCCACCCCATTCCCGTTGGTGTCGACCGGGGTATCACGTCCCTCGCCGTCGCCGCTGACGCGAACGGTGTTCCCTTCGGAATCTTCGAGGGGGTGAAAACACTAAGAGAAGCGCAGCGCACGCTCAAGGCGGCCAACCAGGCCCTGGCTAGAACCACCCCGGTGTCCAAAGGCCGCGAGCGAGCAAGGTCCCGACTCGCCAAGACCCACCGCAAAGTCGCCAACACCCGACGACACCTGGTCCACCAGGTCTCCAAGAGACTCGTGATGAGAGCTCAAGTCATCGTGCTCGAGGACCTCAACGTCGCGGGCATGATGAGGAATCGACACTTGGCGAAGTCCATTTCGGACGCCGCCATGGGCGAGTTCGCTCGCCAGATCCTCTACAAAGCCAAATGGCACGGCGTCGAGGTGCGAGTGGCCGACCGATTCTTCCCGAGTTCTAAAATCTGCTCGGGCTGCGGCGAGGTGAAGCGCGAGCTCAACCTGACCGAGCGGAACTACTGCTGCACGCGCTGTGATCTGGTTATTGACCGCGACCTCAACGCGGCAATCAATCTGGCCCGCTGGCGGCCCAAGGAACCACCAACGGAAGCGCCACTGGTCCCCGCGCGCCAATTGCTTCTCTCTACAGCCTGATCCCTTAAGGATCTGCACCGCGACGCACGCGGGAAGAGCCGATCGTCACCCGCACAAACATCACGGCAGCGTGATGAGGGCCCCGGGTCGGAACCGAGAACCCAGACTGAAAATCGTTTGAGAACTCGGACGGGGAGCAAGCATCATCTGAGCCACGTGGTTCAGTTGGTCAAGGCGAACCGGTGGGTCCACTTAGGACACACGCAGTTAGTACGACTTGGCGACCAGGCACGTCAAACCGGCCTCGAGGTCACTCGACGGCATAGAGCCGTCACGTCGCTGGAGGCACCGGACCGAGATCGCCTGCGCGTTCAGTTGCGCCTCGCCACTTCCGGCGACCAGATCCCAGTCGAGGCGCGCGAAGCCCGTCTGGGCGGCCTCGATCGCCTCCTCGACACTCGCCACGTCCCGGGTCGCGGCGTCGCGTCGCGAGCGCGCGTCGTCGAACATCGCCGTTTGCATCGTCTCGAGAAGCCCCGGCACCTGGCTCGCCACCGCGTCGAGGCTGAGGGTGGTCTTCTCGGCGTTGTCGCGGCGCACCACGCTCACGACGCCCTGGGCGAGGTCGCGTGGTCCGACCTCGACACGGAGCGGCACGCCCTTGATCTCCCAGTCGGTCACCCTGCGTCCGAAACTTCCCCGACCGGCGTCGAGCACCACGCGAACCCCGGCGGCCTTGAGCGACGCGACGAGTCGCGCGCACGCGTCGTTGACGTCGGGTTCGTCGCGCACCGCGATCACGACCACTTGCACGGGTGCCAGGCGAGGGGGCACGATCAGCCCGTTGTCGTCGCCGTGGGCCATGATGAGACCGCCGACTAAGCGCGTCGACGCACCCCAGGACGTCGTGTGACAGAGCACTGCCTGGCCGTCCTCGTTCTGGAAATAGATGTCGAACGCCTTGGCGAAGTTCTGGCCGAGTTCGTGACTCGTCGCCATCTGCAACGCCTTACCGTCACGCATGATGCCCTCGCACGTCATTGAGTTGATCGCACCGGCGAAGCGCTCGCTCGGCGGTTTGATCCCGAGGTACGTCGGCACCGCGAGCACGTCGTTCAAGAAAGCGTCGTAGACCTCGAGGTGGATGCGCAGCGCGAAGGCGGCCGCGTCGTCGTAGCTCGCGTGGGCGGTGTGACCCTCCTGCCAGAGGAACTCCGAGGAGCGAAGGAAGAGCCGTGGGCGCAGCTCCCAGCGAACGACGTTCGCCCACTGATTGAGTAACAGCGGCAGGTCGCGGTAACTCTGGATCCACTTGGCCATGAACTCGCCGATCACCGTCTCGGACGTCGGGCGAACGACGATCGGCTCGGCTAACTGCTCGCCACCGGCGAAGGTGACGACCGCGAGTTCGGGACTGAACCCTTCGACGTGTTCAGCCTCTTTGGAGAGGTAGCTCTCCGGGATGAACAGGGGGAAGTAGGCGTTCTGGGCGCCCGCCGCCTTGATGCGGGTGTCGATCTCGGATTGGATCCGCTCCCAGATGGCGTAGCCGTAGGGACGGATCACCATCGTGCCGCGCACCGGTCCGTTGTCGGCCATTTCGGCCTTGGCGACGACGTCCTGGTACCAGCGCGGGAAGTCGTCGGCCTGGGGGGTGAGGGCGTTTTGGGATGCCACTGTTCTCCTTCACTGCGTTGAGAAAGCCTAGCGAGGAGCGAACTAGTGCTGCGTACGCAGGCGGATCTTCTCAATCCGTTCAGTGTCGTGGTTGGCGTCCCCGCCACGGTCATCGAGCAGCAGCGCGCGATCGGCCGCGGCCTCAGCCTCGGCGCTGACGTCACGAGCGGCGAGGCGCGCGGCCACGCCCTCGGCGGCGATCTTCTTCGCCTCTTCGACGAGGGCGGCGACCATCTCGTCCTCGGGCACGACGCGCACGATCTGACCCTGGATGAACAGGTGACCACGCTTCTTGCCCGCGGCGATACCGAGGTCGGCGTGGCGGGCCTCACCCGGACCGTTGACGACACAACCCATGACCGCCACCTGGATCGGCAGGTTCAGTTCCGACAATGCCGCCTGGGCCTCGGTCGCGACCTTGATGACGTCGACCTCCGCGCGACCGCAACTCGGACAGGCGATGAGGTCGAGTCCCTTACGTTCGCGCAGTCCGAGCGCCTCGAGCAGTTGGCGACCGGCGCGCGCCTCTTCGACCGGGTCGGCGGTGAGTGAGTAGCGAAGCGTGTCACCGATGCCCTCGGCGAGCAACGTCGCGATTCCGGCGGTGCCCTTCAAGAGTCCTCCGGGCAAGGGCCCGGCCTCGGTCACGCCCAGGTGCAGCGGATGGTCGAAGGTCTCCGAGGCGAGACGGTACGCGGCGATCATGGTCGCGACCGACGAGGCCTTCACCGAGATCTTCACGTCCGAGAAGTCGACCTCTTCGAAGTACGCGAGCTCGAGGCGCGCCGACTCCACGAGTGCCTCGGGCGTGGCGCCACCGAAGCGTTCGTAGATCTCGGGATGCAGGCTGCCGGCGTTGACGCCGATGCGAATCGGCACGCCGCGGTCACGCGCCTCGGATGCCACCAACTTGATCTCTTCTGGCTTTCGAAGGTTCCCGGGATTGAGGCGCAGTCCCTGGACGCCGGCGTCGAGCGCGGCGAGCGCCATCTCGACGTGGAAGTGGATGTCAGCGACGATGGGGACCGGCGAACGCGGCACGATCCGGGCGAGACCTTCGGCGGCGCCTTGGTCGTTGCACGTACAACGCACGATGTCCGCGCCCGCGCCGGCCAGCGCGTAGATCTGTTCGAGCGTCCCTTCGACGTCGGCGGTCTTGGTCGTCGTCATCGACTGGACCGAGATCGCGGCGTCGCCACCGACCTTGACGGTCCCGACGGCTATCTGGCGCGTGCGTCGACGAGGGGTAAGGGGGCTGGCGGTGACGTCCACCCCCCCAGTCTGCCGCGCCCGCCACCTAGGCGAAGCGCCTACTGGAAGGGATTGGCGATCGGATGGACGATATCGAGGTACATCGTGCTGAGAAAGAGCACCAGCAGGACCGTCATGAACGCGTAGGCGTAGGGCACCATGCGGTTGATATCGGCGTGGTAGCGACGACCGCGTCGGCTACGCAGGCGCTCGTAGGTTGACACCGCCACGTACCCACCGTCGAGGGGCAGCATCGGAATCATGTTCAACAGTCCGATGGAGATGTTCACCGCCATCAAGATCTCGAGCAGCACGCCGATACCGGCGTGCGCGCTCTGCACCGCAACTTGCGCGATGCCGACGATCGACCGGGGTCGATTGTTCTCAACCGTCGGGCTCGTCGCCACCGAGGGCGACGCGACCTGGTGGAAGAGACTCGAAAACTCACCGGGAGAAAAGACGTGCGCCATCGCGATCGTGGTCAACCAGAGGGTGTAGCCGACCGTGTGAAACGACGACGGCACTGCGGCGAGAATCGACGTGCGCGCCACCTGGTTCTCGAGTCCGATGCCGAGGTAGCCCTGGGACGTCGAACCGGTGACGAGCGTCTTGCCGTTCACCTTGAGCGTCCTTCCGTCAACCGGCGTCGCGTGCAGCGTGAGATCGTGCCCGTGGCGAGCCACCACCACCGTGAGCGTCGTACCAACGCTGTCGTGGACGGTCTTGACGAGCGTGGTCGAGTTGGTGATGGCGTGGCCGTTGATCGAGACGATCTGGTCACCGATCTTCATGCCGGCGAGCTGTGCGGCGTTGCGTGAATGGCCGTCCCACGGCGTGAAACTGTTGATGCCGATGTGCGAGGACGACGGCACACCGACGAGGGTCAGGGACACCCACGCGAGCACCAACGCCATCACGAGGTGCATCAACGAACCGGCCGAGGCGAAGAGCACTTTTCTCGGGTACGTCGCCGCCCGGTAGGTCCGGTGTTCGTCGGCGGGATCGATCTGCTCGGACCAGGTCATCCCCGGGACCTTCACGTAGCCGCCGAGCGGCAGCGCGCGCACGCCGTAGCGGGTCTCGCCGCGCGTGGTCGACCAGATGACGGGTCCGAAGCCGACGAAGAAGTCCGTGACCCTCATGCCGGCGCGTTTGGCCGTGATGAAGTGACCGAACTCGTGGCCCATGATCATCAAGATGATGGCGAAGATGACGACCGGCAGGGCCCAGCCGGCGGTCCACGTGAGCAGCACGACGATCGCGACGATCCCTACGAGGAACGTGACGAGTGAACGTCGATTGGAGACCGAGGCCGTCGTGGACATAACTACTCTCTGAGGATACCGTGGGCCAATCGGCGCGCGGTCGCATCATTCTCGAGCAAATCACTGATGGACACGAGCGGATCGTCCACGTACTGGTCCATCACGGCCGCCACGGTCGACACAATTCTTGGCCAACTGAGTCGACCCGCGAGGAACGCCTCGACCGCCACCTCGTTCGCCGCACTCAGCCATGCGGGCGCCGCTCCCCCGCGGCGCGCGGCGGCGTAGGCGAGGTCCAACGCCGGAAAGGCGTCGCGGTCGGGTGCCTCGAAATCGAGGGCCAACGGCTGGGTGAAGTCGATCGCGCCCCAGGCGTGGTCGAGTCGCTCGGGTAGACCGAGGCAGTACGCAATCGGCAGGCGCATGTCCGGCCGCGACAGCTGTGCCACGACCGATCCGTCGACGAACTCGACCATCGAATGCACGATCGACTGGGGGTGCACGACGACGTCGACGCGCTCGACGTCGATGCCGAACAGTGCGGACGCCTCGAGCACTTCGAGTCCCTTGTTCATCAACGTCGAGGAGTCAATGGTGATCTTGGGACCCATCGACCACGTGGGGTGCTGCAGCGCGTCGTCGCGACTCGCGCTCGCGAGACGCTCCTTGGACCATCCGCGAAAGGGTCCGCCCGAGGCGGTGAGCAACAGTCGACGAACGTCGGGGTACCCCGGCGCGGCGTTCGAGCTCGCGAGGCACTGGTGGACGGCACAGTGCTCTGAGTCGATAGGCAGCACACTCGCCCCCGGGGTCGAGCGAGCGTGCGCCACGAGCGGCGCCGCCGCGACGAGGGACTCCTTGTTGGCGAGCGCCAATCGCCGTCCGGATTCGAGCGTCGCCATCGTGACCGGCAGGCCGGCGAAGCCCATGACCGCGTTGACGACGATGTCCGCACTCTGGGCCAGTTCGGAGAGACCCGTGGCGCCAACCACGAGCTCGACGCGCGGGCCGAGCAGTTCGGCGAGTGCCTCGCGGTCGTCTTCACTCGCGATGCCGACGCGTCGGACGTGAAACTCCTCGGCGATCGCCGCGAGCTCACCGAGACGTCGTCCGCCCGCGATCGCGACGAGTTCGAACGCCTCGGGCTCGCGGCGCAGCACGTCGAGGGTCTGGGTGCCGATGGAACCGGTGGCGCCCAAGAGCGCCACACTGCGCCGCGCCGGGGACATCGTTAACCCAGTTTTAGAACGTGGGTCAGATAGAACATCGTCGGCAGCGCGAAGAGCAGCCCGTCCATGCGGTCGAGCAGTCCTCCGTGGCCCGGCAGCAGCCGACCGAGGTCCTTGATGCCGAGTGTGCGCTTGACCATTGATTCAAACAGGTCCCCGAGCGGCACGACGATCGAGAGCGCGACGGCCGCTTCAAGTCCGGCGGTACGCGTCCACGGACTGACGAGCGGCAAGATAACGAGGCCGACGAGCAGCGTGATGACGGTGCCACCGATCGTTCCCCCCACGGTCTTGTTCGGTGACAACGCCGCGTTCAGTGGGCGACGGCCGAGGGATCGCCCGACGAACAGGGCACCCGAGTCGTTCGCGACGGTCAAGAACACCGCACCGAAGAGGTACGCGAGGCCGTGGTTGTCCACGTAGGAACGCGGCGAGATCAGCAACAGCGCGAACGAACCCAGCACACCGATCCAGACGTAGACGAAGAACGTCGCGCCGATGCCGTCGAGCACGTCGATCCGCTTCTCGGCGCTGAGGTACCAGAGGAATCCGAAAACCACGGTCAGTACGGTGACGGCGCCCAGTGCCGCCTGACCCTTGTTGTAGGTCGCCACACCCAAGGTGAGGACCGCGACGATGCCGAGCACCGTGGCCGGGTGCGCGCCCACCGAACGAAAGGCGGCGAACGCCTCGGCGGCGCCCCAGCCGAGCGCGACCAGAACCAGCACGGCGACGGGCACGGTTCCGGCGAGGAAGATGGCCCCGACGACGGCCGCGAGCAGAACGCCGGTGAAGGTGGCCATCGTGACGCTGCGCGGCTGGGTCTGGCGCACGGCGCGTCCGGCGAGTGGATTGTGGGTTGACGTACGACGCGTGCGCTCGGTACGCGCCGCTTCGGGACGGGGCGTCTCTGCGACCGCCGCATCCTCGACGGCGACCGTGTCGTCACTGAGCGTGAACTCCCACGGGCGCAGGTCCTGTTCCTTGCCCTCGCTGGCGAGGAATGACGCGTCGAACTGATCCTCGTGGGCGACCCAGTCGGCTTCGCCTTCGCGCCAGGCCGGCGCGGGAATCGCGGCCCACGGGTCGTCACTCTGGGCGGCCTCGCGCGCGACCACGATCGGCACCTGACCCGTCGGGGCGTCCGTCCAGTGCGGCAGCAACGTCGCTTCGTCGATGAACGGCACGTCGTCGGCCACCTCGGCCGCGACCTCGGCGCCGGTCACGGTCACGCGAGAGTCGGTAGCACTCACCACCGGCAGTTCGCCGGTCGGTTCGTCTTCGAAGGAGCCGTCGTCAGACTTCAAGTAGTTCCTGCTCCTTGTGAGAGAGCAGCGCGTCGACCTGCGCCACTTCGTCCTGGGTCATCTTGTCGAGCACTTTTTCGAGTCGCTCCGTCTCGTCGGTCGAGAGTCCGTGTTCCTTCTCGAGACTCTCCAGCTCCTGACGCGCGTGACGGCGCACGGCGCGCAGCGCCACCTTGCCCTCTTCGGCCTTGGTGCGAACAATCTTCACGAACGACTTGCGCCGTTCTTCGGTCAGTGAGGGAAACGTGAGGCGAATGATTACGCCGTCGTTGGAGGGACTGAGCCCGAGATCGGCGTTGGCGATCGCCTTTTCGATCGCCGCCATGGCACCCTTGTCGAACGGCGAGACCACGAGCAGGCGAGGTTCGGGCACCGAAAAGTTGGCCAACTGCTTGAGCGGTGTCTCGGTGCCGTAGTAGTCGACGAGCAGATTCTCGATCAACGACGACGACGCGCGTCCCGTGCGGACCGTGGCGAACTCACTCTTCACGTGCTCGAGAGCGCGAGCCATACGTTCACGCGTATCGTCCATGACCAGCTCGACCAGTTCGTTGTCCATTACCTCACCAGCGTACCGACGGCGTCACCGTCAAGCGCGCGACCGAGGTTTCCCTCGGCCATCAGGTCAAAGACCCGCAACGGCAGGTGATTGTCCTTGCAGAACGTAATCGCCGTCATGTCCATGACACGTAAGTTACGCGCGATCACCTCGTCGAACGAAATTTCTTCGAACTTGACCGCGTCGGGATTCTTGCGCGGATCCTCGTCGTAGACCCCGTCCACGCCACCGTGCGTGCCCTTCAGCACGACCTCGGCCTCGATCTCGGCGGCGCGCTGCGCGGCCGGCGTGTCGGTCGTGAAGTACGGGTTCCCCATGCCGGCGGCGAAGATCACGACGCGACCCTTCTCGAGGTGTCGCACCGCCCGGCGCCGGATGTACGGTTCGGCGACCTGGTCCATGCCAATGGCGGACATCACGCGCGTGGGTCGCCCGTGGTTCTCGATGGCGTCCTGAAGGGCGAGGGCGTTGATGACCGTGCCGAGCATTCCCATGAGGTCCGAGTTCGCGCGGTTCATGCCGGCCATGGCGCCCGTGGCACCGCGCCAGATGTTGCCCCCACCGACCACGACCGCGAGCTCAAGGCCACCGCGCTGCATCGCGCTCGCGATTTCGCGCGCGAGGAAGTCAACGGTGGACGCGTCAATCGTTTCGTCACTCGCGGCGGAAGCGAGCGCCTCACCCGAAAGCTTCAAGACGACTCGACGCACGTCTCGCCTAGGTCCCGACGACCACTTGGGCGAATGAGGTAACCGTCGCCCCATTCAAGAATTGTTGAATCGATTGCTTGTCGTCCTTGGCGAAGGGCTGCTCGAGCAGGACCCGCTCCTTGAACCAGCCGTTAAGGCGTCCCTCGATGATCTTGGGCAACGCGGCGTCGGGCTTTCCCTCATTGCGCGAGATCTCTTCGACCGTCTTGCGTTCGGCGTCAACCAAGTCGCTCGGCACGTCCTCACGGCGCAGGTACGAGGGCTTGGCGAAGGCAATGTGCACCGCGACGTCGTGCGCGATCTCTTCGGTGCCGCCCTTCACGACGACCGCGACGGCATTGACGCCGCGTCCGGCCTGCGGGTGGTTGTAGGTCTCGACGACCTCACCGTCACCGGCACTGAGTCGGTAGACCCGTCCGATCGAGATATTTTCTTTCAACGTGGTGAGCAGCGTCTCGATCCGGTCCTGGAACTGTGCAGTGGCGTCCTCGCCCTCGGCGCAAACCGTCGCCGCGATTTCGTCGACGAGCGCCACGAACTCCTCAGACTTGGCAACAAAGTCGGTCTCGCAGCGCATCTCCACGATCGCGGCGACGTTGCCGTCTCGTACGACCGCGACAGCGCCTTCGCCGGCTTCTCGGTCGGCTCGTTTGGCGGCCGACGCGAGGCCCTGGACGCGCAACCACTGGGTGGCGGCTTCATGGTCACCGTCGTTCGCTTCGAGGGCCCTCTTCGCGTCCAGGATCCCGACGCCCGTCGACTGGCGCAATTTCTGTACTTCCTTCGCGGTGATCGCCACCTTGCTTCTCCTCTTGCAATCTGAGTTGTTGAACTACGCGCTCGCCGGCGTACTGACGGTCTCTCGGGCGACGACCGGACGGTTCGCACGGATGAATCGACCTTCGGTCACGGCGTCAGCGATCAAACGGCACAGCAGCGCGCCCGAACGAATGGCGTCGTCGTTGCCGGGAATGACGTAGTCAATGACGTCGGGGTCGCAGTTGGTGTCGACGACAGCCACGACCGGCAAGCCGAGCTTGCGTGCTTCGGTGACCGCGATGTGCTCCTTCTTCGTGTCGATCACGAAGATGGCGTCGGGGACGCGGTCGAGGTTGGCGATGCCGCTCAGGTTGCGGTCGAGCTTCTCGAGCTCGCGACTGTGGCGAAGCGCTTCGCGCTTGGGCATGTTCTCGAAGTCTCCGGCACGCTGCATTGAACGCAGCTCGACCATGCGCTTAACGCGCCCGGCGACGGTCGCGAAGTTGGTCAGCATGCCGCCCAGCCAACGCTGGTTCACGAAGGGCATCCCGCAGGCCTGGGCGTAGTCGGCGATGGGGCCCTGGGTCTGCTTCTTGGTGCCCACGAACAAGATGATCCCGCCACCCGCGACGAGGTCGCGCACGTAGGCGTAACTCGACTCGATGCCGGCGAGGGTCTTGCGCAGATCGATCAGGTAGATCCCGTTGCGCTCGCCGAGGATGAAACGACGCATTTTGGGATTCCAACGACGGGTCTGGTGCCCGAAGTGCACACCCGAGTCCAGTAGTTCCTGCAAAGTGACGAGAGCCACGTTCTTTTCCTTCCGTTCGGTTACTCAATCCCCGTGGTGCACCGCGAGCGGCGACCGTACGAAACCACGACGACATTTCTTCAACTCACCCACCGTGGGAGAGCCAGACCATGATAGTCGCTGGCGACGACTACCCCCTCGGGTGGGTCTGGCGGTGGATCTTCTGGAGTCGCGATTTCGAGACGTGCGTGTAGAGCTGCGTGGTCGTGAGGCTCTCGTGACCGAGCAGTTCCTGCACGACGCGCAGATCCGCGCCGCCCTCGAGCAGATGCGTGGCGTAGGTGTGGCGCAACGCGTGAGGATGGACGTGACCGCGCGCGACGCGATTATCGAGGATGCGTCGAACGTCACGCGAGCCCAGGCGGTGACCCCGACGGTTGAGGAACAGTGCGTCACGCGGTGAGTCGGCGCGCGCGACGTCCTCACGCGCGTCGCTCAGCCACAGGCTCACGGCCGCCAGCGCACGCCGGTGCAGCGGCACGATGCGTTCCTTGCGCCCCTTTCCCAACACGCGCACCAGTCCCTCGGCGAAGTCGACACTGTCGACGTTGAGTCCGCACAGCTCGCTGACGCGCAGTCCGGCGCCGTAGAGCACCTCGCAGATCGCCCGGTCGAGCACCGCCCATTCGTCGTCGCCCCAATCCTCGTCGAGCAGCGAGTCGAGCTGCTCGCGAACGACGACCTTGGGCAGTTGGACGTTGGGACGCGGCGCCGACAGTCGCGCAGCGGGACTCTCGACGAGATGGCCGCGTTCGACGAGCCAGGAGAAGTAGCTGCGCAGCGACGCGCGTCGTCGGGCGATCGACGTGCGCTCGTCGCCGCGCGCCGTCATGAAGGCGAGGTACTCGCGCAGGACGCGCTTGGTGATCACCGTGGGCTCGGTCCAGCGTCGCTCCTCAGCCCACGCGATGAACTGGTGCAAATCGCCCAGATACGCCCGTTGGGTCGCGGGCGACAGATCGGCGGCGCGCAAGGTTTGCGCGTAACCCTCGACGTGCCACGATTCGCTGAAGCGACGGCGCTCTGGCTGTGCGGACACACCGCAAGGCTACTAACGGCCACGGCGCGCCCTCGCGACCTCGGTAGTCTTGGCAATGATTGAAAAGGAGACCCGGTGCCGCGCATATTGATCGTTGAAGATGACGACCACATTCGCACCGCCCTGCGCCTGATGTTCGAAGGTGAGGGCTTCGTCGTCGACGACGCACCGACCGGCGAGGTCGGGGTCGCGCTCTTCACGAGGATGTCGGCCGACATTGCGATCGTTGACCTCATGCTGCCCGGCATCACCGGATTCGAGACGTGCGTCGCGCTGCGCGCCACCAGTGACATTCCGATCGTCATTGTTTCGGCGCGTGACGAGACGGCCGACGTCGTGCTCGGCCTCGAATCGGGCGCCGACGACTACGTGACCAAGCCCTTCGTTCCCGAAGAGCTGCTGGCGCGCGTGAAGGCCCACCTACGCCGACGTCCCGAGAAGAGCACCAACGCCTTTACGATGGGACACTTGAAGGTCATCCCCGACGAGGGGGTCGTGCGCGACGGCGACGGAACCGAACTGCACCTCACTTCGACCGAGTTCCGGCTCCTCACCGATCTTGCGTCGGTGAACGGCAGGGTGCTGTCACGTGAGGACCTGCTCGAACGCGTGTGGGGGTACGACTACTTCGGCGACAGTCGATTGGTCGACGTGCACATCCGTCGTTTGCGCACCAAGATCGAACCAGATCCCGCGAACCCGCTCTTTCTCGTGACCGTCCGAGGCACCGGGTACAAGTTGGTCCTCTAGTGCATCGCCGGAGTCTTCGGCTGCGCCTGCTCGTGACCTTCGGTCTTGGCGCACTCATCTTAAGTTCGCTCTTCGCGTCGCTGACCTACTTCGGCGTCAAGCACGTGCTCATCGATGACCAGCAGCAGACCGACCTGAAACAGAGTTACGCCAACGCCGCGCTGATCCGCAGCACGCTCTACACCTCGCCGGGCGAACTCGTCAGCATCTTGAACTCGATTGAGCAGGCGTCGGATTCCAACGTGCTCGTGCGCACGCACAACCAGTGGCTCTCCAAGAGCACCGGTGCCGCCACCAAGGACGTCTCGAGCACCGTCATCAACCTCGTGAACAACGGTCAGGCCGTCCAACAGACCGTCAACAGCGGCGGTGAGATCATCTTCGTCGTCGGCGTGCCGATTCCCGCGGTGGAAACACAGGTGTTCGAAGTGTTCCGGCTCGCGCCTCTCGAACACACCCTCCAGGTCCTGTTGCAGGTGATGGGTGCGGGCGCGCTGCTCACGTCGCTCATCGGCATGGGTGGTGGCCTCTGGGTGACTCGGCGCACCGTTCGACCGCTCGAGAACGTTTCGGCCGCGGCGGCCCTGATCGCCCAGGGCGAACTCACGACGCGTCTGGTCGTCGGACAGGCCGACCGTGAGGTGCAACAACTCACCGAGTCGTTCAACGCCATGGTGAGCCGGCTCGTCGAGCGCGTGGAGCGCGACGCGCGTTTCGCGAGTGACGTCAGTCACGAACTTCGCTCCCCGTTGACGACCCTCGCCACGACCGCGTCGGTCCTGCAGCAACATCGCGGCGAACTCTCCCCCGCCGCCCAGGAGAGTCTCGATCTCTTGAGCGCGGACTTGTCGATCTTCCAGTCACTCGTCGAAGACCTCTTGGAAATGGCGCGTACCGACGCCGGGGCGACGCCGCTCGTCATCGAGACGATCCCGGCCCTAGAATTGATACGCCAGTCCGCGCGCAGCGCTTCACAGCGTCACGATCTCTCGGTTCCCATCGTCGAGGTGGCCCCCGACGTCGGCGCGCCGCTCGTCAGTGTCGACCGTCGCCGTTTTGAACGAGTGATGACCAATCTCATCGATAACGCGCATCGTTACGCGGGCAACGTAGTGGCGATCCGCGTCGAATTGATCAATCAGGACCTCGCCGTCAACGTTGACGACGCGGGACCGGGCGTGGCGCTCGAAGAAAAGGAACAGATCTTCCAGCGCTTCTTTCGAGGTCGCGCCGCCCACGACCGCGGCATCGCGCGCGGCACCGGACTCGGACTGGCGTTGGTGCGCGACCACGTGCAGGCCTTCGGCGGCACCATCAACGTCCTCGACAGTCCCGACGGTGGTGCGCGGTTCCAGATCCTGTTGCCGGTCCACGAAGGCGACGACGAATGAGAAGGGTGCGCGTGCTTTGCGTTTTGGCCCTCGGCGCGGCCTTGTTGAGCGGTTGCACGCTGGTGCCCACCTCGAACAGCCCCGTCGTCATCAAGCGAGGTCTGGTTGGTTATGAGTTGTTCAGCAAGTCCATCCCCGGCACCGTCAATGGCCGGGTGCGGTTCCGCACCCAGCCGGTGTACATCGTCGACGCGACGGGCCACCTGACGCCGTTCAGTCGAATCGTTCCCTCGCCGCCGACGCTCGATTCAATCCTGCACGAGCTGGTGATCGGACCGACCACGATTGAATCGTTCGCGGGCTACACGAGTTCTCTCCCCAAGAATCTCGTGATACTGCAGGCGAACATCAAGAACCGAATTGGCTACGTCGACCTCGCCCGACCACTGAGCACGTTGGCCCACGCCCAAGAGGTCCTCGCCCTGGGTCAATTGGTGTTCACCGCGAACGCGGTCGGCGCGACCAACGGCCTGGAGATCCTCGTCGCCGGTGTGGCCCAACCCCTGCTCCTGCCCAACGGACGCAAGGCGTTGTTGGTCACCATCGGCGACTACGCGAGCCTGTTGAATACCTAACGGGTCCGTTCGGTTCGAGAGGCGGGCGCGGCGCTCCAGAGGTGTTCGAGGTCGTAGTAGTCGCGCGCAGCCTCGTCAAAAACGTGCACGATCACGTCGCCGTAGTCGAGTGCGATCCACTCGCCCGCGGCCCAACCCTCGACGCGCAACGGCTTCATGGCGAGTGCCACGTCGACCAACCGTTCGATCTCCTCGGCGATGCTGCGCACCTGGCGGTCGTTGCGTCCCGACGCGATGACGAGCGCGTCGAACGAGTCGACCAGTTCACGAAGATCGAGCACCACGGTGTCGTGACCAAGTTTCTCGTCGGCGGCGTTCACCGCTGCGGCAATCAGCGTGGCGACGAAACTGTTGTGGGGGCCGCGATCGAGTTCGCCGCTGGTCACGGACTCACTCAGCGGGCCACCTCACTCAGTGGGCCACTCCGAGAACGACGAGGGCGGCGACGAAGGGCGTGAGCAGCGAGATGAGCGCGACGACGGACCACCGTTGTCTCGCCCGTCGCAAGTCGCGACGCCGAAGGGGCGCCGGTTCCAACACCGTCAGCCGCGACGACTGCGGTTCGGTCAGGTCGAAGATACGAACCGCCATTACGCGCTCATCCTAGCCAATCAGACTCACGTAGAGAGGAATAACGCTGGCGGGAAGAAAATCACGGAGGTTCTCGTACGTGGGCGACATTTCACGTATGAACGAACTCGACAGATCCACGGGTTCCATAGGGATTTCGTAGCCCCGCCAGCCGTCGGGAACGTAGGTTTCGCCCCCCGGCCTCGGCACGACGCCGACGCGCACCAGCGTGGCGAGCGTCGCCGCGTCGCGCCACGTGGAGATCTGCCCGGCGAGGTCCGCACCAACCAGGAGGTCCACCTCGTCGAATTCCTCGAGTAGTTCGCGCACCGTGTCAATCGTGTACGACGGTCCCTCGCGTCGGATCTCGCGGTCCGACACCTCCACGAGCGGCATCGAGGAGAAGGCCGCGATCGCCATCTCCAGACGCATCGACGCGGGATGGATCGAACCCTGGGCGCTCTTCTGATAGGGATCACCGGCGACGGTCACTTCGATCACGTCGAAACGTTCGCTCGACGCGGCGGCCTCCAGCGCAGCCACGTGGCCCAAGTGCGGCGGGTCAAAGGTCCCCCCGAAGAGACCCACGCGCCGGACTGTCACGGGCCAAGCCTAGGTCGCGATTACCGGTTTGCTCCTACAGCCCCTACGCTTGTTGCATGATACCGCTCACTGTCGCATGGGACCCGACCTCGTGGCGCCGGCGCCCGGTCGCCCAGAGTCCGACCTGGCCCGACGACGAGCACCTCGCCCGGGTGGAACGCGAACTCGCCACCAAACCGCCTCTGGTCTTCGCCGGAGAGGCCCGTCGGCTCCAGGAGCACCTGGCCCTCGTCACCGCCGGCAAGGCATTCCTGCTCCAGGCGGGTGACTGCGCCGAATCCTTCGACGACGGCTCGGCCGACGCGATCCGCGACAAACTGAAGGTCATCCTGCAGATGGCCGTGGCGCTCACCTACGCAGCCGGCGTGCCGGTCATCAAGGTCGGCCGGATCGCGGGTCAGTTCGCCAAGCCACGCTCGGACGCCTTCGAAGAGCGCGACGGCGTGACGCTCGACGCCTTTCGCGGGCACATCGTCAACGGCGAGTCGTTCGACGAGGAGAGCCGGCGCCCGAATCCCGACCGTCTGCTCGCCGCCTACCACCAGAGCGTGGCGACGCTCAACCTGTTGCGCGCCTTCACGACCGGTGGCTTCGCGGCGCTCTCGCGCGTGCACGCCTGGAACCAGGAGTTCGTCGCGAACTCGCTCGAAGGCAAGCGCTACGCCATGCTCGCCGACGAGATCGAGCGCGCCCTGCTGTTCATGAAGGCCTGCGGCATCGACCTGCACGACGACAGTTCATTGCAGGGCGTGGACTTCTACACCAGTCACGAAGCCTTGATCCTCCCCTACGAGCAGGCCCTGACGCGGCGCGACTCGTTGACCGGCGACTGGTACGACTGCTCGGCGCACATGCTCTGGATCGGCGACCGCACCCGTCAACTCGACGGTGCCCACGTCGAATTCCTCCGCGGCGTCGCCAACCCGTTGGGAATGAAGGTCGGTCCCAGTATCGAACTCGACGAACTGCGTCGTCTGGTCGAGGTGCTCAATCCCGACAACGTGCCCGGGCGCCTGACGCTCATCGCACGCATGGGACACGAGAGGGTGAGCGAACTCCTGCCCCCGCTCATCGAGGCGATGCGCGACGACGGCGCCGAGGTGCTGTGGACGTGTGACCCGATGCACGGCAACACGTTCGTCGCCTCGGGCGGCCAGAAGACGCGTCGCTTCGACGACATCCTCGCCGAGACCGCGCAGTTCTTCGCGGTCCACCAGGCACTCGGCACGTGGCCCGGCGGGCTGCACATCGAGCTGACGGGCGACAACGTCACCGAATGCCTCGGCGGCGGCTCACGACTCGACGAGGGCGACCTCGAACTCAACTACACCTCGATCTGCGACCCCCGCCTCAACGCCACCCAGAGCCTCGACATGGCCTTTCACGTGGCCGAGTTCCTGCAGCGCTACTCGGCCGACAACGGCGCCACGTCGTTGTAACGAAGCAGGCGGCGATGCTCGCCGTCGAACTCGATCTCGGTCATCGAACAGTTCTCGGTACGAAGTCGCAACCGCACGCCCGGCGCCTCGTGGGCCAGCATCTTCATGGCCTGCTCGATGACGCCGCCGTGCACCACGAGTATGACCCGCTCGCCGCGGTGGCGCGCCACGACGCCGAGCAGCGCCCGCTCGCAGCGCTCGTAGAAGTCGAGCCACGATTCACCGCCCGGTGAGAACGGCTCGGCGGGGCTCTCGTCCCAGTCCGGCCCGCCGAATCGCGCCACCATCTCGTCCCACGTCAGCCCGTCGGCGGCGCCGGGGTGCAGCTCACAGAGTTCGCAGTCCGCGACCGCCTCGAGGTGCGTGGGCAGTCCCGGAGCGATGATCCGCGCGGTCTGGATCGCGCGCGGCAGCACCGAGGTGTAGAGCGCCGTCGCGTCGAAGAACTCACGAGTGCGCGCGAGGCGCCCGCCCAGCTCGTGGGCCTGACGTTCGCCGAGATCGGTCAGCCCGCCGCACCCGATCGGACCGCCGACCAGGCCCAAGGCGTTGCAGTACGCCTCGCCGTGGCGGATGAGGACGAGCCGGGTGCCCCTCGGCACGTTGCCACGCGTGCGAAAGCCCTCGGGCGGCAGCATCGGACTCACGCGAGTCCTCCCACGAAGGCCTCGAGTTGGCGCAGGGTGCGACACTCGATCACGCGGTCGCAGTAGGGGGCGTACTGGCCAATGATCGAGTCACCGCTGTTCCAGTAGCTCGTCGGCTCGGGATTCAACCAGTAGACCGCCTTGGCGCGATAACGAAGGTCGGCGAGCACCTCGGCGTGGGCTTGGTGGTAGTTGTTACGCGCGTCGCCGAGGATGAGGATCGTCGCGCGCCGCGTTATCTCATCGGCGTAGGCCTCGTGGAAGGTGAGCAGGGCGCGACCGTAGTCACTGTGACCGTCGAAAGCGATCACGTCGGCCTCGGCGTTTATGCGCGCGACCGCCTCGGCCGGTTCGTCGGTGCCTTCGAACAGACGCGTCACCTCATCGAGACCATCGACGAAGACGAAGCTGCGCACCTTGGAGAACTGGGAGCTGATGGCGTGCACCAGATGCAGTGTGAAGCGCGCGAACGACGCCACCGATCCAGAGATGTCGGCGATGACGATGATCTCGGGCTTGGCGGGGTGGGGAGGCTTGAAACGCAGATCCATCGGCACGCCCCCGGTCGACAGGCTGCGGCGCACCGTGTGGCGCAGATCGATCGGCCCGCGATTGCGGCGCCGGCGCCGGCGCGCCAGACGCACCGCCAGTTTTCGACTGAGTGGTCGCAACGCGCGTTCGAGTTGGGCCATCTCGTCGCGATTGGCGTGCATCACGTCGAGGTCCTCGGGCAACGGTCGGCGCACCGACTTGGCCAACGCCTCGGCACCGCGGTCGTCGACGAGTCGCTCTCGGATCACGCGCTCGATCTCGGACTTGAGCATCTCGACGCGCACGCGCGCCTCGTCGCGCGCGATGCGTTGGACCAGCTCTTCTGACGACGGGTCTCCGGAGTGTTCCGTGAGTCGCCGTTCGAGGTTCTCGAGGTCGAGATTTCGCAGCGTCCGGTACAGGTAGTACGTGCCGCCCACGGGACGCCCCGGTTCCATGCCCGCGTAACGCGTGACGGCCTCGCCCGCGGCGTGGCGCAACGCGCCGCGGTCACCGTCGCGCAGGGCTCGAAAGAGCAGGTCGGCGAGTTCCTGGGCCGACAGCGACGACGATGGTCCCCCGCCGTCGCCGCGCGACTGACCCGGACCGGTCGCGCCCGCGGCGCCCTCGGGCGCCTCTTCGGTGCCGTTGCCCTCTTCGAGTCCGTCGAGCACGTCCTGGGCGTTCTGCCACGAACGGTTGGAGAAGAAGACGTCGAAGGCGGTGTAGAAGACCGGCAGATGGTCGCCGTCCTTCACGAGCGTCGCCGCGAGGGAACTGCGGAACAACGATCGATCCGAGAGGTCGATCACCTCGACCGCGCGCGCGGCGTCGACGTGTTCGCTCATCGACACCGGAATGCCCGCGGCGCGCAGTTCGCCGATGAAGTCGCCGAGGACGCTAAGCAACGGGCTTCGAGCGACCGAAGAGTTCCTTGGTGGCTCGCTCGATGTCGGACTGATACTTGAGCAAGATGTGCAGCGTCGCCGCGGTGTCCGCGTCGCCGATCTCTTTTCGCCCGAGGATCACGAGCGTCCGGGCCCAGTCGAGCGTCTCAGAGACCGACGGGGACTTCTTCAGATCGAGCGAGCGCAGCGAGCGCACCACCTGGGAGATCTGCTCGGCGAGCGCGCTCGAGATGCCGGGCACGCGCGAGAGGATGATGTCGCGCTCGCGCTCGACGTCGGGGTAACCAATGTAGAGATAGAGGCAGCGCCGCTTCAGGGCTTCGGAGAGTTCGCGGGTGTTGTTGGAGGTGAGAAAGACCATCGGGATCTGCTGGGCCTTCACGGTCCCGAGCTCGGGTATGGAGACCTGGTACTCGGAGAGGATCTCGAGCAGCAGCGCTTCGGTCTCCAGTTCCACACGGTCGACCTCGTCGATCAGCAACACGACCGGATCGGTCGCCGAGATCGCCTCGAGCAAGGGACGGGTCAAGAGGAACTCTTCGGCGAAGATGTCGTCTTCGAGGTGTGACCAGTCCTCGGTTCGCTCGCCGTCGGGACGACCGGCCTGGATGCGCAGCAGCTGCTTGCGGTAGTTCCATTCGTAGAGGGCCTTGGATTCGTCCAGTCCTTCGTAGCACTGCAGGCGGATCAGTCGCGCGCCGACGCCGTCGGCGACGGCCTTGGCGAGCGCGGTCTTGCCGGTGCCGGCCGGACCTTCGACGAGGACGGGTTTGGCGAGCCGGTCGGCGAGGTACACCACCGACGCGATCGCGTCGTCGCTCAAGTAGTCGTTGTTCGCCAGACGCTCACGCACGTCCGCCGGTGAGTCGAAACGCACGGGCGGTACGTGGAGCAGGCCCAAACGTTTCGCGAGCTCCTCGCGTGGATCGAGCGCGCTCATCGAATCTGTCCCTCTCCTCGTACGACCCACTTGAGGCACGTCAGTTCGCGCAACCCCATTGGCCCGCGCGCGTGCAACTTCTGGGTCGAGATACCGACCTCGCCGCCGAGTCCCAGTTCGCCGCCGTCGATGAACCGCGTCGACGCGTTGACGAGCACCGCGGCGGCGTCGACACGCCGTACCCAGGTCTCGGCGTGGCCGAGATCCTCGGTCACGATCGCCTCGCTGTGACCGGTGCCGTAGCGCGCGACGTGGGTGATCGCCTCGTCGAGCGACGCGACGACCTTGACCGCAAGGATGAAGTCCAGGAACTCTCGCTCGAAGTCCTCCTCGGTCGCCAGCGTCGCGCCGGGCAGCATCGCGAGCGCCTCGGGCTCGGCGCGCAGCTCCACCTCGGGCATCGAGTCGGCCATCGCCGGGAGGAACGCGCCGGCGACCGCTCGATGCACGAGCACGGTCTCGGCGGCGTTACAGACGCCCGGACGAGAGGTCTTGGCGTTGCGCACGATGGCGAGGGCCTTTTCGAGGTCGGCGAACTCGTCGACGTAGACGTGGCAGTTGCCGTCACCGTCGAGCACGTACGGCACTCGGGCGTGCTCGCGCATCGCCGCGATGAGACTGGGTCCGCCTCGTGGGATAAGACAGTCCAGCACGTCGGTCATCTGCATGAAGGCAGTCGCGACCTCGTGGGAGGCGTCTTGGACGAGCGCGACGACGTCGCTCGGCAAACCCTCCTTCTCGAGCGCGTCACGCCAGATCGAGACGATGAACTCGTTGGTCGCCATCGCCGAAGACGACCCTCGAAGGTACGCGGCGTTGCCGCTTCTCACGCACAGTCCCGCGACGTCGCTGGTCACGTTCGGACGGTTCTCGTAGACCACGCCGATCACTCCGAGGGGGACGCGCAGCCGCTCGATACGCAGGCCGTTGGGACGCGTGTCGCGGTCGACCACCTCGAAGAGCGGGTCGGGGGCCTGGGCGATCTCGCGCAGTGCCTGGGCCATGGCGTCCACGCGCGCCGGCGTCAAGGTGAGGCGGTCCCGACCGGGCCCGTCCTCCTTGTACGCCGCGACCTCCCGGGCGTTCACGGCCAACAACTCGTCGCGGTCACTCTCGAGTCGGTCCGCGACGTGGTTCAGTACCGCGCGACGCTGCTCATCGGTCGCCTGGGCGACGGCCGCGGCGGCCTGTCGAACACGGCGACCTTGCGCCGCCAATTCATCCGTGATCATCAATCCAGCGTAACGGAGGGACGTTAGACCCGACGAAGCAGGACGAGATCGTCGCGGTGCACGCACACGTCGTCGCCCTCATTGAACGAATCCGCGTTCACGCGCACCAGTCCCTTGGCGATCACCTGACCGTCAGGGCCCTTGATCTCGACGGCGTCGCCCTCGACGAACGATCCCTCGTGGGCCTCGACTCCTACACGCAGCAGACTGCGGCCGTGATGTTCGAGCGCCTCAAGCGCGCCCTGATTGATACCCAGCGACCCGCGACTCGCCACCGCGAACGCGATCCAGGCCTTTCGCGCCGACAGCCGTTCGCTGCGAGGATGGAACGTGGTACCAAAGCCCGGCGTCTCTTCGAGCGCGTGGCGAAGCGGCCCGCTCGCGCGCGCGGGCGCGATCACCGTGGTCACTCCCGACCAGGTGGCCATGCGCGCGGCCGTCAGTTTCGACGCCATGCCGCCGCTGCCGACGCCCGAACGCGTCGAACCGGCCACCTTCAACAACTCGACGTCAAAGGACGTCACCTCTTCAATCAACGTCGCGGACGGATCGATCCGCGGATCCGCGGTGAGCAGACCCTCGGTGTCGGTCAGCAACACCAGGTGTGACGCCCCGACCAGGTTCGCGACCAGCGCCGCGAGCCGGTCGTTGTCGCCGAAGCGGATCTCCTCGTCGGCGACCGCGTCGTTCTCGTTGACGATCGCGACGACGCCCAATCCCCGCAGTGCCTCGAGGGTCCCGCGCGCGTGCAGGTACTGACCGCGGTGCGAGAAGTCCAGTGGCGCGAGCAGCACCTGTCCGACCGCGACGCCCAATTCGCCAAAGGCGTTGCGCCACGCCTGCATCAGCAGGGGCTGACCGACGGCCGAGACGGCCTGCAGGGTCACTGCGTCCGTCGGTCTCGTGCGGCCCTTGCCCACTTCACTCCACCCGGCGGTGATCGCGCCGGACGTCACGACGACGACCGTCCAGCCCTGCGCGCGCAGCGCGACGACGTCGTCGGCGATGTTCACGAGCACCGCGTAGTCGACGCCCCCACTCTCGTCGGTGACCGAGGTCGTGCCGACCTTGACGACCACGCTACGCGTCGCCATCGTCGTCTCCCAGGTTGAGTCGTCCGTGTCGGGCCAGTCGTTCACGGCGCGTCGCTCGGTGGTGGTCACCACGATCGAGCCCGGCGCCGACCTCGTCGCGCCACCACTCGAACGAGAGCGGGCCCACGTTGACGACGTCGCCGTCACGCACGCCCGCACGGGTCAGGATTCGGTCGACGCCCAGCGCACGCAGTCGACGGACGATCTCGGCGAGTGCCTCATCGTCGGTGAGGTCTTGGAAGCGCACGGCGCGCAGCGCGGGGCGCCCGCCCACGAGCCAACCACTCTCGCCCTGGCGCTCGACCGTTATCTCGTCGGGCAGTGGTTTGTGGACAACGACCGAGTGATCGAGCTGCACCGCTTCGTCGCGGCGCACCTGCACCACGAGTCGGGCCAGCGTCGAGACGAGATCATCAATCCCCTCGCCCGTCACCGACGAGATCGTCGCCACGCCCTCCATCTCGTACGCGGCGACGTCGCCCTTGGAGCCGACGATGACGCGGGGGCGATCCAGCAGGTCCGCCTGGTAGTCGCCGAGTTCGCGCAGCAGGATCTTGAGTTGCTCTTCGGGGCCCAAGGGCGCGAGCTCGGAGAGGTCGAGCAACACGCAGAGCACGCGGGCGCGCTCGACGTGGCGCAGAAAATCGTGGCCGAGGCCCCGACCCTCCGCCGCACCCTCGATGAGACCCGGGACGTCGGCCATGACGAACTCGGTGGCGTCGCTCGGCCGCCCCGAGCGCACGCCAACCCGCACGACGCCGAGATTCGGTACGAGGGTCGTAAAGGGATAGTCCGCGATCTTCGGGCGCGCCGCGGACACCCTCGAGATCAGTGTGGACTTACCTACGTTGGGAAAACCGATCAGCGCCACGTCGGCCTGAAGCTTCAATTCGAGGTTGTACCACCGCTCCTGTCCGACCTCGCCCTGCTCGGCGAAGGCCGGCGCGCGGCGCTGATTGGAGAGGAATCGGGCGTTCCCGGCCCCGCCGAGACCGCCCTCGGCCGCGAGCCAGCGATCGCCGGGACCTGAGAGGTCGACGAGTTGTTCACCCTCGCGGCTGAAGACGACCGTGCCGACCGGCACGATCACCGTCGTGTCCTTGCCTCCCGATCCGTGCTGGCGCTTCGACGTGCCGTGCTGGCCGTCGGTGGCGCGTCGAAACGGGTGGTCACGAAAGCCCAGGAGTGACGCCTGGTTGTTGTCCGCGACGAGCCACACGTCGCCGCCCTTGCCGCCGTCGCCGCCGTCGGGGCCCCCTTTGGCGACGTGGGCCTCACGGCGAAAACTCACGCAGCCGGCCCCGCCGTCGCCGGCTTTGGCGTGCAGTTGAGCGGAATCGACGAAGGAAGACACCCCCGTATCCTACGGGCCGGCCCGAAATGGTCCCGCCTAAGTGAAGAGCGAGTCGACCGCGCTCTCGAAGACGCCCTGGTGGCGTTGCACGTCGGCGAGGGTCGTGGCGGGGCACGTGAGCGCCATGTTGTGAAAAGGCGTCAAGAGAACGCCGCGGTTGACGAGGTAGAGATGTAGATAGTCCTCGAGCAACGCGTCGGCGCTTCGCGCGGACGCGCCACCGTTCACCGGCGCAGGATTCGCGAAACAGTACTCGCAGCGCGCCCCCAACTGGCTCACCGACCAGGCCAGCTCGTAACGGTCGATCACGTCCTGCACGCCGGCCGCGAAGACGCTCGCGAGTTGCTCCATGGGACCAAAGGCGTCGTCGGTCAAGACCTCACCCAAGACCGCGCGCATCGCGGCGAGGCTCATCGCGTTGCCCGCGAGCGTCCCGCCCACACCACCGACGTCGACGATGTCCGCGCCGCCGGCGAGCGACGAGAGGACCCGATCGGCCAACGCCGCGCTCAGACCGTAGGCGCCGCAGGCGACGCCGCCACCGAGCGACTTGCCGATCGTCACGGCGTCGGGTTTCAGGCCAAACCGACGCGTCGCCCCACCGGGTCCCGCCGAGAACGTGTGCGTCTCGTCGAGGATCAAGAGGGTGCCCGTCGCGTCACAGAGTTCGCGCACGCCCTCCAAGAACCCGGGCAGGGCGAGCACGATGCCGATGTTGGTCAGCGCCGGCTCGGTCAGCACCGCCGCGACGTCGCCGTGGGCCAGCTCGCGTTCGAGGGCAGCGAGATCGTTGAATTCAACGACCCGCGTCGTCGACGTCGGATCGACGGCCGGCGCGACGTTGCCCGGACGCGACACGGGGCGACCCTGCTCGTCGAGTACGACGAACGTCTCATCCACCGATCCGTGATACGAGTAGGAAAAGACGAGGATCTTCGGCCGCTTGGTCACCAGTCGGACCAGTCGCAGCAGCCAACGTTGGCGTCGGTGGCCGACAGCGTGAACGACCATTTCGGCAACGAAAATCGCCGCGCCAACTCGGCCGCGACCCACTCAGCGTCCTCGGTCGGCAGCATCGTCGTCACGCCGCCCTGGACCTCGAGTCGCTGTTGGATCGCACGAACGAGCGCTTCGGGCGAATGACCGGCCATCGCGCCCGTGTCGCCGAGCGCGAAGTCGGTGAGTTGGTGTCCGTCGAGGTCGACGACGGTGGCCCCATGGGCCTCTGCAAAGCCGAGCGGGAAGCCTCCAGCCCACTTGTTCATCCAGGTCATGGGCACCCGAGCGAACAGATGCTCGGCTCCTTCATGCAGGGCCCGCGAGCGGGGGTGTTCCTGCTCGTATCGTCGGCTCTCAGCGGTCACCAAAGAGGCCAATTTCTGTCGATTTAAAGAGTTCACGGGCCCATCGTAGGAGTCTGCACCGGCCCCCGCGAGACGACGTTCGGGTCAAAAGCGATGGCCATCAGGTATTTTGCGAAACCGATCATGCGACTCTTCACGAAAACTTAGGAGAAATCCCCAATTTTCCTTAGTTGTGCGATAAAGATGGCCGTGGTTACTGGGAAAACTCCCAGTCCGTTTCAACGAAGAGTAAGGAGTCGACCGGTGAACAAGGCCGAGTTAGTAGACGCAATTGTTGCCGAGAGTGGCGCGACGAAGAGCACGGTAGCTGAGGTCCTGAAGGCCTTTGAAGACGTCGTCGTGAAGAACGTATCGAATGGTGAGAAGATCGTCCTTTCGGGCTTCCTGTCGTTCGAGCGTGTCGACCGCAAGGCGCGCACGGCCCGTAATCCTCAGACCGGCGAAGCCATTCAGGTGAAGGCCTCCAAGGCTCCGAAGGTTTCCATTGGCTCAACCTTTAAAAAGGCAGTCAAAGGCATGTAGCTCCACCAAGAAACGAGAAACCCCCGGGCTCGCGCCCGGGGGTTTCTCGTTTTAGGAGGAAAACTCAGTCAACGAGAACGTCAACTAGTTTCCGGCCGCCTCGGAAGCCAAATTTTACGGTTCCTTCAGCGAGCGCGAACAGCGTGTCATCCTTGCCGATGCCGACGTTGCGTCCCGGGTGAAACAGGGTGCCGCGCTGGCGAATGATGATACTGCCGGACTTCACGGCCGTGCCGTCGAAGGTCTTGACCCCAAGGCGCTGCGCATTGGAATCACGACCGTTTCGAGTGGAACCGCCGCCTTTCGTCTTTGACATGGTGCTCCTTAGGCCTTAGCCGAAATCTTGGTGATCTCGACGGTCGAGTACTTCTGACGGTGTCCCCAACGCTTGCGCTGGTTGGCCTTCGACTTGTAGGTGATCGCGCGGATCTTGGGACCCTTCTCGTCGCCGATGATCGTGGCGGTGACGGTGGCGCCCTTCAGCGCCGGTCCGGCCACGACCTTGTCGCCATCGACCAACAGCACGGGGACGAACTGGACATCGGCGCCAACCTCTTCGGCGCGCAGATCAACGCGGACCACTTGGCTCTCGGTGACGCGCTCTTGGGATGTGCCTACTCGGATAACCGCGTACATAGGGTTTCTATAGTAGCCGATACGACTCGGGTCCCGGTACGCCCTAGAGCCCGGTCGCGACGACGAAACCACGTCCGTCACAGACCGTGCAGACGCTCGAGACGGACTCGAGGAGCCCCTCGTTCACCCTCTTGCGCGTCATTTCGACGAGTCCGAGTTCGGAGATGTCGAACACCTGGGTGCGCGTCTTGTCACGCGAGAGGGCTTGACGCAGCGCGGAGGCGACCGCCTCACGGTTGACCTTGGGCTCCATGTCGATGAAGTCGATCACGATGATGCCGCCGATGTCGCGCAGTCGCAGTTGGCGCGCCACCTCTTCGGCCGCCTCGAGATTGTTGCGAAAGACGGTCTCTTCGAGGTTGGTCGTGCCCACGTTCTTGCCCGTGTTCACGTCAACGACGGTCAACGCCTCGGTGCGCTCGATGATGAGCGAACCGCCCGAGGGCAGGAAAACCTTGCGATCGAGGGCCCGGTGCAACTGCTCGTGCACGAAGTAGCGCTCGAAGAGCGGCAGATCCTCGAGCGCGCGGTCGTAGTACTCGATGCGGTCCGCCAGCTCGGGGTTGACCGCGAGAACGTACTCGCGCACCTTCTCGTAGAGTTCCAGATCGTCGATGATGACGCCGCGGTAATCGTCGTTCAACTCCTCGCGCAGGACGCGTACGGCGAGGTCGAGGTCGCGATAGACGAGACGCGGCTGGTTGGACTTGGCGACCTCGGCCTCGATGGCGGCCCACTTCTCGACGAGTGAGGTGACGTCACGGGCCAGGTCGTCGGCGGTCACGCCTTCGGCGGCGGTGCGGATGATGATGCCGTGGCGCTCGGGCTTGACCTCGTCGATGATCTTTCGAAGTCGGCGACGTTCTCCGTCGGGCAGTCGCTTGGAGATACCGATCGTCGACGAGTTCGGTACCAGCACCGCGAAACGTCCGGGGATCGAGACCTCCTGGGTCAGTCGCGCACCCTTGGCGCCGATGGCGTTCTTCGTGACCTGGCAGATGATGGTCTGACCGGATCTGATCATCTCCTCGATGCGCTTGTCGTTCGACGGTCCCCCGTCGACCTCGTCACGGTCGTAGGAGACGTCGCCGCGGTAGAGCACCGCGTTCTTCGGGATGCCGATGTCGACGAAGGCCAGTTCCATGCCGGGCAGCACGTTCTGGATGCGCCCGACGTAGATGTTGCCGTCGATCTGGTTGGTCTCGTCGGCGGCCTTGGCGACGGTGTACTCGACCATTGAGCGGCCCTCGAGCGTGGCAATGTGCGTCGCTTCGCGCGTGGCGTGCACGCACATCAGGTAACGGCCCTGGGCACGGGTGCGTCGTTCGCCACCGCGGCGCTTGCGGGCCTTCGCCCGCGCGCCGCCGCCGTCCGACGCGCCCTCGGGCGCGGAGGCCTCGACCGGCGTGTCGGCACTTCGAGGGGCGCTGGAACGGGACTGGTTACCCTGGCCGCCGCCCGATCCGCCGCTACCGCGGCCTCGACCGCCGCGTCGACGTCGGTTCGGGCCGCCGGCGGCGTTGTTGGAACCACCGTTTGATGAGACCGGGGGCGTCGAAGCACTGCCCGGACGGGTGTCGCCTATCTGAGGTGCAGGTCGGGTGTCGCCAATACGGGGACTAGACGGTACTGCCGATTGGTTGTTGGTTTCGTCGATCACGACGGGTACTCCTTGCGTTCTTGGGGGTGGGGACGTAGTGCACGGCACTACCACTGCGGGTGAAGGCGCGTCGAGCCCTGTTCACGACGTCGCTTGAGGTTGAAGAGATATTGGTGGGTCGCACGGTGGCGAACAGGACGAGGGCCATCACGAATAGTTCGCTGACTCCCCTGTCGTGTACCACGCTGTGTCCTCAATGCGTTCAAGGACAGAGTGCCGTTGCACCGCGTCCCCGAGGCGTTCTTCTCGCGCACCGTACATTCTGCACAACTGCGCCCAACGTCCTACAGGCTACTCGGCGCGTCGCCCTAACCCGCCCTTTTGCTCGAAAGCGTGGTCGTGGTCCTGTGGGTCACCGGCGCGGTCAGGTGGGCCTTCAAAGTCACGGGTTTGATCGGGTGGGCGACCAGATAGTTGAAAGCCTCGGCGACGACCGGCGCGGCGGCGTCGGCACCGTAGCCACCCTGGGCGATCACGCAGAGCACGACGTACTTGGGATGGGTCGTCGGGCCAAATCCCACGAACCACGAATTCGGCTCTTTACTGCCCGCGTTGCTCGCGGTCCCGGTCTTTCCCGCGATGGGAAAGGACGCCAGGGAGAAGTTCACGATGCTGTGGAACGTGCCGTAGGCCGTTCCCTCGGGACTCTCGACGACGCCGGTGAGTCCCTGGAGGATCGGATTGCGTACGCGCGGAGGTAGCGCGACGTGGCCCACCACGCGCGGCGCGTAGCGCTGGATGACGTTGCCGTGCGCGTCGAGCACGGCCGCGGCGACCTGGGGCTTGTACCGGGTGCCGCCGTTGGCGAAGGTCGCGTACGCGTTCGCCAAGGCGATAGGCGTCAACGCCGTCGTGCCCTGTCCGAAGGCCATCTCGAGGTTGTCGCCGGTGTACCAGGTGACGTAGGGGAACGCCGTGGGCGCCGCCGCGTGCAACTGGCGGCGAACCGCCAGTGAGTCAACCCGACCGACATCCTCGTTGGGAAGATCGACGTTGGTGTAAGACGACAGGCCGTACTGCGCGGCCACGTTCTGTATCGGGGTCTCACCGTAACGTCCCGTCTGGGACCAGAAGAGGTAGCCGAGGTTGTAGAAGTAGTAGTCCGACGACTTGGTGAGCGCGAGCGGGAGGTTGATGTAACCCGCCCCCGAGGTCTCGTCGTCGTGGAAGATGCACTGATGGCCCGCCAGACAGTTCGGCACTTTGAACGCCCCGGTGTCGTCCACGGTCGCGTTGGGCGAGAGGATCCCCGTCTGCATCTGCGCGGTCGCCGAAATCATCTTGAAGGTACTGCCGGGCGTGTAGAGACCCTGGATCGCGTAGTTGTTGAAGGCGCCAACTTTCAGCAACTGGTGGAAGGTGGCGTTGGTGAGTCCGTTCACGAACGAGTTGAGGTTGAAGGAGGGATAGCTCGACATCGCCAGTACCGCGCCGGTATTGGGATCGAGCACGATCGCGGCGCCGTTGGGCGCGGGTGGGTGATTGCCCGAGCGCGGGTCGGTCGACAGGCGATCGGCGAGGATGTCGTGGGCGAGGTACCCGTCAAGCGCTTGTTGGAGTCCCTCGTCGATGTTGAGCACCACCGAGTCGCCGGCGATCGGCGGGGTCGTGTGAATCGCCCCCAGGATGTTGCCGAAGGCGTTCACCTCAAGTGTCCTCGTGCCGTCGTGCCCGCGCAGGTACTGCTCGTAGTACGACTCGATACCGGTCTTGCCGATCTGGGAGTCCGTCTGGTAGCCCTGGTTCGGGTGCGCGGCGATCTCATAGTTGTTGATCGGTCCGACGTAGCCGAGTACCTGGGATCCGACGTTGCCGCCATTGGGGTACGTGCGCGTCGACACGTCGAGCACCGAGACCCCCGGGAACTCCTTGGGGTGCAGGCGAATGAACTCCACGACGCTCGCCGGCGCGTTCGCCAGGATCGGTGCGGGTTGGTACGGGTCGTACTGCAGATTATTGAGGTCGGCGTTGATCTGGTTGACCGTGAGCCCGGTCAGTGACGAGAGTGCTCCCTTGATCGAGGGGTCGAGATTGGCCTCGGCGCGCGAAAGCTGGACTTCGGTCGTCGTCACGTTCGCCACGAGCGGGCGCCCGTTGCGGTCGAGGATGTAACCGCGCGGCGCGGGAATCGTGCTCACGCGTAGCGAGTTCGATCGAACGAGCGCGACGGAGGTCTTGTACTCAAGGACCTGAAGGATGAAGAGCCGCGCGATCAGCAGGATGAACAATATGAGAAAGAAGCCCCCGATGATGCGCCAACGCCGCTCGGGTCGGTGTTGGATCTCCTCGGGTGCCGCGACGAGGTCGCGAATGCCGACGGGTTTGGACTCGTTGATCGTTCGTCCACGACCACGAAAGGGGTTGAGCGACACCCACGGACGCCACAGACGCGAGAAGAGCGATCCCGTCGGACGATCGCGCCACGACCCCTTCATCGACGTGCCCGTTCACGCACGCCGCTGATGGATCGGGCCACGCGAGTGAAGGGGCGAGCCAGGAGAAAGAACGCTACCGCGTTGACGAGCATCGAGTCGAGAAGGCTGCCTCGCCAAAGACCGAAATTCAAGGTGAAGAATCCGAGGAACGTGTAGAGCAGCGGTGCGCAGAAGCCGCCGAGTGCGCCCAGCAGCGGCGTGACCCACCACGCCGCCGAGTCGAGGTCACCCACGCCTTCGCGACCGAGACGCGACGCGGCGTACGCGAGCAGCAACCCGACACCCGCGGTGAGCCCGAACGGCGTTGCCGCGTGCGTGTCAAAGAAGAGCCCAGCAACGATCGCGGCACTGAGCGCGAGCGAGGTGTAACCCGCCAGACCCACGCATAGTGGCCACAACCACACCAACATGACGACCACGCCCTCCAAGCGCAGGGTGGAGAAGATCGCCAACTGGAATCCCACCACGATCAGCGTCACGAGCGTGACGGGGACGAGGGCTCGCCTCACGTGGAGGGCTCCCACAGGATCACGTCCACGTAGAGAAGATGGCGAAGGTCGGCACTCGCTTGCAAGGTCACGTTGTACGTCGGCGCACCTGGGGTCAACTTCACCTGACTCACGCGCGCGACGGGTAGGCCCGGAGGATACAGCCCGCCGGCGAGACCGTCGGTGCTGAGAATCGTGCCCGCCGATATGGCCGTCGTGAGCGGCACCGAGGCGGCACTGAGACCATTGTTGACGCCGCGGCCGCTGACGATAAGCGTCGTCGCTCCGTCTCCGAAGGTCACGCCAATGCTCGAGTTCACGTCGCTGACGAGGCGCACCGTGGCGCCGTGCGGCGTCGTCGAGATGACGCTGCCGATCACGCCGCCGTTGGCGACGACCGGCATGCCGACGAGGACGCCGTCGTCACGGCCCTTGGAGATGTCGACGGTGGCGGCGAAACTGGTCGGTGAGATCGTGGTCACTTGCGCCGCGACCATCGTGAGCGAACCCACGAAGGGTACGTGCAACTGGGTGGTCATCTCGTGGAGTTGGCGCTGCAGGGCCCAGTTCTCTTTGTTCTTCAGTTCCGCCTGACCCAGTTCGTAGCGAAGACGCTGGTTCTGGGCGACGACGTCGCTGTAGTTGACGGCTCCGGAGAGCAGGTGTCCGATCGGTCGGGCGATCACGTTGATCGTCCAGCTAAAGGGCGTCACCACCAGGTTGGCCGCACCGCGAAGGCCCGACACGACACCGCCCGTGAGGTACAGCAACGTCACGACCAGTGTCGCGATGACGCCGAAGGTCCAGAGACGCCGCCGCGAACGGTTCGTGGCCACGGATTAACGCGAAGGGCTGGTCTTTAACATGCGCGAGAAGGTATCGAGCTCTTCAAGGCACATGCCACTGCCGAGCGCCACGCAGTTCAGGGGATCATTGGCCACGATGATGGGCATGTTGGTCTCGAACTCGAGTCGAGCCGCGATCCCGTGCAGCAACGCTCCCCCACCGGTGAGGACGATCCCTTGTTCCATGAGGTCCGAGGAGAGTTCCGGTGGCGTGCGGTCGAGGGTCACCTTTACCGCGTCGACGATCGCCTGCACGGGTTCTTCGAGCGCGTGCCGGATCTGCTCGGTCGAGATGATAACCGTCTTGGGCAAACCCGTCACCAGGTCGCGACCACGGATCTCGGCGCGCAGCTCTTGTTCGAGCGGGTACGCCGAGCCCAACTGGATCTTGATCTCCTCAGCGGTCCTCTCACCGAGGGCCAGCTGGAACTCTTTCTTCACGAACGCCATAAGCGCTTCGTCGAGTTCGTCGCCACCGACGCGGATCGACTGACTGGTGACGATGCCGCCGAGTGAGATGACCGCGACCTCGGTCGTTCCGCCGCCGATGTCGACGACCATGTTGCCGCTCGGCTCGTGAATCGGCAGTCCGGCACCGATAGCGGCGGCCATGGGCTCTTCGATGATGTACGCCTTGCGCGCGCCGGCGAACTCGGCGGCCTCCATCACCGCGCGCTGCTCGACGCCGGTGATGCCCGACGGGACGCAGATGACCATCCGGGGCTTGGCGAAACGGCGCTGGTGCACGCGGTGGATGAAGTAGCGCAGCATCTTCTCGCAGATTTCGAAGTCGGCGATGACACCGTCCTTCAAGGGGCGGATCGCCTGGATGTTGCTCGGTGTTCGGCCGATCATCCGCTTCGCTTCGGCGCCTACGGCGAGTGGCTTGCCGTCTCTGATGTCGATCGCGACGACCGAGGGCTCGTTCAAAATGATCCCGCGGCCCCTTACGTACACCAGCGTGTTGGCCGTTCCGAGGTCGACAGCCATATCACGACCCAGCAGAGAAAAACGACTATCAACCATAGAGACCCTTTAACGAGGAGTTCGACGCGCACCCTCTTCTCACTACAAGGCTAGGGCAAGTTCACCCATCACGGCCAAAAAAATCCTCTAGGCCTGATTTGGAAAGAAAATCACAATCTCGCGTTGCGCCGATTCTGCTGAGTCCGAACCGTGAATCAAGTTCTCGGTCATCACACTCGCAAGGTCACCACGAATGGTTCCCGGCGCGGCATCGACTGGATCGGTCGCGCCCATAAGTGTGCGAACGGTCCTCCACGTGTCCTCGGGACCCTCCACGATCATCACCAGCGAGGGACCACGCGTGATGAACGCGGTGAGTCGTCCGTAGAAGGGCTTTCCCTCGTGCTCCTTGTAATGCAGTGCCGCCGTCGACGCGTCGATCGTGCGAAGTTCGGCCGCCACGACGCGCAGTTGCTTCGCTTCGAGCCGCGCCACGATCTCACCGACGAGGCCGCGTTCGACGCCGTCGGGCTTGACGATGACGAGAGTTCTGTTCACGACGAAGAAATCTAACAGTCCTAGGCGAGGTGACGTGACGGCACGTGAATGACCTCGCCACGGACCTCGGCGACGACGTAGAGACTGCCCGCCACCACGATCAGGTCGTCGTCGGTCGATCGTTCGCGCGCGTGCGCGAGGGCCGCCGTGGCGCTCGGGTGTTCGAACGCGACACCGCCGTGTCGACGCACCGCCGCCGCCACGTCTGCAGCCGACAATGACCGTGGTGAGTTCGCCGCGCAGCAGTGGAACTCGGTGAAGCCCAACGTGACGAGCGGCGCCACCATGTCATCGACGTCACGTCCACTCAACATGCCGAGCACGCAGCGGCGCTCACCGTGCACGTGGAACGCTCCGTCGAGTGTCGCGACCAACGCCTTGACGCCGGCGGGATTGTGCGCGCCGTCAACGACGATCATCGGACTGCGTGAGATGAGCTCCATGCGTCCGGGCATCTTGGCGCTCGACATCGTCGAGGTGACCACCTGATCACCGAGCGCCCGACCGAGGAACGCTTCAGCCGCCACGATCGCGGCGGCGGCGTTAAATCCCTGATGGATCCCGTGAAGCGCGACCAACACGTCGTCGTAACGTTCGAAAGGCGTGCGCACGGAGATGGCACGACCACCGAAGGCCAGTTCGTTGCGTTCGAGCACGAACGAGTCCCCGAGCAGCCAGAGCGTCGCGCCCAATTCGTCGGCGCGGCGTTGGGCGATCTCGACGACGATCGCGTTCGTGGTCGCCACGATCGCCACGGCGTCGCTTCGAAAGATGCCGACCTTGTCCGCGGCGATTTCTCCGATCGTCGTGCCGAGCACCGCCGTGTGGTCGAGGTCCACGTTGGTGAGGACCGCGACGTCACTATCGATCACGTTGGTCGAGTCCCAGGTACCGCCCATCCCCACTTCGATCACGCCCACGTCGACGCCCTCGTCAGAGAAGTGCAGCAGCGCCGCCACCGTCAGGAGTTCAAAGCGCGTCAGCGCGACGCCACTCACCGATTCGACATCGGCCAACCGACTGAAGAGCCCCACCAGCGTCGGATCGTCGATCGGCTCGGCGTTGACCGCGATGCGTTCGTTCACCGCGTGGAGATCGGGACTCGTGAAGGTGCCCACGCGCAGGCCGGTGGCGCTGAGCAGGGCACTGGTGAGCGTCGAGGTCGTGCCCTTGCCGTTGGTTCCGGTGACGTGAATGGTGGGATAGTCGTTTTGGGGATCGGCGAGCAAGGTGAGCGTGTCGACGATGGGTTGCAGTGTGGGCACGTCCTGGCGATTCGGCGCCACCCGCTCATAGTCCACGTGCGATTCCAGCCACGTCAGCGCTTCGACGTACGACGTAAATCGCACGGACTAGCTCGCGCGACGGGTGCGCGTCGCCTTTCGCATTTCGTACGCGGGCGCGATCTTGTCGCGCACCGATTCGACCGTCACGACGCACTTGATCACGTCGGTGCGGCCCGGCACGTCGTACATCGGTTCGAGCAGGACGTTCTCCAGAATTGAACGCAACCCTCGTGCCCCGGTGCCGCGCTCGAGCGCGAGGTCAGCGATCGCACTCAGCGCGTCGGTCTCGATCACGAGTTCCACGCCGTCCATCGCCAGGACCTGCTGGAACTGCTTGACGAGTGAGTTCTTGGGCTCGGTCAAGACGCTGATGAGCATCGTTCGGTCGAGTTGTTGGACAGCACCGACGATCGGCAGTCGTCCGATGAACTCGGGAATGAGTCCGAACTTCATCAAGTCCTCGGGCAACGCGTGTCGGAAGAGTTCGATGTCACCGCGACGCTTGGACTCGACGGGAGAGTTGAAGCCCATCGACTTCTTGCCGAGACGGCGCTCAATGATCTCCTCGAGTCCCGAGAACGCTCCCCCGCAGATGAACAGGATGTTCGAGGTGTCGATAGTGATGAACTCTTGGTGGGGATGCTTGCGACCTCCCTGGGGCGGCACACTCGCGACGGTACCTTCGAGAATCTTGAGCAGGGCCTGCTGGACGCCCTCGCCCGACACGTCGCGCGTGATCGACGGGTTCTCGGCCTTGCGCGCGATCTTGTCGATCTCGTCGATGTAGATGATGCCGCGCTCGGCACGCTTGACGTCGAAGTCCGCAGCGCTCAGTAACTTGAGAAGGATGTTCTCGACGTCCTCGCCGACGTAGCCCGCTTCAGTGAGGGCGGTCGCGTCGGCGATCGCGAACGGCACGTTGAGCATGCGCGCCAGCGTCTGGGCCAGGAACGTCTTGCCGCAACCGGTCGGGCCGAGCAACAGCACGTTCGACTTGGCGACCTCAACGTCGTCGTCGTGCAGGGGACCGGTCTGGATGCGCTTGTAGTGGTTGTAAACGGCGACCGACAAAATCTTCTTCGCGTCGAGCTGGCCGATGACGAACTCGTCGAGGAATGCCGAGATCTCTCGGGGCGTCGGTAGGTCCTCGAGGACGAACTCGGGACGATCACCGAACTCGTCGGCGATGATGTCATTGCACAGGTCGATGCACTCATCGCATATGTAGACGCTCGGTCCTGCGATGAGTTTCTTTACCTGTTTTTGACCCTTCGCGCAGAAACTGCACTTGATAAGGTCGTTGCCTTCGCCAAACTTTGCCACCAACAACCTCCGACAGGACCTTCGCTGCGAACATCCTACGAGCCGGTCGGCCCGTATTGGGGTACCTAGAGACGCGCCGTGAGAACTTCGTCAATAAGTCCGTATTCCACGGCCTCATCGGCGCTGATAATGAAGTCTCGGTCAGTGTCCTTGGCGATCCGTTCGACCGATTGACCGGTGTCGTTGGCGAGCATCGTGTTGAGCATGTCCTTCATGCGGAGGATCTCCCGCGCCTGGATCTCGATGTCCGACGCCTGTCCTCCGACACCACCCCAGGGCTGGTGCAGCAAGACGCGCGCGTGGGGAAGGGCGTAGCGCTTGCCCTTCGCGCCCGCGCCGAGCAGCACTGCGGCGGCCGACGCGGCCTGACCGAAGCAGAATGTCGAGACGTCGGGCTTGATGTACTTCATCGTGTCGTAGATCGCCAACAATCCCGTGATGTCACCCCCGGGTGAGTTGATGTAGAGGTTGATGTCCTTGTCGGGATCCTCGGACTCGAGGAACAGCATCTGGGCACAGATGAGGTTCGCCACGGTGTCATCGATCGGCGTACCGAGGAAGATGATGCGCTCGCGCAAAAGGCGGCTGTACAGGTCATAGGCGCGCTCGCCACGATTGGACGACTCGACCACGGTCGGGACGAGGTAATTCTGGGCTCGGAAGTATTCGTTCACTCCCCTACCTTAGGCGTCGTGATCTTCTGACTGGTCCGTTCGCAACAGTTCGCGATCAATTTCCACGCCATCAGGGTCGACAAACGTCACGTTGTCATTGAGCCATCGCGACGCCTTCATCTTGGCGACTTCGGCGTTAAAGGCGCTGACGCGTCCGGTGTCATGCAGGTTCTTGCGCAACAGGTCCGCCTCGACGCCCATGGACATCGCGGTCTTGAGTAGCTCGTCGTCGATCTCGTCGTCACTCGGTTCCAGTTGTTCGGACTTGACGAGTGCGCGCATCGCCAGATCAATACGTACCGCGCGCACGGCGTCGGCGCGCAGGGTCTCGAGCAACTGGTCCGACGACTGATTGGTCACCTGCAAGAACATCTCGAGATTCAACTTCTGCTCGGAGAGTCGATGGCCGAGATCGTGCAGTCGCTCGTCCGTCTCGCTCGCGGCGAGCGATTCGGGCACGGCCTCTTCGCTCACCAACTCGCTGAGCGCCATGAGCACGGCGTCGCGTTGGGACATCTGCGCTTCGACGATCTTCATCCGACGCATCTGACTCAGAATCCCCTCACGCATCTCGTCCTGGGTCGCCCACTCGGTATTCTCCTCGACCCACTCGTCGGTGAGTTCGGGTAGTTCGCGTTCCTTCACCTGCTTGAGCGCCAGTTCGTACGTCGCGACCACACCGCCCTCGAGACTGCCGTTCAACTTCAACTCCTCGCCCGCTTTCAGGCCGAGGATGAGCTCGTCGACGCCCTCGGTGATGGTGCCCGATCCGACGGTGTACATGAAATCGCTCATTTCGAGCGGCTCGACCCCGGTCGCGATCTGCTCGACGCGCACGTCCATGGTCACGAGGTCGCCGGTGACGATCGGGCGGTCGACGTCCTTCAGAATCGCGTCGGTCTCACGGAACCGGTCGATCTGGGCGATGATCTCCACGTCGGTGACTTGGGGGGAAGGGATGGTGACGCGCAGGTCACGCTGACCTTTGATGCTCACTTCGGGGCGTACTTCCACTTCGGCCTCGAACTGTAACGGTCCCGATTCTTCGCCGTCGGTGATGGTGATATTGGGTTGGCCGATCGGGTCGCTCTCGGTGTCGGCGATGGCGCGGGCGTAGAAGTCGGGCAGGGATTCGCGGATCGCCTCGGCGCGCAAGACGTCGGGACCGCCGAGGTGCGCCACGAGGACGTTCTTTGGCACTTTCCCTTTGCGGAAACCCTTGACGGTAATCTGCTTTGAGAGGGCCGCGGCCGCGGCGTCGAGGGCTTCACCCATTTCGGATTCGTCGATCTCGACGACGAGTTTGATTCGGTTGTTGTCCAAGGAGGTGGTCGTTGCGCGCATAAGAGATTCCAGACTACCGGCTCGCTCGGATTCGGCTAAATCATGATGCGCAGGCCCTCGGCGAACGACGCCGCCAGTGCCCGATCGCCTCGAACCTCGGTCGCCGACGCCGAGA
>Ga0209385_1000052_pt1 | contig 38411 bp, 44 predicted proteins | sample NGEPerB_FD_184506 | JGI IMG/M metagenome (GOLD analysis project Ga0209385, IMG submission 184506) | Arctic peat soil microbial communities from the Barrow Environmental Observatory site, Barrow, Alaska, USA - NGEE PermafrostAB12-B... | ecosystem: Environmental > Terrestrial > Soil > Wetlands >... | reverse complement strand
GTTCCAAAAATCAAGCTTCGAGCTTCGACGCCCGGGCCTCGTGCCCGGGCGTTTTTTCTTTGGGGCTCGGAAGGGTAGCCACTCGGTCCGGAGGCTCGTCGAACTAGTCGAGCCGCCACCGGTTGTGAAGCCACAGCCATTGCTCGGGATGACGGCGAATCATCGACTCCAGGATTCCGTTGAGGCGGGCGGTGAGCCTTTCGACGCCACGCTCCTCCCGGGAGAGCGTGCGGACGTCCAACGGAGGCTCGTAGGTCAGGCGCCAGCGCGCGGGCGCGACGCGGATCGTATAAGCGGGGACGATGAGCGCCTCAGTGCGGTCCGCGAGCTTCGCGAGGGCCGAGGACGTGGCGGCCGGGCGCCCGAAGAACGGTGCCGTGACGGCGTCCGGAGGGCGGGCATGCTGGTCGTTGAGGATCCCGATCGCGCCGCCGCTTCGGAGGGCGCGCAACATGCCCCGGGCCGCATCGCGCTTCTCGATCACGGTGTTTCCCGTGGATGCGCGCAGGCGCTTGAGCGTCGCGTCGAGGAGCGGATTGTCGAGCGGGCGCGCGACGACGCCGATCGAAATGCCGAGCGCGCCGGTGCCGAGCGCCGCCCACTCCCAGTTCCCGAGATGCGCGGTCAGGAAGCAGACGCCGCGCCCGGTCGCGAAGGCATCCTTCGCGATCACGGCGCCTTCCGTGTCGACGCGCGTGAGCGCATCCGCGGAGTCGTGGGAGAGGGCGTAAAGCAACTCGGCCGCCACCCCGCCGAAGTGCTCGAAGACGCGGACGGAAAGCGCATCGACTTCTTCCGGGGACATTTCGGGGAAGGCGCGCGCGAGATTCGTCCGCGCGAGGTTTCGTCGGCGCGCATCGAGGTGGCGGTAGAGGCGCCCGAGCGCGCGCCCCGTCGACTCGGCGGCCTCGGGCGTCTTCCGCGCGAGAGCGGCGCCGAGAGCGCCGGCGAGGAAGGCCTCGAGACGATTGCGAAGCGCGGTGCGATGTTTCGGCACGAAGTCCTCAGGAGGGCGGAAGAGCAAGGCGCCGGAGCGCGTCCTCGACGAAGCCATTTTCCGTCACGGCCATCTCCACGGCGACGCGAAAGAGAGGGAGGCGAAGGCGTCCCTCCAGTTTGACGGCGTCCTTCTCGGACGTGACGACCGCGGTCGCCCCCGACTCTTCGGCCGCCCGCTCGATCCGGCCCATCGCGAACTGCCCGTAAGGGTCGTGGTCGCGAAACGTCACCGCGCCGGCCGGCGCGATCCCGAGACCTCTGAGCGTCGCGAAGAAGGCGTCCGGGCGGGCGAGGGCGGCGACGGCGACGAGCGTTGCCCCCGGCAGGTCTTCGGCCCGGACCTCCTCCCCCGAGTCGTCCCGGATGCCGAGGACTCGCGTGAGGGCGTGGTAGACGGGCGTCCCGGGGGCCCAACGGTTCGCGAGGGCGCGCGCGGCGGCGGGGTCGGCCTGTTCGCACTTCGTCACGACGACGAGGTCCGCCCGTGCGAGCGAGGAGAGGGGCTCGCGCAGGCGCCCCTCGGGCAGCAGCGCGCCGCCCGCGTCGGGAGCCGTCGCGTCGAGGAGCACGACGTCGAGGTCGCGTGCGAGGGCGACGTGCGAGAACCCGTCGTCGAGGAGGTGAACACCCACGTCGGGAACGAGGTCCTCGGCGCGGCGGGCGGCGGCGAGGCGGTCGCGATCGGCCACGATCGGGACGCGGGGAAGCGCGCGAGCGAGTGCGGCGGCTTCGTCTCCGGAAGCGCGGACGGAGGCGACGGCGCCCGCGCCGTCCGAGACGACCACCGACCCACGGCTCGCGCGGCCGTAACCGCGCGTGAGAATGGACGGACGGGTTCCGCGCGCGAGGAGCTCGCGGGCGAGCCAGCGCACGAAAGGGGTCTTGCCCGTCCCGCCCACGGCGAGGTTCCCGACGGAGAGGACGGGTCGCGCCGCCCGGTGGACCCTCAGGAAACCGCAGCGATACGCGCCGAGCCGGGCCGAGACGGCGCCCCCGTAGAGGGCCGCGAGCGGCGCGAGGAGCCTCACGCGTGCGCCGCTCCTTCGGGGGCGAGCGCGAGGATGGCGTCGGCGGCGAGGCGCGCGGCCCCGGCGTGCCTGACGAAGAGGTCGCGGGCCGCCCTCGCGGCACGGGCGCGCGCGGCGGGATCCGTGAGGAGCGGCCGCAGCGCGTCCGCGGCGGTGGGCGCGTCGGCCGCCGCGAAGACGGCGCCTGCCGCGGCGGCGAGCGCCGAGCGGATGTTGGAGGTCGACGGCCCATGGACGACCGGCGCGCCGGCACGAAGCGGCTCGAGGACGTTGTGCCCCCCCTTCGGAGCGAACGTGCCGCCGAGGAGGGCGGCGCCGCCGAGCGCGTACGTGCCCGCGAGCTCGCCGACGGAGTCGAGGAGCAGAACGTCGACGCGCGCGGGCGCCGGATTCTCCCTCTCGAGCCGCGAGCGCCGCGCGACGACGAGACCATCGGCTTCGGCGGCGCGCGCCGCAACGTCAAACGACTCGGGCTGCCGCGGTGCGAGCACGAGGAAGACGCCCGGAGCCGCGGCCGCGAGCCGGCGCCGGACGTCGAGGACGAGAGGGATCTCGGCTGCGGCGATCGAACCGGCCACGAGGACGGGCCGCCCGTCCGCGAGGCGCCGCAGGGCCTCCGCGAACGGCGGCTCATCGGCGGGAGCGCGGTCGAACTTGAGGTCGCCGCCGACCGCGATGCGCGACGGCGGGATGCCGATCTCCGCGAACCGGGCAGCGTCCTCGGGCGTGCGCGCCAGAACGCGCGTGAGCGCGTCCCAGGAACCCGCGAGGAGGCGCGCCGCCCGCCGATAGCGCCGCGCGGACCCCTCCGAAAGGCGCGCGTTCACGATGAGCACGGGAACGGCGCGCCGGTGCGCCTCGCGAAGCACCGAGGGCCAGAGCTCGGTCTCGACGAGGACGAGGAGGCGCGGGACGGTCGCGTCGAAGAATCGCCGAACCGAGAAGGGGACGTCGAGAGGAAACGTCCGCCACGCGCCGGGACGCCTGCGCGAGAGGAGGCCCACGCCGGCGGGCGTCGTGGAGGTGAGGAGGAGCGGCAGGTCCGGACGCCGGACGGCGAGTTCTTCGGCAAGCGTGAGGGCGACCTCGACTTCACCGAGCGACACGCCCTGGATCCAGACCCCACCCGAGGCCCGAGGTCCCTCTGCCGCCGGGAAGAGACGCGAAACGACGAGCGGAAAGAGGGGCGCCTCGGAGGGCAGAGGCGCCATCAAATCGAGTCCTGACAAGAATTTATCGCCCCATTCCACTCGCACCGGAGATTATACTTCGGCGGGCTGCGGGGGTGCCTTTCCTGATAGACGAAAACGACTTCGGAAACGTAAAAGATGCCGAAGCGATGCGTCTTGTCTCGTCTGCCGCCCGTCCCATGTCCCAGAAGCCGCCCGCCGCGGCGGTCGGGTCACGGCTCCGCTCGACCGAATCTCCCAGCGCCCCGGCGGAAGAACGCGCGCTCGCGCGCCGCGCCGCGGGGGGCGATCCCGACGCCTTCGCCGAGCTGGTCGCGCGCCGGACGCCGGGCGTTCTCGCATTTCTGAGGCGGCTCCTCGGGGACGCCGAGGATGCGCGCGACGTCGCCCAGCTCACGTTCGTGAGGGTCTGGGAAAATCTCGACCGGTACGATCCGGCCTGGGCATTCTCCACGTGGCTCTTTCGCATCGCGGGCAACCTCGCGATCGACGCCCTGCGCGCGCGCGGCACGCGGCAGCGCACCGAGGCCGAGAGTTTTCGCCTCGTGAAGGGGGCCCGGACGAGCGCGGAGCCCGACGGGCCGGCGCTTCTCGCTGAGGTCGAGGTGCGGCGCGTCTTCGAGAGCTGCGCGGGCGTGCTCTCGGAAAAACAGCGGCTCGTCTTCGTCCTCCGGGAATTCGAGGACAAGGAAAGCCGCGAGATCGCGCAGATCCTTGGCTGCCGGGAATCCACGGTGCGCAACCACCTCTTCCAGGCGCGGCGCCTGCTGCGTGACGAAATCCGGAAGCGATTCCCGGAGTTCGTGGCGGGTCGATGAGAACGAACGCGCTCTGCCCGGAGCTCACCAGCACCCGCGAGGCCGTGCGGCAGCGCCTTTCAGAAGAAGTATCTTCTTCTTCCGAGCGCGCGCTCAAGGCCCATGTCGTCTCCTGTGGGGTCTGCGCGGCCGAAGCGCGCGCCCTCGACCCGACGCTTCTCTTCGTGCCGCTCGGAACTTTTGGCACTTCCGCCGCGGCCGATCCATCGGCGGAGGACGTGCGCCGGGTCGCGGACGACGTCCTCGCCGAGGTGCGGCGGCGGATGCGCATTTCGACTCCCGCTCCGGCCCGCCCCTTCGTCTCGCGCCGCTTCCTGCAGGTGGCGGCTGCGCTCATGGCTCTCGCCGCTGGACTCTTCGGCGTCCAGGGAATCCGCCTCGCGAGGGAGCGGGCGACCCATTCGGCGGGGATGGCGCCGACGGCCGCGCCCGGATTCGTGCCCGACGCCGAAATCGCGGCCATGAGCGAGGCCGCGCGCCCCTCGGCCCGCCCTCTGATCCAGGACCTGAAGAACCCTGCCGCGCGGGTCTACGAGTTCGCCGCCATTTCCGCGAAGGAGCCGAGCGTCGTCTTCATCGCGGACCCGCACGCGGATCTCTAGAGGATTTCAAAAGTCATGCGTTTCGGCTCCCACCGGCCGCGGGCCGCCTTCCGGGCCGCCGTTCTCGCGTTCTGCGTCGGCCTCGCGAGCCCCGCGGTTCTCTCGGCCGCCGGCCCGCCGCCGCAGACGGTCGTCAAACTCTTCACGCTGAAGTACCGCAAGGCTGAGGACGCGCTGGCGCGCCTGCGCCCTCTTCTCTCGGACTCGGGAGCCGTCTCCGCTGTCCTCGAGACAGACGGCAACTCTCTCACGGTTCGCGGCACATCGGGACGCGTCGAGCAGATTGCCCGTGAGATCGCAGCCTTCGACGTGCCACTTCGCGCCATCGACATCGTCGTGACGCTTCTGAGGTCCACGGCGTCGAAGAAGAACGGCAGCGGCGGGGACAAGGGCGAACCGTCGGAAGACATCCGCGAGATCGGCGAGAGGCTCAAGAAACTCTTCAACGTCACCAATTTCACCCGGCTCGACTCCGTGGTCTTCCAGGGGATCGAAGGCCAGCGTGTGGCCTACGTGATGGGCGGCGGCTACCGGCTCGGGTTCCTCGTGGATCCGGCGCGTGACGGCACCCAGGTCCAGCTCCGCGACCTCTCCCTCGAGCGCATGCGCCACGAGGCGGGCAGGGAGATCCGCGGCGAGATCGTGCGCACGTCGATCAACGTGAACCTCGGCCAGCCCTACATCCTCGGGGTCGGCCGCGACGAGTCCGCCGGCGACAAGCTCTTCATCGTCTTCTTCGCGAACTGGCGCCGGCCCGGGCCGGGAGTCTTCCGAAACTGATGCCGACGTACGTCTGCAGGCTGGGCATGGGCGACGGCGCGGTCACGACGCGCGCGATCGAGGCGGCCGACGAGGGCGCCCTGAAGGCCGAGCTCGCCCGTCTCGGGGCCCGGCTCTTTTCCGTGAGGCTCGAGTCCGGCGCGACGCCGGATGCGGCCGGGCGCGCGCGCTTCTCCCTGAATGACTCCCTCGCGGCGCTCCTCCCCCGCCGTCGCCATCCGGTGAAAGTCGGGGAGTTTCTCGTGTTCAACCAGGAGCTCGTCGCGCTCCTGAAGGCCGGCCTCCCCATCGTGAACGGCCTCGACATTCTCCTCGAGCGCCAGGAAAACGCGCGCTTCAAGGCGATTCTCAAGGACGTCCGCAATCAGCTCGTTTCGGGCATCGCCCTCTCAGACGCCTTCCTTGCGCACGGAGACGTCTTCCCCCGGCTTTACTCGACGTCCCTGAAGGCCGGCGAGCGCTCGGGCGAGATCGAAAAAGTTCTCCGCCGGTACCTCGCCTACCAGAAGATCCTCGGCGCGATCCGGCGCAAGGTGACGGGGGCCCTCGTCTATCCGGCGGTTCTCATCGGCCTGTCGATCGGGCTCGTCGCGATCCTCATGACGTACGTCATCCCGAAGTTCCGGGAGTTCTTCGCAGGGTTCGAAGCGGGCCAGCTGCCGTTCATCACGCGGATGGTCATCGGGACGGCCGACTTCCTGCGCGCGCACATCCTCATCGTGCTCGCGGTGATCGCCGCGAGCAGCGTTCTCTTTTCCCGTTGGAAGGCGAGCGACGCCGGGAGACTCTCGTTCGACGGCCTCCTGTTGCGCCTTCCGCTCATCGGGCCGATCCTCAGGCAGTTCGCGCTCTCGCAGTTCTCCCGTTCGCTCGCGACGCTCGTCGGGGCCGGCACGCCGCTCGTGCCCGCGCTCGACATTGCGGCGGGCGCCGTCGCGAACCGCCGCGTCTCCGAGGCCGTTGCCGCCGTCGTGCCCCGTGTCCGCGAGGGCGCCGAGCTGTGGCGCAGCCTGGAGTCCACCGGGGTGTTCACGTCTCTCGCGGTCGAGATGATCAAGGTCGGGGAGGCGACGGGAGCCCTCGAGGAGATGCTCACGAACACATCCGATTTCTACGACGAGGCGATCGAAGCCCAGCTCCAGCGCATCGTGAGCCTCATCGAGCCGATCATCCTCGTCGTCATGGGCGGCGTCGTCGCGACGCTTCTCCTGTCGATCTATCTGCCCATGTTCACGATCCTGTCCAACATCCGGGCCTGACGGGCCGTAAAAGCGGAAGACGAGATGAGTACGGTGATTCCACGGTTTCTCGACGCCGCCTCCGAGGAGACGCGTGCCCGGCAGCTCGCCGAGCGCCTCGGTCTGCCGTACGTGGACCTCTGGACGTTCCGGATCGACGCCGAGGTCTTCCGCTCGATCCCTCTCGAGTGGATGCTCCGGTTCGAGTTCGTGCCCGAAAAGGCCGAGAACGGCTCTCTCGCCGTGATCATGGCCGACCCGGCCGACGTCGTGAAGCGCGACGAGCTCGAGGGCCTGCTCAAGAAGCGCCTGCTGGTCCGGGTCGGCTCGCGCGCCGCGATGCAGGACATCCTCCAGAAATCCGAGTCCACGCAGCGCGTCCTCGAGGAAGCCACCGAGGAATTCCGGATGCAGGTCGTGCGGGAGGACGATGAGGGGCAGGAGGTCCTCTCGATCGACCGCATCACGGCTGATGCGAGCCCCATCATCAAGCTCGTCGACTCCGTGCTCTTCAACGCGATCCAGCGCCGGGCCTCGGACATCCACATCGAGACGCAGGAACACGTCGTCGTCATCAAGTACCGCATCGATGGCGTGCTGTACCCCGCGATGGAGCCGATCGACAAGAAGCACCATCAGACGATCATCAGCCGCATCAAGGTCATGTCGGAGCTCGACATCGCCGAGAAGCGCGTCCCGCAGGACGGCCGCTTCAAGGTGCGCGTAAAGGGCCGCACGATCGACTTCCGCGTGTCGATCATGCCGACCGTTCACGGCGAGGACGCCGTCATCCGCATCCTCGACAAGGAGTCCGCGAACGCCGAATTCAAGAACCTGCGCCTCGATGTCCTCGGCATGGACCAAGAGACGATGCGGCGCCTGAGGAAGTTCATCCGCGAGCCTTACGGGATGGTCCTCGTGACGGGACCGACGGGTTCGGGCAAGACGACGACGCTCTACGCGTGCCTGTCGGAGATCCAGTCGGTCGAGGACAAGATCATCACGATCGAGGACCCGGTCGAGTACCAGCTCCGGGGCATCACGCAGATCCCCGTCAACGAGAAGAAGGGCCTGACGTTCGCGCGCGGGCTGCGATCGATCCTGCGTCACGACCCCGACAAGGTCATGGTCGGCGAGATTCGCGATGAGGAGACGGCGCAGATCGCCGTCCAGGCCGCGCTCACGGGACACCTCGTTTTCACGACGGTGCACGCGAACAACGTCGTGGACGTCCTCGGCCGCTTCCTCAACATGAAGGTCGAGCTCTACAACTTCGTCTCGGCCCTCAACTGCATTCTCGCGCAGCGCCTCGTGCGCAAGATCTGTCCGCACTGCAGGATTCCCTTCGTACCCACGCCCCAGCTCCTCGAGGAGTCGGCGCTCACGCCCGAGCAGATGAAGGGCGCGACGTTATGGGAGGGGAGGGGCTGCATCGAGTGCAATGGAACGGGTTTCTACGGCCGCATGGCGATCACCGAGCTCCTCGACCTGTCCGACCGCATCCGCGGCCTCATCCTCGACAAGCGCCCCGCCGCCGAGATCAAGAAGGCCGCGCAGGCCGAGGGCATGAGCTTCCTTCGCGAGTCGGCCATCAAGAAAGTCTTCACCGGCCAGACGACGCTCCGCGAGATCAACAAGGTGACCTTTGTCGACTAGCGGCGCCTCGAACCCGTTCTCGGCCACGTTCTGGCGCTCCCCGCGTCCGCCACACGCGTTCGTCCTGACGTCCGACAGGCTCGTGTACGTCGGCCCCTCCGATCCGACCCGGCGCGCGGCGCTTTCGGCGGCGCCGGCGTTTCGGGTGCTGACCCGCTCGCTCCCCGCGGAAACGTTCACGCCGGGACCTGACGGATCGCCGCACGCGGGCCCCGCCCTCGCGGGCGCGCTCCAGCGGCTGCTCGCCGAGGCGGGCGCGAAGATTCACGCCGCGTCGCTCGTCGTGCCCGACGGATGGGTCAAGCTTCTCGTCATCGACGCCGACGAGCCGGAGCGCCACGCGCGCGAGGTCGAGGAGGTCCTGCGCTGGAAATTCGGCCGCGCATTCGGCGAGCCTGTTCCGGCGCTGCGCCTCTCGTGGCAGCCCGCGGGGCCGGGAGCCGAGGGAACGCGCGTCCTCGCGCTCGCGGCCTCCGAACAGGCCGCGTCCTCGTGGGAAACCCCGTTCGAAAGGGCGGGGATTCGCGTCGGCTCGCTCGAGACGGCCGCGTTCGCGGTTTCCGTGCTGGGCGCGCGCGCGGTGGGGGAGGGATTCCTCGTCTGGGTGGACGATGAGGCGGCCACGACGCTCGTCTTCGCGGGCGGGCAGCTCCGTTTCGCGCGCACGCGGAGCTTCACGGATCCCCTTGAGGCGGTGCAGGATATCCGCCTCGCCGTCACCTTCGGATTGCCCGTTCGGTCGCCCGAGGCGCCTCCCGTGGACGTCACGGCGGCCTGCGCGGCGGGGCCCGTGGACTCTCCGGTCGTCGGGGCCTTGCGCGCGTTTCGAGCCGGGGCCGGGGCCGCGGAGCCGGACCTTCTCACGCAGGTCCGGCTCGTGCCGGGCGCGACGGTGACGCCGGCTGCGGCGGCCGAGGAGGCTTCAACTCTCGCCGCCCTCGGTACGCTCGCGGGGGGGGATTGATGCCGGGCCGCTTCAACCTCGCGCGCCGGCCTTTCGTCGACACGCGTCCGGCAAACCTCACGGCGACGTTTCTCGCGATGCTCGTGGCCGTGCTCTCGTTCGTCGCGGCCCGGACGGTGATCCGGTATTTCGCCGACTCGAGCCGGGCGCGCGCGTCGATCGCGAACCTCAGGGCCGAGATCTCGAGCCTCGAGGAGGCGCGGCGGAAAGCAGAAGCGTCGCTCGCGCGGATCGACGTCGGCGCCCTGGCCTTCGACGTGGAGGACGCGAATGAGATCGCCCTCCGGCGCGCCTTTTCGTGGACCCGCTTTCTTTCCCGTCTCGAGAAGACCCTGCCGCCCGACATCCGCATCGCGTCGATCGGGCTCCAGAAGATGACTGCGACCTCGGGAACGCCCGCCATTGCCATCGCACGGCGCGGTTCGGGAGAGACGGTGCTCGTGAGCCTGGTCCTCGTCTCGCGCGACCCGAACGGCCTGCCGAAGACGATTCGCGCGTTCGACGCCTCACCCTGGTTCGAAGCGCCTACGCCGGCGAGCGAAGACCGCGGCGAGAAGGGTCTTCCCGAAGGGCGCCGGCTCACCCTCTCGGTCGCGTACCACGACGTCGAAGGCCGCAAGGAAGGGCGCCCGTGAGCGCGCCTTCGGCTACCGTCCTTCAGGGTGCGGGCGATCGCATTCGCGGATGGCTCCCGCTCGTGCGCCGTGGAGGCGTCCGGCCGTCGCCTTGGCGGGCCCGCCTGCCCCTGTTCGCTTTCCTCTCCGTCCTCCTCGTTCTGGCGACGGCCGTGCTCATCGGCTACCACGCCTTCTACGACGAAAGGTTCAAGGCGCTCGAAAAGACCCGGGCCGAGCTCGAGGCGAAGCGCGACGAGGCCGCGGAGGCCACGCGGCGGGTCGTAAACACCGAGCAGCGCCTCCGCGCTCTCGAGCGGGACCTCGAGGCATTCAATCGGGACGTCCTCGGCGGCCGCAAGGAACGGCTCGCCGCCGTGATCGAGGACGTCTACCTGCTCACGCAGAAGGCCGGGACGGTGCCGAGCCAGATCGCATACGCGTTCACGGACGCCGACAGCGCCACGCGCCTCGGCCTCACGTTCGCCGTTCAGGGGCGCTACGCCGACGTCAAGAAGCTTCTCTTTTCGTTCGAGAGCAATCCCCGCTTTCTTCTCCCCGAGAACGTCGCGCTCGTGACCGACGAGACGCAGCCGGACGTGCTGCGCCTGAACCTCACGGTGGCGCACTATTTCCGCCCCGACGGCTCGCCCGCGCCCCGCCGCGCAGGGCGGGCAGCGGTGCCGCCCTCCGCGGCGCAGGCGGCCCCTTCCGCGCCGAAGCCCACGCCGGCTCTTGGAGGGCTTCCGGAATGAGCGCGTCGAAGGCAACTCGGAAGTCGGGTCTCAGGCCGCTCCTGTTCGTTCTTCTCGTCGTCCTGGGCCTCGCGGGGCTGTCTTACCTTCCCCGGGGGAGCGGAGCGCCCGAAGCTCCCGAGGCTCCCGCGGGCGCGCCTATCTCCGGCCGTCCGCGGGCCGTCCGGATCGGCGCCGATCCCGAGTCCGTGCCCGACCTCACGCGCGTGGCCGTGCGGGGCAGCGCGGACGAGCGCGTAGGGCGGAACGTGTTCCGTTTCTACGATTCACCCACGCCGACGGCCCGCCCGACACCGATCCCGACGCCCACGCCGGTCCTGCCCGGGAGCCCGCGGTTCGTCGGGCCGATGCCGATTCAGCCGACGCCGACGCCGACACCCATCATTCCGCCGAGCATCCCGTACAAGGTCCTCGGCGTCTTCGGCTCCCGCGACGCGCTCATCGTGTCGCTCGAAGAGGGCGGCCGGATCATCAACGCCCGAGAGGGGGACGTCGTCGACGTCCGCTTCAAGGTCCACAGGATCAACCGCGAGTCGGTCGACTTCAGCTTCCCCGGTCTTCCACCCGAGATCACAAGGCGCATTCCCATCCCGCTCCCGTGATGCGGGAGATTGAAGGACTTCGCATGACGACGACACGAAACGGCCGAGCCTCCCGCCGATTCCCGCGCCTTCCGGGCGTGGCGGTCGCTCTCGTTCTCGCGCTCCTCGCGTCCGGCTGCGCGACGTCGCGTGCGTATCGCGACGGCGAGCGCGAGGAGGCACGCAAGCATTGGGATCTTGCCGTTCTCGCCTACGAGAGGGCCCTCGCTCTCTATCCGAACGACTCATCCGCGCGCATTTCCCTGCAGCGGGCGCGCTTTCAGGCGGCCCAGGCCCACTACGAGCGCGGGCGCCTGCACCGGTCCGCGGGCCAGCTCGACCTCGCCGTCGCCGAGCTCGAGGTCTCGATCGCCCTCGACTCCACGAACGACTCGGCTCTTCAGGAATTGCGGAGGGCCAAGGCCGACATGGAGAGCCGCAACCGCGAGAACGCCGGCGGGACCCCCGTCGAGAAGGCGAAGGCGCGGACGCGCGGCATGCGCGGCGCTCCGCCGATGCTGAGCCCGTCGTCGACGAAACCGATCGACGTGGCGTTCGCGCCCGACACGAACATCAAGAAGATCTACGCGGCGCTGGGCGCGGCGGCCGGCATCAACATCATCTACGACCCCCAGCTCAAGGACGACAAATTCACGCTCGACCTCCGGGGCATGACGTTCCAGAAGGCCCTCGAGACCGCGATGCGCCAGGCCGGCCACTTCTACAAGGTCATCGACGAGAAGACGATCCTGATCGCGCAGGACACCCAGCAGAACCGCAAGGAGTACGAGGACCAGGTCATCCGCACGTTCTTCCTCTCGAACGGCGACGTGAAAGACGTTTCGGCCATGGTGCGGTCGATCCTGGACCTGCGCCGGCTCGGCACGATCCCGTCGCTGAACGCGATCATCATCCGCGACACGGCCGACAAGGTGGCCGTGGCCGAGCGGCTCATCGAGGTGAACGACAAGGCGAAGTCCGAGGTCGTCGTGGATGTCGAGCTCCTCCAGGTGAACACGACTAACGACCTCAACCTGGGATTGTCCCTCCCCAACACGGAGACGGCGACAGTCGTGCAGCCCGCGGCGGCCGGCGGGGTGGCCACCGCCACTTCGCTCCCCTGGAATGCGATCAAGGGCCTCGGGATCAACGACCTCATGTTCACGATTCCGACGATCACGTACAACTTCCTCAAGCAGAATACGGATGCCGAGGTGCTGGCGAAACCGCAGCTCCGCATCGCCGAGGGCGAGAAGGCGCAGCTCGTCATCGGCGACCGCATACCGATCCCCGTCACGACCATCAACACCCAGCAGGCGATCGGCTCGACCGGCATCGTCCCGATCACCTCCTACCAATATCAGGACGTCGGCATCAAGATCGACATGGAGCCGCGCGTCCACCACAACAAAGAGGTGTCGCTCAAGCTCACGATCGAGGTGTCGCAGCTCGGGGCCCCCGTCGTCGCACCTGACGGGTCGTCGCAGCCGACCATCAGCACCCGGACGATCACCTCCTCGATCCGACTGAAGGACGGCGAGACGAATTTCCTTGCGGGCCTCATCCGCAAGGACACGTCCAAGACGAAGAACACGATCCCGTTTCTTGGCGACCTTCCGCTCATCGGTCATCTCTTCACGCACATAATCACGGCCGACAAGCGGACGGACCTCTACCTCACGCTCACGCCGCACATCATCCGGTCCCCCCAGATCACGGACGAGGATCTGATTCCGATCTGGGTCGGCACCGAGAACAACGTCTCGTTCTCGGGCCTCAACACCCGCCTCGAGTCGCCAAACGCGACGGGTTCGCCGTTCGACGCGCCGCCCGCCGGGGGTGCCCGCCCGCCCGTGCGCCCGGTGCCGGCGACCCCCGCAGGGCCCAATTCCAACCTGCCCATCATCCAGGGGGGCTCGGGGCCGAACGATCCCTTCAGGCCCACGCCGGCCCCGGCGCCGACGCCCGCTACGCCGAGGTCGCCGAATGCGACGGCCACGGTCGAAACACAGGCTCTCCTCCAGAGTGCGGCCGGCCCCGTGCTCCGGCTCGAGGCGACGCCTTTACAAGTCGCGCCCGGCGCCGTTTCCGTCGTGAATCTCACGGGCGATTCCGGTCTCGACGCGCTCTCAGCGCTCGAGCTCACGGTCGAGTGGGATCCCTTTGTAGCCGAGGTCACGGGGATCGCGCCCGGACCGTGGCGGAGCGGCTTTGGCGGGGACATGGTGCAATTCGACGCGGACCGCGTCGCGGGCCGTGCTCACCTCCACTTCAAGCGCGCCGGCGGGGTCGGCTTGCCCGACGGCGTCCTCACAACGCTCGCCGTGCGCGCCCTTGCTCCGGGGACCACGCTCGTGCGCGTCACCGCGGGCACGGCATCCACGACCGGCGGAGCCACGCCGGCGCCGCGCGTCGAGGCGGCTTCTCTCACGGTGAAGCAGGTGCCATGACCCCGTTCCTGGGGATCCGTTCCCGCTCCCGCGCGCGCGGCTTCTCGCTCGTCGAGCTCGTCATCGTCTGCGCCTGTATCCTCATTCTCACGGCGATGATCGTGCCGGTGACGCGCTTCGGCATGGTGCGGCAGAAGGAAATGGAGATGCGCGAGGCGCTGCGCTCGATGCGCAGCGCGATCGACGACTTCAAGCGCCTCTCGGACCAGGGACTCATCCCCGTGGACCTCGATACCGAGGGATACCCGAAGACCCTCGACAAGCTCGTCGAGGGCGTCGACCTCGTGGGCCAGATCAAGAAGAAGAAGAGGTTCATCCGGAAGATCCCGATCGATCCGATGACCGGCAACGCGGAATGGGGTCTTCGGAGCTATCAGGACGATCCGGACGCGCGCTCGTGGGGCCGCCAGAACGTGTACGACGTGTACTCGCTCTCGCCGCTGACGGGCCTCGACAAGACGAAGTACAAGGACTGGTGATGCGAAGAGGAAAAGGCTTCACTCTCGTCGAGCTTCTCGTGGTCATGGCGATTATGGGCATTCTCGTCGCCATCGCGGTTCCGCAGCTCCAGAAGGCCCCGATCCGCGCGAAGGAGGTCACCCTGCGCGAGGATCTCTTCACCTTTCGCTCGTGTCTCGACCAGTACTACGCGGACAAGGGCCACTATCCCGACACGCTCCAGACGCTCGTGACGGACAAGTACATCCGCAAGATTCCGATCGACCCGTTCACGAAGTCGGCCGACACGTGGCAGGTCATCATGGAGGAGCCCGACTCCTCGGAGACGGCATCGCAGGAGCCCCCGGGGATCATCGACGTGAAGAGCGGCGCGAAACAGGCGTCGCTCGACGGGTCTCCGTACAACACGTGGTGAAGGTGAAGAGCCCGAGCCGCGGCTACACGCTCGTCGCGCTCATCATCGGAATGACGGTGATGTCGATTCTCATCGCGGCGGTGCTTCCGATGGCGTCGGCCGAGGCGCAGCGCGACAAGGAGGCCGAGCTCATCTTCCGCGGCCTCCAGTATGCCGAGGGAATCCGCACGTTCCGGAAGCACTACGGACGGTACCCGAACACGCTGAAGGAGATGTACGAAGTCCGCCCGCGGACGCTCCGCAAGCTGTGGAAGGACCCGATGACGAACTCGCTCAACTGGGGTCTCATCACGTTGACGAGCGGGGCGCCGCTCGTGGGGGCGACGCCGGGAGGCATGCCGGGCGGCGGCCTGCTGACCCCCACGCCCGTCCCCACGCCGCGGCCGGGAACGGTGGGGACGCCGGGCAATCCCGGGGACGCGCCGCCGGGCCCCATCATGGGGGTCTACTCGACGTCGAAGAAGAAGGGCTATCGCCTCTTCACGGGGCGGGAGAACTACAACGAGTGGCGCTTCACGGAGCAGACGCTTCTGAATCAGGCTCCCTCCGGGCCGCCGCCTGCGCCCGGCCCGGGAATCGGAACCGGGCACTGATTCAGGGCCGCGGCCGCGGCGTGGCGGCGGACGCCGCGGGCCGGGCGGCGTCGCGCACGGCCGCCTCCAGAGAGCGCGCCGCGAGCGCGTGACCTTTCGCGCTCCAGTGGATGCCGGTCGGAAGGAAGAGCCGTTCGCCCGCACGCGTGGCGTCGCGGAACGCGGGAAGGAGGTCGACGACCGGCACATTACGGCGTGCGCAGGCCTCCTTCACGCGGAAGAAACCGTCGGGGTCGAGCGCCTCCGGGCCGAGTCCGTAGATCCTGAGCACTCGCTCCTTCACGGCGTCGTCGACAAGAAATCTCGGCGGGACCGTGAAGACGAGCGGCGCCGCACCGAGGGCGTGCGCCTCACGGGCGACGGCGTGAAGGAGCGCCCAGGTGAGCTCGAACTCGGCGTTTCGGGAAGGCGGCGCGGCGCGGAGCGAGAGGTCGAGCATGACGGGCCGCTCTTCGGGCTCGACCCCGCCCGGCTGGCCGAGCGCGCGCCTCACGAGGGACCAGAGATGGGAGCGGGACCCGAGAATGTCGGCGAGCCTTACGAGCCCCGACGGGCCGGATGCCGCGCCTTGCGGGACGAGCGTCAGCGTGCCGTCCGAGAGGAGAAACCGCGGTTTCTCCATTTCGTAGATCTTCGGGCTCGCGTTCTCCATGACATCGTTCCAGAAGAATCCGGCGAGGACGACATCGGGCGCGAGGCGAGGGCCCCAGCGCCGGAGGGTCAGGAGGGCCTGATCGGTTCCGTAGCCCGGGACGCCGAGATTGACGACTTCGAAGGACGGCCCGAGACGCACCGCGAGCTGGTGTGTGAGGGTCTCGTCCTGTCGCACGCCGCTGCCGAAGACAAACGAATCGCCCAGGACGGCGACGCGGATGATTCCAGAAACCTTCCCCGCGTGCTCGTCGTCGCGGAACCCGAGCGTGTTCGTCCGCACGTCCGCCTGCCAGGGTTCGTCGCTCCTGAGGCCGACGACGTTGGGCCGAAGCGTCCAGCCCAGCTCCGGGTCGACGTGCACGAGAGGGCCGCCGGCGTTGGGCGCGGCGTAACGCTCGGCGAGGGGCTGGGGAGCGAAGAGTCGGAGACCAGCCTCCGCGCCGGCGAGCCCCGCCGCGAGCGCGGCCAGCGTGAGAGCGGCATTCCGCCAGAATTCCTTCGAGGCGATCGTTTGCTCCCTTCGTCCCGAACCATTGTCGCCCCGGCGCGTTCCAAACGCTCGTCCTCGAACTAGAATCGGCCGTGCTCGAGAGGCGGCTCCCGGACGGGACGGCGGTGTGGCTGGACCCGATGCGCGACGTGAAGAGCCTCGCGCTCTCGGTCACGATGGCCGGCGGCTCCGCGGGCGAGGAGCCCGAGGAGCGCGGCGCGACGCACTTCCTGGAGCATCTCCTTTTCAAACGGACGCGCCGCCGCTCGGGCGCGGCCGTCGCGCGGATCACGGACCGGCTCGGAGGCGAGTGCGACGCGTACACGACGAAAGAGTCCGTGTCGTTCCACGCGCGTGTCCCCTCCGAACGGGCGGCCGAGGTCGTGGACCTCCTCCTCGACCTCACGTCCGCCCCCGCGTTCACGGCCGCTGACGTCGAGGTCGAGCGCGGCGTGATCCTGGAGGAAATGGCGGAGGCCGAAGACCTTGCCGAAGACCTCCTCCACGAGGCGTTCCTCCGGCACCTCTGGCCCTCGCACGCGCTCGGCGCGCCGATTCTCGGAACGAAAAAGACGGTCACGGGTCTCACGCGCGCGCGCCTCGCGGCACGCTTCCGCGTGATCGCGCGCCCCGCGGGCACGCTCGTCGCGGCCGCGGGCGCCTTCGACCCGGACCGGCTCGTGGAGCTTCTGACCCGCTCTCGTGGGCGGCGTCACGCGGCGCCTCCGGCCGGCCCGGCCGCTCCTGTCGTCGCGCCGGGGAAGCCCCGCGCGGCCCGCTGCGCGTTTCATCTCGCGCGGCCGGAGCTCCAGCAGACGCACCTTCTCGTGGGCGGGCCGACGATTCCGTTCTGCCATCCGCTCGTTCCGGCCGCGTGGATCGCGAGCGAGGTGCTCGGGGGCGGCGTCTCGTCGCGTCTCTGGCGCGACGTGCGCGAGCGGCGCGGCCTGGCCTACTCCATCGGCACGGGCCTGACCCTGCATCGTGCGGCAGGCGTCGCCCTCGTCTCCGCCGCGACGCAGCCGAAGAATCTCGCGCGCCTCGTCGCGACGACGGCCCGCGCCCTCCGGCGTTTCCGCGAGGAGGGCGTCACGCGCGCTGAGCTCTCCCGCGTGCGAAACCAGTTCCACGCGGAAGCGGCGCTGTCGCTCGAGTCCACGGCCGCCCGGCGCGAGACCGCCGTTCGCGCCTGGCTTTATCGGGGCCGCCCGTACTCCGCCGAGCAATTTCTGGCCGACGTGGACCGCGTGACGCACGACGACGTGTCCGCGGCAATCGGCTACCTCTATGGCCCCTCGGGCGGCGCGGGTGCAGGCCAATTCGGTCTCGGCATCGCCGGGCCTCTGCCCGCGGGGACGCGGCCCGAGGCCTTCGTGCGCCATCTCGCCGACGACGTCTCCGAGGCGCTCGCGGCATGACGGCCCCACCCCCCGGCCTTCCCGTCCGCGTGCGCTACCGCATGGCTGAAGCGTTTCTGGATCTCGCTCCGCCGGCCTACGCCTCCCAGGGCGCCGCCGGCGCCGACCTACGCGCGGCGGTCGCCGAGCCCCTCGTCGTGGCTCCCGGGGCGCGACTCGTGGTTCCGACGGGCCTCGTGCTCGAGATTCCCGCGGGCTTCGAGGGGCAGGTGCGCGCCCGTTCGGGCCTCGCGCTGAAGAAAGGGATCGCGCTTGCGAACGGGGTCGGGACGATCGACGCGGATTACCGCGGAGAGGTCGGGGTCCTCGTTGTGAACCTCGGGAACGAAGCCGTGACGCTCGCGCGCGGCGAGCGGATCGCGCAGCTTGTGATCGCGCCTGTCGCGCGCGCCGTGTTCGAGGAGGCTTCCCTCCTCGGCGAGACGGTGCGCGGCGACGGCGGCTTCGGAAGTACGGGGGGGCAGTGAGCCGCCTCGAGGTCAGTTTCCTCGGATCCGGCTCCTCGGGAAACTGCGCCGTCGTGCGCGTGAACGGGACGAGCATCCTCGTGGACGCGGGCCTTTCGATGAAGGAGACCGAGCGCCGGCTCGTGCAGCGCGGCTCGTCGCTCGACGCGATCTCCGCGATCTTCATCACCCACGAGCACGCGGACCACATGCACGCGGCTCTCGACCTGAACCGGAGGCGCGGCATTCCCATCTACGCCTCTCGCGGGACCGCCGTCGCCGGGGGATTTCCCGGCCCCCTCTTCGCCGACGTGCGGCCCGTCGCCGGCGGGAAGGAGCTCGCCGTCGGCGACCTCCACGTGCGCGTCACGTCGACGCCGCATGACGGAGCCGAATCGGTGTGCTACGTCTTCGCGGACGCCGGAGGGCGCCGCGTGGGCATCGTGACGGACCTCGGACATCTCTCGCATGCGGTCCTCGAGGCGCTCGAGGACTGCGAGGTGCTCGGGCTCGAAGCGAACCACGACGAGGACCTCCTGCGGTCGGGTCCGTATCCGCCCTACCTCAAGAAACGCATTCTCTCGGCCGTGGGACATCTGTCGAACGAGTGCGCCGCGGACGGGTTGAAGCGCCTCGTCGGGCCGCGGACCGGAGCCGTGGTCGCGCTTCACGTCTCGCGACACAACAATACCGGGGCGCTCGCCGAGCGGGTGTTTCGCGAGGCGCTCGAGGCAACAGGGACCCGCGCAACGCTCGCCGTCGCCCGGCACGACGCGCCCACGGAATGGATCGCCGCGTACTAGATAGAGAGGAGTCGACGATGACGGTTCTCGTGAAGGTCATGCTCAAGCCGGGGGTTCTCGATCCCCAGGGGAAGGCCATCGCCGACGCCCTCCACCGCCTCGGTTACGGCGCCGTCTCCGACGTGCGGGCCGGGAAGCTCTTCCGCATCGAGGTCGACACGGACGATCCGAAGGCGGCGCGGGAGGTGGGCTCTCAGATGGCGGAGAAGCTGCTCGCGAATCCCGTCATCGAGGACTACGAGCTCGTTCTCGAGGCGGCCGGCGCGCCGGCCGGCATGGAAGCCAGAGCACTTCGGTGAGCGGCACGACGGGGGCCGGCAGCGCGGGGGCGGGCATACCGCGGGTCGCCGTTGTCGTCTTTCCGGGCAGCAACTGCGACGAGGATGCGGCCCTCGCCTCACGAAACGTGCTCGGGGCGGACGTGAAGATGGTGCGGCACGACGAGCGCGCGCTCGGCGATCCCGATCTCGTGATCCTTCCGGGTGGATTCTCGTACGGCGACTACCTGAGGAGCGGCGCGATGGCGCGCTTTTCTCCGGTGATGGAATCCGTCGCGGCGTTCGCGGGGCAGGGCGGAGCGGTGCTCGGCATCTGCAACGGCTTCCAGATCCTGTGCGAGGCCGGGCTCCTGCCGGGGGCGATGCTGCGGAACGAAGGCCTCCGTTTCGTGTGCCGGGACGTTTTCCTGCGTGTCGAATCGAAGCGCACCCCGTTCACGCTCGCGATCAACAAGGGCGATGTCCTCCGGATGCCCATCGCGCACGGAGACGGGAACTGGACGGCCGAGAAGAGGGTGTACGAGGAGATGCTCGCGCGGGACCAGGTCGTCTTCCGCTACGTGCGCGCCGACGGTTCGCGGGGAGCGGGGGGCAATCCGAACGGCTCGCTCGACGACGTGGCTGGCATTTGCAACGTGAAGGGCAACATCGTGGGTCTCATGCCGCATCCGGAGCGCGCCGCCGAGAACCTCCTCGGCGGCACCGACGGGGCGCGCCTCTTCAAGTCCTTCGCGACGACCCGCATGGCGATGCACGGGGCCTGAGACGCAGTCCGGCGCGCCTCGCCGCCTCATCGGACGCTTCGACGCGACCATGCTCGTCGTCGGCTCGATGATCGGTTCGGGCATCTTCATCGTCTCGGCCGAGTCCGCGCGGCTCGTCGGAACGCCGGCGCGGCTGCTCGCCGTGTGGCTCGTCGCCGGACTGCTCACGCTCCTCGCCGCGAATGCGTGCGCCGAGCTCGCGACGATGTTCTCGCTCGCGGGCGGTCCGTACGTCTTCTTTCGTGAGGCCTACGGGCCGCTCCTCGGCTTTCTCTACGGGTGGACGACGGTGCTCGTCATCCAGACCGGCACGATCGCGGCCGTCGCCGTCGCGTTTTCGATGTTCCTCGGTCTCCTCGTGCCGTCCGTCGCGGGCGGCGCGACGAAGGCCGTGGCGGCGCTCGTCGTGCTCGTCCTGACGGGGACGAACGCGCTCGGGCTCCGGGTGGGCACGCGCGTCCAGAACGTCCTGACGGTCCTCAAGGTCGCCGCGCTCCTGGCCCTCATCGCCGGGAGCATCATTTTCGGGCGGGCCCCGGCGGAGGCGGTGGCGGCGGTCGGGGCCGCGGCCGCGGAGACCCCCGCGCTGAGCGCCCTCGTCCTGGTCTTCGCGCTTGCGCTCGTCGGGCCTGCGTTCTCGCAGTCGGCCTGGACGAACGTGACGTTCCCGGGCGCCGAAGTCGCCGAGCCCGGCCGCACGTTTCCGCGCGCGCTCCTTCTCGGCTGCGCGCTCGTGGCCGGGCTGTACGTGCTCGCGAACGTGGGTTACGTGCGCACGCTGGGCTTTTCCGGCATTGCCCACGCTCCGCAGGATCGCGTCGGAACGGCGGCCGCCGCGGCGCTCGTGCCGGGCGGCGGCGCGTGGATGGCGGGGGCGATTCTCGTGTCCACGTTCGGGTGCGCGAACGGCCTCGTCCTGTCAGGCGCGCGCGTCGTCTACGCGCTCGCCGCGGACGGCCACCTCCCCGCGGCCGCCGCCCGCCTGAACCGTGCGGGCGTGCCCGGGGTGGCGCTCGCCCTGCAGGCTGCCTGGGCGCTCGTCCTCGTGCTCTCGGGCACGTACACCGATCTCCTGCGTTACGTCGTGGCCGTCGAATTCGTCGTGCTCGTCCTTCTCGTCGTCGCGGTGCCCGCCCTGCGGCGCCGGCTGCCCGCGCGCGAGCGGCCGTACCGCGCGTGGGGGCATCCTTTCACCTCGGGCCTGTTCGTCCTCCTCGCGGGCACGGTCGTCGTTCTCCTCGCGGTCGCGAGCCCGCGCACGACGCTGCCCGGCTTCGGCCTCGTTCTCCTCGGCATCCCGGTCTTCCTCGCGCGGCGGGGGAGGGGACGCGCGGGATGAAGGAGGCCGGCGAATTCGCGTGGCTCCTCACGTTCGAAGGCGAAGAGGCCGCGGCGAACGAGGCCGCGCGCGGCGCCGCCGCGGCGATCCTCGCGTCGCGCCTGCCCGGGGTGGTGGATGTCGTGCCGGCGGCGCGATCCGTGCTCGTCGCCGGCACGCCGGAGCTGGATCCCGGGCGGCTCCGCGCGTTCGAGACGGCCCGTCTCGAGGGCGCCCCGGCCGCTCCGGCCGCGCAGCTCGCGCCGCCCCGCACGCACGAGATCCGGATGGTGCCGGACGGCGCGGATCTCGACGAGATCGCCTCGCGCTGCGGGCGCTCGCCGGCCGATTTCCTCGAGGTCTTCACGCAGCTCCCGTTCACCGTCGGGTTCCTCGGTTTCTCGCCGGGGTTCGCCTATCTCTACGGGCTTCCCGGGGCGTTTCATCTGCCGCGGCGCGGCACGCCGCGCGTCGCCGTGCCCGCGGGCAGCATCGCCTTTGCGGGGCCGTACGTCGGGATCTATCCGGCGTCGACACCCGGCGGCTGGAATCTCCTCGGTACGACGCAACGCCGCCTTTTCGACCTTCGCGCCGATCCTCCTTTTCTCTTCGCGCCGGGCGACCGCGTGAGATTCCGGCTGTGACGGCGGCGCGAGGCCTCCTCGCCCTCGAGCCCGGGCTCCTGACGACGGTCCAGGACCTCGGGCGTCCCGGCTGGGCGGCCTTCGGCGTGCCCGTGGCCGGCGCGCTCGACGAGGAGGCCCTGCGCCTCGCGAACCGGCTCGTCGGAAATGCCGAGAGCGCGGCCGCGCTCGAGATCACGCTCGTCGGACCGGTGCTGCGCGTGTCGGGCGCGCTCGACGTCGCGGTCGTGGGAGGTTCGTTCGGCCCGGCCCCGGGGCGAGTGCTCCGGCTCGAGGACGGCGACGTCGTGTCGCTCACGGCCGCTCCCGGCGCGGCGCGCGCGATCGTCGCCGCCTCGGGCGGTATCGACGTCCCCGTCGTCCTGGGGAGCCGCTCCACGTGTCTCTCGGCCCGCTTCGGCGGATTCCAGGGCAGGCGGCTCCTACGCGGAGATTTTCTCGCCGTGTCTTCGCCGCCTTCGCCGTCGTCGCCCCAGCTCCTCGACGCCTCGGCCGATCTTCTGGAGCCGGGCGCGGGCGACGTCGTCCTGCGGGCGTTCGCGGGTCCGGACGAAGCGGAATTCGACGCGAAAGAGCGCGCAGCCTTCTGGGGCGCGCGCTGGAGGATTCTGCCCGAGTCGAACCGCATGGGGCTGAGGCTCGGAGGGCCGTCCCTCGGCCTCCAGGAGACAGCCTCGCGCGCGTCGGAGGGGACGACGACGGGCACGGTCCAGGTGACGGCTGACGGCCATCCGATCGTCCTTCTCGCCGAGAGGCCCACGACCGGCGGGTACCCGAAGCTCGCGGTCGTCGCCGCCGTCGATCTCGGCCTCCTCGCCCGGACGCCGCCCGGGCGAAGCGTGCGCTTTGAGAGAATCCCCGTGACCGAAGCCCGAAGTCTCCTCGCCGCGCGTGACGTCCGTCTCCGTTCCTTTCCGGGAGGTCGAACATGACCCAGCCCATTCGTGAGTACCGCACCAGGGGCCGCTTCGCCGTTGATCTGAATTTCGACGGGGGCGAGGGGGCGGACGACGCGGCCCTGATGCGCTCGGTCTCGACCGTGAACATCGCCTGCGGGGGGCACGCGGGGGACGAGCGCTCGATGCGCCGAGTCGCGCGTCTCGCCCTCAAGTCGGGCGTGGCGATCTGCGCGCACCCGTCTTACGAGGACCGCGAGAACTTTGGGCGCGCGCCGGTCGCTCTCTCGCCCGCCGCGATCGAGGGTCTCGTGAAGAGGCAGGTCGAGGCGCTCCGGAACATCGTCCGCGACGAAGAGGGCCAGCTCACCGGCGTCAAGCCCCATGGGGCCCTCTACCATGCGGCGGCCGCCGACGGCACTATCGCGGCGGCAGTCGCGCGGGCCATCCGGGAGGTGTCGCCGGAACTCGTCGTCGTCTCGTCCCCGGGCTCGAAGCTGCTCGATGCGGCGCGCGCGCTCGGTCTCGCGGTAGCGGCGGAGGGTTTCGTCGACCGCGGTTACGAAGCCGACGGGTCGCTCGTGGCGCGCGGGACGCCGGGAGCGCTCATCGAGGATCCGGCGGACGCCGCCCGCTCGGCGCTCGCGATCGTCTTCGAGCGAACACTTGTCGCGCGAGACGGGCAGACGATTCCCGTCGCGGCCGATACGCTCTGCGTGCACGGCGACACCCCGAACGCGGACGCGATCGCGGCGGCCGTGCGAAAGGCCCTCGTGGACGCGGAGGTCATCGTGCGCAGCCTCCGGGGCTGGCGTCCCGCGGAGTGACGACGCGCGCGCGGCTCGCCCCCGACCCCTCGAGTTTCAGCCCTTTCCTGGCCGGCTTCCCTTCGATAGTAGCGGGTGATGGCGTTCAGCTCGGCACGAGCCTTCGGGACGAGGACGACCCTAATCAAGCTGCGTTCGGGCGTCCCGGAGCGCCTGTTCGAGGGGGATATCTTCGACGAGGCCCTCGCGCGCTTCACGTGCGCGCCGAGCGGCTTCCTCGAGCCAGAGAGCTTCGATCTCGGCTTCCGGCATCTCCCCGAGGCTTTCCTTGATGCGCGCGACGACCGCCCGGCGGTTCGAGGGATCGAGCCTCAAGGCGGCTGCGACGATCTCGTCGACGTTCGTCATCGAATCCATTCTAGCCCTCGTCTTCGCGGCTGCGGGCGCCGGCGGATGTTGACGAGCCGTGCACCCGGCCCTACGCTGGGTGGAGATGGACTCCGACTCGGTGGGACGGGTTCTGGCGGCCCTCGAGCGCGAGGGAGTCAGGTACGTCGTCGTTGGCGCCGCGGCGATCAACCTCCTCGGTCTGCCGCGCGCGACGCAGGATCTGGACATCTTCATCGCACCCGAGGCAGGGAACGTCGAACGCCTGAAGGCGGCCCTTCGGTCGGTCTTCGACGATCCGAGCATCGACGAGATCAAGGCCGAAGAGCTTCTCGGCGAGTATCCGGCGGTGGAGTACGTGCCGCCGCAGGGGACTTTTCACATCGACATCCTGACGCGGCTCGGCGAAGCGTTCCGATTCGAAGATCTCGAATCGGAGCGCGTCAAGTTCCAGGGAATCATGACTTCGGTGGCGACGCCGGGTACCCTGTACCGAATGAAGAAAGGGACGATTCGCCTGAAAGGTCAGGCGGACGCAGCCCTGCTGAAAGAGCGGTTCAAGATCGAGGATTCGTGATGCCTGTCCGTAAGTTTCGAAGCGTCGAAGAGATGAGCTGCGACCAGTGGTACGCGCCCGGCGACCCGCGCCTTTGGGACGCGATGGCCGCCGTGTGGGGCTTCGCGGCGAGCGCGAGCCAGATGAGGTTCCCGCCCGGCGTCTACAAACACCGTTCGATCGAGGAATCGAACCATCTCCGCGACGAGTGGGAGGCCGCGTCGATTCGGCGGCTCGAAGAGGAGCGGCGGCGCTGACGGGCCCAAGCGCTGCCAAACGAGTTTCACCCCACGCACGCGACGGGAAACACGCGAAGGTTTATCAAGTCCGTCAGGTTCGTGCCGTGATCCTGCGCTATCGTCTGGGGAAGATCTCTGATGCACCGTTACGAAGTCATCATCTACTGGAGCGCCGAGGACCGCGTCTTTGTGGCGGAGGTTCCAGAACTGCCCGGCTGCGCGGTGCACGGAAACACTTCCGCCAAGGCGCTGGCAGAAGTGCAGCGGGCGATCTCTCTTTGGCTCGACACGGCGCACGAGCTCGGCGACCCGAGCCCCGAGCCAAAGGGTCGTCGTCTTCAGTACGCCTGAAGCCGTCCGCAGTTGAGGTGGTAGCCCGACGCAGGCCAGGACCTGGCTGGTTAACCAAAGGAGCGGCTCGGCGGCGTTAAGAATCACGACGGCGGGGGTCAGGGGCGCGGCGGCTGGCCGCTGCTCGCCGGCCCGACCGTGCGTGGAACCCGCTAAACTACGCGCTCGATGGCGAACACGGCCGCGCCCCTGACCCCCGCCGTCGTGGCCGAGCACGGGCTCTCGCCGGACGAGTTTCTGAAGATCCGGGAAATCCTGGGGCACGAACCGAACCTCGTGGAGCTCGGCATCTACTCGGCGCTGTGGAGCGAGCACTGCTCCTACAAGTCGTCGAAACCCTTCCTGAAGGAGCTCCCCACGACGGGCCCGCGCGTGTTGCAGGGCCCGGGCGAGAACGCCGGGGCCGTGGACATCGGCGACGGTCTCGCCGTCGTGTTCAAGATGGAGTCCCACAACCACCCGTCGTTCATCGAGCCGTATCAGGGCGCGGCCACGGGCGTGGGCGGAATTCTGCGAGACGTCTTCACGATGGGCGCCCGCCCGCTCGCGATCCTCGACGGGCTCTTCTTCGGGAACCTCGCGGCCCCGCGCATGCGCGACCTCGTGGACGGCGTCGTGCGCGGGATCGGCGGCTACGGCAACTGCATCGGCGTGCCGACGGTCGGCGGGATGACCTTCTTTCATCCCGCCTACGACAAGAACATCCTCGTCAACGCGATGGCGGTCGGGCTCGTGCGCCAGGACCGCATCTTCCGCGCGAAGGCCGCGGGGCCGGGGAATCCGGTCCTCTACGCGGGCTCGAAAACGGGTCGCGACGGGATCCACGGCGCGTCGATGGCCTCGGACGTGTTCGACGACGAAAAGGCCCGGCGCCGCCCCACGGTTCAGGTGGGAGACCCGTTCGTGGAGAAGCTCGTCCTCGAGGCCGTCCTCGAGGTCCTCGAGGGCGACGCCGTCGTCGCCATCCAGGACATGGGCGCCGCGGGGCTGACATCTTCCACGTTCGAGATGTGCTCGCGCGGCGGCGTCGGGATGGAGCTCGACCTCTCGAAGGTTCCGATGCGCGAGTCCGGAATGACGCCGTACGAGCTGATGCTCTCCGAGTCGCAGGAGCGCATGGTCCTCGTCGTCCACAAGGGGCGGGAGGCCGAGGTCGCCGCGATCTTCCGCCGGTGGGGCGTCGACGTCGAGACGATCGGCGTCGTGCGCAAGGAGCCGCGCATGCGCCTCCTCTGGGAGGGCGGCGTCGTCGCCGATCTCGAGATCGCGCCGCTCGTGGAGTCGGCCCCTCTCTATCGCCGCGCGTTCACGATTTCCAAGGCCTTGCCACCCATGACGCCCGTCTCGCTTGACGGAGCGCCGGACGACGCCGCGGCGCTCCGCACGCTTCTCGCGTCTCCAAATCTCTGCGGCAAACGCTGGATCACGAATCAATACGACTGGAGCGTGCGGACGAACACGGTGGCGGGCCCCGGCGGCGACGCGGCGGTAATCCGGGTCCCGGGCACGGCGAAGGGCCTCGCGATGACGTGCGACGTGAACCCGCGCTACGTCGCGGCCGACCCGCAGACGGGGGCCGCGCACGCGGTGGCCGAGGCCGCGCTGAACCTCGCCTGCGTGGGCGCGAAGCCCCTCGCCGTCACGGACTGCCTCAACTTCGGGAATCCGGAGCGCCCCGAGATCCTCGGCCAGTTCGCCGCCGCGATTCGCGGCCTGTCGGAAGCGTGCCGCGTCTTCGAGACGCCGGTCGTCTCCGGCAACGTGTCGCTTTACAACGAGACGGACGGCGTCTCGATCCTTCCGACGCCCACGGTCGGGATGGTGGGCCTCCTCGACGACGTGACGCGCACGGTGGGCCTCCATTTCGCGCGGGAGGGCGACATCGTGGCGCTTCTCGGCACGACCCGCGACGAGCTGGGGGCCAGCGAATACCTCGCGACGATCCTCGGCCGCGACGAGGGCCCGTGCCCGTCGTTCGACTTCGCGTCGGCGCGGGCGCTCGTGAACATGCTCCTCGAGACCGTGCGGGACGGCATGCTCACCTCGGCCCACGACGTGTCCGAGGGTGGCCTCGCCGTGGCGCTCGCCGAGGCGGCGATGGGCCCCCGCGGCCTCGGAGCCGACGTCGACGTCAAGACCCCGCTCTCCTCCACGCGCCTCCTCTTCTCGCAGACGGCCGGGCGCGCCGTCGTTTCGCTGCCCGCGGGGCGCGAGCGCAACCTCGTGGAGGCGGGGCGCCGCTACGGCGTCGCCACCGCCCTTCTCGGCCGAGTCGTGCCCGGCCGGCTCGCCGCATCCGTCAACGGCGTCCGCGCGTTCGACTTCGAAACGTCCGCGCTGAAGGCCCTGTCAGAATCCGCGTTCGAGAGACTCCTGGAGGCCTGAATCGTGAAGAAGCTTCCCGCCGTCGCTGCTCTCGTCGTCACGATCAAGCGCGTGTGAGATTCGCCCTCAGGCTCCTGTCGGCGGCGGCGGTCCTCGCGGTCCTTACGGTCCTCGCGCGGCCCGCCGCGGGCGAGCTCGTGAAGCTCGTGAAGCCGGAGCAATATCGTTCGCGCGTCGTCGCGGCGAAGAAGGGCCGGGTCGTGCTCGTGAATTTCTGGGCCACGTGGTGTGAGCCGTGCCGCGAGGAGATGCCGGCCCTCGTCGCCGCCGCGAAGGGGTTCCCCGTCAAGGACGTCGCCGTCGCCCTCGTGTCGACCGACTCGCTGAAGAAGACGCCGGACGTGCAGAAGTTCCTCGCGTTCCAGAAAATTCCGTTCGTCTGCTGGCAGGCGAAGAGCACCGATCTGCAGCGCTTCATCGAAGCCGTCGACAAGACCTGGAACGGCGCCGTGCCGTACACGCTCGTGTACGACCGCAAAGGCGAGCTTGCCGCCCGTCTCCTCGGCCCGCAGACCGAGCAGTCGTTCGCCGAGGCGGTCCGCAAGGCGCTGGTCGCGGGTCCTTGAGGGCGAGCCGCAAGCCCGCGCGCGGCAAGCCCGTCCGCCGCGGAGCCACGCGTCGCCCGCCCTTCGACGCGCTCTTTCTCGACCGCGACGGAACGCTCGTCGTCGAGCGCGGTTTCCTCGGCGACCCGAAGGACATCCGTCTCGCGGCGGGCGCCGCCGAGCGGCTGCGCGTCTTCGCGCGGAAGGGCACGGCCCTCTTCATCGTGACGAACCAGTCCGGCCTCGCGCGGGGATTCCTGACCTGGAGCCAAGTGGACGCCGTGAACGCCGAAATCGTGCGGCGCTACGCCGCCCGGGGCGTTCCGTTCGCCGGCGTTCTCGTGTGTCCGCACCACCCCGAAGGAGTCGTCGCGTCCCTGCGGCGCCGGTGCCGCTGCCGGAAACCGGGCACCCTCCTCCACGAGCGCGCCCTCCGCGCCCGCGGGCTTTCGGCGCGCCGCTCGGCGGTCGTGGGAGACAAGTGGGACGACGTGGGCTCGGGCGTCGCGCTCGGCGCGGCGACGGCGCACGTCCTCACGGGGCATGGCCGGCGGGAACGCCCGCTCGTTATCGCCCGCGCGCCCGGTGCGATACTCGCGACGACGCTCGCCGATGCGCTCGATCAGCTCCTGTCCCGCGCCCCCACTCGACGTCCGCCGCGGAGATCCGCGTGACGCCGCGTGAAATCGCCGCTCTCGCGGCGGCCGCGCCGAGCGTCACGGTCGCCGTCGCCGGCGACCTGATGCTGGACGAGACGTGGACGGGCTCCGTCGAGCGGGTCGCTCCGGAGGCGCCGGTCCCTCTGCTTTCGCTCGCCGCGATGAGCCGGCGCGCCGGCGGAGCGGGGAACGTCGTCGAGAACCTCGCCGCGCTCGGCGCGCGCGTCGTGACGCTCGGCGCCGTGGGCCCGGGCGAAGAGGGCGAATGGCTCGCGCGGCGGCTCACGACTCTGCCGGGCGCGTCGGGAACCGTCGTCGTCGATCCGCTCCGCGCGACGCCCGTGAAGCGGCGCATGATGTCGGAAGGACGCCAGATGCTGCGCGTCGACGAGGAGCTCGTCTCTTCCCTGTCGCCGTCCGCCGAGCGGGAGCTTCTCGCCGCGGCGCGTCGGGCGGTGGACGCCGCCGACGTGCTTCTCCTCTCCGACTACGCGAAGGGCACGCTCACCCCGGCCCTCATGGCGGCCCTTCTCGAGGCGACGCGCGCGAAGGGAATCCCCGCGCTCGTCGATCCGAAGGGACGCGACTACGCGCGGTATCGGGGCGCGACGGTCGTCACGCCGAACCGCAGAGAGCTCGAGACCGTGACGGGCGAGTCCGCGCGCGACCTCCCGGCGGTTGCCCGCCTCGGCGCCCGCCTGAGGGACGAGCTCGGCCTCGAGGCGCTGCTCGTGAAGCTTTCCGAGGAGGGCATGCTCCTTCTCGAGCGCGGGAAGGAGCCGCGCCGGATCACGGCCCACGCCCGCGAGGTCTTCGACGTGACGGGCGCGGGGGACACCGTCCTCGCGGCGCTCGGCGTGGCCACGGGCTGCGGCCTCTCTCTCTTCGAAGCGGCCGGGGTCGCGAACCGGGCCGCGGGCTGCGCGGTGGCCCGCATCGGAACCGCGCCGGTCCACTGGGCCGATCTTCTCGAGGGCGCCTCGGGAAGCCCGCACGAAAAGCTCCTCGATCGCGCGCACCTGCCGGCGCTCTCGTCGATGCTGCGGCGCGCGCACAAGAAGGTCGTCTTCACGAACGGCTGCTTCGACCTCCTGCACCCGGGTCACGTGAGGCTCCTGACGGAAGCGCGGCGCGGCGGCGACATACTCGTCGTCGGCCTCAACAGCGACGCGTCCGTCAGGCGGCTCAAGGGCGAGGGCCGGCCGATCCTCTCCGAGTCGGATCGCGCGCAGGTCCTCGGCGGGCTCGACGCCGTGGACTTCGTCGTCGTCTTCGACGAGGACACGCCGGAGGCGGTCATCCGCGAGCTCAAGCCCCAGACGCTCGTCAAGGGGGGCGACTACACGGAGGCCTCCATGGTCGGCGCGCCGTTCGTGCGTTCTTACGGCGGGGACGTCGTCCTGATTCCTCTCCTCGAAGGACGGTCGACCTCGTCGATGGTCGCGCGCCTGAAAGGCGGACTCTGATGCGCGCGTATTTCGACGACCTGGCCGCCCTGGCCTCCGGTGCCGCCCACGCCATCGGGCCCGCGGTGGACAAGGCCGCGCGGCTCGTGGCCGACGCCGCGCTCTCCGGGCGCACGACGTTCGCGTTCGGAAACGGCGGCAGCGCGACGCAGGCCCAGCACTTCGTGGCCGAGCTCGTCGTGCGCTACAAGGACGACCGGCCAGCTCTCCCGGCAGTCGCGCTCGCGGCCGACATCGCGATCCTGACGGCCTGCGCGAACGACTACGACTATTCGGTGATCTTCGCGCGGCAGATCGAGGCGCTCGGGAAGCCGGGCGACGTGGCGGTGGGATTCACGACCTCGGGAAAGAGCCCGAACGTCCTGAAGGCACTCGAGGCGGCGAAGGCGCGCGGCCTCACGACGATCATGCTCACGGGCGAGAAGGGCCGCGCGGAAGCATCGCGCTGGGACGTCGGCATCGTCGTGCCCTCGACCGAGACGGCGCACGTGCAGGAGCTTCATCTCGCCGCCTTGCATCTGATGTGCCGGTTCGTGGACGAGGAACGGGACCGCAGGGGCTGACGGCGGGTGGAGGGCCGGACAGGCGCCGTCCTGAAGGCCGCGGCGATCGCCTTCGTCGCCTGGCTCGCGATCGACCGGTTCGTGCCGGCGGTCCCGCTCTCGTTCCTCTCCTCGGAGGCGGCCCCGCGTCCGAACGAGCTAAGGGAACCCGTGCAGACGGACCCGTCCCGCGAGCCGTTCGCCGAGATGCGCGGCCGGCGGACGTTCCGGATCACGCCGCGCGCCGCGTACGACGTCGCCGCGCGCGTCGGTGCGACCGAGCGCTATAGGTCGGGCGCGTCGGGGAGCCTCCTTCCCTGGGACTTCGTCCTCACGTGGGGCGCCGTGACGCGAGAGCCGGCGTGGCCGCACATTTCGTTCACGCAGACCGGGCGCTTCTACATGTGGTCGACGCGCGATGGATCGCTCGATCCCGGGTACGTCTCGAGCCACACCGCGAACACGCACCTCGTCCCGGGCTCGTCCCGCGTCGCGTCGGCCCTCGCGCGTGTCCGGCGGGGCGACGTCGTGCGCCTCGTGGGCGACCTTGTCGACATCGACGGCCCGGACGGGTTCGTCTGGAAGACGAGCCTCACGCGGACGGACACGGGCGCCGGTGCGTGCGAGACGCTCTACGTCCGAGCGATCACGATCGGGACGCGGAAGTACCGCTAAACCGGGAACACGGTGTCGATCGCCGTGAGGACGTCCGCCGGCGTCACGCCATCCATGCACGCGTGATCGATCGGGCACACGGCGAAGCGGCACGGCGCGCAGAGGGTGCGGCGGCGAGCGAGCGCGAGGCGGACGCGCTTGCCGTCGCCGCGCGGGCCGTCCCACGGCCGGGTGGCCTCGGGATCCGTCGGGCCGAAGACGACGACGGACGGCGTGCCCGCGGCGCCCGCGAGATGCGCGAGGCCGGAGTCGTTGCCGAGAAAGAGCGCCGCGTCCGCGAGGATGCCGAGCGCCTCGGGGAGCGACGTGGCGCCCGAGAGGTCGAAGACGCGCGCCTTCTTCGCGAGACCCGCGGCCTCGCCGTTGACGCTTTTTTCCCCGGCGCTTCCGAGGAGGACGACCGGGAGTCCGCGCCGCGCCGCGAGCTCGTCGAAGACGGCCGCGAAGCGTCCGAGCTCCCAGCGCTTGGCGGCGTGGGCGAACGAGGCGACGTGCGCGGCGGCGAACGCCCCGCCTTTCCAGCCGGCCTCGGCGAGGCGCGCGCGCGCGGCGTCCCGGACGGTGGCACTCACGGGCCACGAGACGTCCGGCGCGCCGGCGGGCGCGGCGCCCGCCGCTTCCGCGAGGCGGAGGTGCTTCCAGACCTGGTGCTCGCCGGGCGCGAGGGAAAGGCCCACCGCGCGTGTCAGGAGCGCGCCGCGCCATTCGCTCCGGTAGCCGATCCGTTCGGGCACGCCCGCGCGGGCGAGGGTCCACGCGGACTGAAAGCTCGTCGGGAGGATGACCGCGCGATCGAAACGCGCGGCCCGGATCTCGCCGACGAGGCGCTCGCGGGCGTTCGCGTCGGCTTCTGCTCCGTTCGCGTCGTCGACGACGACCTCGTCGACCTCCGGGAGAAGGCGGTACAGCTCCGCGACCCACGGGCGCGCGAGGAGCGCGAGCGTGCCCTTCGGGTCGGCGGCGCGAAGAGCCCGGACGGCCGGCAGCGACATGACGACGTCGCCGACCCAGTTCGTGGCGCGGACGAGCGTCCTCATGAGGTGTTCCCCGCGCCCGCGAGAGCCTTCTCGAGCTCGGCTTCGACGAGCGCGACGGTCCGCGAAAGCGTGCGCGTCGCCGCGGCCGCGCGGCCGGCCCGGACGAGGCGGAGGCGCTCCGCGGGGTCGTCGAGAAGGTCCGAAACCGCCGCCTCCCAGGCCTCCGGACCGAGCGAGGAGACGAGGCGGCCCGCGTTCCCGTGCGCGACGAGCTCCGGAATGCCGCCCACCGCGTGAGCCAGGACGGGACAGCCCGCGGCCATCGCCTCGACGAGGGCGAGAGGCGCACCCTCGCTTTCGGACGGCAGGAGCAGGAGATGGCTCGCGGCGAGGCGTGTGGCGACGTCGTCGACTTCTCCCGCGAAGTGGCATCTCACCGCGACGCCGAGCGCGCGCGCGCGGGCCGCGACGGCGGCCTGTTCCGGCCCGGAGCCCAGCAGAAGAAGGGTCGCGTCGTGACCGCGCGCGACGAGGCGCGCGAGGGTCTCGACCGCGATGTCCTGTCCCTTCCTGCCGTCGAACGCGCCGACGTGGACGAGACGGAACGGCGGAGCGGGCGGGACGGGCACCTCCACGAAGGCCTCCGGCGGCAGGCCGTCGGGCACGACGGCGACGCGCGACGGGTCGATGCCCGCCTCGGCGAGGGTCGCCGCGACGGCTCCGGAGACGGCGAGAAAGCGGTCCGCCGCGCGGTATTTCACCCGCGACAGAGGATTGCCGGAAGGGCGAAAGGCCACGCGCCGGTGGACGGTGAGCGGGCACCCCGCGGACGCGCGGCTCCAGACGGCCGCGCCGTGCCCGCGTGAGTCGCCCGCGTAGACGAGATCTGGCAGGAAGAGGCGGGCAGCCCGGGCGACCGCGAGAAGGAGTCCGGGTGACGCCTCGGGACCAGCCGGCGCCTCGACGACGTCGATCCCGCGATTGCGCAGGCATTCCGCGAGGGGAGCCGCACGCCTGCCGATGAACCGGATCGCGTGGCCGCGGCCCGCGAGTTCCGCGAGAAGAAAGGCCGTCTGCTTCTGGCCGCCGCGCAGAGAGGCGCCGAGGTCGAGAGCGAGCAGCCTCACGCGGGGGAGAATAGCGCCGGCGGCAGCCGGCCCCTGCTAATGTCGCGCCCGTGCGCGCCCCGCTTTCGGTCGTCCTCCTCGTCAAGAACGAGGAGGACCGGCTCCCCGGCGCGCTCGAGTCCGTCGCCTTCGCGGACGAGATCGTCGTGGCGGACACCGGCTCGACGGACGAGACCGCTCGCGTCGCGCGCCTCGGCGGCGCCCGCGTGGAGTCCATCGGCTGGAAGGGATTCGTCGCGTCGCGCAACCGGGCCCTGGCGGAGGCCCGCCACGACTGGGTTCTCGTGCTCGATGCGGACGAGCGGATTTCGCCGGCGCTCAGAGACGAGATCCTCGCGGTGCTCGAGAAGGACGATGCGCGGATCTCGGGCTATCGGATGCCGCGACTGTCCTACTTCCTTTCCCGGCCGGTGCGCCATGGCACCTGGTATCCCGACTTCAAGATGCGCCTGGGGCGAAGGTCGCGCGGCCTCAGGGCCGAAGGAGGGCGCGTCCACGAAGTGATGGTGGTCGATGGTCCCGTCGAGAGGCTCGTCGCGCCGCTCGTTCATCACCCGTACCGCGACCTCTCCGACGCGCTCCGAAAGGCCTCGACGTACGCGCGACTCGGCGCGCAGGACCGCTTCGACCGCGGCGCTCGCGGGAGCGCGTCGGCGCTCTTTTTCCGCCCGCTCATCGAATTTTTCCGCTTTCTCGTGCTGCGGGCGGGGTTTCTGGACGGACTCGTCGGTTTCCACGTTGCGTTTCTCCACTCGTTCTCGTATTTTCTCCGCGCCGCTTTTTTGCTGGAAATTCAGCGACGCGCCCCTGTTGAACAGAAGGAGCGCCAGAAGGAGATCACGACATGAAGCTCACGATGGGTCGTTCGTTCGGAGGCGCGTTGGCTCTTGCCGCTGCCTCGGTTCTCGTCGTCTCGTCTTTCGTTCTCGGAGGTTGCGCGAAGACCGAAGAGAAGGGCCCGATGGAGAAGGCTGGCGCCGCGGCCGACAAGGCCGTCGAGAAGGTCAAGGACGCCTCGGCCGAAGCCGCCAAGTCCGTCAGCGAAGCCGCGGACAAGGCCGCCGCCGCCGTCGGCAAGGCCGCCGACAAGGCCGTCGCCGCCGCCGACAGGGCTGCCGACAAGACGAAGGAAGCCGCTGCGGGCGCCGCGAAGGCCGCGAGCACCGCCGTCGCCCCCAAGAAGTAATTTCGAAGACTCCGGTTCACCTCTGCCGCCTCGCCGCGGAGATCGTCTTCTGCCGCGCGTGTCCGCGCCTCGTCGCCTGGCGTGAGGAGGCCGCCGCGCATCCGCCGCGCCGCTTTCAGGGACAACGCTACTGGGGGCGCCCGGTGCCCGGCTTCGGCGACGCCGAGGCGCGCCTCCTTGTCGTGGGACTCGCGCCCGCGGCGAACGGGGGCAACCGCACCGGCCGCATCTTCACGGGCGATGCCTCGGGAGACTTTCTCTTCGCCGCGCTGCATCGTGCCGGTTTCGCGAATCAGCCGGGCTCGGTCTCGCAGGGCGACGGCCTCGAGCTGCGGGATGCCTGGATCGCCGCCGCCGTGCGCTGCGCCCCGCCCGCCAACAAGCCGACGCCGGCCGAGTTCGCGCGCTGCCGTCCGTTCCTCGTCCGCGAGATCGCGTCGCTGCCGCACCTTTCCGTCGTCCTCGCCCTCGGGGCTCACGCGTGGCGGGCCGCGATCGAGGCGCTCGCGGAAAACGGCGCCCCACGCCCGAAGCCCCTCCCGGCCTTCTCACACGGCGCGGAAGTCCGGCTGGGCCCGTTCCTTCTTCTTGGCTCGTATCACGTCAGCCAGCAGAACACCTTCACGGGTCGGCTGACGCCCACGATGCTGGACGCGGTTCTCAGCAGGGCCACGCCGGCCCCGCGGCGCCAATTCCATTAGACTCCCTGCGTGGCGGGGGCCTTCCGGGACGAAGCGCAGGACAAGTTTCGGGACGAGTGCGGCGTCTTCGGCATCTTCGGGCATGCGGACGCCGCGAACCTGACGTACCTCGGCCTCTACGCCATGCAGCACCGGGGCCAGGAGTCCGCCGGCATCGTCACGTGGGACGGCTCGCGGATGTCGGTGGAGAAGGGCATGGGATACGTGGCGGACCTCTTCGACGAGGGGCGCATCTCCCGCCTGCCCGGCTCGTCGGCGATCGGTCACGTTCGGTACTCGACGACGGGCGAGTCCCGTCTCGAGAACGCGCAGCCCATCGTCTACAACACGAATAAGGGGCCGCTCGCGATCGCCCACAACGGCAACCTCGTGAACGCGCATGAGATCCGCGCCGAGCTGGAAGAAGAGGGCTCGATTTTCACGACGAGCTCCGACACGGAGGTCTTCCTGCACCTGATGGCGCGGTCGCGCGTGGACGACGTCGTGGGCGCGCTCCGCGACGCGCTCGCGCGCGTCCGCGGTGCCTACTCGATCGTCCTCTTGGCTCGGAATCGCGTGATCGCCGCGCGCGATCCGCAGGGCATCCGTCCGCTGACGCTAGGCCGCCTCCGGATCGAGGGCGCGCCCGATGCGCGCGTCGTCGCCTCCGAGACGTGCGCGTTCGACCTCATCGACGCCGAGCCCCTGCGCGACGTCGAGCCCGGCGAGATCGTGGTCTTCGACGCCGGCGGAACGGCCTCCGCGTCGTTCGCGATGGGGCAGCGCACGGCCTTCTGCATCTTCGAGCACGTTTACTTCTCGCGGCCGGACTCCACGGTGTTCGGGAAGTCCGTGGCCGAGTCGCGACGCTCCTTCGGCCGGCGGCTCGCGATCGAGCATCCCGTGCGGGCGGACGTGGTCGTGCCCGTGCCCGACTCGGGCGTCTTCGCGGCGCTCGGCTACGCCGAGGAGAGCGGGATCCCCTACGGTATGGGGCTCGTGCGCAATCACTACGTCGGCCGCACGTTCATCGAACCGAAGCAGTCCATCCGCCACTTCGGCGTGAAGGTGAAGCTGAACCCGGTGCGCTCGGTCGTGGCCGGCAAGCGCGTGGTCCTCGTGGACGATTCGATCGTGCGCGGCACGACGTCCAAGAAGATCGTCAAGATGCTGAAGGCCGCGGGAGCGAGCGAGATTCACATGCGCATCTCCTCGCCGCCCACGAAGAACCCCTGCCATTACGGGATCGACACGCCCCGGCGAAAAGAGCTCATCGCCTCGACGCACGACCTCGAAGAGACGCGGAAATTCATCGAGGCCGACTCGCTCGGCTACCTGTCGCTCGACGGGATGCTCACGGCCTTTGGACGCTCCGAGAACGATTGCTGCGCGGCCTGCTTCTCGGGCCGGTATCCGATTCCGCTGACCGTGCCCGACCCGCAGGCCACGCTGTTTCCCACCGACGAACCGCACGCAGACGTCTCGGGGGAGAGGCCGGCCGAGACCTTCCCGCGGCTCGTCCGTGCCGCCAAGACCTGACTGCCGTGGCCAAAGCGGCCCGAGCGGCCGGGGACGAGCCGGAGTTCACGCCCGAGGGCGGCGGCCGGAGCGTGCGTCTCCGCCTTCGCGTCTCGGCCGGGGCCTCGCGCCGCCGGATCCTCGGCGTGCACGGGGGCGCGCTCAAGCTGTCGGTGAAGGCCCCGCCCGAGAAGGGCAAGGCGAACCGGGACGTCCTCGCGCTCGTGGCCGAGACGTTCGGCCTTGCCACGTCGGACGTGGAGATCGTCTCCGGAGACACCTCCCCGGACAAGGTCGTGCGATTGCCTCTCACTCTCGAGGATGCGGCGCGGCGGTGGGCGTCCGGCATGGGACTCCTCTGACGCTGCTACGATCCGCGCCGTGACCGAGCCCCGCCCGCTCCGGTACGCGGACGCCGGCGTTGATATCGACGCGAAGATGGGGGCCGTCGCCCGCGCGAAGGACGCGATCCGCTCCACCTTCACGCCCGGCGTCGTGGGCGACGTGGGTGGATTCGGCGGGCTGTTTCGCCCCGATTTCACCGGGATGTCCGACCCGCTCCTCGTGGCCTCGGCCGACGGCGTCGGCACGAAGCTGAAGGTCGCGATCGCGGCGGGTGTCCACGGCACGGTGGGGCAGGACCTCGTGAACCACTGCGTGAACGACATCCTCGTGCAGGGAGCGAGTCCGCTCTTCTTTCTCGACTACATCGCCACGGGAAAGATGCGGTCCGAGATCGTGGGCGAAGTCCTCGAGGGGGTCGCGAAGGCGTGCCGCGAAAACGGCTGCGCTCTCCTCGGGGGCGAGACCGCCGAGATGCCGGGTATGTACGCGGCGGGCGACTACGACCTCGCGGGCACGATCGTGGGCGTCGTGGACCGGCCGAAGATGCTCGACGGATCGCGCGTCTCCGAGGGGGATCTCCTCATTGGCCTGCCGTCCTCCGGGCTCCACACGAACGGGTACTCGCTTGCGCGCAAGATCCTCTTCGAGACGCTTCTCTACGAGCCTTCGTCTCCCGTGCCGGAGCTCGGCATGACGGCTGCCGAGGCGCTTCTCGCGATCCACCGCAGTTACCTCGGCCCGGTGCTGCCGCTCGTGAAGAACGGCCTGCTGTCGGCGATGGCGCACATCACCGGCGGGGGCTTTCCCGACAACATTCCGCGCGTCCTTCCGAAGAATCTCGATGTCGTCGTGCACCCCGAGGCCTGGAGCTGGCCGCCTCTCTTCCGGCTACTCCGGGACTCCGGGGGCGTTCCTCCGTCCGAGATGCTGCGCGTCTTCAACTGCGGCATCGGGATGGTCCTGATCATCCCGCCCGCCCGCGGCCTCGAGGTGAAGAATCGGCTGGATGCGAGCGGGGAAGACTGGAAGCAGATCGGGCGCGTTCAGAAGGGCGCGCGAACCGTTCGCTTCGCCTGATCGGTGAGCGCCCCCGTTCCCTTTCCCCGGCCCCTCTGTCCGCTGCCGGCGCGTCTTGCGGTGCTGCTCTCGGGGC
>Ga0209385_1000051_pt1 | contig 38742 bp, 34 predicted proteins | sample NGEPerB_FD_184506 | JGI IMG/M metagenome (GOLD analysis project Ga0209385, IMG submission 184506) | Arctic peat soil microbial communities from the Barrow Environmental Observatory site, Barrow, Alaska, USA - NGEE PermafrostAB12-B... | ecosystem: Environmental > Terrestrial > Soil > Wetlands >... | reverse complement strand
CGCGATGTCTGACCGCACCCAGGCAGGAGCCCAGGCGCGGGGGACCGGCGATCAAACCTCGACGGGCAACTCCCGGTCGGTGGCGTAGCGGTCCCACTCCTCCTCGAACATCAGCGACGCCATGCCTGGCATGCGGTCGAGGAACACGATCCCGTCGAGGTGGTCGCACTCGTGCTGGATCACCCGGGCGTGAAAGCCGGTGGCCTCGAAGGCGAGCGGCACGCCGTCGGGGTCGAACGCCGCGACTTTGACGCCGGGGTGGCGGGCGACCAGACCGCGCAGGCCGGGGACCGAGAGGCACCCCTCCCACCCCAGCTCGGTCGGCTCGCCGAGGAGGGTGAGGGTCGGGTTGACGAGCACACGGGGAGCGACTTCGTCCTCGTCGCCCTCGCCGGGGACGAAGTAGGCGAACACCCGCACGCCGGCGGCGATCTGGGGCGCGGCGAGCCCGACGCCGTTGTCCTCGAACATCGTGCGCAGGAGGTCGCGCTCGAGGTCGCGCAGGAAGCGGGTGCCGAAGCGCTCGGCAGGCACCGGCTCGGCGACCTGCCTGAGGGCCGGATGCCCGAGCCGCACGATCGTGCGGTGGCGGCCGTCGAGCGGGCGGACGCTCACGCGAGACCCCCGCTCACTCCGTCGAGAACGAGTGGCCGCAGCCGCACGAACGGACCGCGTTGGGGTTCTCCACCACGAACCCCGAGCCGCGCAGGTCCTCGACGAAGTCCACGGTCGCGCCGCCGAGGTACTGCGCCGACATCGGGTCGACGAGCACGCGCACCCCTGCGGACTCGACCACGGTGTCGCCCTCCTGCAGTTCGTCGAAGGTGAAGCCGTATTCGAAGCCGGAGCAACCGCCGCCCTGGACGAAGATGCGCAGCTCCTTGCCATTCGCGTCCGGCATCTCGCCGGCGTAGAAGCGAACCTTGTCGGCCGCCTTGTCGGTCATCGTCAGCATCGTCGTTTCCTCTCCGGGGCGCACAGGCCCCGCGTACAAAAACTCAGCAACCCGCGGCTTCTATTCCGGCCATCACGCCCCGTGCTCGGCGAGCCAGCGCTCGGCCTCGATCGCGGCCATGCAGCCGCTGCCGGCCGCGGTCACGGCCTGACGGTACACGTGGTCCTGGACGTCGCCGCACGCGAACACTCCCTCCACCGACGTGCGCGTCGAGTCGGGCTTCGTGACGACGTACCCCGCCGCGTCCACCTCGAGTTGGCCATGGAGCAGCTCGGTGTTCGGGCTGTGTCCGATCGCCATGAAGACGCCCTGCGCCGGCAGCGTGCGGCGCTCGCGCGTGCGCATGTCCTCGAGCACGACCGCCGACACCCCGTGCTCGCGCGACCCGGCAATCTCCGCCACCGCCGAGTTCCACTCGAACGCGATCTTGGGGTTGGCCTTGGCACGCTCCTGCATGATCCGCGACGCGCGCAGCTCCCCGCGCCGGTGTACGATCGTGACCTTGGAGGCGAAACGCGTCAGGAACGTCGCCTCCTCCATCGCGGTATCGCCCCCGCCGACCACGACGATCTCCTTGTCCTTGAAGAAGAAGCCGTCGCAGGTCGCGCACGCGGAGACGCCGTACCCCATCAGCTCCTTCTCGGCGGGGAGCCCGAGCAGGCGGGCCGACGCCCCGGTCGCGAGGATGAGCGCGTCGGCGCTCACGACGCCATGCTCGCCGGTCGTGACCGGGAACGGCCGCACCGAGAGGTCCACGCCGCTGACCGCGTCGAAGATCGTGGTGACGCCGAACCGCTCGGCCTGGGCGCGCATCCTGGTCATCAACTCGGGCCCCAGGATCCCTTCCGGAAACCCGGGGTAGTTCTCGACCTCGGTCGTGATCGTGAGCTGCCCCCCGGGCTGCATGCCGTCGATGACCAGCGGGGCCAGTTCGGCGCGGGCGGCGTAGAGCGCCGCCGTGAGCCCGGCCGGGCCCGACCCGATGACCACCACGCGGTAGTGCCCCTTGTCCATTGGACTTCTCCCTCCAACCGGCAACGCACGACCAGCCTGGGTGCGAGCCGAGGCGATTCTACCAACCGTGTCAAAACGCGGGGGCGTTGACTCCTATGGAGCGCACAGCTCGGCGAGGATTGCCTCGGCGGCCGCCGCCGGGTCGGCCGCACCGGTGATCGGGCGCCCGACGACGAGGACGTCGGCGCCGGCCTCGACCGCGGCCCGCGGGGTGGCGACGCGGCGCTGGTCCGCGCTGGCGGCGCCCGCGGGCCGGATCCCTGGCGTCACCAGGAGAAACCCCGCCCCGAGGGCGGCTCGCAGCGCCGCGGCCTCCTGCGGCGAGCACACGACCCCCGCGCACCCCGCGCGCCGGGCCATCTCGGCCCACGCCCGCACCCGGCCCGCTGCGCCTCCCGGGATCCCGAGGCCTTCGAGCGCGGCGTCGTCCAGGCTGGTGAGGACCGTGACCGCGAGCACCGCGGGGGGCCTCTCGGCGTCCGCCGCTCCCGCCACCGCCGCGCGCAGCATCGCCTCTCCGCCGGAGGCGTGCACGGTGAACATCGCGGCCCCGAGCTGGGCGGCGTTGCGCGCCGCGCGCTCCACCGTGTTCGGGATGTCGTGCAGCTTCAGGTCGAGGAACACCGGCGCGCCGAGGTCGCGCACCTCGCGCACCAGGTCCGGACCGTGCGCCGTGAACGCCTCGAGGCCGACCTTGAACGTGCCGGCCCGCCCAGCGAGCACGCGCGCCAGGCGGACGACCTCGTCGCGCTCGGAGGTGTCGAGCGCGACCGCCAGGTGAGCGACCGCCTGGGCACGGGTCAACACCACTGCAGCCCTCCGATCAGCTCGCGCACGTCGGCGATGCCCTGCGTCTCGCAGAAGCGCTCGAGTTCCGCCACGATGCGCAGCGGCGCGGCGGGGTCGCGGAAGGTCGCGGTCCCCACCTGCACCGCGCTCGCCCCCGCAAGGAGGAACTCGGCGGCGTCGCGGCCCGTTTCCACCCCGCCGATCCCCACGAGCGGCACCTCGGGGAGGGCCCGGTGCACCTCCCACACCATGCGCAGCGCGATCGGCTTCACCGCCGGCCCCGAGAGCCCGCCGCAGCCGTTGGCGAGCACCGGGCGCCGGGCGACGGCGTCGATCGCCATCGCGCGCACGGTGTTGATGAGCGTCAGGGCGTCGGCGCCGCCCGCCGCCGCCGCGCGCGCGGTCGCGACCAGGTCGGGGGCGTTGGGCGAGAGCTTCACCCAGAGCGGCCGGCGCGTCGCCTCCCGGCACCGCCGCGCCAGCGTTTCGAGCAGCGCCGGGTCGTGGCCGAACTCCATACCGCCGGCGGTCACGTTCGGGCAGGAGACGTTGAGCTCGTAGGCGGCGACGCCTGCCTCGCGCTCGCAGCGCGCGATGACCTCGAGGTACTCCTCCATCCGCGCGCCGAAGACGTTGACCGCGACGACGGCGCCGCGCGCGCGCAGCAGCGGCAGCGCGTCGCGGCAGAACGCCTCGACGCCGATGTTCTGCAGGCCGATCGCGTTGATCATGCCGGCCGCCGTCTCGACGATGCGCGGCATCGGGTTGCCGGGGCGCGGCTGCGGCGAGAGCCCCTTGGAGACCACCGCCCCCAGCCGCTCCGGAGGGCAGAAGTCGATCAGGTCGAGGCCGTATCCGAACGTGCCGGAAGCCGCCATGACCGGGTTGGCCAGGCGCACGGCGCCGACCGAGGTCGCCATGCGCACGCTCACGCCGACCACCTCGCCGCCAGGCGCGAGGCCGGAAACACTGGCCCCTCCTTGCACGACGGCACGAACCGGCCGTCCGCCAGCTCCACGACGCAGCCGAGGCAGACGCCGACGCCGCACCCCATCGGTTCCTCGAGCGACAGCTCGGCATCGAGTCCGCGCTCGCGGGCGAGCCGCGCCAGCGCGCGCAGCATCGGGTTGGGGCCGCAGGCGAGGGCGCGCGCGTACCGCCGCCCGCCCGCGAGGCGGCGTTCGAGCGCCGCGGTGACGAAGCCGGCCTCGCCGGCGCTGCCGTCGTCGGTCGTGCACACGAGCTCGCCGCCGGCGGCCGCGGCCGCGCTCCGGCAGTGCTCCACCTCCAGCAGCTCCGCCGCCGTCGCGGCGCCGAGGTAGAGGTCGAACGCCGTCCCCTGCGCGGCCAGCAATTCGGCGGCGAAGAGCAGCGGCGGCAGCCCGATCCCTCCCGCGACGAGCGCCAGCGGGCCCTCCTCGCCGGGGGCGAGCGTGAAACCGTTGCCCAGGGGGGCCAACAGGCGCAACTCGGCGCCCAGCGGGGCGCGGTGCAGCAGCGCGCTGCCCCGCCCGATCTGCTTGACCATCAGCTCCACGATCGTAACGCCTTCGCGCCTGGCCACGCCGGCGATCGAGAACGCCCGCCGCAGCAGCGGGTCGAACCCCTCGCCGCACGCCACCATCCCGAACTGGCCGGGGACCGCGGCGAGCGGCTCAGGCGTCGCGAGGGCGATGCGAAAGCAGGTGGGAGAAAGGTCGGTGCGTGCAGCCACGCGTACGGCCAGGTCGCGACGGGCTATCATGCGGCGCCATTATGCGTCACCTCCGCCGCCTTGGCCACAGTGTGGCGGCCGGCGCGGTCGCCGGCGCCGCGCTGGCGCCGCTCCAACTCCTGCTCTGGCCCGAGGTGGTGCTGCCGCCACTGAAGATCGTCCTCGCGTTCGCGGCCTGGACGAGCTGGGGGGCGCTGTGGATCGGCGGGGCGCTGTTCGCGCTCACCGAGGTGGCAGGGGTCTTAATGCCCTACCTCGGCGCCAGCCGGGGGGTCAGCATCGGCCTCTGGCGCTGGCTGATGACGGTCGTCGCCTTCCTGGGTGCGGCCGCCGCCTGGTGGAACCGCGAGGAGACCCGCGACCTCCTCCTCAAGGACAACCGCCACGCCCTGGCGTGGGCGGGCTCGGTCGCCGCCCTGTTCTGGATCTCGTTCCTGGTGCAGGCCATCCGCCGGCGGCCGCGGCATCACGCGCTGGCGCGCGCAGCGGTTTCCGCAGGGGTGCTCGTGGGGTGGCTGTGGGGGATCTGGGCCGTCGCGCCGCGCCTCACCTCCGAGGCCGCGACGGTCGAGCCGCCCCGCTTCGCGCCCGCGCACCGGCTGCTCTTCGTCTCGTGGGAGGGGGCGGACCTGCCCTGGCTCCTCCCCGCGATGGAGCGCGGCGACATGCCGTTCCTGCACGCATGCTGGGATGGCGGCGCCTGGGGTCAGCTCCGCACCGTGCACCCCTACACCCGCTCCGCCACCCTCGCGACGCTGGTCACCGGGTGCGCCCCCGCGGTGCACGGCATCCTCGGCCGCAGCTCGTACCGCATCCCCTGGCTGACGCCCGGCCCCGTCACCCTTCTGCTCGTCGGGCCCTGGCCGGCACCGCACCAGCTCCCCTGGTGGGGGTGGAGGCGCACCCCCGAGCTCGCGCCGCAGCGGGCCACGCTTTGGCAGATCCTGATGGCCACCGGCCGCAAGGTCGGCCTGGTGGGGTGGCCGAGCTACGCGCACGGCACCTGGACCGTACCGCGCCCCTCGACGGCCCAGGCCGTCCGCGCGGCGGCGCTCGACTCCGATCTCAAGGCCTCGCTCGAGCCCGCGCTGCGCGCCGACTCGCGGCTCGCCGCGGACACACGCGGTTCCTTCGGCCTCGCGGCGGCGATCGGGGCGGCCGCGCAGCGGCGGGCTCGCGCCCACCCGGTGGACGCCCTCGCCGTGGACTTCGAGCTGGCCGCCCACCTGCGCCCGCGCTGGACCGCCGAGGAGCCCGGCAGTCCCGAGGACGTGCTGCACCTCGCGGCGCGCCTGCTCGACGAGCAGCTGCGCACGCTCTGGCTACTGATGGGGGAGGACACCCTGCTCGTCGTGGTCTCGCCGTACGGCCTGGCGCCGCCGTCGCCGTGGCAGCGCCTGATCCACTTGGGCGCCCCGCTGCGCCGCTGGCACGTGACCCCTACCGATTCCCCGGACGGCTTCGTCTTCTTCTACGGCCCCGGCGTGCGCCCGGGCACCCGCCTGCGCGGCGGGCGTCTCGCCGACGTCACCTCGACGGTCCTGTACCTCCTCGAGCTCCCGGTCGCCCGCGACATGGCCGGCCGCGTCATGCTCGAGGCGGTCACCGACGAGCGCGCAGCGACCGTGCCGCTGCGCCTCGTCCCCAGCTACCCGGCGCCCGACGGCGGCGCCAGCCGGCCCGCCGCCACGACGCCGTGACCGGCGTGAAACCGCCTACTTCGACTTCTCGAACACCTGGTTGCGCAGGAACTTCTCCGGGTCCCACGGTGCCGGTCCGCCGCCCAGGTAGCGGTGGAACCAGTCGAGGTGGAGGTCGTAGTAGAACGCCATCTCGTACCACGACGGCCAATGCCCGGACTTGGAGAGCACGACGAGGCGCGACGGCACCTTCATCTCCTGCAAGTCGGTGAAGAACTCCAGCGACTGGGTGTACGGGACGCGGTAGTCGCGCTCGCCGGTGACCACCAGGCACGGCGTCTTGAAGCTCGGCACGGACTCCGACGGCGACCACGTGCGGTACTCCGGGCTCGTCCACGGCTCGCCGCCGAGGTCGTGTTCGGGGAACCACAACTCCTCGGTGGCCGAGTGCATGGCGCGCAGGTCGTACACGCCCATCATCGCGGCGATCGCCTTGAACCGGTCGGTGTGCCCCTCGAGCCACATCATCATGGTGCCGCCGTACGACCACCCCATCGCGCCGATGCGCGAGGCGTCCACGTAGGGCAGCTTCGCCAGCGCGTCGGCCACGGCCATGACGTCCTCGTAGACCTTCCCGCCCCAGTCGCGCGTGATCCCGTCGGTGAACGCCTGGCCGTAGCCGGTGGAGCCGGTCGGGTTGGGGAACGCCACGACGTAGCCGGCGCCCGGGTAGACCTGCCAGTCGCCGCGGTAGGCGTCGGCCCACTGTGACTGCGGCCCGCCGTGGACGTTGAGGATGAGCGGGTACTTCTTGGCCGGGTCGAACCCGTTCGGCTTGACGATGAACACCTGGATGCGGCGGCCGGCGGGCCCGTCCACCCAGATCGCCTCGGCGGGCCGGACGTCCACCTCGGCGAGGAGCGCGTCGTTCTGGTGTGTGAGCTTGACCCGCTGCGCTCCATCCAGGGCGCTGCGGTAGATCTCGGCGGGCTCCCCGACCGAGCGGCGGGCGTAGGCGACGCCGCCGGGGAGGAACTGCCACGCGTCGATGGTGGCGTCGGCGAGCAGCGGGCGGACCGCGCCGGAAGCGACGTCGAGCTCGAACAGCGGCGTGCGCCCCTCGACCTCGGCCTGGAAGACGATGCCCTTCCCGTCGGGGAGCCAGCGGAAGTCGTCGATCCAGTTGCGGAACGCCTCGGTGAGGACGCGGTGCGTCTTCGTCGCGCGGTCGTACACCGCGAGCCGGAACAGGTCCGACTCGTAGCCGGGGACGCGCTGCGTGCGGTAGGCGATGAGGCGGCCGTCCGGGGAGTACGCGGGGGAGCCGTCCCACGCCGGGTTCGCCGCGGTGATGTCGGTCGCGGACCCCGGTTTGCCGGCCTCGTCGATCGGCACGGTCCAGAGGTCGGCGTTGGTGGAGCGGGCGGGGACAGCGTCGTGGTTGGAGACGACCACGAGCTCGCGGGAGTCGGGCGCGAATGCGAAGCCGGTCTCGCCGCCGAGGCTGAACGTCGGCGCGTCGAACGCGCCCGGCGTCAGGTCGGTGAGCGCGCCGCCGGCGAGGCGCAGCAGCAGAACGTGGCTGTAGGTGCCGTCGCGCCACGACGTCCAGTGCCGGTACAGGAGGGCGTCCGCTATGTGCGCGTGCAGCGGGCCGTCGCTCCACGCCTTGGAGATCTTCTCGTTGCACGCCGCGTCCGCGCCGCACTCCGGGTAGACCTGCGAGGCGACCGCGATGAAGCGCCCATCGGGGGACCACACGGGGTCGCCCACGCCCATCGGGAACGTCGTGAGCTGGCGGGCGTCGCCGCCGTCGAGCGGGAGGAGGAAGAGCTGGGTCTCGTCCCCGTTCCGGTCGGAGAGGAACGCGATGCCGGCGCCGTCGGGGGACCAGCGCGGCGAGGTGTCCTTGTGCTTCCCCTGGGTGAGCGGGTGGTCGCCGCTGCCGTCGGCCGCCATGATGCGCAGCTCCGACCACTGCTTCGCCGCGGCGAGGTCGGTGTGGCCCGCCACATAGACGATGCGGCGGCCGTCGGGGCTGACCTGCGGGTCGGAGACACCGACCACGCGGTAGTGATCCGCGATCGTGAACGCCCGCTTTTCGGCCCGCGCGACGATACTCGAGACGAGAAGCACCAGAACCGTGACCAGGACGACCCTTCCGTGTCTCATCGTTCCTCCCCGAGGGGCGGCCGGCATCCCGCCGGAGCAGGCGCCGCCGGCCGCACGCAGCCGGAATGCTAGTCCACCTGCCGTCGCCCATGCGACCCGCCACCGTGCGACCTCGCTCCTGGATGCACGGTCCCGAATCGGCTATTCTTGCAGCATCGTCAGAATCGGATCGGAAGGGAGGCAACGATGCTCAAAGAGTTCAAAGAGTTCGCCATGCGCGGCAACGTCATGGACATGGCCATCGGCATCGTCATCGGCGTCGCGTTCGGGCGTATCGTGACCTCGCTGGTCAACGACGTGCTGATGCCACCGATCGGCCTGATCCTCGGCAAGGTCGACTTCTCGAGCCTGTTCATCAACCTGTCGGGGACCTCGTACCCCACCCTTGCAGAGGCCAAGAAAGCCGGCGCTGCGGTGATGGCGTACGGCGCCTTCTTGAACACCATCCTGGACTTCGTCATCGTGGCGTTCGTCATCTTCTTGCTCATTAAGCAGCTCAACCGCCTGAAGAAGCCCGCTCCGGCGGCGCCGCCGGCAACCAAGGACTGCCCTTTCTGCCTGTCGGCGATTCCGATCAAGGCGACGCGCTGCCCCCACTGCACCTCGCAGCTCTCGGCCAGTTGAAAAATGAAACAATGAGGTACCGGGTACCTAAAATGCGACACAACGTCCCGCTCGGCAGGATCATCGGAATACCGATTGGCCTCGACCTCTCCTGGTTCCTCATTTTCGGCCTGCTCACCTGGTCGCTGGCGGCCAGCTACTACCCGGCGGAGTTCCACGGCTGGACGCCCGCGCTGTACTGGATCACGGGCGCGGCGACCGCGCTCCTGCTGTTCGCCAGCGTGCTCTTGCACGAGCTTGGGCACTCGGTCGTGGCGCTGCGCTACAAGATCCCGGTCCGCAGCATCAACCTGTACATCTTCGGAGGCGTGGCCGAGATCGGCGCCGAACCGCCATCCGCGAAGGCCGAGCTGGCCATCGCGATCGCCGGGCCGATCGTGAGCCTTGCCCTCGCGGCTCTCTTCACGCTGGCAAAGCCGTTCGCGGCCGCCAGCGCCCCTCTGTTTGGCATAGCCAAGTACCTTGCCTACATGAACACGGCTCTGTTCGTGTTCAACCTCATCCCGGGCTACCCGCTCGACGGCGGGCGCGTCTTCCGCGCCGCCGTGTGGGGGTATACCCACAACCTCCGCCGCGCCACGTTGATCGCCGCCAGCGTCGGCCGCTTCTTCGGGTTCGTCTTCATCTTTGTCGGCGTCTGGCAGGTGTTCGCCGGCAACCTGGGCGGCCTTTGGATGGCGTTCATCGGCTGGTTCCTCGACAACGCGGCGTCCGCCCAGGTCCACCAGTTGGCATTCCAGGGCGTGCTCGCCGGCCACACCGTGTCGCAGGCCATGGGCGGGCGCTGCACCGCCGTGCCTGCGGAGCTGACGCTGCAACAGCTGGTCGACGAGCACATCCTGGCCGGCGGCCAGCGTTGCTTCCTCGTCAACCACGGCGAGGAGACCGTCGGCCTCATGACCCTGCACCGGATCAGGGACGTGCCCCGCGCCCAGTGGCCGACCACGCGCACCGCCCAGGTCATGCTCCCGATGGAGAACCTCAAGCGCATCGGTCCCGACACCGACCTATGGGGCGCGCTGCAGGAGATGGACCGCGACGGCGTCAACCAGCTCCCGGTGATGACCGACGCCCGCGTCGTCGGCATGCTCACCCGCGAGGACGTCGTCACCTTCCTCCGCACACTGCGCGAGCTCGGCGGCTGATCGCGGCTGGCGCTTCGACCGCCGTTCAGGAAGGAGGGCCGTGGGGCGTCGAGGGTCCCCACGTCCAGTAGAGGCCCAGGTAGGCGACGGTGTGGCGCTCGCCGCGAACAGTATGGCCCGCGCTGAAGAGAAGGCTGAAGCCCGGAGTGAAGTTGAGGGAGCCCCCCAGGTCGGCGATCGCGAAGCCGCGTTCGCCTTCCGCATCGGCGCCCTGAGCGAAGACCTCGCCGCCGAGGGTCAGTCTCTTGCCAAGGTCCCGTTGCAGCAGCCAGCCGGCGAACGTGTGGCTCCTCTGCCCGGGAGCGTGGTTGATGGTCCAGCCGCCGCCGCCGTAGGTGGTCCACGGGCCCCAGCTCTTCTGGATCCAAAGAGGGATCCTGAACCACGCGCGGCCGTTGCCGAGGCCGCGCGAGGCGTTCCCGGCCGGCAACTCGACCATCGGAAAGATCCCAATCTGGGGTCCGTGCTCGGTCTCCTGGAGAAAGCGAAACTTGAAACCCAGCTCCACGTCACCCAACCCGGATTGCGTCCGGCTTCCGAACGACTGGCTCCACGCCCACGGTACGACCAAGTGGAGCTGGAGGTTCGGGGCCGCGCCCAGGTTGAACTCGACGGCGGGGCCCTGGATCTGCCTGGCGGCTGAGGAACGGTCGTAGCTGGAGAAGAGGTACGCCTCCCAGTGCCGGTAGTCCACCGGCTCGGGGTCGTCCGTCAGGAACGGCGGGCCGGCGAACGCGGGAGGCGCCAGGACGAGGGCGAGCAACACCAGCACACGCAGAACAACCAGGCAAAGGCACCTCGCCCCCGCTCGAGCCATGGGGCGCCCCCGCTCTCGCCCTCTCATCCGTCGAGGTCCCGCCGGCACCGCCGGTCGAGGGACCAGGGGCCCGGGCCCGACAGCAGAAGGAAGATGAGCGAGCAGAGCATGGCGAAGTCGGCCCGCGCGTCGCTCACCATGAACCAGAAGCCCTGCCCCGCGCGGAGCAGCTCCGGCACCTTGGTCGTGGCGATGGCCGTCAGGATGACCGCGAGGAGCGGAACCGCCGCCAGACGGGTCGCCAGCCCCAGGACGATCAAGAGACCGCAGAGGACCTCGAAGGTCCCGACGAAGTGCGCGGTGGCCCCCGGCCACGGGAACCCGATCCGCGTGAACCGCACGACGCCCATGTTGGGGTCGGTGAACTTAAGGATGCCCTGGGTGAAGAAGATCAGCCCCACGGCGAGCCGGACAACGAGGGTGCTCCGCGCCCCGGTGGTGGGCGGCCGGAAGAAGAGGAAGGACCAAGCGTCGATCATGCCACACGCTCCCTTGCGCTTTGTCCAGGTGGACGGCGGCTGCTGCCCGCCTGAAGCCTGTTGCGGAAGCCACGGAACTCGCGGTTGATAGGGTCCATGCCCAGGCTCCTATAACGATAGGCATCAACGAGATCCACAATACTTCCATTCCCTCCCCGAATGGCGACGTGCCCGGACGGCAGGCGACTGGCCCGGCGGCCAACCTCGGCGACGCGTTCCGGCGCCGCGACCGAATCGCGTCGCTGCATTGCCTCGATGGAGACCACGCGAGCGGTCGGCGCTTACGAACGTGGCCCAGGCCTGCGTTCGTACACCCGGAGGCGATAGCCGCTTGCGGGAAAGACCTGCTGCGAGCGGAGCCGCCAGCGCGGGTCCGTCTCCATCGCGCGGCGCGCCGGGTCGAGCCAACCGGTCTCCTGCGTCCACCCCTCGCGCCAGGCTGAATCGTCCCGCTGGAGGTCAAGGATCAGCACGGCGCTCACGTTGCTCCGTTGCGCAGCAATTTCCGGAAGGCGTTGGGGACCCGCGTCCCGCAACACTTGATCCGCCGAGCGCGGCACGTCGCTCGCTTCGAACGCACGCACAGACTGCCAGGCATCCCACTCGACGAGACCCGGGCTGAAGTCGTTCCAGTAGCCGGCGAGGACGGAACCGCGGGCGGTCGCCGCCGCTTGGGCAACCGCCGTCGCGACCGGGCGCAATGTGGCCGGCACGCTGTTCTCCACCAGGCCGGCGGTAAGGCGCCCTCGATCAATCGGAACGAAAATCGCGAGAATGAGGACGAGCGCGGCGGCGCTCGAGGCCACCAGGGTTCGGAGGCGAGGCGTGATCGGCCGCCTGATCACCCAGACGAGCGCGGTCGCCGCCGCGAGCCAGAGCAGCGGTACCAGCGGGAAGAGAAACCGCGTGAGCTTGTAGGGGTGGACCAGCGTGCCGATCAGGCCAAGGACAAGCGCCAGGACGACGACGCCGTTGGGTGGCGAGAGTCGAGGCCAAAGAACGACCGCGAGCACGACCAGGACGAGGCACGCCCCGCCCACCGCGACCGAGGGCGAGAATTCTTGGAGGAATGCACGGGGGTAGAACAGGGCGCCCGAGGGCGTCCACAGCGAGGGGCCTGCGTCACGGTTTTCGAGGACACGCACGAAACCGCGCGCGTGGGAAGGCGGGAGCATCCAGACCGCGATCGGCAGGAGGATGACCAGCGCAATCGCCCGCGGCCGCGGACCGGCCGTCGCATACCAGGCCTTGAGCCGCGCCCAACTCCGTCGCGGTCGGATGAGCGCGTGGGCGAGCACCAGGATGTAGAGGATGTAGAGCGGCGTGCCGAGTGAGATCGAACGACTGGCTTGGCCACTGGGGTCGTTCACTCGCCCGCCGAAGATGGCGAGCGCCAGTATCCCGGCGGCGTACGCGAGCAGGAAGATCCGCCACGGACGGCGCCAGGCGACCAACCTCAAACGCGTCACCGCCTGGGCGCGCAGGGCTGCCAGCGATCCGGCTGCGAGCCAGATCTCGGCGAGCACGAACGGCACGAGCCACGCCAGACCGTAGTTGAACTTGAGGAAGAACAGCAGCACCGCCGCCAGGCACGCGAGCGTGAAATCGCGCGGCGCGCTGCTGCGCAGCGAGCGCGCGTAGCTCCCCACGGCGAGAAACAGCAACAGCGCTCCAGGGATCTCGAGCATCACGAGCGTTCCAAAGAGCTGGAAGGCGGGGCTCACCGCAACCGAGGCCGCGACGAGGGCGCCGGCGAGGTCCCTGCCATCGCCGCCCACCTGTCGCCCGGCCCAGAAGCCGGCCATGATCGTGAGGACGAACAGCACGACCATCCCGCCGCTTGCCGTCCGATAGGTCGGGCCGAAGGGGACGAACGCCGTCGCTTCGATCAGCGGGAAGACCGGCCCCCATAGGTCGAGTTCCCCGACGGCCCGCGCGAAGTCGAGAGGGTCCAAATCCTTCACCGCGTGCGCCAGGTGGGCCCCCGCCGCGCCATACTTGGCCATATCCCATTTGGGCAGCCCGTCCCACGAGGAGGCCAGCGCCCACAGCCCGGCGCCGGTGCGCACTGCAAGTGCGCCCACGAGGAGCCAAGTGAGCAGCACGAGTGCTCGCGCTACCCGCATGAGAGGAGGGGAACACCCACGTCGAATCCCCACAGATGGTACCTCGGCCGCGGCTTCGACGAGCGGTATCCTGGAGCGGGGCCGAACCTCGGACCTGTGGCCAGTAGGAAAAGGAGCAGCGCATGCCCTTGGCGGAGCTGGCGCGGCGTCCGAAGGTGAGGCGGTGGCTCGGAATCGCGGCCGCCGCGGTGGCCGTGTACGCCCTGATGGGCGTCTTCGCCGTGCCGCCCCCGCTGCGCTCACTCCTCGCCGGTAAGCTCACGCAGGCGCTGCACCCGCGCACCACGGTCGAGGCCGTGTCGTTCAACCCGTTCGCCCTGTCCGTCCGCGTGCGCGGCCTCACGGTGCGCGAGCCGGGCTCCGACACCGTCTTCGTCTCGCTCGGCGAGCTTGACGCGAACATCAAGCTGACCTCGATCCTCCGCCTGGCGCCGGTGCTCAAGGAGCTGCGGCTTGCGGACCTGCACGTCCACCTCGTGCGCATCACCGACGCGCAGGGTACCGACCTGCTCGCGCTGCCGCTGCTCGACGTGCGCATCGCCACCGCCGACCCGCCGCCGCCGACCTGCTGACCGGCCGCACCAGCCTGGAGAGTGTGCTGCTGCAGCAACCGCGCCTGCGCGTCGCGCGCGACGCCACGGGCGAGTGGAACCTCGCCGCGCTGGCGCCGTCCTCGGCCACCCGCAGCGCACCGGCGGGCGGCGCAGCAGCGGCGTTCGCCCTCGCCGTCCGCGAGCTCAAGGTGGTGGACGGGACCGTGCTGTTCTCCGACGCGGCGGTGAAGCCCCCGTTCGCGGCCACGTTGCGCGCGGTGGAACTCGGCGTGCGCTCGTTCAGCACCGCACCCAACGCAGCCGCCACGGTCGAGCTGTCGCTGGCGACGGACGCGGACGAGACGCTGCGCGAGACCGGCGAGCTGACGTTCGCGCCGCTCGCGGCGCACGGGACGGTCGAGGTCGCGGGTCTGCCGCTGCGCCGCTACGCGGCGTACTACAGGGACGCCGTCGCGTTCGAGGTCAGAGACGGCGTGCTCGGCCTGTCCACCGGCTACGCCTGATCCGGAAGCGGCGACGGCTGGACGCTCTCGGACTTGGCGGCCACACTGCGCTCGCTGCGCCTGCACCGTGCCGGGGAGCGCGGCGACTTCCTCGCCGTCCCCGAGACGGTGCTGAAGGGGTCGTCGCTCGACCTGGCCGCACGGACCCTCACGCTCGGAGAGCTGTCGCTCGCGGGCGGCATCGGCCTCAACCCGCTTGCGGCGAAGCTCGCGGCTACAGTCAAGGGCCTGCCTTTGGTCCCGCTGCAGGGGTACATCACCGACCGCCTTCACCTCGTCGTCAACGACGGCACCGCCTCGGCCGCCGGCGAGCTGACCGTGGCCGCGGGCGGCCCGGCGTCGAGCGCCAGCTTCACCGGGCGGGCCTCGGTCGACCGCCTCGCCACCGTGGACGCCCACGCCGCCGAGGACCTCGTCAAGTGGGACTCGCTCGTCTTCACCGGCGTCTCGTTCGCCAGCGAGCCGTTCCGCCTCGAGATCGCCGACGTCACGCTCGCAGGACTGGCCTCGAAAGTCATCCTCGCCGCCGACGGCGCGATCGCCTTCGTCGACCGCTCGGTGAGCCCGGAGTTCCGGATGGACGTGACCGGCCTGGCAGGATCCGTGTCGGGCCTGTCCTCGCTCGCCTCGACCGCCGCCGATATCGATCTCCGCGCGACCCTCAACGGCCAGGCGCCGGTGTCGCTCACCGGCAAGGTCAACATGCTCGCCGGGAACCTGTTCCTCGACATCAAGGTGGCGAGCCCCAAGGCGACCCACCTGCCGGTGCGCCTCGCCATCTCGCTGCTGGGCTCACTGTTCGGCGGCAGCAGCGCCGAACTGGACACCGTCGCGTTCGCGCCCGGCGCCGCCACCCTCGACGACACCGCTCGCGGCCGTCTCGACATCCTCGCGAAAGCGCTCAACGACCGGCCCGGCCTCTGGCTCGAGATCGCCGACCGCACCGTCGAACCCGCCGAGTACGACGAGTACCTCACCCGCGCCTACAAGCACGGCAAGTTCGCCAAGCCGCGGAACTTCCTCGGCATCGCCAAGAAGGAGCCGGCGCCCGAGATGGAGCGTCTCCTGCTCGCCAGTCTCGACCCCAGCCCCGACGCCCTGCGCCACCTCGCCACCGCCCGCGCCGAGGCCGTCCAGGGCTACCTGCTGCAGAACGGCAAGGTCAAGGCCGACCAGCTCTTCATCGTCGGGCCGTCGGGCGCCGCGCCAGCCGCCAAGGGCAAGGGCGATTTCTCCGCGGTGACTTCGATCGACGAGGTCATCGGCAGCTACGTCGCCGCCGAGGCCGCCGCCGGCGCCGTCAAGTCGGGTGAGGCGGCGGTGTACACCAAGGGCGAGGTCTCGCTCGCCCTGGCCGGCACCGGCCGCGGCGTCGTCATCGGCTTCGACTTCGGCAAGCTCGACATCGAGCGCACTCACAGATAGCCGCGGGCTGCTGCAGGGCGGCCGGAACAGGTGTGGGTCCGGAGGCGGAACCAGGCGGGGCGACCAGGGCGCAACTGCGGACCGGGGTTGTGCGTAAACTGTTGCATGATGAGATTGAACCGGCCGCCGCCGCGGACATGGCCGATATCCGCCTTGGTGCTCTGCCTGGCGGCGCCGGCTGCGGCCGCGGCCGGGCCGCGTATCGACTTCGACCGTCTCTCGATCGACGAGGGCCTGTCGCAGAGCATCGTCGAGCAGATCGTGCAGGACCGTCAGGGTTTCATGTGGTTCGTCACCGAGGACGGCCTGAACCGGTTCGACGGCTACACCTTCACCGTATACCGGAACGTCGCCGGCGACCCGTCGAGCTTGAGCCACAACGAGCTCAAGAGCATCTGCGAGGACGGATCGGGCATCCTCTGGGTGGGCGCGTTCGAGGGTGGCCTCAACCGCTTCGATCCGATTACCGAGAAGGTCACCCGCTACCGCCACGACCGTTCCGATCCCGGCAGCCTGGCCGCCGATACGATCCGGTGCATCGCCGAGGACCGGTCCGGGCGCCTCTGGATCGGCACGCAGGGGGGTGGCCTCGACCTTCTCGAGCGCGGCACCGGGACGTTCCGCCACCACCGCGCGAGCCCGGACACGCCTGGAGCGCTGAGCCACGACGATGTCCGGGCGATCTACGAGGACCGCGCCGGGGTCGTGTGGGTCGGCACCAACGGCGGTGGGCTCAACCGTCTCGACCCGGCGACGGGCACGTTCTCCCGCTATCGGCACCGCCCCGATGATCGATCGAGCCTCTCGAGCGATGCCGTGTTCGCGATCTTCGAGGACAAAGGGGGAACGCTGTGGGTCGGCACGTACGGAGGCGGGCTCGAAGCGCTGGACCGGGCCACGGGGGTGTTCACGCACCACCGCGCCGACCCTTCCGTTCCGGGGTCCCTGAGCGGCGATCTGGTCAAGGCCGTGTGCGAGGACCCCAGCGGCACGCTGTGGGTCGGCACCGACGGCGGTGGGCTGAACCGGTTCGATCGCGAACACGGCACGTTCACCACGTTCAGGCACGACCGCGTCGACCCGGCGAGCCTCAGCGCCGACCGCATCTACTCGCTCTACCTGGACCGGTCGCAGGTCCTCTGGGTGGGGACCTACGGCGGCGGCCTCAGCAAGTTCGACATCGGCCGCAAGCGGTTCCGCCGCTACGGGAACGCTCCGAACGACCCCAACTCCTTGAGCCACGACATCGTCTGGTGCTTCCACGAGGATGCCGACGGCGTGATGTGGATCGGCACGGACAGCGGTGGCCTCAACCGCTTCGACCGGCGCGCCGGACGGTGGCAGTCGTTCCGGCACCGCGCCGACGACCCGTCCAGCCTCAGCCACGACACGGTGCGCGACCTCGTCGAAGGCCGCGACGGCGCCCTGTGGGTCGCGACGAACGGCGGCGGCCTCGAACGCCTCGACCGCGCCACCGGACGGTTCACGCACTACCGCCACGACCCCTCCGACCCCGGCTCGCTGGCCCATGACGAGCTGCGGTCCATCTACCAGGACCGTTCAGGGGCCATCTGGGTCGGCACCTTCGGCGGCGGGCTGGACCTCCTCGACCCGCGGACGGGGCGGTTCACGCACCACCGGCACGATCCCGGGAATCCGTCCAGCATCAGCAACGACTTCATCCGCCTGATGCTCGAGGATCGGAGCGGCGCGCTCTGGATCGGCACCCAGGGCGGCGGAGTCAACCGCCTCGACCCCCAGCGCCACGGGTTCAAGAGCTTCAGGAACGATCCCGCCGACCCGTCGAGCCTGAGCAACGACCACGTCTTCGCGATCCTCGAGGCACGCGACGGAACGCTGTGGTTCGGCACGTTTGGGGGCGGCCTCAACCGGCTGGACCGCGCGACCGGCGGTTTCAAGCGGTACACCGCCCGCGAAGGGCTCGCCAGCGACTCCGTCTACGCGATGCTCGAGGACGGCGCCGGACGGCTGTGGATCAGCACCACCCGGGGGCTTTCGCGGTTCGACCCGCGCTCCGGCGAGTTCCGCAACTACGACGTGCGCGACGGCCTCCAGAGCAACGAGTTCAACGGCGGCTCGGCCTATCGCAGCGCCAGCGGGGAGATGTTCTTCGGCGGGATCAACGGTTTCAACGCCTTCTTCCCCGACGAGATCGGCTTCAACCCCGTGGTCCCCGAGGTGGTAATCACCGACCTCCGGCTGTTCAACCGCTCCGTTCGGGTGGGCGAGCGCGTGCAGGGGCACGCCATCCTCCAGCGGCCGATCAACCGCACCGACGCCATCGAGTTGTCGTACCGGGACAACCTCTTCTCGCTGGAGTTCGCGGCCCTCCACTATTCCGCCCCCGGCAAGAACCGGTACGCCTACAAAATGGAGGGCTTTTCCGACGCGTGGATCCCGGTCAACGCCGATCGCCGCTTTGCCACCTTCACCGGTCTCGCGCCCGGCGACTACGTCTTCCACGTCCGCGGCGCCAACAGCGACGGCGTCTGGAACGAGCGGCCGGCCTCGGTCCGGATCACCATCACGCCGCCGTTCTGGGGCACCTGGTGGTTCCGCCTGACGACCGGGGTCATCGCTCTGGCTCTCGGGGCCGCGGCGCTCCGGACCCGCGTCCGCGGCGTCCGCATGCGGACCGAGCTGCAGGCGGCCCGGGATGCGCAGATGGCGATCATGCCGCAGACGGAGCCCGAGGTGGAGGGGTACGAGGTATGCGGGGTGTGCATCCCGGCCCACGAGGTGGGGGGCGATTTCTACGACTACTTCTGGCTGGAGGGCGAGAAGCGCCTCTTGTGCATCATCGTCGGGGACGTGGCCGGCAAGGCGATGCGCGCCGCCATGACGGCGTTGATGTCCGACGGGATGATCTTCTCCCGGGTGCGGCAGGGAGGAGACATCGAGGAGATCATGGGCAGCTTGAACCGGTCGATGCACGAGAAGATCGGGAAGCGCATCTTCACCGCCCTGTGCGCGATGGTCCTCGACCCCGCAACCGGCGACCTGACGTTCGTCAACGCCGGCCTGTGCGAGCCGCTCATGAAGTCCGGAGCGGGCGTGGAGTACTTGACCTCCCCCGGATCGACCCTCCCGCTGGGCGCCCGTGCCGGCACCTCGTACGAGCATCGGACGGTGCATCTGGCTGAGGGGGATGTCATCGTCGTGTTCTCCGACGGGGTCCCCGAGGCTCGCGGCCACTCCGGCAGCGAGTACGGCTACGACCGGCCCCGCGAGTTCCTCGCTCGCCTGGACGTCTCGGCCCTCTCGGCGGAGAGCATCAGAAACACGCTCATCCGGGATGCGCGACACTTCTCGGGCGGCTCGCACCCGAGCGACGACATGACCCTGGTGGTGATCAGATCGACGGCGAACCCTGACGGGTCGGCCGCACACTAAACTCCGCGGCGGCCGTACTCGGCGCTCGGGTCAGGCTTGCATCGTTGGGTTGTCGGGCTCCAGCCAGCCGCCCATCCCGCGTTTGTCAACTCAGCCGGACCTGGAGGTACCGATCGCGCCAGGGTTCTGGTGAGGCCACCGCTTCCTGCACACGCCGACGACCACGCCGGCGAGCTCGTCGATCGGGCACCAGGACGAGTTGACGACCAGATCGTAGTACAGCGGATCCTCCACGTCGCAGTCGAACGCGTGCGATACGGCGTGCGCCCGCGCCCTGTCGGCATCCTTGATCTCATCGTACGCACTCTCCTTGTCCATGCCGCTCCGGGAACAGACACGGGCGATGCGGTCCTCGATGGTCGCCACCACCCGGACCGAGAGGCCACGTTCGTGCGGCAGGAAGAAATTGGCGTCACGCCCGAGAAAGACGACCTCCCCGTGCACCGCGAGGAGCTGAAAGACGCGCCGCAACTCGTGGGTGTAGGTGTCGCGCGTGATCATGGCGTGCGGCATGAGGTCGCCGAGAACATCGGTGACCCAGTTCGCGGCGTCCTTATCGAGAAGGTTCATCATCGAGGGGTTGACATGCAGGTGTGCAGCCACGAGGTCGACCACCTCGCGATCCAGGACCGGCCACCCGAGGGCTGCGCCGACCCGCCGGGCGAGCTCGATCCCGCCCGCTCCGCGCTGCCGGGCCACGGCGACGTACGGACCCATGTGGCATTCGGGCTCGTACTCCGGCCTCTCGGACGCGAGGGCCGCGGCGATGCGCCGCCGCATGCGGTTCCAGCTGATGCTCCGCGCCGCCAGTTCGGTGACGATCGCATCCACTGAGGGAGTGGTCATGACGGTGGCCTCCGGATCTGTTGGACCTAAACCTAATCTCGTCGCATCTCGCTGCCACGTCAACCCTGGTCGCTCGCAACCAGGTGAGCCGGGGGCACCCGCGAGGCAGTGCTGCGCCGCCGACCGGTCATTGCGGCCTCGCCTCCCGGTACATCTCCTCGACAAGGGCGGCGAACTCCCTCTCCACGACGCGCCGGCGTACCTTGAGCGTGGGGGTGAGCTGGCCGCCCTCGATGGTCAGCGTCACGGGCAACACCCGAAACAGCCGGATCTGCTCGTAGTGGGCCAACTCGGCGTTGGCCGCCTCCACCGCCTCGCGGAACAGCGCCTGCACCCGGGAATCGGCGGCAAGGCCGACGGGCTCCTCCTCCGCGATCCCCTGTCCGGCGGCCCAGCCCCGCAGAGCGGCGAAGTCGGGGGAGAGGAGGGCCACGATATACGGCCTGCCGTCGCCAATGAGCACCGCGGCGTCCACGAACCGGGAGCGCTTGAGCAACTCCTCGATGGGCTGAGGGGCGACGTTCTTGCCGCCTGCGGTGACGATGAGGTCCTTCTTGCGGTCCGTGATGTTGAGGAATCCGTCGCCGTCGAGGCGGCCGATGTCGCCGGTGTGGAAGAACCCGTCGGGCTCGAAGGCATCGCGGGTCGCGTCCGGCCGATGCCAGTAGCCCGGCGTGACGTTGGCGCCACGCACCAGGATCTCGCCGTCGCCCGCGATGCGGACCTCCACGTGGTCCAGGGGGCGGCCCACCGAGCCCAGGCGGTTTTCTCCGGGAAGGCAGCCGTTCACCGCAATCCCGGGCGACGTCTCGGTGAGGCCATAGCCCTCCTGGATGGGAACCCCGACGGCGTGGAAGAACTCGTTGACGCGGACCGGCAGCGGCGCGCCGCCGGAGAGGGCGTAGGCCACCCGTCCGCCCAGGGCGGCGCGCACCTTGGAGAGCACGAGCCGGTCGGCGACGGCGTAGGCGAGGGCCGTGCGCACGCCCGGGCGTTGCCCCGCCAGGCGGGCCCGAGCCACCCGCGTGCCGGCGGCCAGGGCCCAGTGGAACAGCCGGCGGCGCGCGGGGGTTGCCGCGTCCACCCTGGTGAGCACCGCGTCCCGGACCTTCTCGAACACGCGCGGCACGCTGCAGAAGTACATCGGCCTGATCACCGGCAGCAGCTCCGCCACGTGCCGGGCGGCGCAGTACGCCCGCGGGCACGACAACCGCATGTAGGCATAGCCCGCGCAGCGCTCGAGAACATGGCACAGGGGCAGGAACTCCAGAACCAGGTCGTCCCCGGTGGTGGCGGCGCGCGCCGCCACCACCGCCGAGTTCTCGATGAAGTTGCGGTGCGTCAGCATCACGCCCTTGGGGTCGCCGGTGGTGCCGGAGGTGTAGATGATGGTGGCCAGGTCATCGGGACCGATCCTCCCGGCGCGCTCCCAGAAACGCGACACGGCATCCCCGGAGGCGCCGGAGGCGAGGATCTCCTCGAAGGACAGAGCGCCCGCCGCCGGCGTCCCCTCGATCTGCACCACGTGCTCGAGGCCGGGGCAGTCGCGGCGCACGCCGACCAGCATCGCCGCGTGTTCGGCGCTGTCCGCCACAACCACGCGGCTGCCGGAGTCGCGCACCTGAAACGCGATCTGGGCGGCGGTGAGGGTGGTGTACACGGGCACGTCCACGGCGCCCAGATCCAGCACCGCGAGGTCCACCATGTGCCACTCCGGGCGGTTCTCCGACATCAGCATCACCCGGTCGCCCCGCTCCACACCGAGCCGCGCGAGGCCCTCGGCCAAGGCCGCCGTGTGCTCGAGCAGCTCGCGGGTCGAGAGCCACCGCACCTCGCCGGGGCGGTAGAGGGCACAGTGGCGGTCCTTCTCCACCGCCACGTCGCGCCGGAAGATTTCGATGATGGAGCGCTCGCTCATGGGCACCTCGCCTCGATCGCGGGATCCGCCCGCCTGCAGTGCCGGGACGGAACGCCCCACGGCACGGTCGCCGCTCCCGGAATGGCGGCCGCGACGCGGGCCCGTTTCGTGAAAACAATCGTTCTCTCAAGATTCTAGCGACTCGAACGCCCGGCGCAACCGGAGCGAGACGCCGCGAAGGAACGTCAGCCGCAGGCTCGTCGCACCGCGCCGAGGAACGACTCGGCGTAGCCGGAGAGGGTGCAATGCCGCTGGGCCCACGCCCGGCCGGACTCGCCCAAGCGCCGCGCTTCGGCGGGGTCGCGCGCCAGCCGCTCGATCGCGTCCGCCAGGGCGGCATCGTCGCCGGGCGGATAGAGAAGCCCGCCCCCAGAGTCGACGGCGAGCTCCTGGGCCCCGCCCGCGCTCGTCATGACGACCGGCCGCCCGCGCTTCATCGCCTCGACAACCACGCGGCCGAACGCCTCGCAGCGCGAGCAAAGCAGCAGCACGTCGCACGCGTCGATCTCCGCGACCGCGTCGGTGGCGCGTGGGAGGAGGCTGACGGCCCCGGCGTCCAAGCCGGCGCACAGGCGCTCGAGCTCGCGGCCATAGGACCCCTGCGTCTCGCCGACGACGCGCAGTGTCGCCGCGTACCCCCTCTCCCTCAGGCGCGCGACGGCGCGGATCGCGTCGGCCTGCCCCTTGCCCGGGTGCTTCCGCCCAAGGATGAGGATCCTGGGCGCGCCCGGCTCCCCGGGGGCGGGGACCAGCGGGCGGTCGAGGCCGCCCGCGACGGCGTAGTACGCGACCTCGACCTTGCCGGCCTCGACGTGCTCGCCGACGCGCCGCGCGAGCGCCCGCGAGCACGTCACGACGCGCGCCGAAAGGCGGTTCACCTCGCGCAGTGTGCGCGCCACGCCGAGCGCGAAGCGGTACCCGTGGTCGAGGTCGCCGTACTCGTTGACGAGCCAAATATGCGGCACACCGGCCAGCCGGGCAGCATACGCGCCGGCAGGGTTAGTGATGCTGTTGGTGGCGACGACGCGGGGTCGCTGGCGGCGGAACCACGACGCGAGGCGCACGATCGCGACGGCATTGGGCACCATCAGCGCCATAGCGGCCGGGCGCGGCACGTTGGCGGTGGCCCAGCCGTAGTGGCGCACGACGCGCGGGCGCGCACCGACGGCGGCCAGCGGCTCTGCCAGGGGACCGGGGCCCGGGAGGACCACGTCAACTTCGACGCCGTGCAGGCGGACGAGTCCCTCGGCCAGCTCGAGCAGGCACAGCTCGGCGCCGCCCAGTCGCGCGGAATGCGACACCAGCACTACGCGCATCGCCGCACCGGGTGTGCTCCTCACGGCGCGGCTCGGGTCGGCAAGGCGACGTTCCGAGGGGGACGCTCGGCCCCCAGACACGCGACGGGCGATGGCCGCCAGCCGGTCCGGCGCAAGGCAGCCTGGATGCCGACGGGGGGGACGCTCGTCGAACTCACGAGCGCGAGTATGCCACGGGAGCGGGGACCGTCAGGGGTATGGGCCGCAGTTGCGACGAGCGCCGGGACTGGCCCGCCCCGTTCAGCTTCCCGTGGGCGACGGCCCTTTGCCAGGCGGCCGCCTCCATGCCCCCGAATGCGTTGCCCACGCTCCGGGCCGGGGTACCATCAAGATCGTGGCAAGGGACGTTCCAATCCGTGCGCTCGTTTCGGCTCTGGCCCCGGCGGTGGCCCTCGTCGCCGGCCTGCCGTTCGTGAACCGGATCGAGCCCGTCGTGCTCGGTCTCCCATTCCTGCTCTTCTGGATCCTCGGGTGGGTCCTGGTCACGCCGGTCTTCCTGGCCATCGCCTATCTCCTCGCTGAGGCGACGCCCGATCGCACGGCGGGCGGGGCGAGTCGGTGACGACGCCCCTGCTCGTCATCGTGGCGTTCGTCCTCGTCTCGGCGGCGGTCGGCGTGATCGGCCGCGGCCGCGGCGAGATGAACATCGAGCGCTGGAGTGTCGGCGGCCGCCGCTTCGGCGTGGTCCTCGTCTGGCTGCTGACGGCCGGCGAGATCTACACCACCTTCACCTTCCTCGGCGCGAGCGGCTGGGCCTATTCGCGCGGCGCGCCGGCGTTCTACATCCTCGCCTACGGCACGATCGGCTACATCATCTCGTTCTTCCTGCTCCCGCCGGTGTGGCGCATGGCGAAACGTCTCGGCCTGCACACGCAGCCGGATTTCTTCCTGGCGCGCTACGACTCTCCGGTACTCACCACGCTCGTGGTGTTGATCGGCGTGGTGTCGATCGTGCCCTACCTGCAGCTCCAGCTCGCCGGCCTCGGCATGATCGTCGAGATCGCCAGCGCGGGCGCGGTCTCCTCCCACCTCGCGATCGTCGTCGGGTTCGCCGTCACCTGCGTGTTCGTCTACACCAGCGGGATCAAGGGCATCGCGTGGGTGGCGATCATCAAGGACGTCGCGATGATCGTCGCCGTCGTCGTCATCGGCATCGGGCTGCCGGCGATGTACTTCGGCGGCGTGGGCAAGATGCTCGCCGAGCTGATACGCCAGCACCCCACCCACCTCACCTTTCCGGGCGGGACGACGACGATGGGCGTCGGCTGGGTGATCAGCACCGTCCTGCTCACCGGCATGGGCTTCTACTGCTGGCCGCACACGTTCGCGTCGGCGTTCTCCGCGAAGGACGACCGCACGCTCCGGCGCAACGCGGTCATCATGCCGCTCTACCAGCTGCCGGTCCTGCTCGTCTTCTTCGTCGGGTTCACCGCGCTGCTGGTGATGCCGGGGTTGGCCAACCCGGACACCGCGCTGCTGGCGCTCGTCGGCCGCAGCTACCCGAGCTGGTTCGCCGGCTTCGTGGGCGGCGCCGGCGCCGTCACCGCGATGGTGCCGGCGGCGATGCTCCTGCTCGGGGCGTCGACACTGGTCGCGAAGAACCTCTACCGGCCGTTGCGGCGCGGTCCCGTCAGCGAGCAGCACCTGATGCGCGCGTCGCGCGGCTTCATGCTGGCGATCGCCGTCACGGCGCTGGTGCTCGCGCTCTGGTCGCCCACCGAGCTGGTCAAGCTGCTGATCTTTGGCTACGACGGCATCGCGCAGCTCTTCCCCGGCATCGTGCTCGGCGTGTTCGCCCGCCGCGTCACCGCCCGCCCCGTCATCCTGGGGTTGGTGGCTGGTGTCGCGGTCGTGATCGGCCTCATCTGGAGCGGCCACGACCCGTTCCTGGGGCTGAACGCCGGGTTCGCCGGCCTTGTCGTCAACGCGGCGGTCACCCTCATTTCGATGGCGATCGTCAGCGCCGGGGAGCCGGCCGGCGCGCACGTTCCTGGAACGCAGTGCTGAGCACGCCGTCGCGGGAGGACGCAACGATGGGCAACCTCGCAGCCGAAATCGATCCGATGGCCGGCACACTGGTGGAGTGGCGGCGTGATTTTCACCGGCACCCCGAGCTGGCGTTCGAGGAGCGACGTACGTCGGCTGTGATCCGGGCGTTCCTCGAGTCCCTGGGGATCGAGGTCCGGAGCTGCGGCCGTACCGGGCTGCGCGGCGTCCTCCGCGGCGGGCGGCCGGGCCGGACCGTGGCGCTTCGGGCCGACATGGACGCGTTGCCGGTGGCCGAGATCGCCGGCCACGACTACCAGTCTCAGAACCCCGGCGTCATGCACGCGTGCGGGCACGACGGCCACATGGCGATCCTGATGGGGGCCGGCAAGGTCCTGGCCGCGCGACGGGACACGCTGCCGGGGAGCGTCGTGTTCCTCTTCCAGCCTGCCGAAGAGAACCCGCCGGGCGGCGCGGCGCTGATGATCGAAGATGGCGCGCTCGACGGCGTGGACGGCATCTTCGGCCTCCACCTCTGGCAGCCGCTGCCGAGCGGCATCGTCGGCCTGCGCGCCGGCGCGTTGATGGCCCAGGCCGACGAGTTCGAGGTGGTCGTCCAGGGGCGCGGCGGCCACGCCTCGCAGCCGAACGTGACCGTCGACCCCGTCGTGGTCGCGTCCCACGTCGTCGTCGTCGCCCAGACCATCGTCAGCCGGTTCACGAACCCTCTCGAACCGGTCGTCGTGTCGTTCACGACGGTCCACGGAGGGCGGATCCACAACATCATCCCGGACGAGGTGACGATGACCGGCACGGTGCGGACGCTCGACCCGGGGACGCAGCTCGCGGTCAAGCAGCGGCTCGCCGAGGTCTGCGAGGCGACATGCCGGCTGTTCGGCGCGACCGCCGCGTTTACCTACAAGGAGGGCTACCCGCCGGTCATCAACGATGCCGCCTCGGTCGATCTCGTGCGCCGCGTGGCCGCGCTGGAATTGGGCGGCGACTCCGTCAGGACCATCGCACCGGTCATGGGCGGGGAGGACTTCGCGTATTACCTGCAGCGCGTTCCGGGAGCGTTCGCCCTGCTGGGGATGGGAGACAACCGGCCCCACCCTCACCACAACGCCCGCTTCGACATCGACGAGACCGTGCTGCCGCTCGGCGTGCGGCTGATGACGGCCGTGGCGCTGGAGATGCTGCGGCCGGCGTGACCGCCGGCCGCCCATCCCGCATCTGTCAGCTTCGCCGAGCGAGGTACGGATCCCTCACGTTGCGCTGCTCGCGCGCGCCGGCCTCGCCACGCAGGCGCGCCATTTGAATCCAGGTCGGGATCAGTCGCTTGGCCGCGTGAAAGGGTTGCGCATCACGATGCCGTCGTAGGAGGTGCCCTCCCCCAGGCCCTCGGAGTAAACCACCGGGGACCGACTGCTGCGGGCCGTTTCGATCATGGCCGCATCCCACACCGAGATCCGGTGCCGGCCAGCCAGCCCACCGGCGGCCTGCACGATCTCCGGGGTCATCGACACCACCGCCCACGCGCCGAGCGCCTCCAGAAACGCGCACGCGTCGGCGTGGTTCAGGGGCGCCGGGAGCTTGCGGGTGACTGTGACACAGAGCTCGAGCATGACCTGCGTCGACACCGCGAAGCATCCTTCCTCGAATCCGCGCGCGACAAGGGAGGCGGCGACGCGATGCTTTTCCTGCTCGCCGGAGGCCAGTATGAAAAGGTGTATTCTTGAGACTCATCACGTTGCGTGAACGTACGGCTTGGCGCCCGGGTCTTCAGAGCCAGGTCGTGGGAATGGAGGGATCGCATGCCCCAAGCGAAGAGACTCTCACCTGTCGTCATCCTGCTCGCCGCGTTGCTGACCTCAGCGGCGGCCGTGCGAGCCCAGGGTCTCGGCGACCTCGAGAAGAAGGTCGTCGAGAAGACCCTCCCGAACGGTCTCAAGGTCCTCATCCTGCCGCGGCCAGCGGCGCCGGTCGTCTCGATGGCGACCTACGCCGACGTTGGCGGCGTGGACGAGAACCAGAACGCCACCGGGCTCGCCCACATCTTCGAGCACATGGCGTTCAAGGGCACCACGACCATCGGGACCAAGGACTACGCGAAGGAGAAGGCCGCAATGAAGAAGGAGGACGAGGCCTTCGCCGCCCTGCGCGCCGAACGGTTGCGCCGGCCCCGTCCGGACCCGGACAAGGTCAAGCGACTCGAGGACGCGCTCACCAAAGCCCAGGACGAAGCGCGCGCCTTCGTCGTGCCGAACGAGATGGGCGAGATTATCGAGCGGGCCGGCGGTCACGGCCTCAACGCCTTCACCAACTTCGACATGACCGTCTACCACTACTCCCTGCCGTCGAACCGGCTCGAGCTCTGGGCCTCGCTGGAGGCCGACCGCTTCAGCCACCCGGTGCTGCGCGAGTTCTACAAGGAGAAGGACGTGATCATGGAGGAGAAGCGGATGGGCGAGAGCCAGCCCACCGGCCGCCTGTTCACCGACTTCATGCCGCTCGCCTACACCGCGTCGATGTACCGCGCCGGCGTGATCGGCTACATCAGCGATTTGAAGGCGATCACCCGGGCGGAGGCCGAGACCTGGTTCGCCAAGTACTACGGCGCAAAGAACCTCACGGCCGTCGTCGTGGGTGACGTCGACCCCGCGACGGCGATGCCCCTGTTCGAGAAGACCCTCGGCACCATCCCTTCGGGGCAGAAACCGGGACCGGTGGTGACCCAGGAGCCGGCGCAGCGCGCCGAGAAGCGCCTGATCATGGAAGATCCATCGCAGCCGTTCCTGCTCGTCGCCTACCACAAGGGTGACATCAACGATCCGGACAGCGCGGTCTACGAGGCGATCAGCGACATTCTCGCCGAGGGGCGCTCCTCGTGGGTCTACAAGTCGCTGGTGACCGACAAGAAGGTGGCGCTCTACACCGGTGCCTTCACCGAACTCGGCCAGAAGTACCCCGGGCTGTTCGTGTTCTTCGCCATCCCCAACAAGGGCAAGAGCAACGCCGACTGCGAGAACGCGATTTACGAGCAGATCGAGCGGCTCAAGAAAGAGCCCGTGTCGGCCGCGGAGCTGCAGGCCGTCAAGGCAAAGGAGAAGAAGAAGTTCCTCGCGGCGATCGACTCCAACATGGGTCTCGCCATGCAGCTCGCGTACGCTCAGAACCTGCAGGGCGACTGGCGCGAGGCGTTCCGCTGGCTCGCCAAGGTCGACAAGGTGACATCAGCCGACATCCAGCGTGTCGCCCGCGCTCTGTTCGTCAGGTCCAACCGCAGCGTCGCCATGATCGAGACGACCGCCGAGAAGCCGACCGAGCAGGCGGCGAAGTGAGCCGCGGCAAGGAGACTGCCATGAAAACACCACGAATCGCCCTGTCCCTGGTTGCCCTGCTCGCCTTCCTCGTGCCCGCCGCCGCCTCGTTCGGGCAGGGGGCGAAGGCCGGGAAGCCGCGGGCCATCGACACCATCAAGTACCCCAAACTGCACGAGATCAAGATGCCGGCGGTGGTCCGCGCGACGCTGCCGAACGGGATGAAGCTCCTCCTCGTCGAGGACCACGACCTGCCGCAGATCTCGTTCCGCGCCACGGTGCGCGGTGGCCGGCTCGCCGAGCCCGCCGGGCGGCGCGGTCTTGCCGAGCTGTTCGGTGAGGTGCAACGCACCGGCGGCGCCGGCACGATGACCGGCGACCAGGTCGATCAGCTCCTCGACAGCCTCGGCGCCGAGGTCGAGACCAACGTCGGGGAGGCCGCCGGGACCGTGGAAGGCAAGGCCCTGACCGAGACCTTCGACAAGGTCCTGCCGGTGTTCGCCGAGATCCTGACGAAACCGGCGTTTGCCCAGGACAAGGTCGACCTCGGCAAGACCCACATGCGCTCGAACATCTCGCGGCGCAACGACCAGGTCATGGGGATTGCGGTGCGCGAGTTCAGGAAGCTCATCTACGGCGCGGCCTCGCCCTATGCCCGCCAGGTCGAGTACGACGACGTCGAACGGCTGACCCGCGAGGACCTCGCCGCCTTCCACAAGACCCACTACCGGCCGGACACGACGATCCTCGCCATGTGGGGCGACTTCGCCGTCGCCGACATGAAGGCCAAACTCGATGCGACGTTCGCCGGTTTTGTGGCCTCGGGTCCCGCGCCGGCGGTCACCGCCGCCAGCGTCCCGGCGCAAACGCCGTCGCTCAACTACATCGAGAAGAAGGACGTCGAGCAGACGTTCATTCTCGCCGGTCAGCTCGGCCTGCGCCTGGATGACCCGGACTACCCGGCCATCTGGGTGATGAGCGACATCCTGGGCGGCGGCTTCGCGTCACGGATCTTCGTCAAGGTGCGCACCGAGAAGGGGCTCGCCTACGCCGCCGGGGGCGGCATGTCCCCCGCAATGGACCACGTCGGGGCGTTCTACTTCTTCACCTCCACCAAGCCGTCGACCACCGCCGAGGCGCTGGCGACGATGCTCGGCGAGATCAAGAAGATCCGCGAGGCGCCGGTGACCGACGCCGAACTTCAGCGCTCCAAGGACGGGTACCTCAACAGCTACGCCTTCGAGTACGACTCGACCGGGAAGATCGTCAACCGGCTCGCCACGTACGAGTTCTACGGCTACCCGGCGGACTTCAACGTCAAGCTGCGCGACGGCATCGAGAAGGTCAGCCGGGACGACGTGCTGCGCGTCGCCAGGAAGTACCTGAACCCCGACGCGCTCAGCATCCTTGCCATCGGCCGCAAGGAACAGTTCGACCGGCCGCTCGACACCTTCGGCAAGGTCGCCACCCTCGACATCACGATCCCCGAGCCGAAGCCCAAGGAGGCCGTCGCCGAGGCCACGCCCGAGGCCATCGCCAAAGGCCGGGCGTTGCTCGCCAAGGCGGCCGGCCACGTCGGCGCCGCCGCGCTCGCCGGCGTCAAGGACATCACCTCCGAGGGCACCGCCACCGTGAGCACGCCGATGGGCCAGATGGACCTGAAGGCCAAGGTGACATTCGTTCTGCCCGACCGATCGGCCAACGAGATGACCACGCCAATGGGCGCGATGGTGCAGGTGCTCGACGGTGACCGCGGATTCGTGAAGATGGGGCCGAAGAGCCAGCCCCTGCCGGAGCGCACCGTGGCCGAGATGAAGCGCGCCCTGTACACCGACTTCGGCTGCTTGCGACTGCTCAAGGAGGGACCCTCCGGAACGCCCAAAGCGTGGGCCGGCGGGGACGCCGAGTTCGAGGGCAGGAAGGCGGACGACGTCCTGATCGGCGTGGGTGACGGCGTGTTCCATGTCTACCTCGCGCCGGACACCGGCGAGGTCCTCGGGACCAGGCGCTCGGCGCAGACCGAGGAGGGCGCCGTCGACGTGGTCACCGCCTATTCCAACTACCAGATCGTGTCCGGGTTGCGCATCCCGTTCGCGAGCGTCCAGAAGGTGAAGGGCGAGGTGAAGTCCGACGTCAAGCTCACGGCGGTCAAGGTCAATGCCGGGTTCGCCGAGGCCGTGTTCAAAGAATAGGCCGCGCCTCAAGAGTAGGGATACGCGCAGCGCCGGGTCACGAGGCCCGGCGCTGCTTCCCTTTCCCCTGAGCGCTGCCGTTCCACGCCGGTCTCGTTTCGGCGGCCAGCCTGTGCCTCACCTGCCTTGACAGAGCAGAGGGAGGGCTCAATACTCGCGGAAATGCGCAAATCGGGTGAGCAGTTGCTGAACAAGGCCGGCTTGTGCGACTTGAGCAACGACGAGAGTCCGGAGAAACTCCCTGAAGGGAACTGACAAGAACACTGAAGCCGGTCGAACCAGACTCGAGCGGGAAAGGAGAAGCGGATGGCCAGCCACAAAGTCACCATCAAGGAGGTCGGCGGAGTCTTCGAGGTGGATATGCGCAAGCTTCACACGAAGGGGGGCAATACGGTCGTCTTCCACAATGACACCGACGACCCTATTGCAATATTCTTCCCGGAGAACGACTTGTTCCTAGGGTTCGCGGAGCAGTACAACGTCATTGAAGTTCCGGCAAAGGCGTCATCGATCGCCTACACGGTCCAGGGCGGCCAAAAGGGGAAGAAGGACAACCACTACGCCTACGCCGTGTATTGCCATACCACGGGGGAGTTCGCCATCGCAAACTCCAACCCCGTCATCATCATTGACCACTAACACGGCGCTTCAACCCGTCCTGCCGGTACCCCGCAGCCCGGCACCGCCGGGCCGGTGCGCCGTTTCGTGACTCGAGCGGCCGCGCGTAGGATATGGAGACAGAGGGTCACCAAGGCATGGAAATGGCCGAGGATCTCTTCCGAAGCGGTGCAGCCAGGCGGGTCGAACGGCCGCGGTGTGCCGCGTGATCGGCACGACGGTCTCTCACTACCGGGTCCTTGAACGCCTCGGCAGAGGCGGGATGGGCGTCGTCTACAAGGCCGAGGACACGCGCCTCAAGCGTTTCGTCGCCCTCAAGTTCCTGCCGCCCGAGCTCACCACCCACCCGGTCTCGCGCGAGCGTTTCATGCACGAGGCCCAGGCCGCGGGCTCGCTCGATCACGCCAATATTTGCACCATCTATGAGATCGACGAGACCACCGACGGCCAGGTCTTCATCTGCATGGCGTACGTGGACGGCGAGGCTCTGCGCGCGAGACTCGCGCGCGGGCCGCTGACGGTCGAGGAGGCCCTCGCCGTCGCCATCCAGGCGGCCGCCGGGCTTGGCCAGGCGCACCGGCACGGCGTCGTCCACCGCGACATCAAGCCGGGCAACCTGATGCTGACCCGTGACGGCATCGTCAAGATCGTGGACTTCGGGCTCGCCTCGCTCGCCGGGCACGCACGCTTGACCATGACCGGACAGGTCGTCGGCACGGCGTCGTACATATCGCCGGAGCAGGCCCGCGGCGCCGGGACCGACTGCCGGTCCGACTTCTGGTCGCTCGGCGTCGTGATCTACGAGATGCTGTCCGGCCGGCTGCCGTTCGGCGGGGACAGCGATGTTGCGACGCTTCACGCCGTCGTCTACGACAACGTTCGCCCTCTTGCCGAGCTGAGGCCGGACCTTCCGCCGCAGCTGCTGGCCGCCGTCGCGCGATGCCTCGCGAAGGACCCAGCGATGCGCTACCAGACCGCGGCGGAGCTCGTCGCGGACCTGGAGAACGTCCAGCGCGGGCTCGGACTGGCAACCGCGCCGACCCTCTGGAACCTGCCGACCGACCGGTCCGGCGCACGGCGGTTTCGGCTTCCGGCGTGGCTGCGCCGCGCGCTTCGGCCCGCGGTCGCGGTGCCGGCGGCCGCGGCTCTGATCGTCGCCGCCCTGCTGGCGGTTACACCCATGGGGCAGAAGGCGATGAGGAACCTGCTCCACATCCAGTTGGTCCCGGACCAGCTTCACATCGCGGTGCTGGAATTCACGAATGTGGGTGGGGATCCTGACAACCGGGCGTTCTGCGACGGCGTGACCGAGATCCTGTCCAGCACGCTCACCAAGCTCGAAAGCTTCCGCGAAAGGCTGTGGGTCGTGCCGGCGAGCGAGGTGCGCGCCAGAGAGGTCAAGAGCGCCGGCGAGGCACGCGGCGTCTTCGGTGTGAACCTCGCGGTCACAGGCAGCGTCCTCCGCGAGGGTGACAAGGTCCAACTCACGGTGAACCTCGTGGACGCCGAGACTCTTCGTCAGATCGACTCCGATGTCATCGAGGCGCCCGAGGCGGATCTGCCCGAGCTGCAGGACCGCGTCACGTCGGCCACCCTCCAGATGGTCAAGATGAAACTCGAGCCGGTCGAGAGAAAGGAGATCACGACCGGAGGCACCAGGGTGCCGAAGGCCTACGACCTCTACGTCCAGGCGCGCGGCACGCTCGAGAACTACCGGGGCGAAAGCGACCCGCAGAAGGCCGCGGCGCTGTTCAAACAGGCGATTGCCCTCGACCCCGATTTCGCCCTCGCCTGGGCGGGTCTCGCCCAGACTGATCTGGAGTCCTACCGGGTGAAGAAGGACGCACACCACGTGGACGAGGCGGCGACGAGCGCGAAACGCGCCCTCGAGCTGGACGATCGCCTCGGCGAGGTGCACGCCACGCTGGGCAACCTCTTCGCGACGACCGGGAAGTACGAGGATGCGGTGCACGAGTTCAAACGGGCGATCGAGATCCAGCCCAGGAACGCCAGCGCGTTCGCCGGCCTGGCGCAGGCGTACGACCTTCTCAACAATCCCACCCAGGCCGAGGCGACCTACAAGCAGGCCATCGACCTCAGGCCCGAGTACTGGGTGGGCTACACCGAACTGGGCTGGTTCTACTACCGGCGGGGTCGATACGAAGACGCCGAGAAACAGTTTGAGAAGGTCACGGCCCTCGTCCCCCAGAACGCCTGGGCGTACAACAACCTCGGGACCGTGTCCCTGGTCCGTGGGCAAGATGCCCAGGCGCGCGAGATGCTCGAGCGATCTGTGGCCATCAGACCCGTCTACGGGGCCGTTTCCAACCTGGGGACGTTGTACTTCAAGGAAGGCAAACTGCGGGACGCTGCGACGATGTACGAGAAGGCGCTCGTGATCAGGGGCACCGACTTCCGGCTCTGGGGCAATCTGGGGACCGCGTACTACTTCTCGGACCAGAAAGCCAAGGCCAAGGAGGCATACACGCGGGCCGTCGAGGTGGCCGAGCAGCAGCGCGCGGTGAACCCGCGCGACAGCAGCTTGTTGATCGACCTCGGTGGCTATTACGGCATGCTGGGCGAACGCGCAAAAGGGCTTGCGGTGCTTGAGCTCGTCCTCAAGACGCCACCCACCGACGCCGACTCGATGGCGGCGATCGGCGAGTCTTTCGAGGACCTCGGAGAACGCGACAGGGCCGTCGAGTGGATCGAAAAGGCGCTCAAGGCCGGGTTCTCCACGGCCACGCTCGAGGAGGGGCCGGCGTTGCGCGACCTCCGCAGCGACCCGCGGTTCAAGAAGCTAATCGAGCAGGGCTCGAAGCCGCGCTGATCCCCGCCGAGGCGGGCCCCATCAGACCTCATACCAATTTGCCATCTGTCGTAGAGCAATGCTTGTCACTGCGAGGAGCGGACCGACGAAGCAATCTCGTGGCCCAGTGAGGTTGGTGGACACCGGGTTGGGGACGGGATCGCTTCGTCATCCCGCCTGCGGCGGGACTCCTCGCGATGACACCATTTCCTCTACAAAGGACAGTGAATTCGTATCAGGCTCACGGCCAGAGGAAACGCTTGAGGATCGAGAAGGCTCGGTCCACGTCGTCCTTCGCGAGCACGATGGTCAGCTCGCCGTACGTCGAGACCACCACCACGTTGAGGCCTACTGGGCTCATACTGGGGTCAGGCTTGCGTTGTTGCGTTGTTGGCCTTCAGGCGGCCGGACCGCCCGGGGTGACCGCGTGGAGCCGGACCGGGCTCCCGTTGCCAGCAGCCGTCGGTTGCGCTGACCCGCATGCGAATTGCCACTACCATGATGTTGGGACAGGGGATCACGCCGTCTCCGGGATGGGAAGCGGAACACGGCCGGGGAGTGGAAGGCTCTCGGGTTCAAACGGGCCCCGGCCGAAGCCGGGAGAAGCAACGGGGGAGGGATCGATGGACGTTCCATCAGGGTGGTTCGAAGCGGCGAAGGGCAAGGAAGTCGAGGTCGTCCTGACCGGCCAGCAGGGCCCGATCACAGGCATCCTCGAGTCGGTCGGTGCGAGCTCTCTCGAGCTTCGGGACGGGCTCGACGACGTTTGGGTGAGCCTGTCGGCGGTCGTCTCGATCAGGGTTCACTCGCGCAAGCCGCCGGTGAGGGGCGTCGATTCGAAGCGTTCGGTGACGAGCGAGCCCGAGACGCGAGAGGTTGTGCTGTTCTGCGAGGAGTGCGGGTACGAGCGGATGGGTCGAGAGCCGGTCTCCGCGGCGGAGAAACCGGAGGCAGCACCGGGAGCCGTGCAGGCGATCGACACATGTCCCGTATGCGGTTGTACGAGCTGGACACGCAAGAGGTCGCAGCCCTAGGGATCGTCCGGACGGAAGCCGACCGCCGCGCGTTTGCCGACTGCGGCGGAGTTGGACGTGCCCGCGTCGTTCCGGCGCCAGCAAACCCTGTGTGTCGTCGACCGCCTGGGACACCCAGACACAGGGGCCGTCGCCCGGCTCGAACAGATCTCCGGCTCACGGCCAGAGGAAACGCTTGAGGATCGAGAACGCGCGGTCCACGTCGTCCTTCGCGAGCACGATGGTCAGCTCGCCGTACGTTGAGACCACCTCCACCACGTTGAGGCCGGCCAGCGCCAGTTGCTTGAGCAGGGTGTAGTGAACCCCCGGCGTCTGCACGCTCTTCGGCGGCAGCGGGATGACGATCGCCGAGAGGTCATCGAGGCGGCTCACCAGCTGCTCGGAGCCGAACGCCGCCTCGATGCGGCCCGCCAGACGCGCGCTCGCGATCAACGTCACTTCGAACACCCCCTGCGTATAGGTCAGGAACGCGTCCCGCTCCTTCGCGATGCTCAGCAGCAGGTTGCGATGGCGCTCGAGCAGTGTCGGCGAGCTACGGAAAGTGAATTCGACCAGGCTCGAGCGCACGGTAAGGTCGCGCATCTGGCGCAGCAGCTTCACGATCGAGCGGTCCTGCGCGGCGATCCGCGGGGCGAGGCGCTTCAGGGCCATCATCACGGCCGCATCCGACACGCCCTTGCTCAAAGCGTCCTCCACCTTCGGCCGCAAGCGGCGCGCCAGCGCGGAGAGGTTGAGGATGCCCTCGGCAAGCCCCTCTTCGAGCAAGGGCAACTCTCGAACTAGTTCCTCCACCACTGCGGCCGTCGTTCGCATCCCACAAAAATTAACAACAAGAATGATTTTCGTCAATCATTCAAAGAAATTTGACAACCCATGACGGCCCGGCTGACGATGGCACGTTCGCAATGGAGGACGAATGAGTCCACTTCACAGCACCTGTCCGATCTGCGATGCAAATGTCGAGTTGCCGCCGGACGTGAGCGCATCGGAGGTGGTGCGCTGCGGCGACTGCGGCGCCGACCTCGAGGTGCAAGCGCTCGACCCGCCGGTGCTGGTCGAGGCCCCGGCCGAGGAAGAGGACTGGGGGCAGTGATGCTGCGCATCCTCGACAGCACCCTGCGCGAGGGCGAGCAGACGCCCGGCGTCTGCTTCGACCTCCACGTCAAGCTGGCGATCGCCGAGTTGCTCGCCGACATCGGCGTGGACGTCATCGAAGCCGGCCACCCGGCGGTAACCGAGGGGGTCCACCGGGCGGTGCGGGCGATCGCCGGGCGGGGGCTGCGGCCGCTCGTCGGTGCGCACGCCCGTTCCCTGGAAAGCGACGTCGAGATGGCGCTCGGGTGCGGCGTGGGCTTCCTCGGCATCTTCTACTGCGTCTCGGAGACGCGCTTGGCCGATCGCGCGACCGACCTCGACGACGCGGTCGCCCGGATCGCCGCGGTGATCCGCCTCGCCAAGGCGCGAAAACCGGACCTCATCGTCCGCTACACGCCCGAGGACGCGGTCCGCTCGCCGTTCGGAAACGTCGTGACCGCGGCCGCGGCCGCCTGCGCGGCCGGCGCCGATGTGATCAGCATCGCCGACACCACCGGCTACATGATCCCCGGCACCGACCGCAGCATGTTCGACTACGTCACGCGCCTCAGGGCCGAGCTGGCGCTGCGCGGGTTCGAGCCGCAGATCGCGGTCCACTGCCACAACGACCGCGGCCTCGCCCTCGCCAACGCTCTCGACGCCATGCGAGCCGGTGCAAGCATCATCGACGCATCGGTCCTCGGCCTCGGCGAACGAGCCGGGATCGTGGACCTCGGCACGCTGCTCGCCGTGCTCGCGTCCGACTTCGGCCTGGCCGGTCGCTGGGACCTGACGCTGCTGCCGGAGCTGTACGAGCTCGTCAGCCGGTACGCCCGGGTGAGCGTCCCCATCAACCTGCCGGTGACGGGCAGGAACGCGTTCACCCATTGCGCCGGCGTCCACACCCAGGCGGCGGTCCGTAACCCGCTGCACTACCAGAGCCTCGACCCGGCGATCGTGGGCCGCAAGCCGGAGATCGCGCTCGACCACATGGCGGGGATGGCGTCGCTCCGGTTCTCGCTCGAGCGGATCGGCTACGGCGACCTCCCGGACGAGCTTGCCCGCCCGCTCCTCACGCGCGTCAAGGAGGTCGGTGAGAGCGGCCGCACGGTGGACCTCGACGAGCTGCGGCTGATCGTGCACGCCGTGCTGGAGCAAGAGACCCTTCTGGAGCGTGTCGAGAGGCTCGCGTCATGAGAGTCGGGTTCCTCCACTCGCTGATCCGCAAGGAGGAAAAGTTGCTCCTCGACGAGCTCGCGACCCGGTCGGACGTCGAGGTGGTGATGATCGACGATCGCGAGATCACCTTCACGCTCGGCCAGGCCCGGCACGATCTCGACGTGGTGCTGGAGCGCTGCATCAACCACTCGCGCGCCCTCCATGCGCTGCGCCTTTTCGAGAGCCAGGGCGTCGCGTGCGTGAACACCTCGGCGGTGGCGGCGACATGCGGCGACAAGCTGCTCACCTCGATCGCGCTCGACGAGCACGGCGTGCCGCAGCCCGAGGTGCGCATCGCGTTCACGCCGGAATCGGCGCTCGAGGCGATCGAGACGATGGGATACCCGGTCGTGCTCAAACCCGCGGTTGGCTCGTGGGGGAGGCTGCTCGCCAAGGTCAACGACCGCGACGCCGCCGAGGCGCTGCTCGAGCACAAGACCACGCTCGGCTCTTACCACCACTCGGTGTTCTACATCCAGAAGTACGTCGCCAAGCCCGGCCGCGACATCCGCGCCTTCGTGGTCGGCGACGAGTGCATCGCGGCGATCTACCGCAACTCCGAGCACTGGATCACCAACACCGCCCGGGGCGGATCCGCGACACGGTGTCCGATCACGTCGGAACTGGCGGCGATCTCGCTTGCCGGCGCCAAGGCGGTCGGGGGCGGTGTGGTCGCACTCGACATCTTCGAGGCCGACGGCGGCCTTCTCGTCAACGAGGTGAACTACACGATGGAGTTCAAGAACTCGATCGCGCCGACGGGCGTCGACATCCCGGCCAGGATCGTCGACTTCGCGCTGGCGCGCGCCCGGGTGCCGGCGTGAGCCCGGTCCCGGTCGCGATCGTCGGCGCCTCGGGGTACGCGGGCGGCGAGCTGCTCCGCCTGCTCCTCGCCCACCCCGGCGTCGAGGTGCAACAGGTCACCTCGGAGAGCCGCGCCGGCGAGCCTGTCGCCGTGGTGCACCCCAACTTGCGCAAGCGCACGTTGCTCAAGTTCTCCCGGATGGGAGACCTGCAGCCCTGCGATACGGCGTTCCTCT
>Ga0209385_1000050_pt1 | contig 38953 bp, 36 predicted proteins | sample NGEPerB_FD_184506 | JGI IMG/M metagenome (GOLD analysis project Ga0209385, IMG submission 184506) | Arctic peat soil microbial communities from the Barrow Environmental Observatory site, Barrow, Alaska, USA - NGEE PermafrostAB12-B... | ecosystem: Environmental > Terrestrial > Soil > Wetlands >... | reverse complement strand
GGCCCGCGCTCCTGCGCGTCGAGCTGCTCAAGCTCGGCGTCTTCTGCCTCGTCATCCGCGAGCTCGCGAAAGATCCCGATACGCCGCACACGGGAGACGCCGTGCGCGACCTGCTCGCCGAACGCCTGCCGACGGTGGGCGCGTCGGAGCTCTTCGAGACCCTCGTCAACTGGGGCCGCGTCGGGCAGCTCTTCGACTTCGACGCGGCGTCCGACACGCTCGCGCTCTTTTCGGGCCGGGAGGAAGGGGCCGGGAACTGAAGTGACTCCGCCCCCGCGCCTCGTGCCCCGGACCGCCGCGGCGCTCTCGGAGAGGCGCGCACGCCTCGACGCCCTCCTGGCGCGCCTCTCGGGCTCGCCGTCGGGCGAGACGCTTCACGACCTTCGCGTCGCGCTGCGACGGATCGCCGCCCTCGCGCGCCTGACGGGCGACGCGCCTCGAAAAGGCTCGGGCCGCGCGCTCCGGATCGCGGCGCGGGACCTTCGCCGCGCCCTCTCGACGCGCCGGACGGAGGACGTCGCGCGCTCCCTCCTTCTCCGCCGCTTCCGGAGGGATCCGCGGCGGCGCCCGGTCGCCGAGCGCCTCGCCGCGCGGCTCGCGAGAGAAGGCGATCCCGGACCCTCGCCCGCCCGCACGCGCGCACTTCTCGCCCGGCTGCGCCGCGCCTTCACGCGCCGAGAGGTGGCTCTCGCGCGTCTGCACGACCCAATCAACGGGACCGCCGACAAAGGCAACGAGAAAGGGCTCGCGAAGAATGTCCGGCGCCGCCTGTGCCGGGCCGCGAAGCAACTTCAGGCTGCCGGAGTGCCCGGCCCCGCGGGCCTGCATCCGGCGCGAATCCTCGCCCGCGACCTCCGCTATGGCCTCGAATTCACGGGCACCGCGATGCCGGCTCCCGCCGCCCTCGTTCCCCTCCTCATCGATTTTCAGGACACCGCCGGCGCCGCGCACGACCTCTCGGAGCTCGTCGCCCTGGTCCGGCGCCTCGCGGGACGTTCGCGGACGGCGGACCGGCGTGCCGCGCTGCGCCTGCTGCCGCCGATCCTCGCCGCCGAGGAGCGCGCGCTCGCGCGCGCCCAGGCGTCCTCGAAGCGGCTCCTCGCACGCCTGAAGGACATGGAGTTCGAATGGTCCTGAAACTCGCCCTCCCCGTCATTTCGGTCGCGCGCGTCACCTCACCCGAGGACGTGGCGGCGCGTCCGTTCTGGACACTCGCCGGTGTGGATGGAGCGCCCGCATCGGAAGTGTCCGTGTCCGTCTCGACGCGGGTTCGATTCGCCGCGACCGCGGAGTCCTTCGTGATCCTGTTCGAGTCGACGGCCGAGCCGCCTCTCACCCTCGAACGGGGCGACGGCGAAGAAGTCTTTCGCGACGAGTGCGTGGAGCTCTTCCTCGCCTCGCCCGACGAACCCTTCGCGTACGACGAATTCGTCGTGAATCCGCGTGGACGCCTCTATATGGCCCGCATCGTGAACCCCGACGACAGCCGCGAGACGTGGAGCGTCTCCCGCGGCGCGCGGCCCGCCGGAATTTCCATCGGCGTCACGGGAGATCCGAGGACGCGCCCGGCGACGGAATGGACGCGATGGAGCTGCCGCCTGACCGTACCCTGGTCGTCGCTTCCCTCCGGCCATGCGCCGGCGCCGGGAGAGGAGCGCCGGGGCAACGCCACCCGGATCGCTCGCGGGCGTTCGACGCGCTTTCTGGCGCTGTCTCCGACGCTTCGCGCGGCTCCGCCGGACTTCCACATGCCGAGCCGTTTCGCCCGCTTCGTCTTCGGAGACGCCCCGGCCTGACGTCAGCGGGCGGGCGCGGCTCGAATCCCATGTGCCGCGAGCCACACCCGAAGCTCTTCCCTGACGCCGCGGTCCCGAAAGACGAACCAGCCCTTTTCGTCGTTCGGGAACGCGAGGAGCACGTCGCGGAAAGCCCCCGGGACCGCTCATGGAGCAGCGCCTCCCGCAGGTCGGGCGAGCCGTTCAGGTGCGCGTGCACCTCGCCGGTCGCGCGGTCGAGAAAGTGATTCACGAGCATCGAACGCGCCGCGAAGGCGACGGTGAGCCCCTCCCAGTCGAGGTCCATGCGGCAGGTATGGTATCCCCGGCATGTGCAGCCCATTCCCTCCTGCGACGTGACACGCCGACTCGCGCGCTGGTATCGCGTGCACAAGCGCGACGTGCCGTGGCGGCGGACGCGCGACCCGCATGCCGTATGGATTTCGGAGGTGATGCTCCAGCAGACGACGGTCGAGGTGATCGCGTCTCGCTGGGAGCGCTTCCTCCGCCGCTTCCCGACCGTTGAGGCGCTCGCCCGGGCGACGGAGCGGGAGGTCCTCGCGGAGTGGAGCGGCCTCGGTTACTACGCGCGCGCCCGGAACCTGCACCACGCGGCGAGGGCCATCGCGGAGGCGGGCGCATTCCCGCGCACACTCGAAGGCCTGAGGGCCCTCCCCGGCATCGGGGCGTACACGGCGGCCGCGGTCGGATCGATCTGCTTCCAGATACCAGAGCCCGTCGTGGACGGCAACGTAGTGCGCGTCCTATGCCGCCTCCACGGCCTGCGCCTCGACTCGAAGGCGCCCGCAACGCTCGCGAAGGTGCGCGCGCTCGCGAGGCCGCTCATTCCGGCGCGGAATCCCGGCGACCATAACCAGGCCGTTATGGAGCTCGGCGCCCTCGTGTGCACCCCGCGCGCGCCGCGCTGCGGCGCGTGCCCGCTGCGAACGCTCTGCCGGGCCACGGCGAGCGGAAAGCCTGACGGATTCCCGCGAGCGCCGCGGCGCCCGCAGCCGCGCACGATCTATCTCGCGGCGGGAGTCATCGAGAGAGAGAAGAAGATTCTGCTCGTAGAAGACGAAGAGCTGGTGCCGGGCCACCTCGTCGTGCCCCTGTTTCGCATTCCCGCCGGGGAACGGTCTGCAAATGTTCTTCGAAGGGGATGGAGGCGGCTCGCGGGCCGGGACGCCATCGCGCTCGAAAGGGTGGCGACGCTTCGCCATTCGGTCCTGGACCGCCGCTACCTCGTCTCCCTCTTCACCTTCGAAGAAAAGCCACCGGCGCCTGCGCTTCGGCGTCCGCCCGAATCGCGCCGCGTCCGTCTTCTCTCTCCGAGCCAGATCTCCCGGCACGCCCACGGCGGCCTGCTGCTCAAGGTCCTCGCGGCGTGGCGCGCGCACCGCGCGCGCCACGCCCGCTGACGCCTCGGCTATCCTCGCGGGGCATGGCGCGCCTCGTCCGCATTGGAATCCTCGCTGCGCTCGCCCTCCCGTTCCTCGTCTTTTCGGCGGCATCCAGCGACACACTTCGCGAGTCGAAGGTCCTCGTTCAGGCCCTCGGCGCTTCGCTTGCACTCCTCGGCCTCACGCGCGGCGAGCTCCTTCCCGCGCCCGGCCGCGGCCGCGCCGCTCGCGTCGTCCTCTTCGGCCTGAGCGCGGCTCTCGCCCTCGCGCTCCTGTCGGCCATCGCGAACGCGAACGTCGTGGATCCGCTCACGGCGGCCGCCGTTCTCTCTCCACTCGCGCTCCTTTTCCTCGGAGCGTCGGCCGCCGGAGCCGCTGTCGCGCCCGCCGCCCTCGCGACGCTGATGGCGGTCGGAGCGTTTACAGGCGCGCTCGCCGCCCTCCAGCGGTGGGCCGGGCTTTTCCGGATGCCGCTCGACGTCCCGGAGCCTCGGTTCCTGGCGGCCGGCCTCATCGGAAACGCCGGAGACGTCGGCATGGCGCTCGTCTTGCCCACGCTCCTTCTCTTCGCGTCGGCAACGACGCCCGGCGCGACCCGAACCCGCGTTCTCGCCTCACTCGGCCTTCTCTCCACCCTCCTCGGTCTCCTCGCGACCGAGTCCATCGGGCCGGCTCTCGCCTTCTGCGCGGGCGCCCTTCTCTATGTCGCACTCGACTTTCCGAGGCGGCGACTCGCGCTCTTCGCGCTCCTCGCGGCGGCCCTTCTCGCGGGGGCGACCGGCGCCGGACAGCGGGCCCTCGTAAAGCTCAACCAACTACGCACGGGTAACGTCGCCGCGGCGACCACCCAGCGCGACATCGGCCTTTACGCGGCACGGGAGATGGTTCGCGAACAGCCGGTTCTCGGCGCGGGACCGGGAGCGTTCTCGAACCGCTTCGTGCCCGCGCGCCTCGCCGCCGAGGAGCACACCGGCAGGCGTCTCGTGCACCGGAGCGGCTCGGCTCATTTCGACAACGCCCACAGCGACCCCGTCACGCTCGCCGCCGAGGCCGGCGTGCCCGCCGCGTGCGCGGCATGCGTGGCGGCCCTCGCGCTCTTTTCGGGTCTCTTCTCCCGCCGCCGGGAGGAGGCACCGCCTCCTTCCCCTTCGGCCGACGCGCTTCTCGCGTCGCTTCTCGGCGTCGCGTTCCTGGCCCTCGGCGACTTTCCTCTGCGGATCGCGGTCGCATCCGGACCCGTCGCGTTCCTGGCGGGTCTCGCACTCCGGCGCATCGATCCCGGAACGGAATCGCCTCGGACCCGCGGCGCCCGCACCGCCGTCGGGGCTGGCGCGCTGCTCCTCGTCGCGCTCGCGGTCGTACGCTCCTTCGCGACGCTCGAGCAGGCCGACGGCGAGAGCTTCCTCCGCGACGCCGCCTCCGCACCCGAGGAGGCCGCGCCGGAACGTGCCGAGCTTCTCTCCGCGGCCGACGCGCACCTGGGGCGTGCCGTGACGCTTCGTCCCCGGGCCGCGACGGCCGTCCTCGCGTGGGGCTCAGTAAAGTCTCTCAAGGGCGAGCGCGAACGGGCGTACGCGCTCTACGCGCGATCCGTGGGTCTCGAGGAGCGCGCCGAGAGCGACCTGAACCTCGGGAGGGCGGCGGCGGCACTCGGCCGCGTGGAAGAGGCGCGGGCCCTCTTCGCGCGCAGCGTCTGGATCCAGCCCCGCCTTCTCGACGCGCTGCCCCCCGAAGAGCGCGGCGCCGCCGCCGCCGCCGTCAAGAAGGCCGAGAAAGACCTGGGGCACGGGGGAAGCGTTCCGCCCCTGCCGCGTTGATCGGGTGTCGGCGCAGGTTGGGCCGAGCGGCGCCCGGCCTTCTCGGCACCTCTCATCTTCTTGCTCGGGCTTACTTCCGGCCTTCCCGGCCTGAGCGCACCTTCAGTCGCGGCACCTTGCCTCCGGCTTCCCGAGCCTCCGACAAGCCGATGGCGATCGCCTGCTTGCGGCTCGTCACGGTTTTCCCCGAGCCGCCCGACTTCAATTCGCCTCTTTTCAACTCATGGAGCGCTTTGCCGACCTTCTCGGAAGCCTTCTCACCGTAACGGCTCCGGGCCTGCGTCTTCTTCTTCATGGTCAATCCTCCTAAACGAAGCTTCGCGCCTTCCACGAAACCACTTAGTCGTCGACCTCGCGCTCGTCGTCCCCGTCCCTCTTCGGACGCTGGTCGCCCGCGGGGCGGGTTGGAGCCGGGTTGCGGCCGGGCGCCTCTTCGTGACGCTTCGGGCCCTGTTGGTCCGGCGTGTCCGGCTGCTTCTTCTCCCGTTCTTCGTTGTGCTTCTGCCGCTCGTTCGTCTTGTTGGATTCCATGTTGAAAACCCTTTCTGCCCCGAGCGCTTCTTTCGAGGCTCCTGGCTTTTCGCAAGAGCCGCGCCACGGAAGAGTTTTCCCAGCGCGCACGATTGAAGATCCGGGGTGGTATCGATCTTGCGCTGGTTACCACGGAGGCACTCATAACCGTCAGAGTGCCCTGACCGCCTTTCAATGCTCCAACCCTTCCACGAAGGAGGCGCTATGTTCCTGGCCGTTGCCATCATTCTCGGAGTGGCGTGGCTCCTCGGACTCACGCTCTTTCATGCGGCTGGATTCGCGATCCACATCCTGCTCCTCTTCGCCGTCATCTCCGTCATCGTCCATCTCGTGAGCGGTATTCGTCCACGCGCCGCCTGACCGCCCGAGCCGGAAGGGACCCGCGACTGCGTGTGAAGTGAGCCGCTCGTCCGCGATCAAGCCGAAGGGGCGGGCTTTTCGCCCTTCATGACGGCCTCGACCGCCGCTTCCTGTCCTTTCGCGTTCTCGTCGGTCGCGGCGCGAAGCGCGGCGTGGTCCTCGATGGCATCGGGATTAAGGTAGTCGCTGAGCCAGTGTTTCTCGACGACCGGGTACGCCGCGACGAGCGGAAGGACCAGGATCGCCCCGATCACGCCGTCCAGCATGCCGCCCGCCACGATCGCGAGCAGGACCGTCAGGGTGGACAGCCGGAGGCGGTTGCCATAGAGGCGCGGGACGAGAACGTACGTCTCGAAGAGATGGTAGACGAGATAGAGGCCGAGGACGATCAGAGCCGTCATCGGGCTAACGGTGAGAGAGATCAGGGCCGCGGCGACCATCGCGATGAAAATCCCCGCCACGGGAACCGCATCGCAGACGCCCGCGAACAGCGCCAGGGAAATCGCCGCAGGCACGTGGAATGCTGTCAGGACGGCGAAGCAAAACACCGTGAACAGCGCGGACGTGATGAGCTGCCCGATCGCGTAGGCCTTCACGACCCCGAATACCTCCGGAACCATGGCCGACATCTTCCCGCGATGCTGGCGAGGCACGTAGGCGAGCAGCCACGCGACGACCGTCCTCCCGTCGAGGATCAGGTAGAGAGAGAGGACGGCCACGAGGAACGAAGCCGCGACGGCCTCCACCGCCGTCGGTCCCCATCCCATCGGCCGGGAGAGCCAGACGTCGAACTCGGGGGACCGAGGAAGATCGAGAAGCGGCAGCACCAGGCGCGAAGCGAGCCCGCTGCGTTCCATTTCGTGACTGATGTTCTGCCGGAGATGCGGGAGGCCCTTCCACAGGGCCGACAATTCGTTCGTGAGCGGCGGCAGCACGAGGGCGAGGAAGGCGCCGAGGATCGTGACCCCGACGACAGCCAATGTCGCGACCGCCCGTCCCCGGCCGAAACCATGGTCTTCCATCCAGTCCACGACCGGACTCAGAGCCACCGCGAAGAGTGCGGCGATGAGAAGAACCTCGAACCCGACCCGGAGGTGAACGAGGGCCCACGCGGCGAGGACCGCCGTCAGAATCTTGAGGAGAGTGGCCCAAGCCACGCGGATCTCGGTCACCGCCAAGTCAGGCCTTCTTCTCCCCGTTGAAGGACTTCAGGAGGTCGGGCATGTCGTCCGGGTGCTCTTCCTCCTGAGTCTTCACGGCACTCACGATTCCCGCGTGACGAGGTGTCCGACGAGAAGCCCGACCCCGAAGGCGGCCACGGCGACGAGGGCGGTGTTGTCATCCGCGTAAGTCGTGACGTGCTCGGCAGCCTTTCCGACCTTCTTGCGCGCGGACTCCACGTAGTCGCGAGCGCGGGCGGCGACACCCTGGGCATCGAATCCGAACTCCTCGGCGGCTCCCTTGCCACGCGAGACCACGTCGTCAAAATTCTTTTTTACTTCTTTGCCGAGCTTCTGGGCTTCGCGAGCGGTCTTCTTTGCCTGGTCCTCGACCTCTGGGCTGTAAATGTTTTCCATTTGAATCCTCCGGCTTCCGAAGGCTGCAACGGATGTGCCATGACCCGCCTCGAAAGGCCCGGGCGTCGATCTTGCAGCTCGTAAGGAGCCGGACTCTTCCGGAAGGAGTTTCACGATGACGAAGAACGCTTTCAACCAGATCATTTCCGCGCTCCGGGGCGGCTCCTCGGAGCTCGGCAGCCGTACCGAGGAGACCGTGACGCAGGTCGCAAACTCCGTCGGCCGCATCCTCGACGAAGCGGGGACGGAAGGCGCGAAGATCAAGAAGACCCTCGTCCGCAACTGGACCTCGCTGGAACGGCCGCGCCGCAACCGGAGCGTCCCCCTCCTATTCGGGGCGCTCGGCGTGGGAATCGCCGCGGCTTATCTGCTTAGCCGCGTCGCGGCGAGCTCCCCGAAGTCGCGCGGCTGATCCGTCCTCAGCCCTCCGGCACGGCCTTCCTTCTCGAACCACTTGGACGCCCCGAGGATATGGAAGGCCGTTCCGCTCCCCTGAAGGCCGACGCCGATGGACAGGCGGCCCTTCCGGATCAGAAGCGCCCCCCATCTGCGTCGACGCGCTTCGCGGTAGTCGCCGGCGAGGAAAAACGTGCCCGCCTCCAAGCTCGCCTTCGAGATCGTCAGACGGCCCGGGGTGTACACGACACGGCCCTCCGCCCCGAGGCCGCGAAGGTCGAGGAGCCCCGCCAGCCACTTCGGCAGGCCGGACGGAAGGAGAGCCACGAGTGGACGGCCATCCCGAAGGCGGGCGACGACCCGTGCGTCAAGTGAGCCGTCGGTGAGGTGGAGACGCGCTCCTGGAGTCGTGAACGTTCCGTCCCAGGCCTCTCCCGCCGCACCGTCCAACGAGAAATCCGAAAGCGCGACGTTCGTCCCGGCGAAAGAAACCGTGCCTGCGTGAAAGTCGATCGCGCGCGCCCTCACGGCCGCGCGCAGGGAGCCGCGGAGGACGCGCTTTCCCGCATGCGCGACGAACCGCCGCGCGTCGGCATCGACACGCGCGCGCCCCCGTCCGCCGTCGAGCACCAAGCCGATCCGGGCGGACCCGATCCCGCCCGCGACGCGCAGCCCTTCGCCGTCCGCGGAAAGAAAGTCGAGGCCCTGGAGAGTGCCGCGAAGGACGGCCATGCCGGACACGATCTTCCACACCTCGTTGCCCGGGTAGTCCCGCGTCTCCCAACGCGGCAGCGCGGCTCGGACGGCTCCCACGGTTTCGCGGGAGACCTCGCGTTCACCGAACCGGAGGGTCCCGCCGGCAACGGAGAGCTCGGTGGGAAAGACCTCTGCCCGACGGCCCGGCAGCAAGTCGAATCCTCCTCCGAGGCGCGCCGATCCCGTCCAATGCCAGGAGTCGATCCAGATCTCCCTGACGACGCCGACGGCGAGATCGTCCACCACGACCCGCCACGGGTTTCCCGGGTCCGCGGGGGGCGTTGGCGGGTCCCGGAGCGGCGGGTCGCCGAATCCCGCGATGCGGGGATATCGCGCGAGCCGAGCGGGTATCGCCTCGGACCGCTCGAGACGCTCCCGAAGGCGGAACGACAGGGCGTTCGCTCGCACGGGACCTGCCCGGAAACGGCGCCTCAGAAGATCGAACAGGCGCACGCGAATCGACACTTCCTCGAGCCGGGCCTCCCATTCGATGTTCGAATCCCGGCTGCGGAGGAGGAGCGTGTCGAATCGAAGGCTCCCGGGCAGGAGCGATCTTGCACCGGTATACGTGACGAAAAGCGTCGCGGGGTCCGAGTTGATCTGCCCGGAGAGCCAATCCGATCTCAGAACGACGTTCGTAGCGCCGACGACGAAAACAAGAAAAACACAAAGGGCCCCGACGAGCCCGAGCACGACCTGACGCGGGCTCGGGTGCCTCATCGGGGCCGACGAGCCTCAGCTCGCGGGATTGACGGTGAGCGTCTTGATGCCGTTCGCGTCCTTGGACTCGACGATCTTCACCTTCGTGCCGACGGCTACCGACGGGTCGACCGTCGTCGTCACGGACTTCGAGTCGAGCGTGAAGGAACGAGTCTTCTTTCCGACGAGGACCTCGATCTTCTTGCCGGCCTCGTATTCCTTGACCGTGCCCACGACCGTGTGGCCCTTGTATTTCATCGTGCCGTCCGTCGTGGTGACCTTCTTCTCGTCGGTCTTCTCCATCGGCTTGTCCTGCGCTAACGCGGCAGAACCACCGAGCAAAAGTACCGACAGAACGGGAACGAAAAACTTACGATTCATGTAGACCTCCTTCGACACCAGTTGCACCCTTCGTGCCACGTCACGCGTGAACGGTCGCGTGGGCCGGCGTTGCGGACATCTCGAAGCGGCGTGTGGACTCGTGCGAACCGAAATCCCGGGCCAGCTGCGCCCCGAGACCGGCAGTCTTTTCCAGATTCGTCCGTTTCCTTGTCAGATTTCCAAAGTAGACCTCGTGAAGGCGCATGCCGTTCCATTCCCAGCCGAAGCGGCGCTTGAGCTCGGACCAGGCCGGCGTGGGCGGCTTCGCCGAAAACGCGTCCAGGCGCGAAGAATCCTTTGCCGAGTAGAGAGCCATGGCCGTTCCTCCCGAGCGATTGCCAGCACGAAACGAGCCAGCGCGCGGCACGGAGGTTGCGGCATGGCTGTTGCTCAAGGCAAGCCCGGAGGAAGAACATGCTTTGGACCATCTTCGTGATCCTGCTTGTACTCTGGCTTCTGGGAATGGTGACGTCCTATACGATGGGAGGATTCATTCACATCCTCCTCGTGATCGCAATCGTCGTCGTTATCATCCAAGTCATTCAGGGCCGCAGAGTCTTGTGATTGGCGCGGGGAAGGAACGCCCCGGCCCCACCCGGGGTGGCCGGGGCGTTCCTTCGTCCGTCAGCCCGCGGAGCTCGGGCGGGACGCGCGGGAGCAATACTTTCCCACGACTTCGAGCAGGCGCTCGGGGTCGATGGGCTTCCGCAGCCAGCCGGCCGCACCGATTGACCGCGCATTCTCCTCGGCGCGGTGGTCCGCGGTGCATACGACGACGGGAACGGGTGCGAGAGCGGCGTCCTTTAACTGCTCCTCCCGAAACTGCCAGCCGTTCATGACGGGCATGGACATGTCGAGAAGGATGAGACATGTCTTTTCGCCGTCGCGCAGCTTCTCGAGAGCCGCCCGTCCGTCGGGCACGGGCACAGCCGCATAGCCCTCGTCCTCGAGCAGACTCGCGAGCGCCTCGGCGATCGCCTCATCATCCTCAACGACGAGAATTCTCAAGTTCTCCCCATGTGCCGTGGCAGCGTCACCTCGAATCGGGCTCCGGCTCCGGGACGGCTCTCGACGGCGATCTTTCCCCCGTGAGCCTCGACGATCTCGCGTGTGATGAAGAGCCCGAGTCCCATTCCCGGATATGTGTGACCCGAAACGACGCGCCCGAACCTCTCGAAGATCCGCCTCTGGTCTTCGTCGTGGATTCCGATTCCATGGTCTGTCACGGTCATGAGGGCGGTCTCCCCGCGCGACGAGACCGCTACCTCGATTGGCGAGTCGGCGCAGAATTTCATGGCGTTCGTGAGCAGGTTCGAAAGGACCTGGTCCATCCGGAGGCGATCCCAGAACCCGATCACGCCGTCCGACGCGTGAAGGGTCAGTTTGCAGCCGGCTCGCCCGGCGCCCTCTTCGAGGCGTTCCACTACGTCGCGCGCGAGGAGCCCCAGATCCATTTCCTCGGGGCCGAGGTGCAGGGCGCCCGAGGAGATCCGCGACACGTCGAGCAGCTCGTCGGCGAGTCGGATGAGGCGCGCCACCTGCTTCTCGCTCCGCGTCGCGAGGTCGATGGCCTTTTCGTTTCCGAGCGCGCGCACCTGGCGCGCGAGCTGGTACATGGTGATGTTCAAGGCAGACAGCGGCGTCCGGATCTCGTGTCCCGCGACCGAAAGAAACGCGTCCCGCGCCTTCACGGCATCGCGCGCTTCCTCGTAGAGCCGATCGCGTTCCGCCTCGATCCGTTTGAGCTCCGAGAGGTCGACCACGAAGGAAGCGCGAACCGGCGAGTCCCCTCCCATGTTCACGTTCGTCGCGCCGAAGAGAACCGGGACACGGGTTCCGTCCGCGCGGAGGAGCTCCTTCTGGTACGGGCGACACGTGCCCGTCTCGCGGAGCTCCTTCTCGCAGTTGTCGTCCAGGGCCTTGAACTCCGGCGCCGTGAAGCCGAAGAGGTGGTGCTCGCGCGGGTTCCACCCTTCTCGTTCGATCCCGACCATCGACAGGAAGGTCTCGTTCGCGTCTGTGACGCCGGCATCGTCGGAAAACAAGACGCCGATCAGGTTGGCGTCGATGAGGTGGCGGATGCGCGCCTCGCGCTCGCGGATCGCCGCCTCGGAGCGGTTTCGCCGCGCGAGGTCGGTGCGGACCAGGTACCAAATCAGGACCAGGAATGCGAACAGCAACCCGCAGCCGATCGCGAGCGTCGTGAGGAACGTGCGCACCGTCTTGCCCGAGCGCCGGTCTCGGGACGCGAGCAGGACGCGTTCCGCGCTCTTCATCTCCGTGTCGAGCTTCCGAAGCGCGTCCATCGTCTCTCGTCCGCCGCCGCTCAGGAGGAACGCGCGAACCTCGTCGTGGCGGCCGACCCGCGCCAACTCGATGGACCGCGCCAGCTGCGACAGGTGTTCCTCGGTGAGGCGACTAAACCCATCCGCCCGGGCCAGCTGAGCCGGGTTGTCCGCCATGAGAGCGGCGATGCGAACGAGACGCCGAGGCAGCTCGGCGATCGCCGCCTGGTAGGGCTTGAGATAAACGTCCTCTCCCGTCAGCAGAAACCCCCGCTGACCCGTCTCCGCGTCCTTGATCGCAGAGAACGTGCCCTCGATCTCCCCTATGACGTCTTTGCTGTGGTCCACCCACTGCGCCTCGTCGATTAACTGCGCCGCGTTCAGCCACGTCACCGAGACCAGGATCAGGAGGGCGCCGAACGTCACGCCGATGGCGACCGCGAGACGGGAGCTCATCCCCGGCGGCCGCCAGCCCATTCGACTCCTTGTGGTGTCCCGAACCATAGCCCTCCGGGCCAAGATTCTCCCGGGTGACTGTGCCCCCGAGAGGAGTGGTCTCAGCCTTCGATCTTGACCGTCACCCGGCGGGTTTTGTCGTCGCCGGTCTGCTCGGTGAGGCGCACGCGAGACCCGACGGCGACGCTCGCGTCGATCGCGACGGTCGTGTCCTTCGCGTCGAGGGCGATGGTGTGGTTTTTCTTCTCGGCGGTCATGACTTCGATCTTCTTGCCGGGCTCGTAGAGCGTGACCGTGCCCACGTACGTTTCGACCTTGCCCTTGACGGTGCCGCCGCCGGTGTCGGTCTTCGTCTCCGTCTTCGCCTCCAGCGTGTTGCCGACCTGCTTCGACTCCTGGGTCGTCTTCACTTCGCCCTGGGAGGTCTGGGTTGTCGATTCCGACTTACGCTCGACCGTGCCCGGCTCTTTCGAGCAGGCGAAGGCCGAGACCAGAAACGCCGCGCCCAGCGCACTCACGAGAAAAGAATACCTACGATCTTGCATGATGTTCATGCCTCCCAACGGGTTAAAAGCAGGGAGCGTGCCAGCAGTTATTTCAGGCCGCCACGGACGCGTTCGCGGCGGCCGGTCGCTGCCCGCGCTCGGTGCGGACCGTCCGGCTGAAAAGGGAGAGCCGGCGGTCGAAGATGAACTGCAGGAGGAGGCGCGTCCACGAACGATGGGAATGCAGGGCCCCGTAGACCTCGGGGACCGACCGGCGAACCGCCGGAAGCCTGTTCCAGGGCACGGACGGAAAATCGTGATGCTCGTTGTGATAGCCCACGTTGAGCGCGACGACGTTGAGCGGCCCATAATAACTCGACGTCTCCTGGCCGCCTTCGAAAACGAGGAAGTGCTCCTGAATCCAGCGTGCCCCGAGCGGGTGGAGACCCACGGAAAAGAAGAACGAAACCGCGAGATAGAGGAGCGCCCTCGGCCCCAGAACCGCCCAGACGGCGACGTCGTACGCGAGTTGCACGCCGATGTTCACGAACATCCATGGAGAAAAGAGCGAGATCTCGCGGAGACGCGGGGGCCGCGTGACCTGAAAGATCGGAAAGAGCAGTAGCCACAGGGCCTTGCGCACGGCCGAGTGGCCGACGAGACGCGCCTCCCAGCGGTTCGGAATGTCGGCATCGAGCTCGTAAACACCCTGGTAGGCGTGGTGCTTCAGGTGGTACGTCTGGAAGGAGACTGCGCTCGGCAGGACGTGCGGAAGGTTGGCCGCGATGGCGGCGATCCGGTTCCAACTGGCGCTTCGGAACAAGAGGTTGTGGGAGCACTCGTGGATGAGGACCCAAAGGGCGTGATCCAGAAACGCTCCGATCGCGAAGGCCATGACGAGGCTGGCCCAGAACGGAGCACGTCCGAGGACGGCGGCGAGCGCGGTCTGCGTCAGGACGATTCCGACCACGAGAAGGACGCTCCACGGGTTTCGGCCGGCGAGCCCCCGGATCTCCGCGCGACTCCTGAGGATATCGCGCGCACGTAGCGCGTGCGGCTCACGCTGGTCGGAGAAGAGAAAGTCCTCGGCACTCGAATTCACGGTGCTTTTCACCAGTCTTCTCCCTACCAGTATCTCCGATCATGCGGATGATTGAAACTTTTGCCGGTTCCCGCGCGGACGGTGCGCTCAGGAGCCGATCCGATACTGCTTGATCTTGTTGTAGACGGTCTTGAGGCTGACCCGGAGAATCTCAGCGGCCTTTTTCTTGTCGCCGCCGACCGCAAGCAGCGTGCACTCGAGAAGGCGGCGCTCGACCTCTTCGAAGGAATCGCCGACGCGGACCGGCACGCGGAGAGGATCTTCGGAGGCCGGCTCGCCCGCCGGCGCCGAGGCCGCCGGAGCCGGCGGGCGCACGCCCGCGAACACGCCGCTCGAACGGCCGGCCAGAACGGCCGCCACGGTCGTCTCGTCCACCACGCCCTCGTCCGAAAGCACGTAGGCCCGGTGCACGACGTTGCGAAGCTCGCGCACGTTTCCGGGCCACCCATGCGCCAGAAGCCTCTCGATGGCCATCGGCGAAAAGCTGCGACGGCCGCCTTCCTCGCTCTCGGCAACGCGCTCGAGAAAGTGCCGGGCGAGCACCGCCACGTCCTCGCGCCGCTCGCGAAGGGGAACGATGTCGAGCGGCAGCACGTTGAGCCGATAGTAGAGGTCCTCACGGAGCACCTTCTTCTCGACGGCTTCGAGAAGGTCGCGATTCGAGCTCGAGATGATCCGGACGTCGCTTCCGATCTCTTCGTTACCCCCGACGCGCCGGAAGGAGCGGGTTTCGAGGACGCGCAGGAATTTTACCTGGAGCTCCGGCGGCATCTCGGTCACCTCGTCGAGAAACAGGGTGCCGCCCTGCGCGAGCTCGAAATACCCGGCGCGCCTCTTGTCGGCTCCCGTGAAGGCTCCCCTCTCGTGCCCGAAGAGCTCGCTCTCGATCAGGTTCGAGGAAACGGCGCCGCAGTTGATCGCCACGATGGGCTTGTCGCTGCGGCGCGAAAGCATGTGAATCGTCTGCGCGGCCGCTTCCTTGCCGCTGCCACTCTCGCCCGTGATCATGACGGGCGCGTCGGAGCGCGCGATGCGGGCGATGATCGCGCACATCTCGCGCATCGACGGCGAGACGCCGATCATGGTGCCGAAGCGCCCCGTCTCGTCCAAAACCTTCCAGAGACCGGCATCGGCGATGCCCGAGGACCGTCCCGGGCGCAGGCGCTCGAGCACCGCCTCGAGCTGCGCGAAACGCAGCGGCTTGACGAGGTAGTCGAAGGCGCCCGCCTTCATCGCCTCCACCGCCGTGTCGAGCGATCCATGACCCGTAAGGACGACGACTTCGCGCCGCGAGTCCGCCGCGCGGGCCGCCCGGATGAAGTCGATCCCGTTTCCGTCGGGAAGCTGCAGATCCGTCAGGCAGACGTCGGGATCGAAGGTCGCGAGCGCGGCGCGGCCCTCCGCCAGAGTGCCGGCGACCTGCACCCGAAGGCCGAACTCCTGGAGAAGCTGCTCGAGCCCCTTCCCGGTCTCGGCATCGTCTTCGACGACGAGGACCTTCATCCCGGCGCGACCTGCGGAAGGGTTGCGGTCACGGTCAGATGCGTCGCGTCCTCCCGGCCCTCCAGCCGGCCGCCATGAGCCTCGAACGCCCACCGCGCGAGCCAGGGCCCGAGGTCGGCGCCCGGGCGGCTACGCGCCCGGAACAGCGCCTCTCCCGGCCGGGCGTCCGCGAGTGCGACACGGACGAAGAAGGAAGCCATGCTGCCGCTCGCCGCGATCTCGACGAGCCCCTCGCCGGGACCGGCCCAGCGCGCCGCGGTGAGGAAGACCTCCCGGGTCGCGCGCTCGATCTCGTCCTCGAATCCGTCCACGAAAATCCCCTGCGACGGCCCGCCGATTCGGAGCAGGAGGCCTCGGTGCTCGAGCTCCGGGCGGAGCGCCCGTGCCACACGCGATACGAGGGCCGCGAAGTCGAGGAGCCCGGGCTCTCCCTCGTGGGCCCCTCCGATCGCCGAAAAGCCGTCGAGGAGCAGGACCGCTTCGTCGAGCTGCTTCCTGCCGGTCTCGAGGCCGGCGCGGAGTTTTTCCGGGATGTCCCCGTCTGCGCGAAGCACCGCGCGGCGGGCGAGCTCGAGATGAAGCACCGCGGCGGAGAGGGGCGTCGCGAATTCGTGGCGCAGCGCACGGCATGCGCGAAGCGTCGCTCCAAGCCGCTGCTGTTCGAAGCTCTCACTCACGGTGACAGTCCTTCAAATTCCACTCCCCCTGAGGACCGTGACGACCGTCCGAAGCAGGATGAATACGTCCAGAAACGGCGTCCAATGGAAGAGATAGCCGAGGTCGTAGCGGAGCTTGACGTCCGGCTTCGTCGCGTAGGCTCCCATCACCTGCGCGAGACCCGTCAGACCCGGTTTGAGGACATGCCGGAGACGGTAGGCGGGAATCTCTCTCTCGTAGGTGGCCACGAATTCGGGGCGCTCGGGCCTCGGTCCGATGAGGCTCATCGACCCGCTCAGGACGTGGAGAAGTTGCGGAAGCTCGTCGAGCCGCGTCCTCCGTAGAAGCGCCCCGGTGGGCGTCACGCGCTCGTCGTCGCGGTCCGACAGGGTGGGACCCGTCCCGGCCTCGGCGTCGGCCCGCATCGTGCGGACCTTCCACAGGAGAAACTCCCGTCCCCCCCGGCCGACCCTGCGTTGGCGGATCCACGGCGCTCCCGGGCTGCCGAGCGCGACGGCCAGCGTCACCACGACGAGGATTGGGGCCGCGGCGACGAGCAGGATCGTCCCGAACAGAACGTCGAGAGCGCGTCTCCAGGCGAACGCGAAGAGGCTCGCGCCACGCGTCGCCACGGGCGTGAGGGGCAGGTCGGCGAGACTCTTCGTCACGGCCCGCGAGGACACGATGTCCGCGAGCCCGGGAAGGATCCAGAGGTTGAAGTCGTTCTCGAGGCTTCGTTCGAGCAGCGCCACGAGCTTCGGCCGGTCTTCCGGCCGCTCGGACGCGAAAATGACGTCCCGCGCCCCCTTCAACTCCTGAAGCGACACGTCTTCACTCCAGGCCGCGAGCGCGTGACCGGTGATCTCCCCCGCGCGCAGCGCTTCGGCGGCGCGACGCGCATCGACACCCAAGCCGAGCACGAGAACCGCGCGCGTGCCGATGGGCGCGAGAATCTCGGCGAACGACCGCCAGCGCCCGAGCGCGAAGGACAGGAGCGGCACCCAGACGAGGAGCACCGTGCGCGGCACCGCCTGACCCGCGAAAAAGTACGCGGCGAGAAGCAGGCCGCCTGCGATGAGCGCCGACACGAGGAGGCCGCCCCGCTCCCTCACCGACGCGAACGGCTCGTCGTAGGTGCCCGCCAGCCAGAGCGCCGCCACGGTCGTGAAAGCCACGAGTGCGAGCCACGGGATCTCGAGCGAGAGGTTGGAAGCCGGCAGCCTTCCGACCGTACCCGGCAGCGGGAGGAGGCGGCGCGCGACGACGACGAGGACGAAAAGGCCGGAGGCCACACAGCCGTCGCCCGCCGCGAGGAGCAGGCCGCGTCCCCTCCGCCGGCCCCGCGGCCTCACGGAGTCCCCTTTGCCACCCGGTACGCCGCCACGAAGCCGGCGACGGAAGCCCGGCGGTCCGCGTGCGCTTCGACGAACGCGCGGCCCATCGCGCCGTCCCGTGCCGCCCGCTCGGGGTCGCCGAGATAGTCCGCGATGGCGCGCGCGAACTCTTCGTCCGTGTCCGCGGTCCGCGCGGGTGGAAGACCGCCGGACGACGCGGCGCGTAGGGCGGCACCGGGCGACGCCACGACCGCCGCGCCCGCCTCGAAGGCCTCGAAGAGCTTGTTCGGTGTTCCCGTCCCGAGGTCCACGGGCGCCACGACCACGCGCGCCCTGCGCAGGAAGGCGGCCATGTCCGGCACGGGGCTCACGACCTCGACGCCGTCGCGTCCCCCCGCCGCACGGATCTCGTCCGGGGCGTCGGCGCCGCCGAAGAGGAGGCGGGCGTCCGGCACCGTGCGTTTCACGCGCGGCCAGATGTCCCCGAGAAGTCGTTGCGCGGCCAAGCGATTCGGACGGTACATGAGACGCCCGGTGAAGGCCACGAGGGGCCCGCGCAGGGCCGGCCCGGCCGGAAGCAGCACGACTCCATTCGCGACGGCGCGCGTTCCCCGCGGAAGATTTGCGGCGTCGGCCGGCGTCGTCGCGAGAAGGACGGCCGCGCCCAGAGCCGCCCGCTCCTCGGCGCGCGCGAGACGCGGCGCCTCGACGGTCCAGTACGCGCGCCGCCAGAGCGCAGGCTCGTGCCGGGCGGCCTGCCGCGCCGCTTCGGCGAGCGCGTCCACGAAGTCCACGACGAGCGGGGCCTCGGGCAGGGCTCCCGCGACGTGCGCGAGGAGGCGCGGCAGGAGCAGCGCGACGACGAGGTCGGCGCCGCCCGCCTTTTTCAACGCCGCGCGGAAGTCCCCCGCGAAGAGAGCCGACTGGAAAGGGTCTCCGGAGACAAGCGCCCGCGCCACGGCGAACGGGACGCGCGCGGGGGCGAGGGCCACGGGCAGGACGCGCGCCGCGAGCGGCACGTGCGGTTTCTCCCGCGGCCCGGCGCCTCCGACGATCGTGGTCTCGAACCCCGCGTCGCACAGCGCCTGGAGGTGGATCTCCGCCCTGAGCCGATCGCCCGTGAAGCCGGTGCCCGGCAGACGGGGAACGAGCAGGATCGCCTTCATGCGGGAGGGCGCGCCCGGTGCCAGCGCGAAGGCGCGGTGGCGCCGCCGAAGACGGCGCCGATCCACATGCGAAGCGAGGCCCCGACATCCGAAAGGGAGACGCTCGGGACTTCCTCGGGATAGCCGATGCGCCGCCGGAGCGCGGCGAGTGAGAGCCACTCGAAGACGAGGGTCATTTTTGCTTCGAGTGAAAGAAGCAGGAGGAAGAGCAGGAGCGCGGCCGGCCGCGCAGAAGCAGCCGCACCCCACGCGCCACTCGAAGAAAAAACCACCATCGCAATATCCGCACCGATCGCAAGAAGCACGAGGGCGAGCAACACGAGCACTCTCGGCCTCAGCCAGAGATCCGCCGCAAGGACGAACGTCCCGAGGGGCTTCCGCGCGAAGCCTTTCGCGAGATCGCCGAACCCCGTCGCGAGCAACTTCAGTTGGCCGCCGAACCATCGCGACCGCGAGCGCGCCATCGCGCCGGTTTCCGCGGAGGGCTCGTCGAAGGCAAAGGGACCGTTCAGCGCGCTCACGGTCACGCCCCTCGCGAGGAGCGCGAGCGTCGCCTCGGAATCCTCCACCGTCGTGCGCGTGGAGGCGGCGGGCCCGACGCGAAACGCCCGCGGCGAGAAACCCATGGCCTTGCCGCGTAGCCGGACCGGCAGGCCTTCGGCATCCCGCGCGAGGTCGTCCTCCGCGGCCTGGGCGAGAGAGAGCGCCTCGACGCGCGGCGCGCCAGGGGCGGGGATCCCCGCGGGCCGGACCGGGAGCTGAAACACCTCCGTCCCCACGGGCACGGCGAGGTCGTGAAAGAACCCTTCCGGCAGCCTCATGTCGGCGTCGAATACGAGGACGAAATCGAAGGCATCGAGCTCGAAGCCCATGTGCTCGGCGAGAAAGGCCAGAGCATGTCCCTTGGCAGGACCGGGAAATTTCTTGGAAAGGTAAAGAACCCCGTCCCTTTCCAGCCGCGCGGCGGCTTCGGGATCCGGCCCGTCGAGGAGGACGCGAAGGTCCACCGTCGTTCCTTCACCCGCCGCTCTCGCTTCCCTCTGCACGTCCGACGCGATGTCGCCGACGCGCGCGCCCTCGGCGCGCGCCGGCACGAGCACGAGCAGGCGTGCCGGGCATACGCCTCGCTCCGGCGCGCCCCGCCCGCGCGTGAGGCGCCGCAGCCTCAGGGTCGCGTCGAGCGCGGGCAGCGCCGCCGCGAGGGCCAGCAGGCCGCAAAGGACCGTCGTCGTGTCCACGCGGCCTGGATCGTAGCGCCGAAGGTCAGCGGGCCGCGCGCGACTGGGCGTCCACCACGCCGAACGCGGCCATGTTCACGATGTCCGAGACCTCGACGCCGCGCTGGAGGACGTGGACAGGCTTGCCCATCCCCATGAGGATCGGACCGATCGCCTCGGCCTTCGCGAGGCGCCAGACGAGCTTGTAGGCCGCGTTCGCGCTCTGCAGCTCCGGGAACACGAGGACATTGGGCGCGCCGGTGAGCACCGTCCACGGGTAGTTTTCCTTCAGGAATTCGGGCAAAACGGCGGTGTCGGCCTGCATTTCGCCATCACACTCGAGATCCGGCCGCCGCTCGTGCACGATCTTCACCGCCGCGCGCACCTTGTCGGTTTCCGGCGAGCGCGTGGAGCCGAAGTTCGAGAAGGCGATCATCGCGACGCGCGGCACGATGTTGAAGAGCTTCGCCGTGTCGGCCGACCGGATCGCGATCTCCGCGAGGTCTTCGGCCGTCGGGTTGATGTTCACCGTCGTGTCGGCGAAAAAGAAGACCCGGTCCTGCAGGATGAGAATGTAGAGTCCCGAGACCTTCTTCGCGTCCGGGGCGACGCCGATCGTCAGCAGCGCCGGCCGGATCGTCTCCGGGTAATAGGTCGTCAGGCCCGAGAGCGCCACGTCGGCGTCGCCCATCTCGACCATCATCCCGGCGAAGAAATTCCTCACGCGCAGCATGTGCTGCGCGTCCTCCTTCGTCACGCCGTGGCGCTTCCGCTTCTCCCAGAAGGCCTCGACATAGGCCTTGAAATTCGGGTGCTCCTCCGGATCGATGACCGTGATGGCCGCCTTCACGTCGAGCTCTTTCAGCGCCGCCTCGGCCTTCTTCCCGCGCGAGAGAAGGATCGGCGAGGCGATTCCCTCCTCGGCGAGGATCTTGGCCGCACGTTGTATCTTCGGGTGGTCACCCTCGGCCAGAACGATCCGCTTCGGGTTCGACTTCGCCTTTTCGTGGATGACCTGCATGAACGAGCGCGAGCGCGACAGCATGCCCTCGAGCTTCCGGCGGTACGCGTCGAGGTCCTCGATGGGCCGCTTGGCGACTCCCGTCGCGGCGGCCGCCTCGGCCACCGCCGGCGCAACGTGCTGGAGGACGCGCCAGTCGAAAGGCTTCGGAATCAGGTACTCGCGCCCGAACTTGAAGCTGTCGACGCCATAAGCGCGGGCGACGGAATCGGGCACGTCTTCCTTCGCGAGATTCGCGAGCGCCTTCGACGCGGCGAGCTTCATGGCCTCGTTGATCTGCGTCGCGCGGCAATCGAGCGCGCCGCGGAAGATGAACGGGAAGCCCAGGACGTTGTTGACCTGGTTGGGGTAGTCCGAACGGCCCGTCGCCATCATGGCATCGGGACGCGCGGCCTTCACCTCCTCCGGGGTGATCTCCGGCACCGGGTTTGCCATGGCGAAGATGATCGGGTCCCTCGCCATCTTCTTGATCATCTCTCCGGTGATGAGTTTCGCGGCCGAGACGCCGACGAAGGCGTCGGCGCCCTCGAGCGCCTCGGCGATCGTGCGCTTCTTCGTGTCGCGCGCGAAGCGCTGCTTGTAAGGGTTCATGTTTTCGGTCCGGCCATTCCAGATCACGCCGGTCCGGTCGACCATGAGGATGTTCTCGAGCTTCACGCCGTACGTGATGTAAAGGTTCGCGCAGGCGTTCGCGGCGGCACCGGCGCCCGCGAAAACGACCTTCGCGTCTTCGAGCCTCTTGCCCGCGATCTCGAGCGCGTTCAGGAACGCGGCGGCGGAGATGATCGCGGTGCCGTGCTGATCGTCGTGGAACACGGGAATCTTCATCCGCGCCTTGAGCTTCTCTTCGATGTAGAAGCACTCGGGCGCCTTGATGTCCTCGAGGTTGATGCCGCCGAACGTGGGCTCGAGCCGGGCGACACACTCGATGAACTTGTCGGGGTCCTTTTCGTCGACCTCGATGTCGAACACGTCGACGTCGGCGAACCTCTTGAACAGCACGCCTTTCCCTTCCATGACGGGCTTGCCGGCGAGAGGACCGATGTCTCCGAGTCCGAGCACGGCCGTGCCGTTCGAGATGACGGCGACGAGATTTCCCTTGCCCGTGTATTCGTAGGCGAGCTCGGAGTCCCGCGCGATTTCGAGGCACGGGTCGGCGACCCCGGGCGTGTAGGCGAGAGAGAGGTCGCGGGCCGTGGCGCAGGGCTTGGAGGGAACGACCTCCAGCTTTCCCTTGCGGCCGGTGGAGTGATAGTCGAGGGCGTCCTGTTTGGAAAGACTCACGCGTGTTCCTTTCGCCGATCCGCCGAGGATTCTAGAACTCCCCTCTCGGGCCCGCATGATGCGGGCGCTCTAACGAAGACGATTACGTGAAGACCGAGACGGCAGCAGAAAGGCGATTCTCGGCGAGAGGCATAGCGGACTCAGCCCACGGCCAGCGTCCTGGCGCCCGCCGCGAGCGTCTTCTTGACGAGCTCGATGACGCGCTCCGGTGCGATCTCGGCAGCCTTCCTCTCGCGGCGCGTCGAGACCTCCACCACGCCCTTCGCGAGGCCCTTGCCGCCCACGACGACGCGCACGGGGAAGCCGACGAGGTCGAGGTCCTTGAACTTCACCCCGGGACGCTCGTCGCGGTCGTCGTAGAAAACCTCGACTCCCGCGGCCTTGAGGCTCTCGTAGAGCTTGTCCGCCGCCTCGAGGACGTGCGCGTCGCGCTGCAGGACGGCCACTACACACGCGAAGGGCGCGAGCGGCACGGGCCAGACGATCCCGACGTCGTCGTGGTTCTGCTCGATGGCGGCTGCCACCGTGCGGCCGAGGCCGAGTCCGTAGCACCCCATCGCGAGCGGCACCATCTTCTGGCTCTGGTCGGCGACCTCGCACTTCATCGCCTCGGAGTACTTCGTCCCGAGCTTGAAGATGTGGCCGACCTCGATGCCTCGCTTGATGCGAAGCGTACCGCCCTTTTCCGTCGGCGATGGGTCGCCGTCTCGTGCCGTCGCGACTTCGACAACGCCTTTGAACGAGGGGAGGGACATGACGTCGCGCTTGATGGAGACCTGCGCGTGATGGAGGCCTTCCTGGTTCGCCCCACACCAAACGTTCCGCCCGTGCTGCAAGGATCGGTCTACATAAATCGCAATAGGGTTTTCTTCGAATGGTTGAAGACCGAGAGGCCCCACGAATCCGGGGACCGTGCCCGACACGTTTCTAAGAATCTCTTCCGAAACCAGCTTCGCGTGAAGCGCGGCCAGTGCCTTGGGGAGCTTGACCTCGTTGATGTCGAGGTCACCGCGGATCAGGACGGCCGCGAGCTTGGTCTTCCCGTCCGCCCCGAAGGCCTCATAGATCATCGTCTTGACGATGCGCGAAGGAGTCGTCCCGAGATGCTTCGCCTGGTCCACACAGGTGGTCAAATCCGGTGTTGGGGCGCTCGCTTTCTGGAGAGGCTTTTCCTCCTCCCCCGCCCACGGCTCGGGCAGCGGGCCCGTGACCGCCTTCTCGAGGTTTGCGCCATAGTCGCCGGCGTCGGAGAAGACGAGCGCGTCCTCACCGGTCTCGGCCACGACCATGAACTCCTGCGAGGCGGAGCCGCCGATGGCGCCCGAGTCGGCGTCGACGAGCGCGTACTCCAGGCCGCAGCGCTCGAAGATGCGCCGGTAAGCGGCATCCATCTTCTTGTAGTGGAGGTCCAGCCCCTTCTCGTCGACGTCGAACGAGTACGCGTCCTTCATGAGGAACTCGCGGCCGCGCAGGAGGCCGAAGCGGGGGCGAATCTCGTCGCGGAATTTCGTCCGGATCTGGTAGAGGTTGAACGGCAGCTGCCGCCACGACGTGACCGAGCGCCGCACCATGTCGGTGACGGCTTCCTCGGCGGTCGGCGCGAGCGCGAACTCGCCCCCCTTGCGGTCTTCGAGGTGGAAGAGGATGCCGTCGTCCACATAACGGCCCCAACGTCCCGACTCCACCCACAGCTCCTTCGGCTGGAGGATGGGCAGGTCGACCTCCATCGCGCCGGTGGCGTCCATCTCCTCGCGCACGATGTCAATCATCTTCCGGAGCGCGCGGAAGCCGAACGGCGTGAACGAATAGATGCCCGAGGCGAGCTTCTGGATCATCCCCGCCCGGTAGAGAAGCTGATGCGAGACGACCTCGGCGTCGCCGGGCACCTCGCGGAGGGTCACGAGAAACGACTGGGACCAGCGCATAGAGCCGGCGAGGATAGCAGGGGGGCCGTATTAGACTTCGCCCGCAGGTGGACGTCTTCCCCTTCTTCCAGTCGGCTGAAAAGAGCGATGCCGGGCTTTCCGCGCTCGCTCGCGGCGTTGTCGGTTCGGAAATCCTGCGCATCGCCGGCGAGATCCGCGCGATGCAGGCGAAGGGTCAGCCCGTGTGCAACCTCACGATCGGCGACTTCGATCCAAAGTATTTCCCGATCCCGAAGGAGCTCCTCGACGCCACGCGCGCGGCCCTCGCGGCCGGGCAGACGAATTACCCGCCCGCGGAGGGCATCCTGCCGCTCCGTGAAGCCGTCGTGCGCCTGTACGAGCGGGACCTCGGACTGACGTATCCCGTCGACTCCGTCGTCATCGCGGCCGGGGCCCGCCCGCTTCTCTACGGAGCGTACCGGACGCTCGTGGACCCGGGTGACACGACGATCTATCCCGTCCCGACATGGAACAACAACCACTATGCCTATCTATCGGGCGCGCACGGGATTCCGGTGCCCGTCACGGCGGCGTCGAATTTTTTTCCGACGCCCGACCAGCTGCGTCCTCATCTTTCTTCGGCGCGGCTTCTCATCCTCAACTCGCCGCTCAATCCGACCGGTACCGTCATTTCCAGGGGAGCCCTCACGGCGATCACCGAGCTGGTCGTGGAGGAGAACCGGCGCCGCGAAAAAGTGGGCGCCAGGCCGCTCTACTTCGTGTACGACCAGGTCTACTGGACGCTCACATTCGGCAGGGCCGAGCACCACACGCCCGTGGAGGTCGTGAGGGAAAGCGCCCCATATGTGATTTTTCTCGACGCGATTTCGAAGGCTTTCTGCGCGACCGGGATGCGCGTGGGCTGGGGAGTCATGCCGCCCGCCATCCGCAAGCGCATGTCCGCCTTCCTCGGGCACGTCGGCGCCTGGGCGCCGAAGGCGGAGCAGGTGGGTGTCGCGGCCCTCCTCGACGACCCCGGAGCCGTCCGCGCCTATCGCGCGTCCGTGCGGCGGAAGCTCGCCGAGCGCCTCGAGGCGCTCTACCGCGGCGTGATGGAGATGAAGCAGGAAGGCTTCCCGATGGACGCGGTCGAGCCACAGGGGGCCATTTACCTCTCCGCGCGTTTCGACCTCTTCGGCCGCACCGTGAATGGCGTCTCCGTGAAGACGAACGAAGACGTGCGGCGCCTCCTCCTCGGAGCGGGCCTCGGAGTCGTGCCTTTCCAGGCTTTCGGCCTCGCGGGCGACACGGGCTGGTTCCGCCTCTCGGTGGGCGCGGTTTCGATGGACGACATCTCCGACGCGTTCCCGCGGCTGCGAACCCTTCTGGCTCAGGCTCCGGCGGTCCCGGCATCCGCCGCGGGCTGACCGGCGGCGCTACACTCCAGGGGTGGAGCAGGACAAGAGATCGGAGAAGAGCCGGAGAGCCATTCTCGAGGCATCGTTGGAGCTGTTCTCGAGCCAGGGCTATCGCGGCACGAGCATCCGCGAGATCGCCGAAGCGGCCGGCGTCTCCACGGGGAATGTCTACCACCACTTCGCCGACAAGGAGACGATCTTCCAGACCGTCCTCAGCCAATACTGGAAGGCGATCGAGAACCCGGACTTCCCGTTCAACAAGGCCCTTGCCTCGGGGACGTTCCCGGACAACCTCGAGGAGCTCGCCGTCGCCGCGCGCGAGGGCGTCCGGCTCTGGCGCCGCCACGTCGCCCTCATCTACGTCGACGTCGTCGAGCTCTCCGGCAACCACATCCGGAAGTTCTATTCGGAGATGGCCTCGCGCTTCGAGCGGTTCATCGTCGCGCACGGCGAGACGCTCTCGGGCGAGATCCGCCCCGGCGTGCCCGTCACGACCGCCGTCATGCTCGCGAGCCGCGTCTTCCTCCAGTACTACGCGGTCGAGATCCTCTTCGGCGTCCCGAACCAGTTCGGCAAGGACAGCGACCTCGTCATGGGCGAGATCGCCGAGATCCTCCGCCACGGGATGCTGAATGAGCACGGGCTCGCGGCGGCCGCGCCGCCGTCGCTCGCCCGGGCCCGCCGCCAGGCCTCCTAGGCTCCCCTCGCGCCGTCCAGGAAGCGCCTGAGCCGCGGCCAGAAAACCTCGGGCTTCTCGAGGTAGACGACGTGGCCCGCCCCCGGGATCTCCTCGTAGTCGGCATGGGGGATCACGGACTGGATCTTCCGCTGCTGCGAGACCGGAATCGCGCGGTCCTCGGCGCCCGCCAGGACGAGGACGGGACACGGGATCGCAGCGAAGCTCGCCCCGTTCTCCTCGAGCGCCGCGAAGAACGGGTCCTGGGCCTCGGTGAGCCTCACGAGCGCTTCGATGCGACCCGCATACCGGTCGTGGAAGCCCCTGCGCATCGTCTCGAGCTTCTCGCCGACGCGCGCGACGAACTCCTCTCCGAAGATCTTCTCGTAGAGATATCGCGTGTACAGGTCGAAGAGCGCCGGGCCGCCCGCGTAGAAGCGCAGCGAGAGATCCTGGTACATCGAAAAGAGCGTCTCTCTCGTGAGGAGGATCCCCGAAAGCGTCAGCGTGCGGACGCGCGCCGGGTGGCGGCGGGCGAACTCGGCCGCGACGCACCCGCCGTACGAGACACCGACCGCGTGTACGTTCGCGATCTCCGCCGCGTCGAGGATCGCCGCGAGCGCGTCGCCGAACGCCGAGATCGGAGCGCCGAGCAGCGCCGCGTCATCCGAGGCGCCCTGTCCCAGGTAGTCGTAGAGAAGGACGTCGCGGCTCCCCGTCAGCTCAGGAAGGAACGAAAACCAGCTCTTCGTCGACATCGCGAGGCCGTTGAAGAGACAGACGGTCTCCCGCGTCCCCGTGCCCCAGAGCTCCCAGTGGTAGGCGTGCCCTCCGTGGACGAGCCGGCCCTCGCGGTCGGGCGCGGGGGCGGGCGGAGCGGCGCTCACGCAGCCCCTGTAGCGCGGTGCACGCGCTCGAGAAAGCGCTCGGCGAGGAGGACGAACTCGTCCTCGCGCTCGACGGCCAGCGCGTGGCCGGATCCGGGCACAACGACGAGGTCTGCTCCGGCAATCGCGGCCACCACGGCCTCCGTCCGCTCGAGGGGCATCGCGGCGTCCCGGCCCGCGGCAAGGATGAGGACCGGGCAGGCGATCTTCGGGAGAACGGCCCGGAGGTCGACCTTCACGAGCGCACCGAGGAGGCCCTCGAGCCCCGTGAACCACGCGTCCGGCAGGAGCCCGACCTGCCCGCGGCGGGCCGCGAGTTCCTCCGCGTGTGCCGCCTGCCACTCGGGCGTGTAGGCAAGGTGGACGATCGCGTCGTAGACGGCCGTGCGGTCCCCGCCGTGCGCGGCGGCGCGCACGGCCTCCGCGAGCCGCGCGCCGGGCTCACCGACCCCCTCGTCCGCGACGTCCGTGACTGTCGCCGCGACGAGGGAGTGGACGCGCTCCGGGTGGCGTGCCGCGAGGAGGAGCCCGACGTACGCCCCGAACGACGCTGCGACGACGTCCACGCGGGTCTCCCCGAGGGCGTCGAGGAGCGCCGCGACGTCGTCCGCGTGGTCCTCCATGGACGCGCACGGCGGCCCCGGCGAGAGGAGCTGGCCGCGGAAGTCGCAGCGGATGACGCGGTGCCGCGCCGCAAGGCGCCGGGCGATCGGCTCCCACGCCGCCATCGACATCATCCCGCCGTTGAGCAACAGCAGAGGGGAACCGTCTCCGTCGACGCGGTGCGTCAATACGTGCGGACCAGGATTCATTTGGAATCGTCCGAAGAAGAAGAAGATTTCTTAGAAAGGTAAGAAAGCCGGAGATCTCCCTTCACCACCTTTCCGTACGGGGTGCGCGGGAGGGACTCAACGAAGACGAAGTCTCGGGGGACCTTGTACTTCGCGAGGCGCGCCTCGACGAAGGCCGCCATTTCGGTTTTCTCTCTTTCCCTTTCTTCCTCTTCACTTTTCAAAGAATCTTTCTCTTTCTTTTCTCTACTTTCCTTCTCGTCCGAATCTCTTCGAACGACGAAGGCCACACCGACCTCTCCCCACTTCTCGTCCGGCACGCCGACGACCGCGACGTCCTTCACGCCCGGGTGCTGGAAGAGAACGCCTTCGATCTCGGCCGGATAGACGTTGACGCCTCCCGAGATGAGCATGTCCTTCTTGCGGCCCGCGATCGTGAAGAAGCCGTCGGCGTCCTTCTTCGCGAGGTCGCCCGTGTGGAACCAGCCCTCCGCGTCGAGCGCCGCCGCCGTCGCCTCGGGGTTCCGGTAGTAGCCCTTGCAGACGTGCGGGCCGCGCAGGAGGAGCTCGCCGACCTCACCCACTGACACCTCGCGCCCTTCTTCGTCAGTCAGTTTCGCCTGGGTGAACATCATCGGGCGGCCGATCGAACCGGCCTTCCGGACCGAATCGGCGATGCTCATCGCGAAGCAGTTCACGCCGACCTCCGTGAGGCCATAGCCCTGCTTGAAGTTCGCGCCCCGCTTCTGCCACGTCTCGATGATGTCCAGCGGAAGGGGTGCGCCCCCGCTGGCGAAATAGCGGACGCTCGAGAAGTCGGCCGTCGCCCACGCGGGGTGCTCCTGGAGCATCCGGAAGATCGTCGGGACGCCGAGGATGACCGTGCAGCGCTCCGTGCCGATCGTCGCGAGGATCTCGGCGGGGTCGAAGCCCGCGAAGAGGACGATCGTCCCGCCCACCGCGAAGATCGGCGTCAGAAACGCGCCCAGCCCGCCCGCGTGGTAGAGCGGCGTATAGATGGGCGACACGTCGTCCTCGCGCAGCTGCCACGAGACGACCGTGTTCACCGCGTTCCACGCGACCATCCGGTGCGGCACCATCACGCCCTTCGGCTTACCGGTGGTGCCGGAGGTGTAGAGGAGGCAGTAGAGATCCTCGGGACCGGGGGGAGACGAAGACGAAGATTCTGCAGCGGCGGCTGTCGCCGCCGCTGGAAGAGACGAGAAGATTTCTTTGAAGGTGCGAGAACGCCCGAGCGGGGGCACGGCCGGCCCTCGCGATGCTCCGGCCGCGCCGGAGCCCGCATTTTCATTTCTAAGCAGGTCCTCTTCGGACCTCTCCGCAGACGCAGCCGGCCCGTCGAGAGCGACGCCCTTGCAGTTCTTTATCCTCTTAAGCAAATCTTTCGCGGTCTCTTCGAAGCCTGTCCCATAAATCAGGGCTTTCGGCTGCGCGTCCTCGAGGATGCCCTGCAGCTCCCCCGCCGTCTGCCGCGTGTTGAGCGGGACGAGGACGACGCCCGACTTGCCGCAGGCGAAAAAGACGTCAAGGAACTCGACGCAGTTGCCGGCGAGGAGGGCTAGGCGGTCGCCCTTCTTCAGGCCGAGGCCTTCGGTCAGGGCGCGGGCCGCCGCCCGACCGCGCGCGTCCAGCTCCGCATATGTGAACCGCCTTCCGGTCGCGACCTCGACGAGCGCCGGCTTCTCCGGCGAGAGGCGCGCGCGCTCGCCGAGGACGTCGCCGGCGATCATGGCGTCGAGGCCGCCGCGGGGGCGGGCGCGGCGACCGGCGGCCCCGAGACCGTCGGCGCCGGCAGGGGATCCTTGAGAACCTTCATCAGAGCCTCGGCGAACCGCTCGGAGCACTCGACCTGCGGGGCGTGGCCGCACCGGTCGATCGTCGTGAGCCGTGCGGCCGGGAGCTGCGCGGCGAGGCGCCTGGCGTAGTCGACCGAGACGAGCTTGTCCGACGCGCCCCAGAGGAGATCCACCGGCACGTCGAAGCCGCCGAGCCTGCCGTCGAGGAGGTACGCGTTCAGGTTCTTCGGCTCGGCGGCGAGGCGGCCCATCGGGCCCGTCGCGGCGACGCGGATGATGTCGTCGACGACGAAGTCCGGGACCATCGGGGCCGACGGGTCGCGCAGCGCCGCGAGCGTCCTGTCCGCCTCCGCGCGGTTCTTGGGATGGAGAGTGAGGTCGGGCCGGTCGCCGAGGAGCGGCCCGCCGTTCACGAGGACGAGGTGCTGGACCCTGTCGGGGTGGTCCTTCGCCCACACGGTCGCGACCCACGCGCCGAGCGAGTTCCCGACGAGCGTCACCTTGCCCTGCGGGATCTCCTTCATCGCGCCGTCGAACCCCGCGAGGAGCGTCGCGAAGGGGATCGAGCCAGAGGCCGGCGCGCTCTCACCGTGCCCGGCGAGGTCCACGGCGACGACCGCGAAGCTCTTCGCGAGGCGCGGCGCGACCTTCGCCCAGCCGCCGGCCTGGTCGCCGGCCCCGTGCAGGAGGACGACGGGCGCGCCGCCGCCACCCGAGAAGATGCACTGCGGTCCCGCGGCCGAAGGATGGAAGCGCCTCTCGAAGCCGGACGAGGCGAGCCGCTGCCGGCCGAGCCACGCGAGCGTCGCGAGCGGCCGCGTGTAGAACACGAGGGCCCCCGCCGCGACCGCGGCGAGGACGGCGACGGCGCAGGCGACGGTGATCTTCGCGGCGCGCTGCACGGTGCCCCGGAGCCTAGACCATGCGGAAGGCGGCGCCCGCCATGTTGTAGCCGACGCCGGACGCCACGAAGACGACGAGGTCGCCGGCCTTGATCTTCCCGAGGGCGCGGGCGTCGTCGAACGCCATCGCGACGCTCGCCGAGCCCGTGTACCCCCACTTGTCCATCACAACATGGGTCTTCTCCATCGGCAGTCCGAGGTCCTTCATGACGATCTCGATCGTCGGACGACGCACCTGTGTCAGGAGGAGCATGTCGATGTCGGAGACGGCGAACCCGCCGTCCACCGCCATCTGCCGCACGAGCTTTGGCCAGCCCTCGTTGTTGAGCTCGGGCGGGTAACGCTCGATGAGCTTGACCGTCGTCCGGCCGGCCTTGACGGACTCGACCGAGGCCGGCTCGTCCGTGCCGCCGGAGAAGATCGCCCAGTTGCGGTTGTACGACCCGTCGGCCCGGAAGCCCGACGCGACGAAGCCGGGCTTCTCGGACGGCTCGAGCACGGCGGCGCCCGCGCCGTCCCCGAAGAAGAAGATCATCGGGTCGTTCGGGTCCGTGAGCTTGTGCATCATGTATGCCCCGATCGCGACGACCGTCTTCAGGCCCTTGTTCGTCGCGATGAGGCCCGCGGCCGTCGCGAGGCAGGTCGGGAACGACGCGCACGCGCAGCCGACGTCGAACGTCCCGGCGTTTTTCGCGCCGAGCTTGTGCTGGACGACGACCGACGTGGCGGGCGTGATGAAGTCCGGCGAGTCGGTGCCGAGGAGGATGAGGTCCACGTCGAGCGGCGTCTTCCCCGCCGCGTCGAGCGCCTTCCGGGCCGCGCGGACGGCGAGGTCGGACGTCGCCCAGTCGGGCGGCGCGTACCAGCGCGTCTTTATCCCGCTGCCCGCCTCCATCTTGTCGACGAACTCCGGAGCGGTCGCGTTGAAGCGCGCCCTGAGCGCGTCGTTCGACACCTCGATCTCCGGCACGTACGAGCCGGTGGAGGCGATCCGGGACGATCGGCTCACGTTCCGAGCACCAGACCGCCGTCGACGGAGAGCGTCGCCCCGTGCACGAACGAGGCCGCGTCCGACGCCAACCAGAAGTAGGCTTCCGCGATGTCCTCGGGTTTGCCCATCCGGCCGACCGGGGTCTTCGCGACCATCCCCGCGATGACCTTCTCCGGCATCGCCTTGATGATGTCCGTCGCGACGAAGCCCGGCGCGACCGCGTTCACGCGAATGCCAAACTTCCCGAGCTCGCGGGCCCAGGTCTGGGTGAACGAGATGACGCCGGCCTTCGTGGCGGCGTAGTTCGTCTGGCCGAAGTTGCCGTAGAGGCCGACGACGGACGACGCATTCAGGACGACGCCGCTTCCCTGCTTGATCATGTGCGGGGCCGCGGCGCGCGTGCACGTGAAGACGCCCTTGAGGTTGACGGCGATGACCTTGTCGAAGTCGGCGTCCGTCATCGTCGAGGCGACGGCGCCCTCCTTCCACTTGACGAGCTGGGAGTCGCGCACGATGCCCGCGTTGTTCACGAGGGCGTCGACGCGGCCGAAGCGGGCGACGACCTCCGCGACGGCCTTCTCGACCGCCGCGGAGTCGGTGACGTCCACCTTCCGTCCCTCTGCGTCGGGCGCGCCGGCCGCCTGGAGCGCGGGGACGAGCGCCGCGGCACCAGCCTCGTCCACGTCCCACGCGGACACGGCGTAGCCGCCCTGTGCGAAGCGGAGGGCCGTGGCGCGGCCGATGCCAGCCGCGCCTCCGGTCACGATGGCGACGCGCACGGTCAGAACGTGACCTTGACGCCCAGCTGGAACTCGCGCGACGGGAGCGTCGTGGAGTAGTTGCCGTAGTTCGGGTTCGGCTTGTACGCGGCGGCCGGGTTCGCGATCGTCGGCCCGGAGAGGAACTGCGCGTTATCGATCGAGGTCACGTCGTAGTTGACCGAGTTGAGGAGGTTGAAGGCCTCGGCGAGGATCTCGAATCCGACCCCCGAAAAGTTGAAGGCCTTGGAGATGCGGAGGTTCAGGCTGCTGTAGCGCGGGCCGTCCTGGCCGAAGCGGTCGACGCCGACGGCGCGGTCGCCGGTCTTGCCGTCGGCGTTGTAGTCGTAGCCGAGGCGCTGGGTCCAGGGCTGGCCGGTGCCGTACTCGAAGACGGGCGCAATGTTGATCCCCAGGGGCAGGCGCGCGACGCCCGAGACGACGATCCGCATACGCTCGTACGACCGGGCCCGCCCGTACTCCGCGTCCATGTTCGCCGGGTCGCTCGGATAGCCCGTCGGGAACTCGGGGCTGAAATCGTCGTTGACGTTGTGTTTGCTCGCGAACGTGACGGATGCGGAGACGACGTGTCCGCCCCGGATATTGCCGTTCAGCGCGAAGACGAGAGCCTTGTACTCGGAGCGGCCGTCGTTCGTGTACTCGTTGACCTGGTCGTACGCCGTGATCGGACGCGTGTGCGTCGCGTTGCCGCTCCAGTTCACGTCGCGGATCGCGATCTCGTCGCGGCCTTTCATGTAGACGCCCTCGACGTCGAAAAACAGGCCCGTCGACCCGAGCTTCGACGTGAGGCCGAGCGTCGCCTGCGTCGACTGCGGGGCCTTGAGGTCCGGCGCAAGGACCGCGATCGCGGGCTTGGAGCGGATGCCGGTGTTCTGCGGGTTGTTCGGGTCGAGCGTGAACTGCGGGAAGCCGAGGAGCGCGCCGTTCGCGTTCGTGTACGTGAGACGGCCAGTGATCCCGTTCTGCTGGAGCTCCGTGAAGAGCGGGACCATCAGGTAGCGGCCCGTGAAGAGGCCGACGCCGCCGCGCGCGACGAACGCGCCCTTGCCGTTGATGTCGTACGAGAAGCCGAGGCGCGGCTGGATGTTCGTCGAGTCGACCTTGCGGCCGTTGATCCCGAGGACCGGCTGCTGGAAGTCGGGGTTGTTGCCGTTCGTGTCGAGGTCGTACCTCACGCCGAGGCTGATCGAGAGATTCGTGAGGAGGCGCCAGTCGTCCTGGACGAAAGCCGCGACCCGGTTCGTGTTCGCCGTGACGTCAGCCGAGCCGACGCCGTAGAGATACGCGTAGAGAAGCGCCTTCGTGTCCGTCAGGTAGTAGAAGAGCCCGGGCGAATACGTGTTGATCTGGGACTCGTCCACGACGCGCTGAAAGGCCGCGCCGACCTTGACGTCATGGGTGCCCGTCTTCCCGCCAAAGTGCAGATTCAGCGTGTCGCGCAGCTCCCACTGGTTGCCGTCGCCGAGGAGGTCGCCGTAAAGGCTTCCGCCCGTCTGGAGCGTAGTCCCGCCCGTGTACCACTCGGTCGGCGCGGTCGAGTTCGGCGGCTCATCGTATTTGCGCTTTCCGTACTGGGCGCGGAGCTCGTTGACCGTGTTCGCACCGAGGACCGCCGTATCCCCGACCGTCACGTTCAGGTTGTCGCGGTTGAGCTCTTGTCCGTTCGTGACGTCCGCGACGCCGCCGACACGGAAGTTGTTCTCGCGGTACCGCTCGTACTCGACCTTCGCCGTGAGCTGGTTCGAGTCCGTGAGCGTCTGGTCGAGGCCGCCGTAACCGAGCGTCTGGTGGAACGGGTGCTTGACGTCCGCCGCAAGCGCCTTGAAGGCGCCCTGCGGCCGGAAGAGGATCGGGGTCGTCGAGTTGATCTGCTCGAAGGACGCGAAGAAATGGGTCTGATCCTTGACGATCGGGCCGCCCAGTGTGAAGCCGAACTGGTCACGCTCGTAGCTGATGTCCGAGTCCTGCTCGAGCGCGCCCTTGGCGCGCAGCGCGTCGCCGCGGTAGAAGCCGAAGAGCGAGCCCGCGAACGTGTTCGTTCCGGATTTCGTCAGGATCGAGAGCGCGCCGCCCGAGGAGCCGCCGATCTCGGCGTCGAAGCGGTTGTTGATGACGCGGAACTCCGAGATCGCGTCCTGCGAGAACTTCGTCTTCGCGAGGCCGAGCGCCGGGTCCGTGAAGTCGACGCCGTCCACGAGGATCGTCGCCTGGCTCGCGTTGCCGCCCCCGCCGATGACCGGGCCGCCGGAGACGAAGCGGAAGGCGCCGCGCTCGCGCTCGACGCCGGGCGCCACGAACGCGAGCCTCTGGAAGTCGCGGTCCGGCGTCGGGAGATCCTGGATCTGCTGCGGCGTGATGTTCGTCGAGGAGTCCGTCTTGTAGACGTCGACGAGCGGCGCCGTCGCGACGACGCTGATGCTCTCGGTCCGCTTGCCTTGGAGCGTCGCGCTCACGCGCGCGCTCTGGCCGACGAGGAGGACGACGCCCTTCTGCTCGACGGTCTCGAAGCCCTGAAGCTTCACCGCCACGTCGTACGTGCCGGGCGGAAGCGCCGCGAACGACGCGAGGCCGCCCGTGCCCGTGACGCCCGCGCGGGAAAACCCGGTGTCCGGGCGCTTCACCTCGACAGTCACGCCGGGAAGCGGTCCGCCACTCCCGTCCACGGCCACGACGTCGAGCGACGCCGTTGCCGTCTGTGCGGCGGCGGGGAACGACGCGAGCGTCAGAACCAGTACGGCGACGGGCACGAGCCACGCGCGCGCCCTCGAGAACCTCATGCGATTCACCATGTCGTCCTCCTCCAATGCCGCGCGAGCGGCAAAATCCCGAACAGTCGGTATGTTTTGACAATACCGGCGGAGAAACCGGACTGTCAAGCCGAAACTCCCCAGGGCGCGCTAACGCCCGCGCTCCGGGGAGGGCCTAGTGGCGCTCCCGGGCCCGCGATCGGCCCCGGTTCGCCAGCTTTTCGGTGAGCTGGAGGTTCCGCCGGATCTGCTCGAGCATCTTGGCCTCGAGGCCGCGGCCCGCGGACACACGTGTGTCCCGCCTCTTGGCGCGCCCGAATGCCTGACGCGCGGCACGCGCGTCGCCCACCGCGAGATACGCGAGGCCGAGGTGCGTGAGTCCCGTGGGCGTCTCGCCCAGGTCCGTGGCGCGGCGCAGACACTCGACCGCGCGATCGTATTCGCGGCGCTTGTAGTGGACCCACCCCTTGGCGGCGAGAGGGAACTGGCGCATCTCCTTCGGCGAGAGCTTGAGCGAGAGATCGGCGAGCTCGAGGGCCGCGTCGAGGTCCTCCCCCATCTCCGCGAGGGTCGACGCTCGCTGAAAATACGCGATCGAACGCGCGTAATTGGACTTCACGACGCCGAGCATCTCCTCGGCGACGCGGCTGCCTTCGCGAAACTTCCCCTCGGCCTTCAGGGCCTCGAGGAGTGTCGTGTACGCCGCCGCCGCGACCATCTCGCCCGGCGCGCGGGAGAGGACGCGGCGCGTCGTGGCGACCGCTTCCGACGTCCGACCGACGGCCGAGCACAGGAGCGCGTATGCGATGAGGAGCGTCGGGTTCTCCGGGTCGAGCTTCAGCGCGCGCCCATATAGCGCCATCGCCTTCTGCGGGTCGCGCGGCGCGGCCGCCTCCGCCTTGCGCGCGAGCAGGGCCGCCTCCCCGACGACCTTCGGCAGCGCCCGCGCGCCCGAGGGCGCGAGGAGCTTCGACGCCTCCTGGTACTCGATGCGGTTGGGATTCAGCTCGAGCGCCGACTGAAACCGCTCGGCCGCCTTCTGCGTCCATCCGCGGTCGAGATAGCAGAGGCCGAGCTGATAGAGGGCGTCCTCGTCGTCGGGATCGAGACGCGCGGCCTTCTGAAACGCCTCGGTCGCCTCCGTGAGGCGGCCGCGCTCGTATGCGATCGTGCCGAGGAGCGAGTATGCCTGCGCGTTTTCGTCGATCGTGACGGCCTTCTTGAGGAACGTCTCCGCCCGGGCGAGCTGGCCCTTGAGAGCGAAGAGCGCGCCGAGCGTGAAGTAAGGCAGGAAGGCGTCCGGCTTGACCGCGACCGCCTCCTTGAGGACCTCGAGCGCGCGGTCGGTGCGGCCGGCCTCGTTCTCGAGGACACCCGTGTATACGAGCGCGTCGAAGTGCTTCGGCTCCTTCGCGAGAACCGCCCGCAGCATCGAGGCGGCGCGATCCGTCTCGCCCTCGTTGAAATACGTCTCGCCGAGAAAGAACGCGAGATCGGCGTTCCCTTTGTCGAGCCGGTAGGCCTCCTCGAGCACCTTGACCGCCTTGTCCGGGTCGAGCGCGTAGAACGCGAACTCCGCGTCGGAGAGCAGTCCCTTGAAGCGCTCCCGCCGGTCTCCCGAAAAGCCGCCCAGCATCCTCTCCTTGCGCTCGAGGAAACGCTCGCGCTTCTCCATCGCGGTCATGTGATGGTCGACGCGCGTCTCCCAGAGGTCGAGCAGCTCTTCCTCGACGAGGAGGCCCTTCCGCTCGAGCAGGTCCTTGAGAGCGAGGAGCCCCGTCTGGGCGACGAAGCCGTTCTTCTCCTGGCGATTCAGGGCGTCGAGCAGCATCTTGAGCGTCTCGGCGCTTCGCTTGACGATTTCCTCGAGAACGCTGACGCGTTCGAGGAGGTGCTCGTCCATCGAGACGCCCTCTTCCTGCTGCGTCCCCTCTTCGTACGCTTCGGAGGCTCCCGAGACGACGAGGAGCCTGCTCTGGCACTTCACGCAGTACTCGCGTTCGAGCTCGTTCGAGGCCCCGCAGACCTGGCAGATCACGAGAGCTTCTCGCCTCCCGGGCCGTCATAGCGGTAGAAACCGCGCCCCGTCTTCCGGCCGTGCCAGCCCGCGTCGACCATCTGCACGAGGAGCGGGCAGGGGCGGTACTTGTCGTCGCCGAGCCCCCCATGCAGGACCCGCAGGATCGCGAGGCACGTGTCGAGGCCGATGAAGTCGGCGAGCGTCAGCGGGCCCATCGGGTGGTTCATCCCGAGCTTCATGATGCCGTCCACCGCTTCGGGCGTTGCGACCCCCTCGTGCACCGCGAAGAACGCCTCGTTCAGCATCGGCATGAGGATGCGGTTCGCGACGAAGCCGGGAAAGTCGCGGCACAAGAGCGGAGTTTTTCCCAGGTCTTTCGCGAGAGCGAGCACGGCCTCCGTCGTCTCGTCCGAGGTCGCGATCCCGCGGATCACCTCGACGAGCGCCATGACGGGCACGGGATTCATGAAGTGCATCCCGATGAAGCGCTCCGGCCGCCTCGTGCCCGCCGCGAGACGCGTGATCGAGATCGACGACGTGTTCGTCGCGAGGATCGTGAGGGGTGGAACGAGCGAATCGAGCCGTGCGAACAGGTCCTTCTTGACGGCTTCGTTCTCGACGATCGCCTCGACGACGAAGCCGGCCTCGGCGAGCCGCGAGAGATCGGCCGTTGCGGTGACACGCGCGAGCGCGGCGTTGCAATCGCCCGCCGCGACCCTGCCTTTGTCGACCTGGCGCGCGAGGTTCTTCTCGATCGTCTTCAGGCCTCTTCCCGCGAGGTCGGGCGTCATGTCGACGAGCACGACCCTTTTCCCGGCGAGCGCCGCCACGTGCGCGATGCCCGCTCCCATCTGTCCGGCGCCCACGACGCCAATCGTTGCCGGTGTCATCGAGTCATCTTCTCCTTCGCGGCCCTTCGCGAGGGCTCTCGGCCCGAGCCTATCAGGAGGCGGCGAGCACGAGGTGCGGCTCGCGAGAGAGGGTGGCGGCGAGCGCCACGCCGATCCCGGCGAGAGACGAGAGGCCCCAGAGGAGAGGGCCGAAGACCGGAAGGAGCGACAGGAGTCCGAGGAGAAGGAGGCCGGCGGCGAGCGCCGCCGGATCGCCGAACAGGAGGCTTCCGCGCGGGGCGCCCCTCGTAATCCGCCGCCCGAGCGCGACGAAGACGACCGCAAGACCGAAGATCTTGGCGGCCGCGAGCACCGCGAGGAGAGCGGCGCCGACGGCGAGCGCGGGCCGGGCCGGGAGGACGGACAGCGCGAAAGCCGCGAGAAAGAACACGGTCAGAACAGCGGTCGCACCGAGCGCGGCCAGGAACGCGAAGCAGCCCGGCACGCCGTCCGCGGCCCGGAGAACCCGACGGGGCGCGAGAAAGAGAAGGCCGAAGGAAACGATGAGCCAGGCGAAGAGGAGGAAGAGCCGAAACGAAAGGACCAGGGGCGAGGACTTGCCGGAGGTCAGCGGCGAGGTTTCGAGCTCGGACGCGACCGCCGCCTCGAGCGCCGAGATCGTCCGGACGTGTCCGCCAACCTGCGGGTGGTCGTGCGTCGAAGTCGGGTCCGAAGAGAGACCACCGGAATTTTCTTCGAAGGTGAGAGAGCCGCCGACCGAGAGCACGTCGCCGTCGATGCGGGCGCCTCGGCGGATCGTCGCGTCGGCGCCGAGAAGAATCAGATCCCGTCGAACTCGCCCGCTGATCAGCGCATCACCATTACCGACGAGCACGAGACTCCCGCCCAAATCACCTTCTAAGAAAATCTTCTTTCCGAGAACCACGATATCTCCCGCGCGGGACGTGCCCTTCGGAATGGACTGGGAGACCTCCTCGGCCTTCGCGCGTGAAGCGACTGCCGGA